>Ga0068877_10001510_pt1 | contig 19097 bp, 20 predicted proteins | sample NOAtaG_FD_66437 | JGI IMG/M metagenome (GOLD analysis project Ga0068877, IMG submission 66437) | Freshwater lake microbial communities from Lake Erie, under a cyanobacterial bloom - NOAA_Erie_Diel6S_1000h metaG | ecosystem: Environmental > Aquatic > Freshwater > Lake | place: USA: Ohio, Lake... | reverse complement strand
GTGCAGACCTACCTCGTGCGGGAAAAGAAGCGCATCGAACAGTCCGCTCGCGGCATTGCGCACTCGGCGCGTGGAGTCTTCGTGAACCAATTCGTCGAAAACCTTGCGTTCCCCTTGACCTCCGCGCAACGGCGCGTCATCGATGAAGTCACCACGGACATGTCGAGAACGGTGCCGATGAACCGACTTCTCCAGGGCGATGTCGGTAGCGGCAAGACGGTTGTCGCGGTTGCGACGCTGTTGACCGCGGTCGAAGGCGGATACCAAGGTGCGTTGATGGCCCCGACCGAAGTGCTCGCCGAGCAGCATTTCGCGGGTGTGACGCGACTACTCGATGGTCTCGTCGTCACCGACCCCGAGAATCTCTTCGGTGACCGACCGGTGCGGGTGGAATTGCTGACGAACCGCGTCACGGGTGACCAGCGTCGGCGTGTCGTCGCCGGCCTCGCCGACGGCTCGATCGACATCGCCATCGGAACCCACGCCCTCATTCAGAAGGGGATCGAGTTCAAGTCGCTCGGCGCCGTGGTCGTCGACGAACAGCACCGATTCGGAGTCGAGCAGCGGGCGAAATTGCGCGAAATGTCGGAGATCCGCCCCGACACCTTGGTGATGACCGCAACGCCGATTCCCCGCACCGCGGCATTGACGATCTTCGGAGACCTCGATGTCAGTGTGCTCGATGAAATGCCACCGGGTCGCACCCCGATCGTCACGCACGCGGTAGCAGGTGACGCAGAAACAGCTGGGATGTGGGCCGCGGTTCGCGAGGCAGTCGGTCGCGGAGACCAGGTGTACGTGGTGTGCCCGCTCATCGAGGAGAGCGACAAGCTCGAGGCGGCCTCGGCAGAGGCGACGTTCGCTGAGCTCCGCGACGGCGAACTGGCGGGACTGCGCATCGGCCTGATGCACGGCCGCATGAAGTCGGCCGAAAAGGACGTCGTGATGGATTCTTTCCGTCGGGCCGACCTCGACGTGCTCGTCGCAACCACCGTCATCGAGGTCGGAGTCGACGTGCCCAACGCGACGCAGATGGTGATACTCGATGCCGATCGATTCGGAATCGCACAGTTGCATCAGCTGCGTGGCCGCGTCGGTCGCGGCAAGAAGGCGTCGACCTGTTGGCTCGTGACCCGATTGTCGGACGACGAACTGATCGCCGAAATGAAGCCACGCATCGAAGCTCTCGTCGCGTCGACCGACGGCTTCGAGTTGGCCGAGGTCGATCTTCAGCTGCGCGGCGAGGGCACGATCATGGACAAACGACAGAGCGGCGGCAGCGACGATCTCAAACTCGCATCGTTGAAGACCGATCGAGATCTCATCGAGGCGGCCCGTGACGTTGCTGTCGACCTCGTCGGCGACGACACCAGCCTCGCTGCCCATCCCCACATTCGCGACGAGGTGCAACTCTTCATCGAGAATCCCGGGCGCGAAGACTTTGTTGTCCGGAATTGAGTCGACGGAAATCAGTCGTCGGGCGACTCGACGTCGTCGCTCTCGAGAATGATGTCCCATCTGTCGCGGCAGTCCCTGCAGCGGTAGGTCACGACGTCGCCGACCAACCACGCGCCGTCCTCGCGTGGGGGAGTGAGAAGGTGGGCAACCCCGCCGCAGTCGACGCAGATGCTCTCGGGCGGTGGTTGCTGCACGGATCGATTATTGCCTGACAGACTGCACTCATGCGTGTGGTTGCGGGCGACTTGCGGGGTCGGCGCATCGATGGCCCGGATGGCGACGCGACCCGCCCGACAACCGACAAGGTTCGCGAAGCGGTGTTCAACGCGCTCGGCAGCATCGATGCCGTCGATGGTGCCGTGGTCGTCGACCTCTTCGCGGGCTCGGGCGCGCTCGGCATCGAGGCGCTGTCGCGCGGTGCGGCGCGCTGCACATTCGTGGAAAGTGATCGTCGCGCTCTCGGTGTGCTGAAGGGAAACATCGACGCGCTCGGCATCGGCGACGTGTCCCGGGTCGTCCCTCTCGACATCGTCCGCGACATGGTTTCGGCCGGTGCATTGCGCCTGCGCGAGGAACTCGTCGATGCCACGCTGGTTCTTGCCGATCCTCCTTATGGTTTCCAGCACTGGAACGAGATTTTTTCTGTGGTCGAGTCGGCCGGTCCCGCCGCCATGCTCGTGATCGAGACCGAAACGCGGGCTGCGGTGCACAACGAAGTGCCGCAGGGCTGGAAGGCCGTCCGCCGGCGTGACTACGGGCGCACAACAGTGGGTTTTTTCGTCCGTGACGGGGTGAATGCCGACGGGTCGTGAACGTGCGGTTGTACCGTTGTGAGTGCATGACGAAGGTCCTCTATCCGGGCAGTTTCGATCCCATTCATCTCGGTCACGTCGACGTGATCGAACAGGCGTCCCGGCTCTTCGGTCACGTCGTCATCGCCATTCTCCACAACCCCGAAAAGCACGGCGGGGTGTTTACCGTCGAACAGCGCATCCACCTCATCAACGGTGCACTCGCCGACGGGCCCTGCGCGGGCAAGTATTCGGTCAAGGCGTTTCCCGGTCTTGCGGTCGATGCGGCAAAGGCCGCCGACGTCGATTTCATCGTGAAGGGCCTGCGCAACTCGGGTGACTTCGAGATCGAACAGCAAATGGCGCACACCAATCTCGCCGTTGCCGGTGTCCCCACCGTTTATCTTCCGTGCAGTCCCGAGCGATCGTCGGTGAGCAGCCGCTTCGTGCGCGAGATCGCCCAGTATGGTGGCGACCCTTCGTCCATGGTGCCGAGCAACGTCACTGCGGCGCTGAAGGAGATCTTCTCATGAGCTACGACGACGGTTACGACGACTTCGACCAGCAACCCGTCGAGCCGCAGATGGGTGACGCCGAGGCTTTGGTGCGTCGCGCACTCGACATCATCGCGTCGGCGCCGAACATGCCGCTCTCGAGCACGCCGCGTATCGATCGCGACGAGATCATCGAGATCCTCGAAGATGCCCTCGCGCGAATGCCCGAAGAATTGCGCCAGGCGCGGTGGATGCTGCGCGAGAAGCAGGAATTCGTCAACAAGGCGCGCCGCGAAGCCGACGAAATCATCGAAGCCGCTCGCGTCCAGGCCGAGCGCATGGTGCAGCGCACCGAGGTCGTGCGCGCCGCCGAATCCAGGGCGCGAACGGTCGTCGAGAACGCCGAGGCTGACGCACGTCGTCTGCGCATGGAGACCGAAGACTTCCTCGACCAGCGACTCGGCAGCTTCGAGATCCTGCTCGACCGTCTCATGAAGACCGTGGCCACGGGTCGTCAACGCCTTTCCATCGGCAACCGACCCGACACCGACGAGCCGCAGCCGACCGATCCCTCGGGCGAGATCCAGGGGTTCTTCGACCAAGACCGCTTCTGAGCGTCGGCGAGCAGTCGTGACATCTCCTCTTTCGGGTCTCGTCGTCAACGTCGCCGAGGTGTTGCGCCGCGTCGGCAACGTGAAGGACGTCGACGTCGCCGTCGACAGCAACCTGCTCGAGCTTGGCGACGACCGCATCGCCACCCAGGACGTTCCCATCGCGTTTCATCTCGAATCGACGAACACCGGAATCGTCGTGCGCGGCACGGTGTCGGCCCGGTACCGCGACACGTGCCGTCGGTGCCTCGCCGAGGTGCGTGACACCGTCACCGTCGAGATCGGCGAGTTGTACCAACGCGAGATCACCGACCCCGACGCCTATCCGCTCGAGGGTGAGCAACTGCTTCTCGCGCCACTGGTCCGCGAGCATCTGCTGCTGGCACTGCCCGACGCACCCCTGTGCCGTGCCGACTGCCCCGGACTGTGCCCGGTCTGTGGGGCCGACAAATCGAACCCCACCGAGGCCGACTGTGGCTGCGTGGTCGGTGCTTCCGACCCCCGCTGGGCCGCCCTCGACGCCCTGCGTGAGCGGCTCGACGACCGCTGATCGTGGGTGGGCGCAAACTCCCGTCGCGCCGATAACCTCTCGGGGCTGAGAAAGACGTCCAACGGAGACCATCGTGGCTGTACCCAAGAAAAAGAAGTCGAAGGCGAAAACCCACAGCCGCAAGTCCGCGAACATGCGCATGGAACTGCCGTCGCGCAGCGTGTGCCCCCGTTGTGGCGCGGCGAAGAAGCCGCACGTGGTGTGTGGTGGTTGCGGTTGGTACAAGGGTCGTACCGCCGTCGAAGTCGCCTAATCTCGCCCCGTGAATCTTCCCGTTGCGGTCGACGCGCTCGGCGGCGACAAAGCTCCCGATGAAATCCTGAAGGGGACCCTCGACGCGGTCGCCGCCGGTATCCCGTGCGTGCTTGTCGGACCCGACAACCTCGCTTCACTCACCTCGGTCGACATTTCGTCGCTCGACGTGATCCGCGCCAACGAGGTCATCGCGATGGACGAAGACCCGGCAGGTGGCGTGCGGCGCAAGAAGGACTCCACCCTCGTTCGTGCCGCCGAAGCGGTGCGCGACGGCAAAGCCTCGGCAATGATCTCTGCGGGCAACACCGGCGCAACGATGGCTTCGGCATTGTTGCGCATGGGTCGCGTGAAGGGTGTGAACCGTCCGGCCATCGCCACGCCGATCCCGGTTCCCGGTCACACGCCCACTGTTCTCCTCGACGCAGGTGCCAACGCCGAAGTGCAGGCCGACTGGCTGGTGCAGTTCGCGGTGATGGGCTCGATCTACTCCGCGCGGCGCTTTGGCATTGCAAACCCGCGCGTCGGACTGCTGTCGATCGGTGAGGAACCCGGAAAGGGCGACACGCTGCGCAAAGAGGCCTACGAACTCCTCTCCGTCGCACCGGGCATCAATTTCATCGGCAACGTCGAGGGTCGCGACATCATGACGCCCGATGTCGACGTGGTCGTCACCGACGGCTTCACGGGCAACGTCGTGCTGAAGACGCTCGAGGGCAGTCTGAAGACGGTGGTCAAGGCGCTGTTCTCGGCGTTCGGTTCCAGTCCCGACCTGAAGGTGCACGCGGATGCGTTGTTGCCGGCGCTGTTGCCGCTCTACGAATCACTCGACCCCGACACGTACGGTGGCGCGATCCTGCTCGGCGTCGACGGTGTCTGCATCATTTCGCATGGTTCGTCCTCGGCCCGCGCGATGCTGAACGGCATCAAAGTCGCCAAAGAAATGGTCGATTCAGGCATGGTCGAGGCCATTCGCTCGGCAATCGGTCTAATCTCGGACACGTCCGTCAACGACGGGCGCTGACGAGCACCCAACCGCAACACCACAGGAGACAGACATGGCATCAATCGATCGGGCCGGAATTTTTGCGATCGTTCGCGACCAACTGTCCGAGATTCTCGAAATCGATCCGGGTGCGATCTCCGAAGGTCAGTCCTTCGTCGACGACCTCGACGCCGACTCGCTGGCACTCATCGAGCTCGTCGAGGCCCTCGAGGAAGAACTCGCCGACGTCGTCGCCGGATTCCGCATCGAGGACGAAGACCTGCAGGACCTGAAGACGGTGCGCGATGCCGTCGACTACGTCTATGGTCGAGTCTCATCCGGATCCTGAGGCACTCGCCCGACTTGCAGTCGGGTTCGACCACGAGTTCGCCGATCCCACGCTGCTCGTACGGGCCCTTCAGCACCGTTCGTGGCAGGCCGAGGTCGAAGCACCCGAGTCGAACGAGCGTCTCGAATTCCTCGGCGATGCGGTTCTCGGATGGGTCGTCGCCGACATTGCCTTCACCACGTTCGGCGATCTTCCGGAAGGTCGCCTGACGGACCTGCGCAAGAGCGTCGTCAATGCGAAGGCTCTCGCGTCACTGGCACGTCAGGTGAACCTCGGTCCTGCGTTGTTGTTGGGCCGCGGCGAGGATGCTGCGGGTGGACGAACGAAGACGTCGATCCTGTCCGACGCCTTCGAGGCCGTCATTGGCGCGATTTACCTCGATGCGGGGCCGAACGTCGCCTATGACAAGGTGAAGCGGTTGTTGTTGCCCGCGATGCAGCGAGCGTTGCCCAACATCGACAAGCTCGACGCAAAGACCGTGTTGCAAGAGCGCGCCGCGCGTCTGGGTTTGTCCGCGCCTCGCTACGTCGTCGACAGCGAGGGTCCCGACCACGCGAAGACCTTCACGGCGCGTGTCATCGTTGGAGAAGTCGAAGCGGTTGGAACCGGGCCGTCGAAAAAGAACGCCGAGCAAGTGGCGGCAGAGGACGCTCTCGGTCGTTTGCCCGAACCGACCGACGGCTGAGCCGCTGCATGCCCGAGCTGCCCGAAGTCGAGACCGTGCGACGATCGCTCGACGCCGCGGTCGTCGGATCACGAGTGACCAGGGTCGACATCGGCCGGCTGCGCAGTGTGCGCCGCACGGGCCCCGAGGTGGTGCGGGCGGGTCTTCTCGGTGAGACCTTCACCACGACGCATCGACGCGGCAAGTACCTGTTCTTCGATCTCGCGAACGGCAACTCGATGATGGTGCACCTGCGCATGAGCGGGCGGTTGCTGCTCGCGGCACCCGACTCTCCCCGCGAGGCGCACACGCACGTCGCACTGCTGCTCGAACGCAGTGGTGCCGACCCGACCGAGTTGAGATTCGTCGACCCCCGCACGTTCGGTGAGGTCGTCGTCTTCAACCCCGATGACGACCTCGTTCCCGAAGTCGGTCGACTCGGCCTCGACCCTCTCGTCGACGACTTCGGCTTCGAAGCATTCCGTGACGCAGTCGTGGGTCGTCGCCGTGGCCTGAAGGCGGTGCTCCTTGATCAGGCGATCATTGCCGGCATCGGCAACATCTACGCCGACGAGATCATGCACCGCGCACGCCTGCGCTGGGATCGACGGGTCGACACACTGGCAACCGCGCAGTTGAAGTTGCTGCACCGCATGACCGTGGAGGTCCTTCGCGAAGCCGTCGCCGCGGGCGGGTCGACTCTGTCCGACACGCAATACGTCGACGCGCTCGGCCGTGAGGGCATTTTCCAGACCGAGCACCGCGTGTACGCGCGGGAGGGGGAGCGGTGCATCACGTGCGGCCGGGGGATCATCCGCCGCGTGACGGGGGCGGGTCGATCGACCCATTTTTGTCCCGTCTGTCAGCGCTGATGGGCTCGCGGAAGGCGGTCCGAATCTGCCCGATCTTGTAAGTTCGGATCGCTGTGTTTCTCAAGTCCCTGACCCTGAAAGGCTTCAAATCCTTCGCCGACACCACGGTGATGGAACTGGAACCCGGGGTCACCGTCGTCGTTGGCCCCAACGGTTCGGGCAAGTCGAACGTCGTCGACGCCATCGCGTGGGTCCTTGGTGCGCAGGCACCGTCGGCCGTGCGCAGCCAGAAGATGGACGACGTCATCTTCGCGGGCACCGAAAAGCGACCCGCCCTCGGTCGTGCCGAGGTGGTGCTCACACTCGACAACTCCGCGGGCCTCTTGCCGATCGAATTCACCGAGGTCACGGTCGGTCGCACGCTCTTTCGTTCGGGTGAAAGCGAGTATTCGATCAACGGCGTCGAGTGTCGACTGCTCGACGTGCAGGAACTGCTGTCCGACGCAGGCGTCGGTCGCCAGCAGCACGTCATTATCAGTCAGGGCCAGATCGATGCCGTGCTGAACGCACGCCCCGAAGACCGCCGCGCCATCATCGAAGAGGCGGCCGGCGTGTTGAAGTACCGCAAGCGCAAGGAAAAAGCGGAACGGCGCCTCGACAGCACCGAAGCCAACCTTCTGCGCGTCCAGGACCTCATCCGTGAGGTGCGCCGACAGCTGCGCCCGCTCGAACGTCAGGCCGAAGCAGCGCGCCGGCACGGCGAACTCGTCACAGAACTGAAGGCGCTCCAGATCTACGTCGCGGGTCGCGAGATCGCCTCGACCCGCGCCCGTCTCGTGGCACTCGCCGGGGACAAGGCCAACGGTGTGCGCACCGAGCAGGAACTGCGTGCCCGCCTCGCCGGGCTCGACACCCTGGTGTTGTCGTCCGAGGCCGAACTGACCGCTCTCGGCGACACCGGGGTCAGCGACCAGTTGGTGCGCGTCGAGCAACTGCGCGAGCGAGCGCGCGGCCTCGCGGCGCTTCTGGCCGAGCGGCGTCGTTCGATGGAGCGTGACCGGAGTCAGTTCATGGACGCCGACGTGATGGCCTCGCTCGAGGTCGACGCGGCAGCGCTGCGGGAAGAACTTGATTCGATCAACGCCGAACTGTCCCTCGTCGATCCCGAGCGTGAGTCGCTCGAGCGCGATGAAGCGGACTTCGCCGCGCGCCGGGAAGCCGCGGGTGACGACGATGTTCCCGAGATGCCGACACCCGTTGCGGCGAGCGCGGCTGCCGAGGTGCGCGGAGAACTGCGCACCCTGCGCGCAAACGACGAACGCGACCGTGCCGAACTGCAGCGTGTCGCCACACGCATCGCGCAGCTCGACGACAGGGCGATGCGTCTCGCGGCCGACGTCGAGCGCCTCGGCAACGAATACGAATCAGCCGAAGGCGCGGCAAAGCGCATCGAGGACGAGGTGCGCGGCCAGTCCGAACGTCGGGCCGCCGCCGAAGTCGCGCTCGACGCAGCCACGCAAGCCGGTGCCAACGCGGCTGCAGCGCTGGCGCACTGGAACGCCCGCGTCGAGGTGCTGCGCGAAGCTCTCGAAACCGCACGCAGCCGCGCCGGACTGCAGCATCTTGCCGACGTGGACGGCGTCGTTGGTGCCCTCGTTGACCTCGTTCGCATCGAAGACGGATGGGAAGCCGCGGTGCACGCGGCCCTCGGCGATGCGGTCGCCGGCATCGTGATGCGCGATGCAGCGGCCGCGCGCGCAGCCCTGTCCAGTCTCGATTCGATGAACGTGAACGGTGCAGTTCTGGCACTCGGTGGTGCGCGCGAATCGATCGTGGCCGCTCCCGCCGGCGCACGACCGGTTCGCGGAGTCGTACGTGCCGCCGGACCCGATGCGGGTGCGATCGATGCTCTGCTCGACACGCTGCTTTCACGAGCGTTCATCGCCGATTCGTGGGCGACTGCGGTCGACATCGCACTCTCGAATCCCATGCTGCACGTGGTCACGCGTCGTGGCGATCGCTTCGCGCCATCGGGGTGGCGCATCGGTGGTCAGGCCGATGCGGTGACCGCGGCCGCGCTCGACGATGCGGTTGCGCGGCAGTCCGAGGCGAACACCGAATCAGAACGCCGCGCCGGCGAGTTGGCGCGCGCCCGGGCCGAAATGCAGTCCGCGCGTGACTCCTTCGCCGAACTCGAGCGTCGTCACGAACAACTGACGCGTGCACGTCTGTCAGCGGCCGAGAGTCTGCAACGAGTGACGGGGGAGCGGCGTGAAGTCATGGCCGAGCTCGATGCCGTTCGCTCGCAGCGCGACGACGTCTCAGGCCGTCTCGAACGGGCAGCGTCGCGGCTTGCGGAGCTCGAAGCAGTCCTGCCGCGTCTCGAAGCCGACGAGGCGATGGAGGCCGAGACGATGCGCACTATCGGTGCCGCACGAGCGGGGCTTGATGCCGAGGCCTCGCGACTGGCATTGCGGCGCAAAGACCTCGAGGTGAAGTCCGTCGGCCTCGTCGAGCGTCAGCAGTTCGTGCAGCGCCGACTCGACGAAACCGAGTCCCGTCTGGCCGCCGACGCCGACGCGCGCGCGCAGGCCGCAGAGCAGCGGATTCGTCTGCAGCGCGCATTCGATGCGATCGTCGGTCTCAGCGACCTCGTCGACCGGCACCGCATCACCACGGAGGCCTTGCTCGTCGAACTTCACGAGGCCCGTCGCCGCCAAAGCGACGAGGTGCGCGAGGTCGCGGCACGACTCGACACGGCACGACGCGAACGGCAGGCGACCGAACGCGAACTCGACGAACAGCGTGAACGCGGTCGGCGCATCGAGATAGACGAGGCCGAAGTGCGGATGAGACTCGAAGCGGCCGTCGAATCACTGCGTCGCGATCTCGAGGTCGAACCCGAAGTCGCCGAGGCGACGGAGATGCCGCCTATTGCCGAAGGCATCACCCCGATTGCGCGAGTGCGTGAACTCGAACGTGAGTTACGCCTCATGGGTCCGATCAATCCGCTCGCGCTGCAAGAGTTCACGGAGCTCCAGAAGCGCCACGAATTCCTCGAAGCCCAGCTCGAGGACGTGCGCAACACGCGACGGGATCTTCTGCGCGTCATCAAGGCAGTCGACGAAGAGATCCAGTCGGTGTTCGGTACCGCGTTCCAGGACGTCGCCCGCAATTTCCAGGAACTCTTCGGGGGTCTCTTCCCGGGCGGTTCGGGACGTCTCACGTTGACCCTGCCCGAGGACCTGTTGAACACGGGTATCGAGGTCGAGGCTCGCCCCGGTGGCAAGAACGTCAAGAAGCTCTCGCTCTTGTCGGGCGGAGAGCGGTCGCTCACCGCACTCGCGTTTCTCTTTGCAGTGTTCCGCAGTCGCCCTTCGCCGTTCTACGTGATGGACGAAGTCGAGGCAGCCCTCGACGACGTGAACCTGTCGCGCTTCCTCGGTTTGCTCGGTGAATTCCGTCGCGACGCACAGCTGCTCGTCGTCAGTCACCAGAAGCGCACGATGGAGGCAGCCGACTGTCTGCTCGGCGTGACCATGCAGCCGGGCGGCTCGTCGAAGGTGATCGTCGAACGCGCCTCGACCTCGAACTGAGCCCACATGGACAACGCACCCCTCATACTTCTTCTCCTCGTTGGCATCGTCGTCGTCTTCGGACTCGGCGTCGTCGTTCTCAACCGTCGCAAGGCGGACGTTCCGACTGCCGTCGAGGCGCCACCTGCCCCGCCCATCGCGAAGCCGCCCAGCGTCGACGAGGTTCCGCGTGTCGAAGAACCCGCGGTGGCCGAAGAGGCCGACGAGTTCGAAGTGGTCGAAGAGGAGGAGACGGGTCCCGAACCCGAACCGCTCGTCGAGCCCGAAGTCGTTGCGCCGAAGCGCAGGTTTGCCAAGGCCGCGGGCATTTTTACCGGTGCGTTTGCCGGCGTGCGGGCCAAGGAAAAGATCACCGCGGACACGTGGGACGACCTGGAAGAAACGCTGCTGCGCGCCGACGTCGGCCTGTCGGTGGCGACGTCGTTGCTTGCGGGCTTGAAGTCGCGCGTCGACAAGAAGGAAATCGCCGACCCCCGCGGCCTGGTCGATGCTCTGCAGGCCGAGATGACCGCCCAGTTGAGCGCCAACGCGCGCGATCTCACGTTCGATACATCGGTCAAGCAGCCGAACATCTGGCTTTTCGTCGGCGTGAACGGCGTCGGCAAAACGACGACGATCGGAAAGGTGGCCTTCGCGCAGAAGGCGAACGGTCGGAACGTGCTTCTCGCCGCGGGTGACACGTTCCGTGCCGCGGCCGGCGAGCAGTTGGAGACGTGGGCCGGGCGAGCCGAGGTTCCCATTGTGCGCGGCAGCGAAGGGGGCGACCCGAGTGCGGTCATCTTCGATGCCGTGCAGAGCGCTGCGGCGCGCGGGTGCGACCTCGTTCTCGCCGATACCGCCGGCCGGTTGCAGAACAAGACCAACCTCATGGAGGAACTGAAGAAGGTTCGCCGCGTCGCAGAAAAGGATGCCGGTACCGTCACTGAGGTTCTTCTCGTCATCGATGCGACGACAGGCCAGAACGGCCTCTCCCAGGCGGCGCAGTTCGCCGAAGCCACCAACGTCACTGGGGTGGTGCTGACGAAGCTCGATGGATCCGCAAAGGGTGGCATCGTGTTCGCGATCGAAACGCAGTTGGGCATTCCCGTGAAGTTGGTCGGACTCGGTGAAACAATCGCCGACTTGGTTGCCTTCGACCCCGACGAGTACATCCACGAACTCTTCGACGCCGGGTCCTGACAGACGTCACGCGAACGGCGTCTTGCAAGGGTGACGAGCGCATTGCTGGCGTCAGTCGTAGATTTCTCGTCATGAAGATCTTCTCCCGGTTCACACTCCTCACCGCCGCCTCGGCACTCGCTCTTGCTGCATGCGGCAGCAGCGAAGAGGCAGCTGAGCCGATCGTGTTCTCCTCGGCGCAGTCCACGTTGTCGTCGAGAACCGCCGGCGCGGCCGAGGCCGCTGCGGACGCGGCGATGCCGAACAGCAAGATGGCGGGTCTCGCCCCGTACGCGGTCGAGTACGAGGTCGAAGGAGACCTTCCCGCGCTCGACGACAAGGCCCAGGCGTGGAAGGCGAAGGGCGAGCCAACGAAGAAGCAAATGAACGCGATCGTGAAGGCGTTGGGCGTCGAGGGTGATCTGGTCGAGCGCAAGAAGGATGAAGGTGGCGGCTTCGTCGCGGGTCCGATCGATGGCTCTGCACCCTCGGTGAGTTTCGGCGATGCCGAATTCGACCCGTACCTCAACTGGTACTACTCGGCCGCGTGGGCTGCGTCGTCTCGTTCATCCGAACCCGCAGTCGCCCCCGACACCGCGACATCCGACACCGCAACTTCTGACACGGCGACATCCGATACTCCGAAGTCCGATGAAGTCGTCGAAGTTCCCCAAGAGATGAAGAAGCCCGAGAATCTGCCCACCAAGGACGAGGCGCGCGAGCGGGCAAAGTCGATCATGGAAGACGCCGGCGTCGACGTTCGTGACGACGACATTGAGGTGTACGCCGACGACTGGTCGGTATCGGTGACCGCGTGGACGCGCGTCGGGGACGTGCGTGCACCGATGTCATGGACGTTCGGCTTCGGTGAGAACGGCGCGGTGACCTGGGCGGGCGGCAATCTTCTCGCCTTCGAAAAGGGCCCCAAGTTCCCACGGGTCGGAGCACTCGCCGGTGTCGAGCGTCTGGGGGACCCGAAGTACTCCGGTTGGTACGGCTACGGACCGGTTGCGAAGGGAGTCACCGAGCCCGCGTTCGCGGAGGATTCGGTCGCGATCGCGCCGTCACCCGCCGGCGATGCAACGACAACCGATTCCGTCGCACCAACGGTGCAGACGATCGTGATCACCGGCGTGAAGGAGTCGCTGACGCCGATCATCGACGCTGACAACGTGATGTGGCTCGTGCCGTCGTATGAGTACACGGTGAAGGACGGCTACACGATCAGCGCACTCGCGATCACCGAGGAGTTCATCGAACAGGCGACGCCAACTCCCGACACCGCGTCCGACATCACGACCGGTGGTGGGTCGAGTGGCTCCGGTTCGTCCGAAGGATCAGAGGGCTCGGGAGAAACGCTGCCCGCCGTCGACGTACCGGCACTCAGCCAGGACGAGGCGGTCACGTTGGTCGGCCTCACCGAGGACGAGGCCATGAAAGTCGCCGAATCGAAAGGTTGGATAACCCGCGTGAGTTCGCGCGACGGTGAAGACTTCCAGCTGACGATGGATTACGTGACCAATCGCGTCAATCTTGCGATCGTCGACGGAAAGGTGACCGGCGTCAGCGTTGGGTAGCCTCACGGGCGTCATGTTCGACAGCCTGAGTTCGAAATTCGAGTCGATTCTCAACAAGGTCCGTGGTCGCGGCCGCCTCACCGAGGACGACGTCGACGAAGTCCTTGCGGAAATCCGGGCCGCACTGCTCGACGCCGACGTCAACGTCACCGTCGCGCGCAACGTCGTCGCGCGCATTCGCGAGCAGGCAGTCGGCGCAGAGCTTTCGAAGGCCCTCGACCCGGGCCAGCAGATCGTCAAGATCGTCAACCAGGAACTGACGGCAATCCTCGGCGGCGACACGCTGAAAATCACCTATGCCGGCAAGCCACCGACCGTCGTCCTGATGGCGGGTCTCCAGGGATCGGGCAAGACCACCAGCGCCGCCAAGTTGGCCCGTTGGTTCAAGTCGCAGGGTCGCCAACCGTTGCTGGTGGGAGCCGACTTGCAGCGTCCGGCCGCGGTCGAGCAGTTGCGCACGCTCGGTCGCCAGATCGATGTCCCGGTGTTTTCGGAACCGGGCGACCCGGTGACCACCGCAACGCGCGGTCTCGCGGAGGCACGACGTATCGGCCGCGACGTTCTCATCGTCGACACCGCCGGCCGTTTGTCCATTGACGCCGACTTGATGGACGAGATTCGTCGCATCAGTGACGCGATCGAGCCGCACTACACCTTCCTCGTCATCGACGCGATGACAGGCCAGGACGCGGTCAACACCGCAGAGGCCTTCAATGCGACGCTCGAGATCGACGGTGTGATTCTTTCCAAGCTCGACGGTGACGCACGTGGTGGTGCCGCCCTGTCGGTGAAGGAAGTCATCGGCAAGCCCATCGCTTTCGCGGCGACGGGAGAAAAAATCGATGCATTCGAACAGTTCCACCCCGACCGCATGGCAGGGCGCATTCTCGGCATGGGCGACGTTCTCACGCTCATCGAGCAGGCCGAGCAGGTCTTCGAGAAAGAAGAAGCCGAGGCGACCGCGGCAAAAATGTTCGAGGGCGAATTCACCCTCGACGACTTCCTCGAGCAGCTTCAGCAGGTCAAGAAGATGGGGTCGATCTCCAGCATCATGGGAATGCTCCCCGGCATGCCGAAGGAACTGAAGAACGCAGAGATCGGCGACGATCAAGTGAAGGTGACCGAGGCGATCATCAGGTCGATGACCCCCGAAGAGCGTCGCAGCCCCGAGATCATCAACGGTTCGCGACGTGTGCGCATCGCGAAGGGGAGTGGCACCACCGTGCCCGACGTGAACCGCCTCGTGAAGCAGTTCAGCGAGATGCAGCGCATGATGAAGCAGATGGGCGGCCTGGCGGGCAAGAAGTCGGGCAAGAAGGGCAAGGCGCCCAAGATGAACCCCGTCAAGATGGCAAAGGCCATGAAGCAGATGGGTGCTGGCGATCTCTCGGGTTTGGGCCTGCCGGGCCAGCCGGGTCTGCCCGGCCAGAAAAACCCCGGGGCCTTTCCCGATTTTCGCGACTTCCGATAGCCTTTCCCAGTCCGGTCGCGGCCGCCTCCAGCCTCGACGACCCAGTTGCAGGAGTTTTCATGTCAGTCAAGTTGCGTCTCACCCGTGTCGGAAAGACCAAGCAGCCGCATTACCGCATCATCGTCGCCGACGAGCGCCGCTCGCGCGACGGTCGCTTCATCGAGATTCTCGGTCAGTACAACCCGCGTCAAGAGCCGTCGCACCTGAAGGTCGACAATGACAAAGCGGTTGCCTGGTTGCAGCAGGGTGCACAGCCCACCGAGCGTGTGCGCAAGCTTCTCGAGATCTCGGGCGCGTGGGCACAGTTCACCGCTTCGAAGAGCGCCAAGTGAGCGACAGCGGCAACCTGGTTCCCGCACCCACGGCGACGGCGGTACTTCACCACGTCGTTCGCTCGATCGTCGACGACCCCGATGCGGTGTCGGTCGACCATCGCGAGGGTGACGACAAGGTGTACCTCGAGGTGCGCGTCGGCTCGGGCGACCTCGGTCGTGTCATCGGCCGTCGCGGTCGCACGGCACAAAGCATTCGCACCGTGGTGCGTGCGGCGGCAAGCCGCGACGGCGTCGACGTCGACGTCGACTTCGTCGATGAATGAGCCGTGTTGACGGATAACCCGTGTCGATGAGCAGCCCGCCCGACGGTCTTCTCGAAATCGGCAGACTGGGTCGGCCCCACGGAGTGCGCGGAGAGATCTATCTCAGCTTGGTCTCCGACCGTCCCGAACGCAGACGAGCCGGTTCGCGGGTCTTCGTTGCCGGGGGATGGCGCACGATCGAGGCCATCAGGCCGTCGAACGACCGCTTCCTCGTGGTGCTCGAGGGTCTCGGCGTGCGCGAAGAGGCGGCCAAACTGACGAACGAAGTCGTCTACGGCGAACCCATCGACGACCCCGCCGCTTTGTGGGTTCACGATCTCGTGGGAGCGCGCATCATTTCCGTCGACGGAACCGAGTTCGGAACGTGCGTGGCCGTCATCGACAATCCCGCACACGCGATTCTTGAAACCGACCGCGGCGTGCTCGTGCCGGTTCCGTTCGTGACGTCGCGCGAAGACGGTGTCGTCACGGTGTCGCCGCCCGAGGGGCTGCTCGACCTGCAGGACAACGCCTGATGCGTATCGACGTCTTCAGCATCTTCCCCGGCATCGTCGATGGTTTCTGTTCGGAAAGCCTGCTCGGCAAGGCCCGGGAGACGGGACTCCTCGATCTGCGTGCCCACGACCTGCGAGACCACACGAGCGACGTCCATCGCTCCGTCGACGACACGGTCTTCGGTGGTGGTGCCGGCATGCTCATGCGCCCCGAGCCGATATTCGACGCCGTCGACGCCGTGCAGCCGCCCAGACCACTCATTCTCGTCGGCCCCGGAGGTGATCGTTTCGATCAGGCAATGGCGCGTCGACTCGCCGAACTTCCCGGGTTCAGCATTCTCTGCGGCCGCTACGAAGGCGTCGACCAACGCGTGCGCGAACATCTCGTCGACGCCGAGGTGTCGGTCGGCGACGTGGTGCTGTCGGGCGGGGAAGTGGCGGCATGTCTCATCATCGAGGCGGTCGTGCGGCTCGTTCCGGGTGCGATGGGCAACGCCGAGTCGCCCTTGACCGAAAGTTTCGGAGCCACGGGTTTGCTGGAAGAACCCCAATACACGCGCCCGGCCGACTTCCGTGGGTGGTCGGTCCCCGACGTGTTGCGTGGCGGCGACCACGCGCTCGTTGCCCGTTGGCGCCTCGCCCAGGCGCTGCACCGCACGATTCGGGCGCGACCCGACCTCATCGAGGCCCGTGGAGGGCTTTCGGCCGCGGAAAAGAGACTGTTGGAAGAGTTCGCCCCCGTCTCGTATCCTTCATCGTTCGCTCAGGGCGGCACACCCGCCCCCGACCAGTAACGGATCGCCCCATGAAGACCACCGACCTCGTCGACAACCAGTACATCCGCAGCGACCTGCCCGACCTCCGCGCCGGAGACGAGGTCAAGGTTCATGTGCGCGTCGTCGAAAGCGGCAAAGAACGCATCCAGATTTTCCAGGGCAACATCATCGCGATCCAGGGCTCGGGCGTTGCCGAGTCGTACACCGTCCGCAAGCTCAGCTACGGCGTGGGTGTCGAGCGCACCTTCCCCAAGCACAGCCCAGCGGTTGCCAAGGTCGAACTGATGCACCGTGGCGAAGTGCGCCGCGCAAAGCTCTACTTCCTCCGCGAGCGCACCGGCAAGGCCGCCAAGATTCGCGAGAAGCGCGAATCCTGATCCGCGCACACACTGACGTGAACCATTGCCTCGTGCCGGGGCCACGTTGAACACCGACGACCTCGAGAATTTCGAGGCCGAGCGCGAACTGCAGCTCGCCCAGGAATACCAGGACGTCGTGTCCATGTTCCGCTTCGCGGTCGAGTCCGAACGCCGTTTCTACCTCGCGAACGAGGTCGTCACGCGTGTCGCCGCCGACGGTCCCCGTCCGCTCATCGAAGTGGAGTTGACCGACGCATGGGTGTGGGACATGTACCGCAAGAGCCGATTCGTTCCCCGGGTGAAGATCCTCTCGTTCAAGGACGTGAACGTCGAGGAACTGCCCGGCCCCGAGATCTAGCCGCCGCTCGTCGCGCCCGCGGAGCGTGGGGCGAGAACCTGGTCGCGTCGTGGTACGTGCGCAATGGTTGGTGCATAGTCGGGCGCAATGTGCGTCACGGCAGGGGAGAGATCGACATCATCGCCGAGCGAAACGGCGTGTTTGCCGTGTGCGAAGTCAAGACCCGACGCAACAACGAGTACGGCTTCGCAGCCGAGGCGATGACACCGGCCAAGTGCCGAACCGTGCGTCGGACCGCGTTCGGGTGGGCACGCGACAACGGCGTGCCGAATTCGCGGTTGCGTTTCGATGCGGCCTTCGTGGTGGGCACTTCCATCGATGTCGTCGAGAACGCCTACTGACAAGTCAGGAAGACGTGGCGCGGTCGCGACGATCCCAGCACGCGTGGTGCCAGTGGCGACGCAAATCCGGCGCGTCGGCCGGAACCGTGACGCAGTGCCCCATTCCGGTCGGAATTTCGCGGTTGCAGCCGGGACAGACGTAGGGCTTCGTTGCTTCGTAGGGCTGCACGCGACGCACCTCGACTGGCCCGTAGAGACCGCTCCAGATGTCAGTCATCGGTCACCCAAGAAAAGCCCAGGCAACGAGGGCGATGGCGACGGTCAGCGCGGCTGCGACGAAGACGATGTCCGTACGGCGCTTGACCCGCTTCCGCGTCGCATCGAATCCCACGGCGTCATTATGTATCGTCGGGTCATGACAACCAACGCGTTCGAGACAATCATCGTCGAGCGGGCCGACGGCGTCGTCACCGTCACCCTCAACCGCCCGGCAAAGAAGAATGCCGCGAACAACAAGATGTGGAGTGAGCTTCTTGCAACCTTCCGCGAGGTTGCCGCGTCACCCGACGATCGTTGTGTGGTGCTCACGGGCGCGGGCGGCGACTTCTGCTCGGGTGCCGACCTGTGGGCCGGCGACGACGCGTCGGCGAGGCAGCATCAGTTGGCGCGCATGCGCAACGTCGGCGACGTCGCAATGGCCCTCGCGCGTTTGCCCCAACCCGTCATTGCGAAGGTTCGCGGGGTTGCCGTTGGCGCCGGTATGAACATGGCGCTCGGATGCGACCTCGTGGTTGCCTCCGAGAATGCCCGATTCTCGGAGATCTTTGCCAAGCGCGGGCTCAGCATCGACTTCGGCGGATCGTGGTTGTTGCCGCGTCGTGTTGGTCTGCATCGTGCCAAAGAACTCGCCCTCTTCGCCGACATCATCAACGCGGCCGAGGCCGAGCGCATCGGGCTCGTGAATCGGGTCGTGCCCGACGTGGAACTCGATGCCTTCGTCGATGGTTGGTCGAAGAAACTCGCCGCCATGCCACCGATTGCGATCGCCCAGACCAAGCGCATGTTGAACAACGCCATGAACGTCACGCTCGAAGAGGCACTCGACGACGAAGGCGCGGCGCAGACGGTCAACTTCGGCACGAAGGACACGGCCGAGGCGATCGCAGCTTTCACCGAGAAGCGCGACCCAGTCTTCCGCGGCCGGTAACGGGCGTGCGCGGTCGTCGTGTCGTTGCGGCGCTCGCGGTGCCGGTGGTGCTGGCGTTCGCCTCGCAAGCCCATGGTTCCGTCGACCCGAACGGCACGTCGACGATCGTCGAGGTCCCGGTCGACGAACCCGTCGACGAACCCGTCGACGAACAGGGAGGCGTGTCGGTTCCGCCGGAGGTCGTATCCATCAGCACGGTGCCCTCGGCAACCACGACCGTGCCCGTGGGTTGTCCACCCGCACCCGTGTCACAGGC
>Ga0068877_10001509_pt1 | contig 19098 bp, 16 predicted proteins | sample NOAtaG_FD_66437 | JGI IMG/M metagenome (GOLD analysis project Ga0068877, IMG submission 66437) | Freshwater lake microbial communities from Lake Erie, under a cyanobacterial bloom - NOAA_Erie_Diel6S_1000h metaG | ecosystem: Environmental > Aquatic > Freshwater > Lake | place: USA: Ohio, Lake... | reverse complement strand
GCCTGTTCGACATCGAGAAGGCCAAGCACGGCGCCAGCTTCCGCGCCGACATCGACCTCGGCGCGCACCGCGTGGTCCTCGTCGACCCCGATCGCTTCAGGCAGATCGTCATCAACCTGGTGGTCAACGGCTTCAAGTACGGCCGCAGGTCCGAGGTGGTGCTGAAGGTGGCGATGCGCGACGACGGCGCCGGCACCGCGCTGGCGCTGGAGGTGCTCGACGGCGGCGCGGGCATGAGCGCCGACGAGGTCAGCCGCGTGTTCACCCCCTTCGAGCAGCTGAACAAGCACTCCGAGGGCACTGGCCTGGGCCTGGCCATCGTCAAGCAGCTGGTCACGCTGATGCGGGGCACCATCTGCATCGACAGCGTGCCGGGGCAAGGCACGCGGGTCGCCGTGGTGCTGCCCGTGGAGCCGGCCGACGAGACCGCGGCCCTGACGGCATCGGCCGCGCGCGGCATGCCGCGGCGTCTGCGCGGGGGCCGAGCCAGCGTGCTGCTCGTCGACGACAACGCGGCCAACCTCGACGTCATGGCCGGCCTGCTGCGCATGGTGGGTTTCGAGGTGCAGGCCACGGCGGGCGTGGACGACGCGCTGAACGCCTTCGGTGCGCGCGCCTTCGACCTGGTGATCACCGACCTGGTGATGCCCGGGCGCGACGGCTTCGAGCTCATCCGCGCCATCCGCGAAGGCCCGCGCGCGCCGGCCACGCCCATCATCGTGGCCTCGGCCAGCGCCTTTGCCGAGGACCAGCAGCGCAGCCTGGCGGCGGGTGCCAATGCCTTCCTGAGCAAACCGGTGGAGGCCCTCTCGCTGCTGCAGCAGGTGGCAGCGCTGCTGAAGCTCGAGTACGAGTACGGCGATGAGCAGGTCGCCACGTTCGCACCGCCGCCTGCCCAGGGCAGCCTGACGCAGGCGCTGCATGCGCCGGCGGCCCGGGCCCTGATGGAGCAGCTGCGCGCCGCCGCCGAGCTCGGGCAGATGCGCCGCGTCGAGAGCCTGCTCGAAGGCGTGGAGGATGCCGCGCTGAAGACCGCGCTGGCCCAGGTGCTGGCACGCGGGCTGCACGAGCAGGACTCCGACCTCGCGCTGCAGGACCTCACTCTGGCCTTGAAGGAAACGCATGAAGTCGCGACTGTCTGAGCAGCGCCGCCGGGGGCGGGCCCGTCCGGGGTCCGTGCCTTCAGGCCTTCTGTCGGCCCGCGCATGAGCCCGGGCCTCGTCGCCACGCCCGGCGCGGGCGAAGTCACGGTGCTGGTCGTCGACGACAACGCGGTCAACTTGCGCATGATGGGCGAGCTGCTGTCGGCCGCGGGCGCCCACTCGTCGTTCGCCAAGCTCGGCGCGCAGGCCCTGCGCCTGTGTGAGCGCGCACGGTTCCAGCTGGCGGTGCTCGACCTGAACCTGCCCGACATGGACGGCTTCCAGGTCGCCGAAGGCATCCGCCGGCTGCAGCCCGAGTGCGAGATCGTCTTCTGCTCGGCCTACAACAACCGCGAGAACCGCGACCGCGCGTTCGGCGAGGGAGCGATCGACTTCATCGAGAAGCCCTACGAGACGGCGGCCACGCGCAAGCGCCTGGCCATGCACCTGGAACGCCTGGCGCTGCGGGCAAGCCTGTCGCGGCAGGTGGCCAAGCTCGACACCATGGTGGCGACCATTCCCGATGCCGTGATCTTCGCCGATCGCGAGCAGCGCGTCGTGGGCTGGAACGCAGCTGCCGAGCGCATCTTCGGCGTGCCCGAGGCTGCCGCGCTGGCGCGGCCGCTCGCGGACTTCCTGCCCGACTCGCCGGCGCTGGTGATCGGCACGCCGGACGCGGCCGGCGTGCGACTCGACGGCTCACCCTGGGCCATGCTGGCTCTGCGCGCCGACGGCCAGCCCATCAGGGTGGAGGCCAAGCTTTCGCACTGGTCGCAGGCCGGCCAGGACTACCTGACGCTGATCGTGCGCGACGTCAGCGAGCGCGAGCGCCTGATGGAGGAACTGCACCTGGCCAAGGACGTCGCCGAGCGCGCCAGCCGCGCCAAGTCGGAGTTCCTGGCCAACATGAGCCACGAGATTCGCACGCCGATGAGCGCCATCCTGGGCCTGACGCACCTCGCCCTGCGGCACGCCACCGACGACAAGACGCGCGACTGCGTCGAGCGCATCCGCCGTTCGGCCGACCACCTGCTGGCCATCGTCAACGACATCCTCGACCTTTCCAAGATCGAGGCCGACAGGCTCACGCTGGAGCACACCGAGTTCCCGCTCGCGGCGGTGCTCGACCGCGTCTCGGAACTGCTGGGGCCCAAGGCCGCGGCCAAGGGTCTGCGCCTGGTGACCGAGCTCGATCCTGCAGTCCCCGAGCGGCTGATGGGCGACCCGCTACGGCTGCGGCAGATCCTCATCAACTTCGGCGACAACGCGGTCAAGTTCGCCGACCGCGGCGAGGTTCATGTCTCGGTGCGGCTGGTCGGGCGGGCAGACGGCGCCGCACGAGTGCGCCTGGCCGTGCGCGACGAGGGCATCGGCCTGAGCGAGGAGCAGGCGGCGCGCCTGTTCGCCGACTTTCAGCAGGCCGACGCGTCCACCACCCGCAAGTACGGCGGCACCGGCCTGGGCCTGTCGATAGCGCGCCGCCTGGCGCAGCTGATGGGCGGCGAGGTGGGCGTGGACAGCCGCCTGGGCGAGGGCGCCACCTTCTGGTGCGAGCTGCCGATGGAGGTGGCGGGCACGCCGGCCTCGGCACTCGACGCCGGGCCGCCCGGCGCGGCGGCGGCCGATTCCGGGCCCTCGGGCGCAACGGGCAGCCGCCTGCTGGTGGTGGACGACAACGACATCAATCTCATCATCGCCAAGGAGATCCTCAGCAACGCAGGCATGGTGGTCGAGACGGCCGCCAACGGCGAGCAGGCGCTGGACAAGCTGCGCGACGGCGCCTACGACCTGGTGCTGATGGACCTGCAGATGCCGCAGATGGACGGGCTGCAGGCCACACGAGCGCTGCGCGAGCAGCCCGGCCACCGGGCCACGCCCGTGGTGGGCCTGACCGCCAGCGCCATGCTCTCCGAGCGCGGCGATTGCCTGGCCGCCGGCATGAACGACGTGCTCACCAAGCCCTACGAGCCCGGGCACCTGATCGAGGTGGTCGAAAGGTGGCTTCGACGGGCGAAGGCCGAGCCGGGCTGATGCACGCCGCCGCGATCCCCGACATGCCTACTGGCGTAACCTGCGCGCGACGGAAGGAGTGGCGGCCATGACGACCATCCCGGTGCTGCTCGTCGACGACAGCGAGCCCGACCGGCTCTTCTCCTCGATCGTGCTCGGCCGCAGCGGCCGGCCGCTGGAGGTGCGGGAGTTTGAGTCGGCGGCCGACGCCTTGGCAGAGCTGGCGACAGCGCCGCAGCCGCCGACGATCATCCTGCTCGACATCAACATGCCCGGCATGGATGGCTTCGACTTCCTGCGGGCCTTCGAACAACTGCCCGAGGAGCGCCGGCGCGGCACCAGCGTGGTGATGCTGAGCAGTTCGCCGCTGGACAGCGACCGCGACCGCGCCCTGTCTCACGCCTCCGTCAAGGACTACATGGTCAAGCCGCTGAGCGTGCAGCAGGCGCGCAACCTGGTCGATCGCTTCGGGACGCCGGCATGACCCGCCCGCGCGGCGCCTGCGCCGCGGCGTGGCGGACGGTTGCGCGGTGGTGCCACAGGGCCACCCTGGCTGCAGTGGCCGGCGTGCTGGCCGCCGGCGCGGCCGCAGCGGCGGGGAGCGGGCCCGCCGAACCGGCGGCCGCTGCTGCGCTGCAGACGGTGCGCTTCGTGCCCGAGCGCGACTACGGGCCTTTCGTGTTCGCAGAAGACGACGGTCGCGTGCGCGGCCTGTCGGTCGACCTGCTGGAGCGCCTGGCCCCGGCCGCGGGGCTGAAGCTGCAGGTGCTGTCGCCGGCCCCGCTGGCCGAGCAACTGGCGCGCCTGCGCGCCGGCGAGGCCGAGCTCGTGTCGTCGCTGCGGCCGACGCCCGAGCGCGCCGCCTACCTCGCGTTCACGCGGCCCTACGTCAGCGTGCCGGCCATCCTGGTGGTGCGGCAGGGGGCCGCGCTCGCGGCCGGCGACGGCCCGGCGGTGCTGGCGGCGCTGGCCGGCCGCAGCGTTGCGGTCGGCGCGGGCTACGCCGTGGAGGCCTTCGTGCGCGGCCGCTACCCGCAGGTGGCCTGGGCCGCGGTGCCCGACGACGTGCAGGCCCTGCGCGGCGTGGCCGAGGGCCGGTACGACGCCGCCGTGCTGGACGCCGCCAGCGCCGCCTTCGTGACGCGGCGCCACGGCATCGCCGGCCTGCGCGCGGCCGGGCCGATCGGCTTTGACTACGCGCTGAGCCTGGCGGTGCCCAAGTCGCGCCCCGACCTGCTGCAGCGGCTGGACGCCGCCATCGCCGCGTTGCCGCTGCAGGAGCGGACCGCAATCCAGCAACGCTGGATGGGCCCGCTGCACGGCAGCGAGCTGATGGCCCCGGCGCGGCCGCCGCTGCTGTGGGTGGCCGCGGGGCTGCTCGTGCTGGCGGCGCTGCTGGGCGGCGTGCTGGCGTGGCGGCGCCGCGCCCGGCCCGAGGGCGGCGCGCGGACGCCGGGCACGCTGTGATGCCACCGGCCGGCGCCGACGACAAGGCCGAGCCCGCGGCCGCCCAGCCGGCGGCCTGGGTGTCGCAGCAGCCGCTGCTCTGGCTGGCGCCGGCCCTGGGCCTGGCCCACGCGCTGGCGGCCGTGCTGTCGCTGGAGCTGTCGCGCCAGCCGGGCAGCGTGGCCGCCATCTGGTACGCCAACGCGCTGGCCGTGGCCGCGCTGGCGCACCGGGGCCCGCGCGAATGGCCCTGGCTGCTGGCGGCCGTGGCGCTGGGCAACGCGGCCGCCAACGCGGCCTGGGGCGACCAGCCGCTGGTGGCGCTGTCCTTCGTGCCGCCCAACCTGTTCGAGATCGCCCTGGCCGCGGCGCTGCTGCGCCGCGCCGGGTTGCACGACAGCGGCATCGCCTCGGCCGCGGCCCTGGGGCTGGCGCTGCTGCTGGGCGGCCTGCTGCCGTCGTGCGTGGCGGCCACGGCGGCGCTGTTCACCGTGGGGGCCTCGGTCGAGCACGGCTTCACGGGCCTGTGGCTGCCCTGGGTGGAAGGGGGCGTGATCGGCAGCCTGTCGGTGCTGCCGCTGGCGCTGCTGGTGGCGCGCGAGGGCCCGCGGCCGCTGCTCGCGCTGGCCGGCAACGTGCCGGCCTGGGCGATGGCCTGCGCCGCCGTGGGCGCCACGCTGATGGCCGCCGCGCTGCTGCCGTTCTCTCTGGTGTACGCCACGTTGCCCCTGCTGGCCGCGGCACTGGTGCTGCCGTTGGCGGGCGCATACCTGCTCACGCTGATGGTGTCGGTGACGCTGGCGGCGGCGCTGGGCACCGGGCTGCTGGTGCCGCCGCCGCTGAGCGCGGCGTGGCAGCAGGTGTTCGTGTACCTGGCGGTGGCCGCGGCGCTGCTGCCGGGCCAGCTGCTGGCGACATCGCTGCACGAGCTGCGCCGAAGCCGCGAGCGGCTGGCGAAGCGCACGCAGGCGTTGCGGCGCGCCAACGAGGGCCTGGAGCAGTTCATGCACTTCTCGGCGCATGACCTGCGCGAGCCACTGAACACCATCGCCAGCTTTGGCGGCCTGCTGCAGGAGGACGCCGCCGCCGGGCTCGACGAGGGCTCGCGCCGCCACCTGGCGCTGATGCTGCAGGGCACGCAGCGCATGCGCACGCTGCTCGACGACATGCTGCAGTACGTGAGCGTGCAGCAGGGCGAGCCGCCACCGCTGCAGCCGGTGGACCTGGACGCGCTGCTGCAGGACGTGCGCGAGGCGCTGGCGCAGCGGCTGGTGCAGACCGGCGCCCGCGTCGACGCCGAGCCGCTGGGCCAGGTGCTCGGGCACCCGGCCATGCTGCATCTTGTGCTGCAGAACCTGCTGAGCAACGCCGTGAAGTTCGTCGAGCCGGGCCGCGTGCCCGAGATCAGCCTGCGCGCCTTCGACGAGGGCCCGATGCGCGTGCTGCAGGTGCAGGACAACGGCATCGGCATCGATCCCGACGCCGCCGCGCGCCTGTTCCAGCCCTTCCATCGGCTGCACCCGCGGCGCCGCTACGAGGGCACCGGCCTGGGGCTGGCGATCACCCGCCGCATCCTGGAGCTGCACGGCGGCCGCATCGAGGTGCAGCCCGCGCCGGGCGGCGGCAGCTGCTTCACGCTGCGGCTGCCGCGCCCACCACATCACCCGGCCGGCTCTGTCGGACGCGCGGACATAGCTCAGCGCCGCCGGGCAGGTGGAGCTGACGCTTAAGCCGCCGCGGCGCGACGGAACCACGCACCTGGTGCTGGGGCGGGACGCAAAGAGTCCAGTGGACTGCTTGCGCCAGCCGAAGGGCCCACCAGTGATCCGCAGGCCTTGATGAAGGGAACCCGATGAGCTCGAATCTCAAGCTGTCCATGGAACAAGCCGATATCGAGAGACACACCGAGGTCTGACGCCCCGAGGCCAGGGGCGCGCCCGGCGGCCGCTGTCGTCCGCAGCCACCCCGGCTCGGGAGCTTCACCGAGCCAGCGCCACCCGCCGGTTGTTCTTGCGCAGCGTCTGCTTCGCTGGCCCGCTGCCACCGGCCACCTGCACGTTGATGCGCTCGGTGCGCGCAAATGCGTCGAACAGCAGCACGTCGACGCCCTTCAAGGCGGCGGGCGTCTGGCAGCGCCACTCGACGCTGGCCCCGACATCGGCGTGGCCGGTGTCCTTGTCGCCCGGCTGGGCAGCGCCTTCCAGCTTGCCAGGAGCCACCGTCACGGTGCCGGGCGTGCAGCCCGCGGCCGCGTCAGGCCTGAGCCAGCGCGGGGCGTCGCGCAGCAGCGCCAGCGCGGCCGCAGCGGCCGTGGCCTCCGCGCCGGGCCGCGGGCGGCGCTCGTGGCCGACCAGGCTGTCCTGCGGCGTATCGAGCTGCACCGACAGCAGCGCGCCTTCGACAGCAATGTTCAAGGACATCACGCCGTGCACATGGGCTTTTCCGGCGCTCGCGGTTGTCGGCGACGTGGACAGTGCCAGCGCCAGCAGCATGGCCGAGAGGGTCGCAACTCGCATGGTCGGGGTCTTCTGCAAAGGCAGCCGGGTCAGCGCGCGCGCAGCGCGTCGACCATCAACCGCGTGTTGTGGCGCATCAGCGCCTCGTAGGTGGCTGCCGGCCCGTCGGGCAAGGACAGCGAATCGCTGTACAGCCGACCGCTCGGCCGCAAGCCGGTTTCGCGGCCGATCTGCTCGATCAGGCGCGGGTCGGCGATGCTCTCGACGAACAGCGCCTTGATGCCTTCGGCGCGGATCTGCCGCACCAGCCGCGCCACGCCCTTGGCCGAGGCTTCGGCCTCGGTGCTCAGGCCCTGCGGCGCCAGGAAGCGCACGCCGTAGGCCGCGGCGTAGTAGCCGAAGGCCTCGTGCGAGGTGATGAGCTTGCGGTCGGCCGCCGGCAGCGGCGCCCAGGCGGCGCGGATCTCGGCGTCGAGCGCGTCCAGGCGCTGCGTGTAGGCGGCGGCGCGGGCACGGTAGGTGTCGCAGCCGGCGGCGTCGGCCTCGCACAGCGTGACGGCGATGCGCGGTACCCAGTGGCGCACGCTGGCCACGTCTTGCCAGGTGTGCGGGTCGATGTCGTGGGCGTGGCCGTGGCGATCGGGCCCGGTGGCCTTGAGCGGCTTCAGGCCCTCGGCCACGAGCAGCTGGCGCCCCTTGAAGCCGGCCGACTTGAGCAAGCGCGGCAGCCAGCCCTCGAGCCCCATCCCATGCGCCACCACCACCTGCGCCAGCGCCACCTGGCGCGCCTGCGCCGGCGTGGGCTGCACGACATGGGCATCGCTGCCCGGGCCCACCAGCACCTGCACGGCCACGCGCTCGCCACCGAGCTGGCTGACGACATCGCCGAGGATGCTGAAGCTGGCCACCACCGGGAGCGGCTGCGCCGAGGCCAGGGTCGTGGCCGAAGACAGCGCCAAGAACAGCGCCGGTGCGAGAGTCGAGAACAGGTGCTTCATGCGTGGATGGCTTCAGGCCCGGAGATGCCGCGCCGGTGCCCGCGAACCCCAGCGCAGGCCGCGCGGCGCCACCAGCACCGAGACGACGTAGACGAGGCCCAGGCTCAGCACGATGGCCGGCCCGGTGGCGAGTTCGTAGCGGTATGACAGCACCAGCCCCACCGTGCTGCCGATGGCACTCAACACGCCGGCCAGCATCAACATGCCGGGCAGCTCGCGCACCCACAGCCGTGCGGCCGCCGCCGGCAGGATCATCATGCCCACCGACAGCAGCGTGCCCAGCGCATGGAAGCCGGCCACCAGGTTGAGCACCAGCAGCATCAGGAAACCGTAGTGCGCCACCGGGCTGAGCCGGCTGACTGAACGCAGGAAGGCCGGGTCCACGCACTCCAGCACCAGCGGCCGGTACAGCAGCAGCAAGGCCACGGCGGTGACCGCCGCGATGACGGCCAGCAGCAGCAGCGTCGCGTCGTCCAGCGCCAGCACGCTGCCGAAGAGCACGCGCAGGAGGTCGACGTTGCGGCCCTGGCTCGAGATGATCAGCACGCCCGCGGCCAGCGAGAGCAGGTAGAACGCCGCCAGGCTGGCGTCTTCGCGCAGCGCCGTGCTGCGCGCCACCAGGCCCGAGGCCAACACCACGGCCATGCCGGCCAGCAGGCCACCGGCCGTCATCGCGCCCAGGCTCAGGCCCGAGGCCAGGTAGCCCAGCGCCGCGCCGGGCAGGATGGCGTGGGCCATGGCGTCGCCGGTCAGGCTCATGCGGCGCAGCAGCAGGAACACGCCCACCAGCGGCGCGCTGGCGCTCAGCAGCAGGCAGCCCAGCAGCGCACGCTGCATGAAGCCGAATTCGGCGAAGGGGTTCCAGGAGGCGTCCATCGCGGGCCTCAGTGCCGGTGGCCGGCGTGGCTGGCATGGCCCGTGCCGTGGACGTGGGCGTGGCCCTGCACCGGGGTGTGGGCTGGACCGTGCACGGCCCCGGCGGGCACGGTCGGCGCTTCGCAGGGCTCGGCGTGCTCGTCGAAGGCCTCCACCAGACCCGAGGCGCGCTGCAGGTTCGCCGGCACCAGCACCTCGGTCGTGGGCCCGAGCGCGATCAGCTCGCGCGCCAGCAGCAGCGTGCGCGGAAACTGCCGGCGCACGAGGTCGAGGTCGTGCAGCACCACGATCACCGTGCGGCCCTCGCGGTGCCAGGCGGCGACGCGGTCGAACAGGTGGTGGGCGGTGGGTTCGTCGACCGCGGCGAAGGGCTCGTCGAGCAGGATCAGCGGCGCATCACGCAGCATCAGCCGCGCGAACAGCACGCGCTGAAACTGGCCGCCCGAGAGCGTGTCGAGCGTGCGCTGCTCGAACCCGGCCAGCCCGACCTCGGCCAGCGCGGCACGGCACCGGTCCAGGCGCGCGCGCCCCAGCGGCCGCCAGGCACCGACCTCGTGCCACAAGCCCATGGCCACGGTGTCGAGCACCGAGACAGGAAAGCTGCGGTCGATGTCCGCCTGCTGCGGCAGGTAGCCGATGCGCGCCTTGGCGTCGGCCCGCTCCACGCGCCCGCCCATCGGCGCCAGCACACCCGCCAGCGCCTTGAGCAGCGTCGACTTGCCCGCGCCGTTGGGGCCGACGATGGCGAGCAGCTCGCCCGCCTGCACCTCGAGATCCACGTGGTGGACAGCGGGGTGGCGGTCGTAGCCGATGGTCAGGTCGTGCAGGCGCAGCACGGCAGCAGGGGCGTGGGCGGGAGCCCTCATCGTGGCGGGAACTCGGCGTTTCTTGAGACGGCATTATCAACTACGCCGCCACAAGCGCCAGATCGTCGCGGCATTGGCCCCAAGCAAGCAGGCCTCCAGCAGGCTACCGCCCACCGAGCCGACGAGCAGGTTGTTCAACAGCCCTGGGTGCTGCGCACAGCCGGCGCAGGCCGGTTGATCCGACTTGCCCGAAACAGGCTCCCGCAGCGCCCGAAACAACAAGCGATCCCGCGCGCAGAAGCCCATGGACGACGACAGCCACGACAGCCGAGAGTCCGAGTCCGTGGCCGCGGTGCTCAAGGTCTTCGCCATCCTGCAGGCCTGGCCGATCGCAGCGACATCGGCTTCTCCGACCTCTCGGTGCGCCTGACGATGCCCAAGGTCACGGTCTACCGCTTCCTGCAGACCGTGACGACCCTGGGCTGCGTGCGCCAGGAGTCCGACACCGAGCGCGACGGCCTGACGATGCGCATGCACGAACTCGGCGCCAGGTCGCTGCGCAATCCCGACCTGGTGGAACTGGCCGAGCCGCACATGCAGCGCCTGTCCGTCGCCACCGGCGAGACAGTGCACCTGGGCATGCTGATCGACAGCGAGATCATCTGCGTACACAAGGTCGCCAACCGCGACATCAGCCGGCAACTCGGCGGCACGGAGTTTCCGCCGAATGCGGCGCCAGAGCCTCGCTGAGCGCCACTGCGGCGGCCTGCAACGCTCAGATCGACGCCGTGGCCTCGAGCTTGCGGATTTGGATCTCGCCGGCCGACTCGGTGGGCCGCGGCGGCGGCGTGGCCAGCGCGCGGGTCGAGGTCGAGCCGAGCTCGCCCTGCAACTCGATGACGCCAGCCGGGGCCATCGAGCCCAGCGCCGCATAGGCGGCAGCCAGGGCCTCGTCGTCGCTGATCGAGTCCACCTCGGGATGGTGCTCCATCGGCTGCGACGGCAGCAAGTCTTCGGGCTCGGCCACCGCGGCGGTGCGGTAGGCGTCGGCTTCCTTGGAAGGATCGTGGTGCTCGCGGTCGATGATGGCCACGGCCATCTTCGATCGCAGGTTGGCCAGGCCGGCAGGCGACCAGTTGGTCACCAGGCCCTCGAACTGCTCCAGCGCCTTCTGCAGCACCGGCAGCGGCAGCTTGTGCAGCGCTTTCAGGCCCTTCTTCTGCAGCGCGTGTTCGACGAACACCAGCTGCTTCAGCGCGACACGGGTTTCGGGCACTTCGTCGAGCAGTTCCTTCAGCTGCGTGAGCAGCAGGTCGAGCTCGCCGCGGGCCTTGCGCCGGGCCTCGTCGACAACTGCATTCTTGCGGCTCGGCTTGATGCCATCGGGCAGGCGCGGTTCGAGCACGATTTCCACGCCCTGACGGCCGCGCCTGAGCGCGAGATCGTGGCGGAAGAAGGCCGCAGCGGCCACGCTGATCGGCTTGAAGATTCTTGAGAGGGCACCCATCGGCTGTCGTGATCGTCAGGTTGAGGCCGCCGACATACGTCGGCCGTGACGGAATTGTCGGCACCGCGGGCGACAGCCTTGAGGCGGGGTTGTGACCAAAGGCATCGGCGCGCCGACGAGCGGCAGGCGCCGAGCCGCACGCGCGCCTCAAACGCTGCAGGTGCGGTTTTTCCCTGTGCGCTTGGCCTCGTAGAGGCCCTTGTCGGCGCGCTCCAGGGCCGGCTCCAGAGCCTCGCCGGGGCGCCAGGTCGTGACCCCCCCCGAAAAGGTGACGAAGACCTCCCGGCCCTCGTGCAGGAACAGCGCCTCGCTCAGGCTGCGCTGCAGCCGCGTCAGCGCCAGGCGCGCTTCTTCAAGCCCCGTGCCCGGCATCAACACCACGAACTCCTCGCCGCCGAAGCGCGCCAGATGGTCCACCGGACGCAGCCGCTCGCGCACCGCCGCCGCCAGGGCCTTGAGGGCCTGGTCACCGGCGGCATGGCCAAGGGTGTCGTTGAGCTTCTTGAAGTTGTCGATGTCGATCAGGCCCACCGCCAGGCTGGCCTGATCGCCGGCTGCACCATCGGCGAGCGCGCGGTGGCTGCGCGCCGCTTCGGCCTCGAAGGCCTGCATCAGGCCACGGCGGTTGGCCACCTGTGTGAGCACGTCGGTCGAGACCTCGTCGGACAGGCGCTTGAGCTCGGACTCCAGCGCCCGAACGCGCGCCTCGAGCTCGCCGGCCCGGGCCTGGTCGGCCTGCAGCTTCTCGTGCGAGCGCGCCACGGCGCCCTGCACCACCCGGGTGTCGTCGAGCATGGCCTGCACGACGTCGGCCAGCCCCGGCAGCGAATCGGCCGCGGCGATGGCCTCGGCGTGGCGCTCGGTGGCCAGCTGGAAGCGGCCGGTGTGCTCGCCCAGATCGCCGACCTCGCGCACCATGTCGTTGATCAGGCGCTTGAGCGCCTCGCGCGCGGCCAGGCGCTCGCCGAGCACGCCGCGCTGGCGCTGGCGGGTCTCGGCCAGCAGCGACTGCGCGGCACGCAGGCCGCGCACGCTGCGGTCGCTGCCCAGGGCGGCTCGCAGGCGCTGGCACTGGCCCTGCACCCAGCCGTCGTCCTCGGTCAGCTCGGCCAGGCCCTCGGTCAGCTCGTGGCACAGCGAGGCCAGCCGCTCGACGACCCGGTGGCCGCGGCCCAGCAGTTCACTGGCTTCGTCGCACAGCTCGGACACCACCAGCACCTGTACCGGCGTGGCGCCTTCAGCCGCGATGGCATCCGCGGCTGCAGCCAGGCGCTGCGCCAGTGCCACCGCGTCGGGCTCGGCAGCCGGCAGGGCCAGCCGCAGCGTGCCCGCCAGGGCGGCGACGATGGCGCCCCAGGCGCTGCTGTCGCCCGCTGCGACCTCGGCGGCCGGGGCGGGCAGGCCGACATCTTCGAGCCCGGTGGCGGCCGGATCGGCGGCCTGGTCGGTTTCCCAGGCCGTCATCAACGAGCCCAGGCGCTGCTGCAGGCGCGCAGGGTCGCTGCGGCTGCCGTCGAGCACGCGCTGCAGGCTGTCGCGCCGACGTGCGAACGTCCATTGCCGGCCACCGCGCGGCAACTGCTTGGCCACCCGCTCCACCAGCTGCACCCAGCCCTGCCCTTGCACCTTGGCATCGGGCGGCGCGGGCGGCAGCGGGCCGCCGGCTTCTTCGGCATAGGCACGGGCGTAATGCTCGGGCGTCGGCTCGAGCTGGGCCTGGGCCAGGCGGCGCAGCGCGCCCTTGGCCAACTGGGCGGGGGTCGGCCGATCGGTCGATGAGATGCCGGCCACAGGCGCTTCAGCCGTTGACCAGCCGTGGCACGCCGGAATCGTCGGCGCGGCCGCTGAGCAGCGCCTCGTTCTGCACGATCCAGCGCTGCAGCTCGGCCGCCGGCAGGGCGCGGCTGAACTTGAAGCCCTGCATCATGGTGCAGCCCAGGCGCTCGAGCACGCGCAGCTGGCGATCGGTCTCGACACCTTCGGCCACCACGCGCAGCCCGAGCGCCCGCGCCAGCGCGATGATGGCCGTGACCACCGCGGTGCTCTTCGACGCCAGATCGAGCTCGCGCACGAAGCTGCGGTCGATCTTCAGTTCGGAGATCGGCAGTTGCGACAGGTACGACAGGCTGGAGTAGCCCATGCCGAAGTCATCGATCGAGATCTCGACGCCGATGTCCTTGAGCCGGTGCAGCGAGGGAATGACGGCCTGCAGATCCTTCATCAGGCTGTCCTCGGTGATCTCGAGGTGGATCATGCGGTGCGGCACGCCGGACTGCGTCGCGTACTCGTGGATTTGCTCGACGAGGTCGGTGCGCTCGAACAGCCGACTTGGCATGTTCACGGCGATGGCGTCGTCGAAACCGAAGGCGTCCTTCCACACGCGGGCCTGGCGCGCCGCCTCGCGCAGCGCCCACTGCGACATCGGAGCGATGAGGCCGGTGTCCTCGGCCAGCGGAATGAACTCGCCGGGCGGCACCAGCCGCCCCTGGCGCTGCCAGCGCATCAGGGCCTCGACCTTGGCCACTCGGCCGGCCTGCACGTCGATCTGCGGCTGGTAGTGCAGCACCAGCTCCTCGCGCTCGATGGCCTTGTGCAACGCCGTCTCGAGCTCGAGCTTCTCGCGGCCCTGGCCGGCGAGCATGGGGTTGTAGACGGCGGAGGCGTTCTTGCCCTGGTTCTTGACCGAGTACATCGCCACGTCGGCGTTGCGAAGCAGGTCGACGACGCTGCTGCCATCGCGCGGGTAGATCGCCACCCCGACACTGGCGGTGACGAAGCACTCCTGGCCGCTCACGAGGAAGGGCTCGCGCAGTTCCTCGAGCACGCGCTGCGCCACGCGCTCGGCGTCGGGGTCGCCGCCCACCTCGGGCAACAGCGCGACAAACTCGTCGCCACCCAGGCGCCCCACGGCCTCGAGCGCGCGGTGCGAGCGCGCGCCGGCGCTTTCGACCGAGCCGTCGAGCACCAGGTCGGAGTGGCGCACACAGGCCACGAGCCGGCGACCCACCTGCAGCAGCAGTTCGTCGCCGGCGCCGTGGCCGAGGGTGTCGTTGATCACCTTGAAGCGGTCGAGATCGATCAGCAGCAGCGCGAACTGGTGCTGCAGCCGCTTGGCGTGCTCCAGCGCACGCTCGGCCCGCAGGATGAGCTGGCGGCGGTTGGGCAGGCCGGTGAGCGAATCGAAGTTGGCCAGGCGTCGGATCTCGTCCTCGGCCTGGCGCCGCTCGGTCACGTCCTGCACGATGCCGCGATAGGCCGAGGCGCGGCCGTGCTCGTTGAACTCGGGCTCGGCCTCGACGTGGATGATGCGTTCACGCCCGTCGAGCAGCACCGCGGGCACGTCGGTGGTCACGGGCGACATGTGGCGCAAGGCCTTGTGCAGGTCGTCGCTGAGCTTGCGCCGGGCCTCGGCGGGCACCATGCGCAACAGCGAACGCATCGACACCGCGTCGAGCGGGCCGAAGCCGAACACGCGCAGCGCCTCGGGGGCGAGCTGAAAGCCCAGCTGGCGTCGCGACTGGAAGCTGCCCATGCGGGCCAGGTCCTGGGCGCGCGTCAGCTCGGCACGGCTGCGCTCGAGCTCGATGCGCGTGCGGCTGGCGCGCAGCAGGTAGCGCAGGCGGCCCTCGAGCAGGCTCCACTGCGTGGCCTTGACGAAGAAGTCGGTGGCGCCGGCGTTGTAGGCCTTGGTGATGGACGCGTCGTCGTCCAGGCCGGTGAGCATGAGCACCGGCATGTTCTCGAAGCCCGGCATCCGGCGCAGGGTGCGGCAGGTATCGAAACCGTCGAGCCCCGGCATCATGGCGTCGAGCACGACGAGATCGAAGCTGCGCTGGCGCAGCAGCTTCAGGGCCAGTTCGCCGCTCGAGGCCTCGGTGATGCGGAATCCGCGCTCGCGCAGGGCCAGCGCAGTGAGCAGCAGGTTGACCTCGTCGTCGTCGACGAGCAGCACCTCGGGCTGTTCGGGCAGCCCCTCGTCGGCGCGTGCGTGAACGACGCTCATCGGCTCGCGTGCGGGAGGGCGCGGTACAGGTTCACGGGCGCAGGATAGCTGCAACCGAACGTTGCGCGGCCTCGGCGGCCACGACGAGACGGTCGATGTCGTGGCGAAGGTCCGTTGCATCCCCGCTGCGCAGCTTGGCTTCGACCTCGGCGCACACGCGCGACAGCGCCAGTGCGCCAACGCTGGCCGATGAACTCTTCAGCGTGTGGGCGATGCCGGCCACGACACCGGCGTTACCGCCATCGCCCTCGGCATCGAGCTGCGCGATCATGCGCGCCAGCGAGGTGTCGAACGCGGTCATCACGCGCATCAGCACGCCCTGGCGGCCGTCGGGGTCGAGCTCGCGCAGGCGGGCCAAGGCCTGGGGATCCAGGGGCATCGGCGAGTCATCGGGTTCAGCGGTCATGGCGGAGCCTGTGGCACTTCGAGTGGGGGCGCGAAACGAGTGGGTGCGGGTCAGTTCTGCTTCTGGTGTGGCTGTGCAGGCAGTGCACAGGATAACCACCGTTCGCCGTCCAAGGCGATGGCGTCTTTACCTTCGACGTGAATGCTGTTTCGGCTGGGGCATCGCCGAACTTGAGCCCGCTCGGGGCGGACCGACAGGCTCCCTAGAATCGGGCCATGCCTGCTGTCTCCTCTCTGGTCCTCTGATGCGGGGGCTTTCGTGTCGTCGCGTGGCCCGCGCGATGCCGGCCCTCTGGGTGCCGATGGCGCTGGCCGGCTGCACTGGCGAGGAGGCCTCCATCGGCGGCATCGCCTTCGTCGCGGTGCTGCTGGGCGCGCTGGCCGCCGGGCTGGCCTACCTGCTGGGGCGCGCCCATGGGGTGGCTGCGGCCAAGCAGCCGGTAGCAGCCGCGCTGGCCAGCGGCCCGCAGGCCCGCGATGTCGCCGCCCCGGCCGTCGAGGCTCCGCCGCCGCCACCCGAGCCACCCCCGGCCCCCAACGCGTCCGAGCAGGACAGCTACAGCTTCACGCTGTCGCACGACCTGCGGGCACCGCTGCGCGTTGTGGAGGGCTTCACGCGCATCGTCAAGGAGGACTACGGCGCACAACTCGACCGCGTCGGCAACGACCACCTCGAGCGCGTACTCGGCGCGGCGGCGCGCATGAACCTGATGATCGACGCGCTGCTGGCACTGGCACGGCTGTCGCAGCAGCCGCTGTCGCGCCAGCCGGTGAACCTGTCTCAACTGGCGGGATACGTGGTCGACGACCTGCGCCGCGGCACGAACGAACGCGTGGTCGACGCCGACATCGAGGGCGGCCTGTCCGTCACGGGTGATCCGACGCTGCTGCGCCTGGTGCTCGAGAACCTGCTGGGCAACGCCTGGAAGTACACCGCCAAGTCGGCCTCGCCGCGCATCGAGATGCGCCGCGAGAGCGCGGCCGGCGCCCCGACGCTGGCCTTCGTGGTGCGCGACAACGGCGCCGGCTTCGACATGCGCTCGGCCGACCGCCTGTTCGGGCTCTTCCAGCGCCTGCACAGCGCCAGCGACTTCCCGGGCCACGGCGTTGGCCTGGCTTCGGTGCGGCGCATCGTCGAGCGGCACGGCGGGCGCGTCTGGGCGGAGTCGGAACCGGGCCGCGGCGCGGCGTTCCACGTCGAGCTGCCGGCCTGACGGCCGGCCCGCGGCCGGTCAACCGCGCGACAGGTCTTCCACCGCCGCCAGCACGCGCTCGGCCTGCGGCGCCAGCGCGAGGCCCGCTTCGTCGGCCTGCCGCCGCAGGCGTTGCAAGGCCAGGGCGCGCGTCAGCGAATAGCGGTGCATCAGCACGCCCACGGCCATCGGCACGGGGTCGGCGAGCGGATCGTCGCTCGCCACGGCGGGCGACGCCGGCTCGGCACCGCCGCGGCGCAGCGGCGCCGCACCCGCACGCAGGCGGCCGAACGCGGCCTCGACAGCGGGCACGATCTGCCCCACCTCGAGCGGCTTCACCAGGTAGGCCAGCGCACCGAGCGACTTGACGGTGGCCAGCGTCTGCTCGTCGGCAAAGGCCGAGAGGAACATGAACGGGATCGCGTACTTGTCGCGCAGGGTCTCGGCGACATCGAAGCCGCTCATGCCTTCCATGCGGATGTCCAGCAGCGCCAGCGCCGGCCGGTGCTCGCGCGCCAGCAGGATGGCGTCGTCGCCGTTGTCGGCGTCGATGACCTCGTACCCGGCATCGACGAGGCCCTGCGTGACGGTGGCCAGCACCAGGCGGTCGTCGTCGACGACGAGGATGCGGCCCTTGCCCGCGGGCGGCGGCGCGGTGGTGGCAGGGGCGCTCGAGGGCAGCATGCGCGAATTGTCGCCGATCCGAATTCAGCGATCGGCCGCCAGCGGCGCCGGCAGCCGCACCGAGGGCGGCCGCAATTCGATCTGCGCCACCACGTCGGCGCCCTCCTGGCTGAGCGTGAACGTGGCGCTGCGCCGGGGCAGCAGCGCGCGCACCAGGCCCAGGCCGGCGACGGCACTGCGGTGGCGCGTCAGCTCGAAGCCCGGCGGCAGGGTGCCAGGACCGGCGATGCGCAGCACCACGCCTTCGCCGAGCAGCGCCAGCGTGCAGCGCAGGTCACCGCCATCGCCGTGCTTGATGGCATTGGTGAGCAGCTCGTTCAGCGTCAGCGCGATCGGGATCGACTCGCTCTCGGGCAGTTCGTGCACCACGACGACTTCGTCGTGGACGTGGATCGTGTGCCCGAACATGCGCTGCACCGACGTGGCCACCGCGCGCAGCAGCCCGGCCACGCCCAGCGGCCCGGTGCTGCCGACCTGCAGGCCGTAGACCTGCGCGATGGCCTGCACCTGGCCGACCGCCTCTTTCAGGATCTGCGAGACGTCGGGGTGCTTGTTGGCGGTCTGCAGCAGCAGGCCGGCCACGCCCTGGAGGTTGTTCTTGATGCGGTGGTGCACTTCCTTGACCAGCACCTCGCGCTGCGCAATGGCCGCCTGCAGCCGCGCCTGCTCGGCGGCGCGCTGCTCGGTCACGTCGCTGGCCACCAGCAGCACCAGCGACGCCGAGCCGACACCGCCCTCGCCCGGCTCGGCCAGCGGGGCCAGGCGGCAGTCCCAGACGCGGGTCTCGGCGCCGCTGTCGCCGCGCCCGTCTTCGCTGCGTCCGTTCACGCTGCGCCACTCGTGCTGTCGCTGCCCGCCGCCTTCGGCCACCTCGCGCAGCCAGCCCTGCAGCGCAGCCGCCAGGACGGGGTCGGCCACGGGCCCACCTTCGTGAATGCCAGCGCCCAGGAAGGCGGTCGCGGTCTGGTTGGCCTGCTGCACGGTCATCGTAGCCGCATCGAACAGGGCGATCGCCGCCGGCGCCGTTTCGATGACACGTTGCAGCGAGGCCTGGGCCTGCGCGATGCGCAACTCGGCCTGGCGGCGGCGCTCGATGTCGAGCAGCGCGAAGGTGACCTCGCGGCCGCCGCTGGCACCGCGGCTGAGCACGGCGTTGCCCGCGACCCAGAACTCGCGCCCGTCGCGGCCACGCATGCGGCACTCGAAGGTCTCGGCCGTGCCTTCCTCGAGCGTGGCCAGCCAGTTGCCGCGGCGCAGCGGGTGGTCGGGCTCGGGGGTGGCGACGATCGACGTCGGCTCGCCCAGGAAATCGGCCAGTTCGCCGGCGAACATGCGCCGCGCCGAGCGGTTCATCCACTCGATGCCACGGTCGGAAACGGTGACGATGCCCACCAGCACCGAATCCAGGATGGCCCGTGTGCGCTCGGCTTGCTCGGCCAGCGTCTCGCGGGCGCGGCGGCGCTCGTCGATGTCGACGAAGCTGCTGATGACGCCGGCCTCGGCGTCGTCGCTGTCGACCTGTCGCACCGCCACCTGCACCCACACCAGCGCGCCGTCGCGCTTCTTCAGCAG
>Ga0068877_10001507_pt1 | contig 19132 bp, 16 predicted proteins | sample NOAtaG_FD_66437 | JGI IMG/M metagenome (GOLD analysis project Ga0068877, IMG submission 66437) | Freshwater lake microbial communities from Lake Erie, under a cyanobacterial bloom - NOAA_Erie_Diel6S_1000h metaG | ecosystem: Environmental > Aquatic > Freshwater > Lake | place: USA: Ohio, Lake... | reverse complement strand
AGATCGCGCAGCGGGGCGACAACCTGGACATCGCTTGGCTGAAGGACAGCGCCGCATCCACGGCGCAGCAGGAGAGCGAGAACCCGACGCGCGTAGCCGGGCTGGCGCTGCGCGAACTGAATGCCGCTGTGACCGAACTGCGTGCGCTGCTCGATGAATTGGGCGAGGACCCGGATGCGCTGCTGGACAGCCTAGTGACCGACGAGGCCGCTGAGCCCGAAGCTGTCGGAGCACAGCCGTGACGGAAGCAGCTTCGGTTGGGGCCGACGGCACACTAGGCACGGACCTGCCTCCGAGCTGGGCAGTCACGACCCTGGGCACAGTCACCGACTACGGCAAGACCGTGAAGGTCGAGCCGGCGGAAATTCCCGCCGATGCTTGGGTGTTGGAGTTGGAGGACATTGAGAAGGACAGCTCGCGCATCCTGCAGCGGCTAACCCAGTCCCAGCGGCAGTCGCTCAGCACGAAGAACCGCTTCGACGTCGGTGATGTTCTCTACGGCAAGCTGCGGCCGTACCTCAACAAGGTGGTCATCGCCGACACGCCTGGCTTCTGCACCACGGAGATCGTGCCTGTGCACGCCGGCCCAGCGCTCGAACGACGATACCTGTTCCACTGGCTCAAGCATCCCGCTTTTCTGAAGTACGTTGAGGCCACCAGCCATGGCATGAACATGCCGCGCTTGGGAACCGACGCCGGCAGAGCGGCGCCGATGGTCCTAGCGCCGCGGCCCGAACAGACCCGCATCGCCGACCAACTCGACACCCTGCTGGCTCGCATCCAAGCCTGCCAGGACCGCCTGGAGGCCATTCCGGCGTTGCTCAAGCGCTTTCGGCAGGCGGTGCTGGGCGCGGCGACCAGTGGTTCACTGACAGCGGATTGGCGCAAAGACCGTGAAACACCTGCTTGGGTCCCCACCAGCATCGGTGACTTACTCGATGGCAAGCCGAGAAATGGCTACTCGCCAAAGTCTGTTGAGTACGAGACTTCGGTCCGATCCTTGACGCTTTCGGCGACCACCTCCGGACGCTTCCTGTCGCAACACACAAAGTTCATTCCTGAATCGATTCCAGCTGACTCCCACCTCTGGCTGGAGCCAGGAGACATCCTGATTCAGCGAGCCAACACGCTTGAGTACGTCGGCGTGAGTGCAATCTTCGACGGACCGCCCCAGTCCTTCATCTATCCCGACCTGATGATGAAGTGCCGCCCAAACAACCGAGTGGACGGCCGGTTTCTATACTTCCTACTGAGTGCTGAGTCCACGAGACGGTACTTCCGCGATCACGCCACTGGCACGGCCGGCAACATGCCGAAGATCAACCAGCAGACTGTCATGTCAGCGCCGGTTAATCTGCCACCCATGGATGAACAGGTCGAGATCGTCCGGCGGGCGAATCGGCTGCTTCACGCATTGAGCCAGTTGGAGCAACGGCACACGGCCGCGGCGGCATTTACACGCCGGCTCACCCCCTTGACGCTCGCCAAAGCCTTCCGCGGCGAACTCGTTCCGCAAGACCCCAGCGACGAGCCCGCCAGCGAGCTGCTGGCCCGCATCGTCGCCCAACGCGACGCGCCGACAGACACCACCTCGGCCCCCCCACCGCGCCGCGGCCGTCCGCCCCGGGCCCTCAAGGAAACCGCCACCATGACCAAGAGCCGCCAGGACGATGACGTGATGGGCCAGCCCTACCTGGCCGGCCACCTGCGCCGCTTCGGCTCGCCCGCCAGCGCCGAGGCGCTGTTCAAGGTGGCTGAGCTGCCCGTGGCCGACTTCTACAAGCAACTGGCCTGGGAGGTAGACCAGGGTCACGTGAAGGACAACCAGACCTCGCTGGAGCCCGGGCATGCGGCTGGATAAGGTCAGCATCGACGGCTTCAAGAACCTCCGCGGGCTGGAGCTCGACTTCGACGAGCGCCAGCTCACCACGGTGTTGATCGGCCAGAACGGCGCCGGCAAGTCCAACCTCATTGAAGCAATCACCCAGGTCTTCCGCTGGGTAGACCTGCGGCGCAACGAGCCGCGCTTTCGCTACCGGGTGACCTACCGCATCCAGCCTCAGGGCCCGGCGATCCAGAACCCGCCGAGCGTGTGCCTGAGCAACTTCCCCGACGAGCCGGCGATTGGGGTCAACGGGCAGGAGGTGAAGCGCACCGAGTTCGAGAAGCGCAAGGCCGAGTGGTTTCCAGACCTGGTGTTCGGCTACTACTCCGGCGGCAGCCGCCGGCTGGAAGCGCTGTTCGACAGCCACCAGCGGCGCTACTACGACGACATCAAGCTCGAAGACGACGAAGCCAAGGTGGCCAAGGCGCAGGAAGCCCGGCGCCTCTTCTACTGCCGGCCCATCCATGGCGTGCTGGCGCTGATGGCACTGTTCGCGTTTCCGGATGCCAAGGTGACCGCCGAGCTCGCTGGCCGTTTGGGCATCACCGGCTTTCATTCGCTGCTGGCTCTGTTCCGAGAACCCTGGTTCGCCAAAGGCCGCAAGACCAGCGCCGAAGAGCTGTGGGGCGCAGGAGGACCCGCCGGCCGCGCTGCACGCCGCTTCAAGGAGTTGGCCTTTCACCCGTTTGCGCTCGAAGGCAATGCGGTCGATGACTACCGCGACAAGAAGCAGGTGGAGCCACAGTTCGCTGCCTTCCTGCCATCGCTGGTGCGGCTGCAGCAACTAGCGCAGCAGTTCAGGAACGAGCGCGAGATGTTCTACGCCCTGGAGGCGATGGACATCTCCGACCTGGTGCGCGAGATACAGGTCTGGGTGAAGCGCAGCAACGACACCAGCGGCGACGTAGGCTTTGCCGACCTCTCCGACGGTGAGCGGCAGTTGCTGATGGTGCTGGGCCTGATCCGCGTCTCACGCGGCAAGCGAGCGCTCTTCCTGCTGGACGAACCCGACACGCACCTCAACCCGCACTGGCAGCACAGCTACCTGAAGCTGATCGAGGACTGGACTGGCATCGCGGCCGAGAAGGAGCACTGCCACATCGTGCTGACCTCGCACAACCCGCTCACGATTTCAGCGCTCTCGCGGGACGAGGTACGGGTGATCGCGCAGACCGACGATGGCCGCGTGACCGCATCCGCGCCATATGCCGACCCGCGTGGCATGGGCTTCACGGCCACGCTGACCGAGATCTTCGGCCTGGCGACGAGCCTGGACGTCGAAACCCAGCGCCTGGTGGACGAGCGCAACGAGCTGGTGCAGTTGGCCGAACGCGGCGACGCGCAGCAGCGTCGGCTCATTTCGCTGAATGAACAGCTGGCCCGACTCGGCTTCCTGAATGAAGACCGGGAGCCGCTCTACCAAGACTTCCTGCGCGCCTGGCATGACCTGCGCTACGCAGATCGGCCGCCCCTGGCACCCGCAGACGTGGAGGCACGACAGCGCGCGATGAAGGAGCTAATCAAGCAGCTGATGACTTCGGAGGCCAAGCAGTGATCTACGTCCGGCGAGATCCGAACCACATACCGGAGCGGGTGCTGCGTGTCGCCGAACGCGCACAGGCCCAGCTGGAGGCGCTTGCGCCGGAGAACCGCGCCGCGTTCATCGAGAAGAAGTCTCATGTGTGGCGCGGGTTCGCTCGCTACCTGGCCAAGATGTCGTACGGCAAGTGCTGGTACTCGGAGAGCGACTGCGTTCAGTCGTTCAAGGACGTGGACCACTACCGACCGAAGAAGCAGGCCAAGCGCAGCGACACCGAGAGTGACGACGGCTACCCGTGGCTCGCGTTTTCGTGGGACAACTTCAGGCTTGCGGCTCAGCGGTCGAATCAGATCAACCGCGATGACGAGACCGATGAATCGGTCGGCAAAGGCGCATGGTTCCCGCTGATGCAGGGCAGCAAGCTGGCGACGTGGGATGACCGCTGCATCGCCGACGAACGCCCGGCGCTATTGGATCCGGCCAGGGTGACCGACGTCAGACTCATCGAGGTCACCGCCACCGGGAGGATGGGGCCAACCAGGCTCTGCCTGGGCGAGTACGAACGAACACGCGTCAGCACGACAGTCAAGCTCCTCGGTCTGGACCTGCCCGGCCTTGTGTCGGCACGCCAGCGCACCATGCGGCTGGTGCAGGATCTGGTGGATCAGGTTGAGAAAGCGCTCGTCGCTGCCGACTCAGGCGCGGAGGCTGCGGCCTTTGTGGCAAATCACATGCCCATCGGCGGCCAGTTGAATCTGCTGCAACGCCTGACCGAACCGAGCCAACCGTATGCCGCTGCGGCACGGGCGCAACTGCGCTTTCTGGGCTACGCCGAGCTTTGTGCTCCGGTCGAACAGTTGGGGGCCGCTGCATGAGTGACATCAAGCTCTTCAGGCTGCAAGTCGGCAAAGCCATCGAACTCCAGGGAGACGCCTCCGACCTGGAGAAGCCGCTTCAGACGCTGATCGAGGCCAACCTCGACACCCTGCTTGGCATCCGCTTCCTGGCCACCGAGTACTCAACAGGAAAGACGCACGCGGGCCGCATCGACTCACTGGGCCTGGACGAGAACAACTGCCCCGTCATCCTGGAATACAAGCGCTCGATGGGCGAGAACGTCATCAACCAGGGTCTGTTCTACCTGGACTGGCTTATGGACCACCAGGCCGAGTTCAAGCTGCTGGTGATGGACCAACTCGGCAAGCCTGCGGCCGATGCCATCGATTGGACCGCGCCGCGGCTGGTGTGCATTGCGGCCGACTTCACCAAGTACGACGGGCATGCCGTTCAACAGATCAACCGCAACATCGAGTTGATCCGCTACCGGCGCTTCGGCGACGAGTTGCTGCTCCTGGAACTGGCCAATGCAGCCAGTGCCAATGCGGGCAAGGCGTCAAGCGCCAAGGCGGCGAAACCGGCCAAGACGGCGGCTGCGCCAACGGCAGAGCCCACCGGCGCCAAAAGTGCTGGCGGCGACCGTTCCTATGCCGACTGGCTACCGCTGCTGCCGCCACACCTCAGCGAACTGGTGGCATCGCTGGAGGGGCACGTCCTATCGCTGGGCGACGACGTGCAGCGCAAGGAGCTCAAGCTCTACGTGGCCTTCAAGCGCCTGAAGAACTTCGCCACCGTGGTGCCGCAGAAGAACCGCCTGCTGCTCTACCTGCACCTGGACCCCGCGAAGGTGGTGCCGATGCCGCCGAATGGTCAGGATGTCAGCCAGAAGGGGCACTGGGGCACGGGTGACCTGGAGCTGTCGCTGTCGTCGCAGGCTGATCTGGATGCCGCGAAGCCGCTGATCCTGATGGCCTATGAGGGGCGTGCACCGGCGCCCGCCTTGGGGCTCTAATGTCGAGCGAGCACACTTAGACCAGTTGCCGCGAATGCCCGAGATACAAATGCCTGAGAGTGCCCCATGTTGACCTCATTCAGTTTGCGAGACTTCAAGAGCTTCAGAGAGGCCAGTTTGCCGCTGGGGCCGCTGACGGTCCTGATTGGGGCCAATGCGGCCGGCAAGAGCAATGCAATCGAGGCACTTCGGCTGCTTTCCTGGCTCGCCCAGGGACAGAAGCTCACGTCCATTCAGTACGCAGTCAACAGCGCGGATCGAGTGGTGCGAGGGCGCGTTGAAGACCTCTGCCACCGGGGCGTGATGAAGTTCAGTCTGGGCTGCAGGACCGACGATCGCCACTGGAACCGATTGGAGATGCAGCTGACCGTTCGCGACGGCGAGCTTCACATCACCGGTGAACAGGTCGATGAGATCGCCGAGAACCTTCCCCTGTACATGATGGACCGACCGTCGCAGGGCCTGAGTACCGATGCGGGTGTGGCCTACAACAACTTCGCGCGGGGCGGGAACAAGCCGCACGTCACGGTCAGCGACCAGATGGCGGTGTTCGTCCAGTTCGAAAGCGCAGTCCGTTTCGAGGCGGGCCATAAGAAGGCGCAGGAGACGATTCCGGCGGTGGCCAAGCGGCTCCAGACCACGCTGTCGAACATTCTTTTTCTCGACCCCGCTCCGGCGCGGATGCGCGAGTACAGCTTCACCAACGACAAGCGCCTGCTGGGCGACGGGACCAACCTGTCAAGCGTTTTGCACCGACTTTGGGGTCCTGACGGTGAGTCGGACAAAGAGCCCTTCGCCGGCCAGCGCCAGGCCATCCTCGACTTCATCCAAAGCCTGCCAGAACAGGACATCTCGGGCCTGAGCTTCCTCGATGGCCCGCGCGGCGAGGTGATGGTTCAGTTGCAGGAGACTTTCGGCGGCACCCCTCGGGTCTATGACGCGTCGCTGCTCTCCGACGGCACGTTACGCGTTCTGGCCATCGCAGCCGCGATGCTCTCCGCGCCCGAAGGGAGCCTTGTCGTCATTGAAGAGATCGACAACGGCGTGCATCCAAGCCGCGCCAGGCACCTCCTCGACAGCATCCGCAGCGTCGCCGAGCGACGCAAGCTGCGCGTGCTGTTGTCCACGCACAACCCCGCCATGCTGGATGCCCTGCCCGACGCCGCAGTACCTGACGTCGTCTTCTGCTACCGCGATCCGGCCAGCGGGGCGAGCAAGCTGATTCGGATGAACGCGATTCCTGATGTGCCCGAACTGCTCGTGCAAGGCCCACTCGGCCACCTGATGACATCTGGCGCACTGGAACGATTCGTCAAGACCCACAAAGGGCCGGACGCGCGCAAGCAGCAGGCAAAGGCATGGCTCGAATCGCTGAAGGCGGCAAAGCCGAGTGTTGGCGAATGAGCGCGATCGTCATCGTCGACACCTCGGTGCTGCTGAACATCCTCGATGTTCCGGGGCGCAACGAGAGCCGGGGCGAGGTGCTGGCTGAGCTTGAGAAGCTGATCGAGGCCAGCAATCACCTGTTCATCCCGATGGCCGCCATCGTCGAGGTCGGGAATCACATCGCCCAGCTTGGCGACGGTGCTCAGCGCAGGGCCGCGGCGGAGCGCTTCATTGCCGAAGTGAGGAAAGCCCTTGCAGATGAGGCGCCGTGGAAGCCGATCAACTTCCCCTCCAACCAGGAGGTACTGAGTTGGCTCGATGCGTTCCCAGACGCAGCCATGCAGGGCTTGGGCATGGGCGACCTCTCCATCAAGAAGGAGTGGGAAGACCTGTGCGCGAGGTACCGGATGAGTCGCGTTCGGGTCTGGACTCTCGACGACGACCTGGCCGGGCTCGACCGTGCCGTGCTCGCGCGCCGCCGGGTGACCTAGACTCTGCAAAGGCGCCCGTCGCGGGCTGACAACATCCACTCCAGCCCGCAATTCCTGTGTACCCACACGTGTACCCGCCAGCGACCTCGAACCGGCAAACCCAGCATCCATGCGGCTTCCCGGCCGATCTCCCTGAGCAGGTGCAGAACATCGAGTGAGGCTTCGGGGCAGCTGCCCTGCGTGCTTGCCGCATGCGGCTTGCCCGATCGCTCACCGCTCCAGCAGCCTGGCGTACTCCCGACTCACGACCGAGTAGCACTCGCAGCTGCGGCGCTCGAGCCCGGGCCGGTCGAGCACCCGGATGCGCCCGCGGGCGTATCGGATCAGCCCGGCCGCCTGCAGCTTCAGCGCCGCCTCGGTGACGCCCTCGCGGCGCACGCCGAGCATGCCGGCGATGTGCTCCTGCGTCGTCGCCAGCTCGTCGCCGCGGATCCGGTCCAGACGCAGCAGCAGCCAGCGGCACAGCTGCTGGTCGAGCGCGTGATGGCGGTTGCAGACCGCCGTCTGCGCGATCTGGGTGATCAGCGCCTGCGTGTATCGCAGCAACAGGTGCATCACCTCGGGCGAGCGGTCGAACTCCTGCTTCACGAAGCCGGCGTGCACGCGGCAGGCCTGGCCGGCGATCTGAACGACGCCTCGGCTCGGCGTCGATTCGCCGCCCATGAAGAGCGCGATGCCGACCAGCCCTTCCCGCCCGACGACCGCGATCTCGGCGGACGAGCCGTCCTCGAGGACGTGCAGCAGCGAGACGATCGCCGTGGTCGGGAAGTAGACGTGGCCCATCGGCACGCCCGACTCGTACAGTACGCGCCCTGACGGCAACGCCACGGGCTCGAGCCGCGATGCCCAGCGTTGCCAGACGTCCTCGCCGAGGCTGGCCAGCAGCCCGTTCGCGCGGGGCGAGATCGTCGAATTCATCCGGGTGCCGTCGGCGTGTCTGGTGGGGGCACCGCAGCGGTCGGGCACCCAGCGCAGAGGACTGTAGTCCATGGGCCCTTGGGGCGACTGTGGCGCCAGGGTGCCTGCGGGCCTCGGAGAACCCAAGCCCGAGCGCGTGGCGGGCGCAACGGCGAGCGGTGTGCCAACCGGACGCCAAGGTGCGCCGGCGAACAGACAGGCAGTTCCTGTCGGGGCATCATGTGGGTTTGGTGGTCCGGCCTTCACAGTCCCTTGGGGAGGTCGTGCCCGCTCGACCCAGGAACCCGATGTCTCGTCCGCGCCCGCTTTCCCCCGAATCTGCCGCATCGGCGGCGGCCCGGGGCATCAGCCTGTACCGCAGCCAGATGCTCGCCTACAACCTGCCCGGCGCCATGGCAGCGATCCTGGCGGCGCGGCTGGGCGATGTCCCCGGTGAACACCTGGACGGTTACCTGCGCCTGCGCTGGCTGCGCTGGGAGTGCGGCCGTCTGAGGCTGACTCCCGCCGGCTCTCGGGTGTGCGCCGCTGCCGCATGAGCCCAGGCGACCAGCACGACGCGCGCGGCATGCTGATGGCCGTGACCCGGGTGCAGACGTTGCTCGGGTCGAGGGCATTGTCGTCCGCCACGGGGTTCTACTTCCAGCGCGACAGCCGGCTGTTCCTGGTCACGAGCCGCCACGTGTTCTTCGATGGTCCCAGCGGCCACGCGCCGGACCAGGTCGAGCTTACCTGCCACACCCATCCCACGGACCTGACGCGGGTGCAGCCTGCCGTGCTGCCGCTGTACGCGGATGGCCGCGCGGCCTGGCAGCAGGCTCAGGACAGCGGCGGCGACATCGACGTCGCCGCGCTCGAGATCCGGCCGTCCCACCTGCCGCAGCCCAGCGCGATGCGCGCGTTCGGTCCGGAGGATCTGGCCAGCGGCAAGTCGACCTGGGACGTCGGGGACAGCCTCGCGATCCCGGGCTTCCCGCTGGGATTCCACGACACGGTGCACCACCTTCCCGTGGTGCGCACGGCCGCGGTCGCCTCGGCCTACGGCGTGCGATTTCAGGGGCGGGGCTACTTCCTCACCGACGGCCGCACGCACCGCGGCAGCAGCGGCGCCCCGGTGCTGCTGCACGAGACCGTTCCTGGCGGCGGCCGCCGCTGGCGGCTGCTGGGCGTGCACTCGAGCCGCATGGACATGAGCGGCCGGGACGCAGCGCTGGACGAGTCGCTCGGGCTGAACTGCGCCTGGTATGCGGACGTGCTGATGACGCTGACCCAGGCCGCAGCGCGTCTGCCGTCATGAATCCCATCCGGGACCGCACAGCGCTTGGCGGGCACTGCGCGACCGCCGCGCGAGCCCTTGCGCGACAGTGGCCCGGTGCTATGCGCCGGTGATCGGGCCTGCGGCGTCGGGCCCGACGGACCCGGGCGCCGGACCGGGCGCCTGCGGAGAAGTGGTGGCTTGCAGCGACTCCCCACGCTCCGGATCGTCGCCCCGGCATGCCGCGGGCTCCGGGTCGACCATCCAGCACTCCAGGCGACCGCCCTGGCGCGCACGCTTGCTCACCGCATCTTCCTCCATCCGGTAGACAGGGCCGCACCGTCGGCCACTTTCGCCTTCGGCTACTTTCGCACGCGGCAGCGCTGGAGTCCGTGCCCCAGCGCACGGAAGCCTGTCACCCGATCGCTGGTGCGGGCCATTCCCGGCCGCGCCCGCGCCCTCACGTGACGGGAGCGGGGTTGAACAGCACGAGCTGGTTGTGCAGTCCCCAGCGCTCGGCCCAGGTGCGGCGCCCGCTGGCCACCTCCAGCAGCAGCCGGAACAGTGCCCATCCGGTCTCCTCCACCGTGGCCTCGCCGCTGGCGATGCGGCCGGCGTCCAGGTCCATCAGGTCGTGCCAGCGCCGCGCCAGCTCGGTGCGCGTGGCCACCTTGATCACCGGGCAGGCCGCGAGCCCGTAGGGCGTGCCGCGACCGGTCGTGAACACGTGCAGGTTCATCCCGGCGGCCAGCTGCAGCGTGCCGCAGACGAAGTCGCTGGCCGGCGTGGCCGCGTACAGCAGCCCGCGGACCGTGGCGCGATCGCCCGGAGGCACGACGCCGGAGATCGGCGCGCTGCCCGACTTGACGATCGAGCCCATCGCCTTCTCGACGATGTTGGACAACCCGCCGGCCTTGTTGCCCGGGGTGGTGTTGGCGCTGCGGTCCACGCCGCCGCGCCGCAGGTAGTCGTCGTACCAGGCCATCTCGCGCAGCATCGCCTGGGCCACCTCGGGGCTGGCGGCGCGTGCGGCGAGCTGCGCGATGCCGTCGCGCACCTCGGTGGTCTCGGAGAACATCACCGTCGCGCCGGCGCGCACCAGCAGGTCGGCGCAGGCCCCGACCGCCGGGTTGGCGGTGACGCCGGACAGCGCGTCGCTGCCCCCGCACTGCACACCGACGACCAGTTCACTGGCGGGCACCGTCTCGCGGCGGCGGGCGTCCAGGCGCTCGAGGTGGACGCGCGCGCGCTCGACGATGCGGTCGACCATGGAGCCGAACCCCACGTGGGCGGGGTCCTGCAGGCAGACCACGTCGGGCGCGTCCTCCCCGGCAGCCAGAGCGATGCTGCCGGGCGGCAGCAGCCTTGCCGGCTGCAGCTTCTCGCAACCCAGGCTCACCACCAGCAGCTCGCCGCCGAAGTTGGGGTTGCGTGCCAGGTTGCGCAGCGTGCGTATCGGGATCTCGGCACCGGGGGCGTCGATGGCCACGCCGCAGCCGTAGGCGTGCTCGAGAGCGACGACGCCGTCGACGTTCGGAAAGCGCGGCAGCAGCTCGCTGCGGATGCGCGCGGCCGCCACCTCCACGACGCCGGCCACGCACTGCACCGTCTGCGTGATGGCGAGCAGGTTGCGCGTGCCGACGCTGCCGTCGGCGTTGCGGTAGCCCTCGAAGGTATGGCCCTCCAGCGCGGGCAGCGCCGGCGCACGCGCGGTGGCCAGGGGCAGGCCGTCCAGCACGGGCGCGGGCGGCGGCTCGAGCAGCCGCTCGTGCACCCAGCGGCCCGCCGCGACGGCCGCGCGCGCACGGCCGATCGCCACGCCGTAGCGCAGCACCGGCGCGCCGGCCGCAATGTCGACCAGCGCCACCTTGTGCGCCTGCGGCACCGCCTCGAGCAGGACCGGGCCGCCCGGCAGTGCCGTGCCCGCCGGCAGCCCGCCGTCGTTGGCCACGACGGCCACGTTGTCGTCGGCGTGCATGCGCACCATGACCGGGTTGCGCGAGGCGTCGGGAGGGGCATCCATCGTCGTGACCTCCAGGTAGCCAGGGCGGGCGCTTGCGGCACCGAGACCGCGCCCGCACGGCGCAAACGGAAATGCTCGCCCGGGCCCGGTCTGCGCGATCGTAGGCCAGGACGGCCGCCCACGCCCCTTCCTGCGCTTGCTGCCGCTCCCGGCGCTCCGGCGGCTCCGGCCGCGGCCGACGCTCCCCCGCCCTGGGACGCCTGCCCAGGACCGAGGAGGCCTGCCGCCGCACCGGCGCCGGGCAGGCCCGCGTTCCCGTGGACAATCGCCCGATGGAGACCCCGGGCAACCTGTTCTGCGTGGCCGCGCCCAGCGGCGCCGGCAAGTCCAGCCTCGTCAAGGCCCTGCTCGAACTCGACTCGCACCTGATGGTGTCGGTCTCGCACACGACCCGCGCGCCCCGCGGCCAGGAGCTGCACGGCCGCGAGTACTGGTTCGTCGACGAGGCCGAGTTCCGCGCGATGATCGAGCGCGGCGAGTTCTTCGAGTGGGCACACGTCCACGGCCACCTGTACGGCACGTCGCGCAAGGCCATCGAGGCCCGGCTCGCCCAGGGGGAGGACGTGGTGCTGGAGATCGACTGGCAGGGCGCGCTGCAGATCAAGCAGCTGTTCGGCCACGCGGTGCTGATCTTCGTGCTGCCCCCGTCCTGGGACGAGCTGGAGCAGCGCCTGCGGCGCCGCGGCGAGGACGGTCCGGCGGTCATCACCACGCGCATGGCCAACGCGCGTGCCGAGGTCGCGCAGGCGCGCCACTTCGACTACGTGATCGTCAACAGCCTGTTCGAGACCGCGCTGTTCGACCTGAAGACGGTGGTGCACTCGCAGCGCCTGAAGTACGCCGCCCAGCGCCGCGCCCGCTCGCAGGTGTTCAGCGCCCTGGGGTTGGACTGACGCGCGGCGGTATACTTGATGGCTTCCCCCAGGACGAACATCCGGACACGCCGGACACCCCAATGGCCCGCATCACCGTCGAAGACTGCCTGTCCAAGATTCCCAACCGGTTCCAGCTCGTGCTGGCAGCAACCTACCGTGCGCGGATGCTGAGCCAGGGCCACTCGCCCAAGGTCGAGACGCGCAACAAGCCCGGCGTGACCGCGCTGCGCGAGGTGGCCGCCGGAGAGGTGGGCCTCGAGATGCTGCGCAAGGTGCCGGTCTGAGTCCGCGCGTGCCAGCGGCGGCATAGCAGCCGCACCGCTGGCCGCCGTCCCTCCCGATCCCGCCCGCGGGCGCCCTCCCTCACAGGGAGCGGCGCCCGCGGCGCTTTGGGGCCGGCCGCTGCGCGGCGGCAGCGCCCGCCACGTTTCTCGCAGTGCCGGCGGGGTCGGCGGCGGCAGCGATGCCGGCGGCGGCTTCCGCGCTAAGCTACGGCTCGTGAGTCTGCGCTCCCTCGCTGCCGAGCTGCTCCCTGCCGCGCTGCAGGGGCTGCAGCGCGGCGCGCCGATCGCCTCGTCCGGGCCGGCGGTGGAGGCGTCGTCGTTCCAGGCGCTGGCCGACAAGCTGGTCTACCTCGGCAAGGCCGACGTGCGACAGGTGCGCGAGGCCTACCGCTTCGCGGACGAGGCGCACCTGGGTCAGTTCCGCGCCGACGGCCAGCCCTACATCACCCACCCGCTGGCCGTGGCCGGCATGGTGGCCGACTGGAAGCTCGACGCGCAGGCCGTGATGGCCGCGCTGATGCACGACACGATCGAGGACCGGGGCGTCACGAAGACCGAGCTGATCGAGAAGTTCGGCGCCCCGACCGCCGAACTCGTCGACGGGCTGACCAAGCTCGACAAGCTGCGCTTCAGCACCCGCGAGCAGGGGCAGGCGGAGAGCTTCCGCAAGATGCTGCTGGCGATGGCGCGCGACGTGCGCATCATCCTGGTGAAGCTGGCCGACCGGCTGCACAACATGCGCACGCTGCGCGCGCTGGCGCCGTCCAAGCGCCAGCGCATCGCGCGCGAGACGCTCGACATCTACGCGCCGATCGCCCACCGGCTCGGCCTGAACCAGACCTACCGCGAACTGCAGGAGCTCGCCTTCGAGCTGCTGCACCCGTGGCGCCACGCCGCGCTGTCCAAGGCGGTGACCCGTGCGCGCGGCACCCGGCGCGACATCGTCGACCGCGTGCGCACCGACGTCGAGCGGGCCTTCGCGCAGCAGAAGCTCAAGGTCCAGGTCAGCGGCCGCGAGAAGACCGTCTACAGCATCTACCGCAAGATGCGCGAGAAGCACGCCGGCTTCGCGCAGGTCAGCGACATCTTCGGCTTCCGGATCGTCGTGCCGACGCTCATCGACTGCTACGTCGCGCTCGGCGTCCTGCACCAGCTGTACAAGCCGGTGCCCGGCCGCTTCAAGGACTACATCGCGATCCCCAAGGCCAACGGCTACCAGAGTCTGCACACCACGCTCGTCAGCCCGCTGGGCACCGCGGTGGAATTCCAGGTCCGCACCGATGCGATGCACGCGGTGGCCGAGAAGGGCATCGCCGCGCACTGGCTGTACAAGGGTGGCGGCGACAAGTCGGCAGCGGCCGCCGCCGACGCGCAGCGTCTGTCGTCGATCTGGCTGCAGAGCCTGCTCGACATCCAGGACGAGACCCGCGACTCGGCCGAGTTCCTCGAGCACGTCAAGATCGACCTCCACCCCGACGCGGTCTACGTCTTCACGCCCAAGAGCAAGATCCTCGCGCTGCCGCGCGGGGCCACGGCGGTCGACTTCGCCTACGCGATCCACTCCGACGTCGGCCAGCACATGGTGGCCGCCCGCGTCAACGGCGAGCCGGTGGCCCCGCGCACCGAGCTCAGCAGCGGCGACCTGGTCGAGATCATCACCGCCCCCGGGGCGCGCCCCAACCCGGCCTGGCTGGCGATCGTGCGCACCGGCCGCGCCCGCAGCAAGATCCGGCACTACCTGAAGAGCATGGAGGCGGAGGAGTCGCGGGCGCTCGGCGAGAAGATGCTCGCGCAGGCGCTGCGTGCCGAGGGCCTGAAGCTGCCCTCCCCCGACCCGACCGATGCCGACGCCGCGGCGCTTTGGCAGCAGATCACGCGCTGGAGCGGCAACCGCAGCCGCGGCGAGCTGCTGGTGGACATCGGCCTCGGCCGCAAGATCGCCACCATCGTGGCCAAGCGGCTGGCGCAGATGATGGGCGAGCGCGGCATCCGGGCCGACCCGCTGACGCTCACCCTCGGCCGCTACGGCGGCGGCGACGATCAGGCGCCAGTGCAGGGCGTGGTCTTCGTCGACGGCAGCGAGGGCGCCTCGGTGCAGTTCGCGCCGTGCTGCCGCCCGATCCCGGGCGACCCGATCAGCGGCTACCTGGGGCGCGGCGAGGGGCTGGTCGTGCACACGTCGGACTGCCCGGCCGGCCGGCGCCTGTTCGAGCGCGACAGCGAGCGCTGGATGCAGGTCGAGTGGGCCGAGGAGCTCGCGCGCTCCTTCGAGACCTCGCTGCACGTGCTGGTGCGCAACGGCAAGGGTGTGCTCGCCCAGGTGGCCTCGGCCATCAGCAGCGCCGAGGCCGACATCACCCACCTCGACATGGACAACGGCGCCGGCGAGAGCGTCGAACTGCGGCTGTTGCTGAGCGTGCGCGACCGAGTCCACCTGGCCGAGGTGCTGCGCACGCTGCGCCGGGTGCCGGTGGTGATGCGGGTGTCTCGCTACCGTGCCGGCTGACGGCACGGGCCTCTCGCGCGGCGGCGCCTGCGCCTAGCCCGGGGCCCCTGGTCCGGGGTACCACACGGCCAAGACCTCGACCACCTCGACGCCGCCCGGCGTCGGCACCTGCACCTCGTCACCGGTGCGCGCCTTGATCAGCGCCCGCGCCACCGGCGCCACCCAGCTCACCTCGCCCGCCAGCGCGTCGGCCTCGTCGATGCCCTTGATCGTGATCGTGCGCTGCTCGCCGCGCGCGGTGGCGTAGGTGACGGTGGCGCCGAAGAAGACCTGGTCCCGGCCATGGTGAGCGGAGGGGTCGGCGACCTCGGCGATGTCCAGCCGCCGCGTCAGGAAGCGGATGCGGCGGTCGATCTCGCGCAGCCGCTTCTTGCCGTAGAGGTAGTCGCCGTTCTCCGAGCGGTCGCCGTTGCTCGCCGCCCAAGACACGACCTCGACCATCCGCGGTCGCTCCACGTCGAGCAGCCGCAGCAGTTCCTCGCGCAGCCGGCGGTAGCCCTGGGGCGTGATGTAGTTGCGCGCACCGGCAGGCAGCGGTGGCAGGGCTGGGGAATCGTCCTCGTCGACGGCATCGTCGCCGTCGCCCTCCCGCACGAACGCCTTGTTCACGGACGCACCGTCTGGAACGTCGTGATGCCCGGCACGCCGGTTCGCGCCGCCCCCCCACCTGCGGGGGGGCGAGGCTCGATGCGTTGCGGCACTCCAGGCCTGCGGCCCGGGTCGCTCGGGCCGCCGACGAGGTGCTGCAGGGAACTCATGGGCATGCGAGGGCGCACCAGGCGCGGCTGGGATGGGAGTCAGGAGCCTCCGCACCAAGGCGTTGGCACCAAGTCGTAACAGCGGATTGTCTCCGCGCGGTGGCGAGTGCGATCATCATGTTGAGGAGATTGTCCTGAAGGTCGGACCGGCGCGGGCCGATGGCCGATCAAGGTGTTCCCGGTCCGCTGTTCGCCGCCCATGCCCTCCCCAATCCCCGACCACGCCAGCAACGGCACGGTGCCAGACCCAGCCACGCCTCCATCCAGCGGCTGGCGCAAGACAAGCCCGCGCCGGCTGCTCGCCGTGCTCGGCGCGCTCGGCATGGTGATGGTGGCCACGCCGCTGGCCGAGGTGCTGCGGCGCCAGTCCGAGGACTTGGCGCGCCTGCAGGACGCGACGCAGCGCATCGTGCCGCTGCAGGCCAACGTGGGAGTGCAGCGCGCGCTGCTCGATCACCAGTTCCTGGCCTCGGCGACGCTCGGTGGACAGCCCGAACGCGAGGCCGAGCGGCAGACGCAGCAGGCCGTCGTCGGCGTGCGCATCGACACGTTGCACCTGGCATTGACACAGGCTCACGAGCCTGAGGCGATGGGCGAGCATGATGCCCTGCGCGAGGACTGGCGCGTGCTGGCGTCGCGGCTCGAGGCGCGCCGCATCGACGCTGACACCAGCCAGCGCAGCCATCGGCTGCTGATCGACCAGTCGATCCAGATCGGCGACCTGCTCGTCGGGTGGCCGGGGCAGTCGACGGTCACCGGGGAGGCCGGCGGCAGCGCCGACTTGCGACGGCGGGCCGCAGCAACCAGCCGCCTCGCCTGGCAGGCGCTGCCCCGGCTGGAACACGCCATCGCCGGGATGGGGACCGACGGGCCCGCCCCTGGCGAGCTGCTCGCCGTCCTCCGTTCGTCATGGCGGCAGGTGCAGCGGCTGGCGGCTGCCGGGCAGGATCCGGCCGCGCCTGAACTCGAACGTGCGCTTCGGCCCTGGCTGGCCGAAGTGCCTGGGCAGCACGAGGCGGCACCTGCCGCCGATCTGGGCGCGCTGGCGCCGGCACGGCAGGCCGTTCGCGCCTGGGCGGACCGAGCCCAGCAGGCCGCCGCGGTCGAGCGCGCCCGCGCCGCCGCGCAGGCCGAGGCGACCCTCAGCCTCACGACCGCCGGCGCGGCGCTCGGGCTGCTGGCGTACGTGCTGCTGGCCTGGGCCGTGGCGCGCAGGCTGCGCCGCATCGACCCCGGCGGCTTCCCGCCCGCGCCGCAGGCCGAGGCTGACGCGGGTGCCGCTGCGGACGCAAGCACTCCGCGCAGCGAGGCCGCGCGGCTGCTCGGGCGCCTGCGCGACGCGCAGGCCGGCGGATGGTCCGGCACTCACCGCGGACGGCGGAGAGGCTCGGCGTCGCCGCAGGACACCGACCGCTGATCGCGGCGGCCGCGTCCGCGGGCTGCGAGCCCAGGCCTGCAGCCGTCAGGCTGGTGCCGATGCGGCCGCCAGCCGCTCGCGGATCCAGCGGTCGATCTCCGGGCCCGTCAGCGGCCGGCCGTACAGCCAGCCCTGGCCGAGGTCGCAGTCCAGCGAGCGCATCAGGGCTGCCTGGCCGTCGGTCTCGATACCCTCGGCAACCGTGACCATGCCGAGGGTCCGGGCCACGCGGATCGTGGCCTCGATCAGCACACGGTGGTACTCCACGGTCTCGGCGTGGACGACGAAGCTGCGGTCGATCTTCACCGTGTCCACTGGCAGCTGGTGCAGGCAGGCGAGCGACGAGTAGCCCGTGCCGAAGTCGTCCAGCGCCAGCCGCAGGCCCCGCGCCTTGAACTCGCGCAGCGTGGACTGAACCCGCTCGTCCTGTGCCGCAAGGCTCTCGGTCACCTCGAGCAGCAGCGCGGAGGGCGGCATGGCGGCGCTGTCCAGCGCCCTCGTCACGTCGTCGACCAGGCCGGGCCGGTCGAGCTGAGCCCGCGACAGGTTCACCGAGAGCAACGCGGGTGCATCGGGCCCCAGAGAGCGGCGCCAGTCTGCGAACTGGGCGCACGCGAGATCGAGCACCCGGCGGCCCACGTCGTCGATCAGGCCGCATTCCTCGGCCACGCCGATGAAGGCGGCAGGCGCCAGCAGCCCGCGCTCGGGATGCTGCCAGCGCACCAGAGCCTCGACCCCCTGCATGCGCTGGCTGGCCAGATCCACCAGCGGCTGGTAGACGACGAAGAGCTCGTCGTTGCGCAGAGCCCGGCGCAGGTCCTGCTCGACGGCCAGCGTCTGCGCCAGCCGGTCGTGCATCGCCGGCTCGAACAGCACCCAGCGGCCGCGACCGCTGCGCTTCGCATGGTACATCGCGGTGTCGGCACAGCGCAGCAGGTCCTCGGCGTCGGCAGCACCGTCGCAGCAGAGCACGGCGCCGATGCTCGCGCCGCCCCGCACCGGATGGTCGAGCACGGTGTAGGGCTCCGACAGTTCGCCGAGCAGGCGCCCGGTCACCGCGGCCAGTACATCGGCATCTCGCACGCCGTCCAGCACGACGACGAACTCGTCACCACCCATTCGTGCCGCGAGGTCCTGCGTGGCCAGCAGGCGGGCCAGCCCATCGCCGGGTCGCAGCGCATGCCGCAGCCGCAGGGCGACCTGGCGCAGCAGTTCGTCGCCTGCGGCGTGGCCGAGGCTGTCGTTGACGTGCTTGAAGCGGTCGAAGTCGATGAACAACACCGCGAAGCCGTAGCCGGGGTGCCGCCCGGCGTGGGCGATCGCGTGGCGCACCCGCTCGAGGGCGACCGCGCGGTTGGGCAGGCCGGTCAGGCCGTCGGTGCGGGCGCTGGCATGCAGGCGGTCCTGCAGCCGACGGTGCTCGGTGACGTCGCCCAGGCAAGTGACGACGCCGTTGCGGTTGCCGTTCACGTCGCGCAGCGGCTCGGTGTTGACGAGCAGCCAGCGCAAGCCCCCTTCGGCCAGCCGGACGCCGATCGCCTCCCCGCGGCGCGGCTGTCCGTCGGCCAGGGTCTGCATCGCCGGGTGCTGATCGGCCGGCAGGTCGCTGCCGTCTTCGCGCAGCGCGTGCCATGACGGCGGGCCGCGGCCGTCGCGCTCGAGCATCCCGTCGCGATCCACGCCGAGCAGCTGCTCGGCCACCCGGTTGGCATCGACCACGGTGCCCGCCTCGTCCTGCACCACGACCCCGACCGGCAGCGCCTCCCACAGCACCTGCAGCTTGCGCTGCTCGGCCATGCGCTGGGTCACATCGGTGCCGACGGAAACGAAGGGCGCTATTCGCGTTGAGTGTTGATGCCCTCAGACCCCGACGGCCAGCGCCAGCATCGCCGGCGGGGTGAGCGCCGGGGCTCGGGAGAGGTCGAGGGTGCGGAACCAGCCGAGGTAA
>Ga0068877_10001505_pt1 | contig 19133 bp, 14 predicted proteins | sample NOAtaG_FD_66437 | JGI IMG/M metagenome (GOLD analysis project Ga0068877, IMG submission 66437) | Freshwater lake microbial communities from Lake Erie, under a cyanobacterial bloom - NOAA_Erie_Diel6S_1000h metaG | ecosystem: Environmental > Aquatic > Freshwater > Lake | place: USA: Ohio, Lake... | reverse complement strand
AACCGTCCCAAACCAAATTTTGACGAACAAATTGAAATATTGCTGCTGCCTTTTCTTCAGGTGTAGTCTTGCCTGCTGTAATTTCCTCTACCTGTTTTTTTAGAAAATTGTTTCCCGTGATTTCCGGTTCGTACCGCTTCCAATAAGAAATATTAATATCTTCCCAACTACCCATGTAGTTTTTAAAACTTCCATTTGGGGATCGTGTGGATGAAAGCTCGAAATTGATTTTTGAAATGAAATCAGTTTTTGAAGTCATGTGAGGTTCTTCTTTAAACGCAGGCACGTTTTGGGCAACCCATCGGTTGCTGTTTTCCGTGTAATCAATTTTATCTTGGTCAAATTTTGTTCCTCCTGTTGGGCCATCAGATCTTTCCTTACTGTTAATCAAAATGGCCTTTGGATTTGTTTCCGATTCGTTTATCGCAATGGCTATGTAGCCCTGCATATACTTTTGATAATTGTAGTATTCGGGAATATGTACCCGGTACTCACTCCATAGTGTTGGTATTTCATCTTGAAACTCCCAATCCTGAAAGTTGAAAAGGAAATCGGAAGTAACCTTATATGAGATTTCAATTACTGAACCCACCTTTACATTGGGCAGACTTATTTTTGTAAAGTTAAGGTTGTCGTCATATTTTTCTTTGATGATAGCTTCGCCCTTTGCTTTGCTCTCCACTATTTTTCCATTTTCTAAATTGTAGGTTACGGCTTTTAATGAAGTAACTTTTTCATCAGCTGTTCCATCGTGGTACAGCGGAATGCTAAAGTCGGCCCACTTTAAACCATCCTTTGTTAAAATCTTGATTCGCCTGATGCGTTCAAAGAAGAGTTGAAATCCTTCCGTTTGATTGTATGAAATCGTAGATTCTCCATAATCTGCCAAGACCACCGCTGAAGCCGAAGAATCTTTGTCATAGACCGTCATCTTCATATCTTCCATGGGTATGTTACCAAACTTAATGGGTGGCTTTTGTCCAAAGCACACAAATGAGGACAATAAAAGGAAGAGAGTAATTAATCTCATGTTGATAGAAATAGGTTTGGCCAAAAGTCTAACAAATTATTTCTAAAAGCAACGTGGTTTTCCCCGTATTTTTCTAAATAATGTAATTATTTTTGACGAGAAGGTTTTCTAATTGAGGTGTCTGAATGTCAATACCGAAAATCGCCCACGGCTAAAAATGAATATTAGGTTTCTCCTCTTACTCGCACTTTTACAACTAACCATCTATTCTTGTTTTGCTCAGGGGAATGGATTCCCTTTTGGAGCAGTTTCTAGCAAGGAATTGGCAATGACCAATTATGCAGGTGATTCATTGGCAACAGCACTCGTTCTGGACGAGTTTGGCGAAGTTTATTTTAATGAGAGTACAGGGAATATGATAGTCGAATTTCATCAGAAGATAAAGATTCTGAAATTAGACGGTGTTCGATACGGCAACTTTACGTTTACGCTGAGAAAAAATGAAAATGATTTTGAAAAATTAATAGCTGTTGAGGGGGCAACTCACGTCTTGTCATCGGGCACAATAAAGAGATTCGACCTTGACAAAAAAAGCGTTTTCCGCGAGGAGAATCGAAATTATACGAAAGTTAGCTTTACCCTCCCCAATGTAACAGTCGGAGCTATTGTAGAAGTAAAGTATATCTTCAGCAGCCCCTTTATTTTGGTTCTATATCCTTGGGAGTTTCAAGCGGACACTCCGAAGCTCAGGTCTGAATTTCGGGCGTTGATACCTGCGAACTATGTCTACAACGCCTCATTGAGGGGTTATCTAAAACTAAGTACTAACGAAACAAAAGTGATCAGAGACTGCTTCTCAATAGGAGGAGCTAAAGCCGACTGTAGCCTTTTGCGTTTTGAGATGAAGGATATTCCCGCCTTTCGCGAAGAAGAGTTTATGACCGCCAAAAGCAACTTTCTTTCGCAGATAAATTTTGAGCTTTCAGAAATCAGGTATTTTGACGGTCGCCATGACAAGGTTACTAAAGAATGGAAAGATGTTGAGCAAGAGCTGTTTGAACATCAGGACTTTGGAAACCAAATCAAGAAAGCGAGAAACATTTTAGACGATAAGGTCAAGGAAATAACAAATGGCACGGATGATCCATTGCAAAAAGCAAAACTAATTTTCAATTGGGTGAAGAGACATTATACATGGAATGAATATGACGGGAAATATGCTGATAAGGGTGTGAAATTCGCCCTCGAAAACAGCAAGGGCAATGTTGGCGACATCAACCTTTCCCTGTTGGGAGCGCTCCAACTTGCCAAATTGGATGCGAATCCGGTAATACTTTCTACGCGTTCCAATGGGCTTCCCAATTCACTTTACCCCGTTTTAAGCGAATTCAATTATGTCATTGTTCAACTTCAGATAGGTGAGCAAGTCTACCTACTCGATGCCACAGAACCTCTTGCAGGATTTGGGCTGTTGCCTGAGCGATGTCTCAATGGTACCGGTAGATTGTTGGCAAAGAAGGATTCGAGAGAAGTACAATTAATATCTAAGGCGAAGGAGAAAAGTGTCACTTCGCTCAACATTAGCCTAAGAGAAGATGGGACATTGGCCGGAACAATGCGCGTTATTTCTTATGATTACAAGGCACTTGAAAAAAGGAGGCAAATTCAATCATTTGGTAAAGTAGAAAATTATTCTGCTTCGTTGGAAAGAGAGTGGTCTTTACAGACTGTACGAAATATGAGTATAGAGTATCTTGGCGAACATGAAAAGCCACTGACCGAAACGATGGAGATAGAATTTAACAGAGATGATCTCGCCAATGTCAATCGAGTCTATTTCAATCCATTTGTTGTTGGTCGATGGACGACCAATCCTTTCAAATTAAAGGAACGAAATTTTCCCGTTGACTTTGGTACGCCACAAGAAGAGACCGTTTTGGTTGTTGTCGAATACCCGCCCGGTTTTACGTTGGACGAAATGCCAAAAGATGTTGCGATGGCTTTGCCAAACAAAGGAGGCCGTTTTACATTTAGTTGTGGTAATATTGGCAACAAGTTGAATATTACTTATACGTTGAGCTTATCAAAAGCAATTTATGAGGCCCAAGAATACCCGTATTTAAAGGAGCTCTTTGCTCGGATAGTTCAGATAAGACAAACAGATTTAGTTCTCATTAAAAAATAATTCATTGGCCAAATCCAAAACATCTTTCTTCTGTCAAAGCTGTGGTTATGAATCTGCCAAGTGGTTGGGTAAGTGCCCCTCATGCAATTCCTGGAATTCTTTTGTAGAAGAGATTGTCAATAAAGAAGAACTCACAAAAAATGAATGGCGGCCTGAGCCAGGAAAGACAAGGCAAGAAAAGCCAAAAACACTAAGTGAGATAGAATCCACCAAAGAGATTCGAATTAGCTCATCTGACCTCGAGCTAAATCGGGTATTGGGTGGAGGCATCGTATATGGTTCCCTGGTTTTAATTGGAGGTGAACCGGGTATTGGAAAATCAACATTGATGCTGCAAGTTGGACTAGCGCTAAAAAAGCTCCGTGTTCTTTATGTATCGGGGGAGGAAAGTGATCAGCAAATAAAGATGAGAGCTGAGCGATTGAGTGATCTGACGAAAACCGTGAATGAAAATTTCTTTGTTCTAACCGAAACAAATACACGGAACATTTTTCAAGCAATTGAAACCATTCAGCCCCAGTTATTAATCATCGACTCTATTCAAACGTTGCATTCGCATCAGTTGGATTCAGTAGCGGGAAGCGTGGGACAAGTTCGACAGTGTACTGCCGAGCTGATGAAGTTTGCAAAGGAAACCAACACACCCGTTTTTTTAGTCGGACATATTACCAAAGACGGAATGTTGGCCGGACCAAAAGTGTTAGAGCATATGGTTGACACCGTTTTGCAGTTTGAGGGCGATCGGCATTTGGCCTACCGGATTTTGAGAACAACTAAAAACCGATTCGGCTCGACCTCTGAAATTGGCATTTATGAAATGTTGGGCAATGGCTTGCGCGAAGTTTCCAATCCTTCGGAGATATTGATCTCACAGAAAGATGGTAATCTGACGGGGGCTACAATTGGCGCAACGATCGAGGGCAACAGACCGTTGTTGATTGAAATACAATCGCTCGTCAGTCCGGCATCGTATGGAACGCCACAACGTACGCCCACAGGCTTTGATCAGAAGAGATTGAATATGCTATTGGCCGTTTTGGAAAAGCGATGTGGCTTTCGCCTTGGCACTCAAGACGTATTCTTAAATATGGCAGGTGGAATTAGCGTGGAAGATCCGGCCATTGACTTAGCCATTTGTATTTCAGTTATTTCATCGATGGAAGAGATTCCCGTGTCAGACAAAATCTGTTTTGCTGCGGAGATTGGGTTGGGTGGAGAACTAAGAGCTGTTAATAGAATAGACCAGCGAATTTCTGAAGCTGAGAAGTTGGGTTTCGAACAAATCTATATTTCAAAATACAGTCAAAAATCCATTGACACGAAAAAATCGAAAATTGAAGTGAAATCTTTCGGCAAGCTGACGGAGGTCTTTAAAGAACTTTTCGGAAAGCAGTGATCTTAACCTTGCGATGATGAATTTTTTCGCTCGAAAGTGGTAATGAAGAACAATGAAGTCAGCATCATCAGGGCACCTACTAAAAAAGGTATATGGAAGTTGAAGCTGTACAGAAAGCCGCTTAGTCCCATTCCCGCTGCCCGTGCGACAGAACCAAAAGACTGATTTACACCAAGCACTTGACCTACTTCTTTCGGGTTTGCAAATTTTGATAGCAAGGAGGTAATGCCAGGAGTAAGACATCCATTAGCAAGGGCAATCAAGGCAAGCCCCACAAATTCAAAAGGCATAAAGAATTGATTGCCTGTAATGGGCAGTATGACCAGCCCAATTGCCATAAAAAAAATTCCGTAGTAGATCAGTTTTGCTTCACCAAACCATTTAACCATCCTGCCTACCAATAGTCCCTGCACAACAGCAGTGGCCACTCCAACAAAGCCAAACACGTAGCCAATTTCTTTTTCATTTAGCCCGTTTACTTCTTTCCACATCAGCGAGCTGGCAATTTGCATCAGCATAAACGCTGTGATAAAAATAAAGTTGATCCAAAGTAAATGACTGACCAGCGGTTTTTTTAATTCAGTGATTATGCCTGTTACTACTTTAAAGTTGAATGGTAAATTTTTCTTTTTTTCATTAAGTGATTCCGGAAGCAGGAAGTAAGCCATTATCAAATTAACAAAGCACATAGCAGAAGCTACATAACCTACCCAATCCACGGTACCTGGCGAGGAGACGCTTTTCAGAAATCCACCTAGTGATGGGCCAATGATAAAGCCGATACCAAAAGCAGCCCCCAGAAAGCCTAGTGACTTTGTTCTCTCTTCCGGTGACGTAACATCTGTAATGTAGGCTTGTGCAACCGAGATGTTAGCCGACCCAATACCAGAAAGCATGCGCGACAAAAACAAAATGAGTAGAACATTGGCCTGGGCAAAGACAAAATAGGCTATGCCAGTAATGAAAATGCTGAGTAACATGATGGGTCGTCTTCCGTGTCGGTCACTGAGCGTTCCCCAAAACGGAGCAAACAGAAAATTCATGATGGGGAATATCATAGCGATCAGCCCAACCTGATAGTCTTGTGCGCCTAATTCTTTTGTGAAGATGGGTAGGATAGGGATGATAATCCCGAATCCGAGCATGTCAATAAAAATGGTGACGAAAAGAACAAAGAGAGGAGATTTCTTCATTTTCTAAATTAAACGCGCGCGAATTTGCAACTTTGCTTTCATGCGATCAAGCGAACTGCTTCTAATATCTACTCCTGAGGTACAAGAATACCTCAGCGCAAACGAAAGCATTGATGAGAAGAAATTGTTGCTCGCAAAAAAAGAAATTTTAGGCATCTCATCTTCTGAATTCGCCATACAAATTATAGGCAGACGGAAAGCAAAATTGAAATTTCCATCCTGGTACTTGACAACATCTATAGTATACCCACCTTCTGCCAATCTGGAACAGAGTTCTTCGGAGGCGACTGCGAAGTTTAAGGCAGAGTTGATACAATCTGAATTGGTTCATTCTAATTTATTGGTTGACCTTACGGGTGGCTTTGGTGTCGACACTTTTTTTCTGGGGAAGTTGTTTTCAGAAGCCATTCATATTGAGCCAAACGAAACTCTTTCAGCGATAGCGGCACACAATCACCGACTATTGGGAGCCTCCATTTTGCATGTGCGACAAACAGCAGAAGAGTATTTGAAGGCCAATACAAAACGAGCTGACCTATTTTTTATCGACCCCTCTCGCAGAAGCGAATCAAAAAAGGTATTTAAGTTGGCCGATTGCCAACCTAACATTGCCGCTCTGCAAGATGCATTGTTCACCTTTTCAAATTTTATCTTAACCAAAGCATCTCCGCTGCTCGATATTCAACAAGCACTTCGCGAGTTAAAACATGTCGCTAAGGTAGTCGTGGTTTCGGTTGAGAATGAATGCAAAGAGTTATTGCTTTTGCAGAAGCTTGGTTTCGTGGGCGAGCCGTTCATTGAAACAATTAACCTCTTAAACGAAGGATCCGTAGTTGAGAGATTTGTGTTTACTGCCGTAGAAGAAAGGGCTGCGACCGTGGTTTTTTCATTACCCCTAGATTATTTGTACGAACCAAACGCATCCATCTTGAAATCGGGCGCATTCAAACTTGTTGCAGCGAAATTTGGTCTTCGCAAGCTGCAAGCCAATACACACCTTTACACCTCGCCAAACTTGTTCACCGATTTTCCCGGCCGTGTTTTTAAGATAGAAGCGTTAAATCCCACCTTACAAATGGTGAAGGAGCTATTGCCGGAAGGCAAAGCAAACGTGGCTACCCGCAACTATCCATTGTCCGCTCAAGAGTTAAAAAAGAAATTGAAACTGAAAGATGGTGGTGGAAAATTTGTAATAGGATTTTCGGAAGAAAAACGCAAATCTGTTGTGATTGCCACAAGAATCAAATGAACCCTAGCAGATAATATGCTAACAAAAAGAGTAGCCCCAACGTACCATACAGCTTAATTACCTTTTTTCGATTTTGCGTATCCTCCCACCAAAGCATGATCCACGGTTTTATCAATCCGACCATAAGGCCGAAAAAGCAACTTAGTGCGGACAACAGTAGCAGGTTTCTGATGTAAAACATTTCCAAAAATAGCAACAAAAGCAGTTTGAATCTCATTCAACAAACCTTTCGTTACCAAACTTCTCTATATTTGCGCCTCTTTTTGTGAAGGCATCTGATTTTCTTTCTCTCTATCGCGCGGATGGTTATATTCAAACCCTGGCCGAAGGGATTCGTGCGTCAACCTCAAACGTTATTCAGGTTAAAGGCCTTCAAGGGAGTTTAGATGCTGTTCTAGTAGCAGCTGTCCACAAAAGTGTGAGAGCTAATCACATTGTGATTTTACATGACCGCGAAGAGGCTTCCTTTTTTTTGAATGATATTCAAAACCTGCTTGGCGAAAAGGAGATTTTCCTCTTCCCGATGTCCTACAAACGTCCTTACGAGTATGATGAAGTAGAGAATGCAAACGTGTTAATGCGTGCGGAAGTACTCAATCAGCTTAGTAATCATCCGGACGGTAACATTATCATTACGTATCCTGAGGCGCTATCTGAAAAAGTGATCAACAAAAAATCATTGGCGTCTAACACATTTGTGATTCAAAAAGGCGAGGTGCTCGATCGCGAATTTTTGGAAGAGTACCTGCATACCTACGACTTTGAGAAAACAGATTTCGTAGCCGAGGCGGGTCAGTTTGCTATGCGCGGGGGAATCATCGATGTATTTTCGTTTGCCAACGAACGCCCCTACCGAATTGAGTTATATGGTAATGAGGTGGATAGCATCAGAAGCTTTGATCCAGGTTCTCAATTGTCCGTTGATGTGCAGGAAAAAATCAGCTTGATGCCTAACGTACAGACGCGGCTGATACAGGAAGAGCGCCAATCTTTTTTTGACTTTATTTCATCCTCGTCCCGAATCTGGATAAAAGACGCGGTGCTCACCACCGACATTATCGCTCGCTGTTTTGAAAAAGCCACTCAAAACTTTGATAAAATTCTGCGCGAAAGCGGCCAAACAAAAGTAGTGCTGGAGCCAAGCCAGTTGTTTGAGACAGACGAAAGTTTACAGCAGCAGTTCAAGAAGTTTGGAAGGATTGAGTTTGGTTCTCGTTATTTCTTTGAGCCACAGAAGACATTTGAGTTAAAATCATCAGCCCAACCCTCATTCAACAAAAATTTTGAACTTCTCGCTTCCAATTTATTGGAGTATCAACAGCAAAGCTTTGTGAATTTTATTGCTGCTGAGCAACCCAAGCAAGCAGAACGTTTGCACGGAGTTTTTGAAGAGATACACCCAGAGTTGAGATTTCAAACGCTGGAGTTCTCCTTACGGCAAGGCTTTGTTGATCCAACCTTAAAGATTGTCTGCTATACGGATCATCAAATTTTTGAACGCTACCATCGCTACCGCAGCAAAGAAAAGTTTTCAAAGTCAAAGGCACTTACATTTCGCGAGTTGCAGACGCTACAACCCGGAGACTTTGTTACTCATATTGATTACGGTATTGCCAAGTTTGCCGGATTGGAAAAAAAGGAGGTGAACGGCAAAGAACAGGAAGCGATACGCCTGGTGTTTCGCGATGATGACATGATGTATGTGAGCATACATTCGTTGCACAAAATTTCAAATTATTCTGGCAAAGAGGGAGCGGCTCCCTCTATCAGCAAGTTGGGTAGCGGTGAATGGGAAGGAAAAAAGGCAAAAGCAAAGAAGAAAGTAAAAGACATCGCCAAGGAACTGATTGAGCTTTATGCCAAGCGAAAGCAAGCGCCCGGTTTTGCCTATGCTGAAGATGGCTTTTTGCAGGCCGAGCTAGAGTCATCCTTTATTTATCAAGATACGCCAGATCAGGCCAAAGCCACCGAAGATGTGAAGCATGACATGCAACAACCACACCCAATGGATCGCCTGGTGTGTGGTGATGTTGGCTTCGGAAAAACGGAAGTGGCCATCCGGGCTGCTTTCAAAGCTGCGACTGAGGGAAAACAAGTGGCGGTGCTAGTGCCCACCACTATTCTGGCCATGCAACATTATCGGACCTTTTCTGAACGCCTGGCAAATTTCCCCGTGAAGATCGAATATGTCTCGCGATTCAAGACCGAAAAAGAAATCAAAGAAATTATTAAGCAGGTCAAAGAAGGCACGGTTAACATTATTATTGGAACGCATCGTGTGGTAAGCAAAGATGTAGAGTTTAAGGAGCTGGGATTGTTGGTGATAGACGAGGAGCAGAAATTTGGCGTAAAAGTGAAAGACCGACTTAAGGAATTGAAAGTTAACGTTGATGTACTTACGCTTACGGCAACACCTATCCCTCGCACATTGCATTTTTCATTGATGGGCGCAAGAGACTTAAGTATCATTGCCACAGCGCCACCCAATCGCCAGCCCGTTACGACAGAACTTCATACCTACAACGAAGAAACTATTCGCGATGCGGTTAGTTATGAGTTGCGAAGAGGAGGACAAGTTTTTTTTGTGCACAATAGAATCAGCGATATCGATCAGGTGGCCAATGTCATTTTCAAATTGGTGCCCGATTCGCGAATAGGCATTGCCCACGGACAAATGGATGGCGACAAACTTGAGAAAGTAATGCTCAAGTTCATTGAAGGCGAGTATGACGTACTGGTGTCAACAAATATTATTGAATCAGGATTGGATATACCAAACGCCAACACTATCATTATTAACCATGCAAACCTATTTGGCTTAAGTGATCTACATCAGATGAGAGGTCGGGTTGGGCGATCAAATAAAAAGGCATTTTGTTATTTGCTTACACCCCCCACATCTGTTTTATCCTCAGATTCGCGTAAAAGATTGGCCGCACTCGAAGAATTTTCTGAATTGGGTGACGGATTTAAGGTGGCCATGCGGGACTTGGATATTCGTGGGGCAGGTAATCTACTAGGTGGCGAACAAAGCGGATTTATTACCGACCTGGGTTTCGACACCTATCATAAGATTTTGGATGATGCTATTCAAGAACTGAAAGAAACGGTTTTTAAAGATTTGTTTGCAGAGGAGTTAACTGCCAAAGCGAAGCTGGTTGTTCAAGATTGTATTATTGAAACCGATTTAGAGATTCTTATCCCTGATACCTACATCAACAATACCAGTGAGCGTCTCCAACTTTATTCATCGTTGGACAATATTAAGAATGAAGAAGAGTTGAAGAAGTTTTCTAGTTCTTTGGTCGATCGTTTTGGCCCCCTACCCATGGCGGTGGAGCAATTGATAAACACTGTTCGCTTACGTTGGATGGGCGAAGAGTTGGGCTTCGAAAAAATTAGTTTAAAGAATGATAAGCTCAGAGGCTACTTCGTTTCTGGCAAAGACGATTATTTTAAATCAGACGTGTTTGGAAGAATTTTGGCGTTCGTACAGACTCATCCAAAGAAGTGTAGAGTAAAGGAGACAGGAGGTAAGCCCATTTTAACGGTTGAAGGAATTACAAACGTAGAGGCCGCGATTGACATATTGTCGCCAATTACAGTAGGTCACAATGCAAGTTCTTCTAAAGAAACGTTGTCGGCATAGGGTTCCATTCCTGCCATATCATCAAAGGCATTGATCATTAATACTTTCTTATACTTGGAAGAGTAGTACACTTCAATAAAGAACTCTCCAGTATGATAAAGATAGATCTTTGTGTCGGCTAGTTTGCGGGACATGATGTAGCTTGAATCCGCAATCACCAAGTCACACTTTTTTTCAAAAGATGCTACTTTAAAATCCTCAATGCTTCTCATATCATTTTTTTGAAGTATGGGCAGGAAAGATCATGCCAGTCCAATTCTAATGCTCATTTGACCTTTTTTCCGCAATTGCTGTCAAAAAAGGACTTTTTTGTCCCAAATTGGCTCTGCAATATTTTGTTTGAGTCCCCGTTAGTTGAAGCGGGGGACAAATTCACCTCTATTAAGGATTTATCAAAAAAATGCTACGCTTTGGAAAACATGTGTTTATCTCTTTATATTAGCGGTTCCTTTGATCTATAACGTAAAGCAAATGAAGTATTCTAAGTCTCTTTTATTCGTAGTTGCGCTTTCTTTTTTGTTCACTTCCTGCTTCTTTAAGAGAGGGGGGTTGCCCACTTCTAGAGACCCCGGTACAGTGAGTACTACCACAGGGCTGAAGTATACGCGTGAGAAAGATGACGGTAGTAATCTATTTGTAACAGAGCCATATCACAACCAGCCAGACTTAAGCCCACAAATGGTTTTTATTGAGGGGGGGCGAACTGTTTTGGGATCCTTTGAAGAAGATATAATGGCAACACGCGATAATGTTGAAAGAACAGTGTCGGTGGCTTCTTTTTATATGGATATAACGGAGGTAGCCAACATTCACTGGTTAGAGTATTTGTATTATTTGAAATTAGATTCAGGAGAAGTAGAAAAGGATCCACAAAAAGCGCCTTTTGGGCGACCATATAGGGAAGCGTTGCCTGACACAAACGTATGGAAGTCGAAACTTGCCTTCAATGATCCTTACGTTGATTATTATTTAAGGTATCCTGGCTTCCGTTTCTTCCCAGTTGTGGGGGTGGATTGGAACCAAGCAAACAATTATGCAGTTTGGCGAACGGACAAGGTAAATGCAAGGCTTGCTGAAGAAGCTGGACAGACTCCAACAGCCCCTGGTGCAAAACTTGGAAGAGTGCCGATTGAATCGGGATATGCTGTTCCAGCTTTCAGACTACCGACTGAAGCGGAGTGGGAATATGCCGCACAAGCAATGATTGGAACCCAATGGCTAGAGGAAATGCAGACTCACCAACGGGTGTATCCTTGGGATGGTCATGCAGTGCGAAATCCCTATGGAAAAGCAATGGGTACTTTTTTGGCCAACTTTAAAAGGGGACGTGGAGATTATGCTGGTATAGCAGGTAGGTTAAATGATGGGGCTCTCATCACATCCCACGTATTTGATTATGTTCCAAATGATTTTGGATTATACAATATGGCAGGTAATGTTAGTGAGTGGGTAATGGATGTGTATCGCCCGCTATCCCATCAGGATTTTGACGATTTGAACCCCATAAGAAGAGACGACTTTTTGGATGACGTTAAAGACACTAAACCACAATACGTAAGAAAAGATTCTGTAGCCACTGGCGCTAATGGAGCAACAGGAAAAAATACATACTACGAGAAACAGCATCCTCTTAATTCTTTTGTATCTCTTGTTAGTGATAAGGCTAGGGTGTACAAAGGAGGTTCGTGGAAAGACGTTGCGTACTGGATGTCTCCTGGAACGCGAAGATTCTTGGATCAAGATTCGGCAACCGCTACTATCGGATTTCGCTGTGCAATGATTAATGCCGGCTCAAACTACTAGAATAAACTTGTTTGAAATTATAAATTAGACCCTCCCCTCGGAGGGTTTTTTATTGTGCTTCGGCTATACAGGCGATACTCAGTGAGCCACAACGATTTTTAATCAGATGTTGACCACAAGCTTCCAGTGTCGCGCCAGTTGTTACAACATCATCCACTAATAGAATTCGTTGACCAACGATCTTTTCAGCAGATTGGATTCCGAAAGCTCCCTCCACATTTTCCCAGCGCTCTTGCTTTGATTTTTTGGTTTGTGTGCTTGTTGTTGTTTTTCGAATAGAAATGCTTTCTGCCCAAGGAATCCTCAGGGAATGACTAAGTCCTTCTGCAAATTTTGCACTCTGGTTGTATCCTCTTTTTCGCAATCGAGTTGGATGCAATGGGATGGGAATAATAACATCAAATTCATTTTGAAACCCTACCTGCTCCAGTTCCCTTCCATAGGTCAATCCGAGCTTCACTCCAACCTCAGGGTGATTGTTATATTTTAGTTGATGCAGCAAATGCTGTACGATGCCCGATTTTCTGAATTTCAAATAGGCTAGTGCATGGTCAATTGGCAGTCGTCCATTTAGGCGACCTTTTATTGGATTGTCTATCAGTAAGTGGTAATTCGTTTTAGGTAGATCAATCAGGCAGATCGTACAAAGTGTGTCTTCTCCTTTTACCAACGATCGATTGCAACCAAAACAATAGTTAGGGAAGAAAAGCCCTATAAAATCCTTGCCGATATCTAAGAGTCCACCATTCATTGTGTCTGCTAGATTTTCATTTTTTGAATCTATACCAAAGTTGGTAAAGGAAACTCCATTTTAAAGTTCTCTACTCGGATAGCAAGCAAAGGCTTGACTTTTGACAAGTCAGGAAAAAATTCACTTTTGACTTTTACATTTCGAAGACTTGTCAAGTAGGCGATTCCGCTGCTCGTAGGTTTCGTTTCCAACAAACCGCGGTTGCTCGCCTGAACGATCGTGAGCGGAAGTATAGCAGTTGAAATAGGGAAGCAGAAGCTTTTTCTGATAAAATCCGCTTGGAAGAATGGGATACCATTTTTCCTAATATCGATGTGTTCGTTAGTCCGTTCTTTTGACCACTGAAATTCTGCTAACTCTTTTGGAATGCCCCAGTTTTCTATTCCATTGATTACACTATTTTGAGTGGAGACGTAAATTTTCGAAATCGAAAAAACTTTCTTCTTGTTGAATGAGAAAATTCCTGGAATGAATAGCAATTCCTGATAGGGACCAACCGGTGAAGTTTGATAGTCCACGAGCATTACTGCTCCCCAGCCACTTACGAGTTTTTCTTTTTGAAAATCAGCCAGAAAACCATGTTCGGAAACAAAGGCTTTTGTAAATCGGTAGAGAAGAATGTAACCACTCCCTGTTAGTTTCCAGGGAGCAGAGGCAATTCTAATTTCATCATTAGCAAGGTCAGTGTTTCCCACAGTAGATCGTCAAAAAAATTAGAAAGGATTTTTGATAAATAACGGAAGGTATAAAAATAATTTATGAATTTTAGAGTTATGAACATGATGCTTCGGATTGGACTTTTAATTGGTTTTCTCTTTGGAATTAGTATGGCGGGCTTCTCACAATCAGAAACCGATTCTGTGCGTTTAAAGAACCGTGCTGTGATATTTATCAATGGCAAACCTGTTCGCGATACACTACGCTTATCCGAATTTGAAAAAATAGACTATATCAAAGGTCGACAAGCCATCGAACTAGTTGGCCCCAGAGGAAAAGGAGGCGTCTATTTTGTAAGCAGCGATGGAAAGATCCCTGTATATGGCATCGTTACAAACCCAAAGGGAAACAAAATCAGTGGCGTAGAGGTTATATCAAGTGACGGCAAAGTATTAACGAGAACTACGAAATGCGGTACTTTCTTTATTTCTGCCTTCAAACTTTATGACATTTTAGTCATTCGAAAAAGGGGATATGAAGATGTATCACTTCGGGTTCAACAAACTGAAAACGCAGTAAGTCTAATTAGGAAAAGAAAAAAATGATATGAAAAAGATATTTCCTTTTTTCATCGGTACATCTCTGGTTATTGCGCTAGGGTTGCTGGCCTCATGTACCAAAGAAGAAGTTAAGCTTGGCGAGTTTGATTATGTCAACTCGTGGATTCAGAGTAATATGAAAGAAGCGTACTACTGGACAGATCGAATACCAGCCTCGCCAAATAAGGCCCAATCCCCAGACCTCTTTTTTGAGTCTTTATTAACGAAACCAGATGATCGTTTTTCCTGGATTCAGGAAAACTATCAGGAGCTGCTTAATTCTTTGCAAGGAGTCACTAAAGAAGCAGGTTATGAATTTGCTCTCTATCGCGCCAACTCGACAAATAACAATGTTTTGGCGCAGATTCTATACATCAAGAAAGGATCTCCAGCTGAAATTGCAGGATTGAATCGCGGGGATGTGATAGACCAAATAAACAATACACAGATTACAGTTGATAATTATCAAACATTGCTTCAAGCAATTGGTGAGCCTCATTCGATTACTTATCGACCCTACAACTTCTCTACGAATACGGTAGGCACGCCAAAGACAGTATCATTAACGACCATTGAGTATGCAGAGAATCCAAATTTTCTGGATAAGGTAATTACTGTGAATAGCCGAAAAATTGGCTACTACGTTTACAATTTATTTTCGACCGGGCCTACAGCTAGCAACACCCAATACAATGATGAAATGGATGCTGTCTTCGCGCGGTTCAAGACAGCAGGTATCACAGACCTTGTTTTGGATTTGCGTTTTAATAGCGGAGGAGCGGAAACAGCTACTGTCAACCTAGCGAGTTTGGTTGGTAAGGGAGTTGACGCCTCAAAGGTTTTTGCTAAACGGCAATACAATAGCACACTCACCACTCAAATTTTGAATGATCCTAAATTTGGTTCAGAATTTTTATTGACAAGGTTCAAAAGCAAATCTCAGAATGTGGGATCAATGCTACGAAACAACCGCGTGTATGTTTTGACTGGAACGCGAAGTGCATCAGCAAGTGAGTTGCTGATAAACGGGTTGAAACCCTTCATGGATGTGTTTTTGATTGGCGCAAAGACAGTGGGAAAAAACGTAGGGTCTACAACAATTTATGAAGCGAATGATCCAAAGAACAAATGGGGAATGCAACCCATTATTGTTAAGTCGTTCAATAGTCTTGATCAATCAGACTATGGAAATGGATTTACCCCTAACATCGTAGATGCCGACAATGGAGCGCAGCTTCCTTTGGGTGATTCAAATGAGAAATTGCTAAGCTTGGCCATCCAGCACATCAGTAGCAGCGGTAGAATTGCTATTGATGAGAGAAACATGGGGGTGCCGCTTGGTCACTCGTATGATTTCAAAAATCGAAATTCAGATTTAATCATTAGCAACAACCGATTGCCATTTTGGAAATAATTGATTTTCATTCCAACCTTTTTTGGTTTGAAGATGTCTAAATCAAAAAATGCTGGACAGGATGGACAAGCTTGGATTGATTTTGCTCTTAACTCTTACTTTTTCTTCTTGCAAAAAAGAGGAGGGAATTCAAAAAACTGGGTGTACGACACAAGCCACCGTGCGAGACCTTACTGGTTTAGATGGCTGTGGTTTTGTTTTTGAACTAGAAGACGGAACGCGCTTAGAACCACTTCGGCTATTTTATTGTGGAACACCACCATTTCCAAAAGAGTTGACCAAAGATCCCTTACTCGACTTTGTTTTTGAAGCAGGTAAAAAAGTAAAGATTGGATACGAGTTAACAGAATCAGCCAGCGTTTGTATGGTAGGGCCAGTGGTTAAAATTACCTGCATTGAAGAGATTAGCCCAACGAGTGAAAACTGAAGTTATTTTTCCGCCACCATCGCCAAAATATCATCTACAAATTCACGTGAATTACTTAACCTAGGCACTTTGTTTTGCCCCCCTAGTTTTCCTCGCTTTTTCATCCAATTATAAAAGGTACCTTCAGAAACACTGTGAATTTTCGGGGCTACCAATGCAATGTCATGCGCACGTTTCGCATCGTAGTCTGAATTGACTTTTCGAAGTGTGTTATCCAACACTGCGGTAAACTCATTCAAACTTGTGGGCTGCGTTCTAAACTCTATGATCCACTCGTGACCACCTCTTTTTGATTTTTCTAAATAGATGGGAGCGGCAGTAAAGTTGTCAATCACCGCGCCCGTCAATTCACAAGCTCGTGTAATTGCTGTTTCTGCGTTTTCGATAATAACCTCTTCTCCAAATGCATTGATGAAATGTTTTGTTCGCCCTGATATTCGGATGCGATAGGGAGAGGTGCTGGTGAATTTGATGGTGTCACCTATGTTATATCTCCATAGACCCGCATTCGTGGTAATAACCATTGCATAGTTTTTGCCGATTTCCACATCTTGCAAACCGATGGCGTCCGGGAATTCCTTGTCTACTTCTTCCATAGGAATGAACTCATAGAACACTCCGTAGTCAAGCATCAGCAAAAGATCTTCTGAATCTTTCTGGTCTTGAATTCCAAAAAAACCTTCGCTGGCATTGTAGGTTTCCCAGTACTTCATCTGTTCACCGGGAATAAGCGATTTGAATAAATTCTTGTAAGGTGCAAAAGCGACAGCTCCATGAAAGAATACTTCTAAGTTTGGCCAGACTTCTAGCATAGATTGCTTTTTTTCGAGCGCCAGTATGTATTGCAGCAACAAGACGGTCCACGTAGGCACCCCAGCAATTTGGGTTACGTCTACTCGGGCCGTTTCGCGAGCCAGCTTTTCAATTTTCTCCTCCCAGTTGTCCATTAGAGCCACTTCTAAACTTGGGGTTCGAATAAACTCTGCCCATGGGGGGAGATTTTGCATAATGACCGCTGAGACATCTCCATATCGAGAGGTAGAAGTAGGGTCGTATTCGTTTACCCGACAGCTTCCACCAATCGCCAATCCCTTGCCTGAAAATATTTTTGTATTTGGATAGTTGTTAATGAAAATAGAGTAAAGATCTTTTCCCCCTTTGAAATGGCAATCTTCTAATGCTTCGGAAGTAACGGGGATGAACTTGCTTCTGGCATTTGTAGTACCGCTCGACTTGGCAAACCACTTTACCTCAGAAGGCCACAAAATATTTTGTTCGCCATGTAGCAATCTCTCAATGTAGGGATAGAGTTGTTCGTAGGTGTGAACAGGCACGCGCTTTTTGAAATCCTCATAATTGACCAAGTCTTCAAAAGAGTATTTCTGGCCAAATTGGGTATAGCGGCCTGCCGCAATCAGTTTTTTGAGCACTTCGTCCTGCACTTCATGCGGGTATTTCATGAAAAGCTCCATCTGGTGGATGCGTTTTTTCATGACCCAAGCGAGGATCGAGTTTAGGATTTGCATAGGTACGAAGGACAAAATTAGCCCTTCTTGCCAAGGTGGCAAGCATCAAGTAAGGTAAAAGTCAAAATTCAAGATTATTGATCAACAAAGTATGTCATATCTTAACGTCCAGGCAAACTCCGTGAGTAGATAATGATATTGCGCAGATAAACCACGATGCCCAGTGATTGCGCGACCAACAGAACGGGTTCTTGTCGCGCTATGGAATATGCCACCACCATTATCGAAGCAGCGAGGCTAATTATCCAGAACCCCAGCGGCAATACAGATTCATTTGCCTTTTCAGAAGAATACCATTGGTAAAGGTAGCGACAGTTCAATAGCAATTGTCCAGCAATACCAACAACCGTTAAAGAGATAGCCGTGTCGACTTCCAAAGCGGAAACGTTTTTTTGCTGAAACCAAAACATCAGAATAGAAGGAGGAATGGCCAATAATGGGAGCTGAAAGAACAAAGGAATTGTAGACCAAGCCCTTTTTAATTGAAGATTACGCACATAGATGTAGAACGATATCGATTGCCCTATCAATCACCACATCTTGCCGAATCAAGCCATACAGCAGAAACAGCGAAGAACCAGAAAGGCTAAATATCCAGAACAAAGTGGGTGACACTACCCTTCCTTCGCGCTCAGAGAGATACCACTGTACAATTGACCGCGCCCCAAAAAGACCCTGTGCAAAAAAACCTAAGGCATAAATAAGATATTGATTCATTTTTGATTGCCTATAACAAGTACTCCAATCAGTATTAGTATAGTTCCCACAATCTGCCAAACCGTAATCACCTCGCCCAAGAAAATGGATGCCAGAATAATGGTAGAGACGGGCCCAACGCTACCTACCACGGCTACATTTCCAGACCCGATTCTCGCAATAGCCGCAGCTACCAGATACGATGGAAGGACGGTAGAAAATACAGCCATAAGAAAGCCATATAGATAAACCAAAGCAGGCAAGTGCCACAAGGACACTTCGCTTCTGATAAAGAAATGTAGCAAAACAGCAATGGAAGCAAGGCTCATTGCATAGCTGTTAAATTTGCTAGCTCCCACTTTGGGTATCAATCTTCCACTACCAACGATATAAGCGGCATAGGTGAATGCACAGATAAAGATGAGGACAGCACCTTTAAAAAAGTTAGCATTCTCAGCACTTTGAACAGTCACCTCACTCATAAAGGCAATAGCGAGCCCCGCATAGGTAATCGTTACGGCTAACCATTGTATTGGCTTTATTTTCACTTTGAAGAATGCGGCTGACATGATAAGGACTAAGGTAGGGTAGATGAATAAGATGAGTCTCTCAATGCTT
>Ga0068877_10001504_pt1 | contig 19154 bp, 11 predicted proteins | sample NOAtaG_FD_66437 | JGI IMG/M metagenome (GOLD analysis project Ga0068877, IMG submission 66437) | Freshwater lake microbial communities from Lake Erie, under a cyanobacterial bloom - NOAA_Erie_Diel6S_1000h metaG | ecosystem: Environmental > Aquatic > Freshwater > Lake | place: USA: Ohio, Lake... | reverse complement strand
CGCTGGGAGAAGGCCCGCGCTTTCCGGGCTGATCCCGGCGCGGTGCTGCGAGGCGAGCGCAAGCCGTTCTCGATGTTCATCCCGCCGCCGAACGTCACCGGCGCGCTGCACCTCGGGCACGCGCTGAACAACACATTGCAGGACGTGCTGACGCGCTACCACCGCATGGCGGGGTACGAAACGCTCTGGATGCCCGGGACCGACCACGCCGGCATCGCCACGCAGGCGGTGGTGGAGAAGCGCCTGCGCAAAGACGGCGAGCTGAAAGGCCCGCTCAAAGACGCCGACCGCAACGGCGGCTGGACCCGCGAGAAGTTCGTCACCAAAGTCCAGGAATGGAAGGACGAGTACGAAGCCCGCATCACCAACCAGCTCAAGGCCATGGGGGCGAGCTGTGATTTCTCGCGCCAGCGCTTCACGATGGACCCGGTCTGCGCCGCCGCCGTGCGCGAGGCGTTCTTTCGCCTCTTCAGCGACGGTCTGATCTATCGCGGCAAGCGCCTGGTGAACTGGGACCCCGCGCTGCAGACGGCCGTGGCGGACGACGAGTGCTACGACGAAGAGATCAACGGCAACTTCTATTACCTGCGGTACCCGCTGGTGCACGCCTCAAGCCAGGACCCCGCGATTCGCACCGGCGGGCGCGAGAATGTCGATCCGCTGCCGCTGACGTGGGGCGAGCTTGCTCGGCGTGGCTACCCCGGCGCAGAGCAGTTTGACAGCGACGTGCAGGCGTGGGTGACGGTCGCCACCACGCGCCCGGAGACGTATCTCGGCGACACCGCCGTTGCGGTGAACCCGCACGACCCGCGGGCAAAGGCCCTCCGCGGCGTCTTCATCGAGCTGCCCGTGGTCGGACGCATCATCCCGATCATCGAGGACGAGTACGTGGTGCTGCCGCGTGAAGTCGCCGAGCGACTTGGACGCGACGAGGACGCGAAAGACCCCAAGAGCGCCTTCGCCTCAGGGTTCCTGAAGGTCACGCCCGCGCACGATCAGAACGACTGGGAGCTGGGCCTGCGCCACGGCCTCGCGGTGATCAACGTCATGGCGCCCGACGGCAGCATCTCCGACAAGCACGGCTGGTCCGACGTCGGCAACGCCACGATCTTCGTCGGCAAAAAACGCGAAGACGCCCGCAAGAGCGTGGTGAAGTACTTCGAAGAACACTCCATCCAAGGCTCGGCGTACAAACTGCTTGAACAGATCAAGCCCTACCGCCACAGCGTCAAGCACAGCGACCGCAGCAAGGCGATCGTTGAGCCGTACCTCAGCGATCAGTGGTACGTGAAAGTCACCGACCCGCGCCTGGCGAAGGCGGCCAATGAGACGCTTCTGGATAGCAGCAAATCAGCGAACCAGCAAAGCAGCACAGCACACGACACCACGCACTTGACATTCCACCCCGAGCGGTACGCGAAGACGTTTCAGCAGTGGCACGAGGGAATCCGCGATTGGTGCATCAGCCGCCAGCTTTGGTGGGGGCATCGGATTCCGGTGTGGAAGTGCGTTGACGTTCAGAAGGCCGCGAAAGCAACGAAGGACCAACTTCAAGTTCTGGGCTTTTTCTGGGATCGTGACGAACGAGTGAAGTGTCAGCCAACTGGACCCGCCGTAAAGGATACACGGTGGGAGCAGCGATTCTATTGCGTGCGCGACCCGGAAGGATCAGACAAAGAGTGCGTACAACTATTGGAAAGTTTGGGCTTCACCCAAGACCCCGACGTCCTCGACACCTGGTTCTCCTCCGCCCTCTGGCCGCTCAGCACCCTGGGCTGGCCTGATCCCGCCGCCGCGGAGAAGATGCTCCCCGGGTCGCAGTTCAACGGCTTGCTCGCCGCCTTCAACCCCTCCACCGTCCTCAGCACCGCGCGCGAGATCATCACGCTCTGGGTCTCGCGCATGGTGATGATGAACCGCTACATGCTTCCTCCCCGTGCTTCAGGGGACTATGCAGCAACGTGGCGCAAAGTCATCGACTTCAATCGCGACAAGCTCGTTGACGTCAACGGCAAACCGTTCGGACCAGATCCGAACACGGGTCCATCATTCAGTGACATGCTGATGGACTGTGTAGACGGCATGAGTGTGGAGGCAACCCGCCTCTCGGACGGTCAGAGAGTTGATCCGGCACAGCTGATCTCCGCGAGGCCATTGACGAAAGAGTTGTATGAGTTCAGGATTCAGGTGCAGTCGCCCGAACTCGTCAAGAAATGGCAACTCATCGAAGCGGGCTTTGAACCCGATCTCGCCCACGCAGGTGGAAAGGCCGGCACCGGCCCCGTCCCCTTCCGCAACGTCTTCGTTCACGCCGTCGTGCAGGACGGCGAGGGCAAGAAGATGTCCAAGTCCGCCGGCAACGGCGTCGATCCGCTCGACATCATCGCCAGCCACGGCGCCGATGCCATGCGCTTCACGCTCTGCCAGATGTCCACGCAGACCCAGGACGTCCGCATGCCCGTGCAGGTCGATCCGAAGACCGGCAAAAACACCTCCCCGAAGTTCGACCTCGGCCGATCTTTCGCCAGCAAGCTCTGGAACGCCTGCCGATTCGCGCTGACGATGCTCGAAGGCTCCGCCAGCACGCAGGGCGACAGCGCGCCGATCGATCCCGCGTCGCTCTCCCTCGTTGACCGCTGGATGCTCTCGCGTCTGCAACGCGGCATCGCCTCGTGCGAGCGGGCATTCCACGCCTACGAGTTCAACGCCTACGCCGAGGCGTGCTATGACCTGCTCTGGCGCGACTTCTGCGACTTCTACCTTGAGGCCATCAAGCCGACGGTGGCGCACAGCGCCGAGCAGCGTTCCGTGCTGCGCACCGCCCTGGAAACCATCGTGCGTCTGCTGCACCCGATGATGCCGTACGTCACCGAGGCGGCGTACGAAAAGCTCGTGGCCCTGCCGAGCCGGTCGATCAAGGGTCTGACTCTCAGCCCCGGTCGTGCATCACTGGTCAGCGACGGCACCACCCCCCTGCTCTGCGTCAGCGCCTGGCCCGAGGCGAAGAACCTCATCGACGAAGCCAGCGAGAACGCCGTGCAGCGGCTGCGCGAGCTCGCCACGACGATCAACCAGGTGCGCGCGACGTACAACGTGCCGCCCAAGGCCCGCGTGACGCTCTTCGCGTCCGAGAATGTCCGCACGCTGCTCACCCACGCGCCGAAAGTGGTCGAAACACTCTCTGGGTTGAACGCCGTCGAGCCGCAGGGCGAGCAGATGCCGCAGGGTCCGGGAACCGCGAAGGTCCTCTTCGAGGGTCACGAACTCCGTCTCAGCGGGCTTCCCCAGGTTGAAGCCAGCGAGGGCGGCACCTCCGAAAAGGACCGCCTGAGCAAAGAACGCGCGGAGATCAGCAAGAAAATCGCCGTCCTCGAAGGGCGTTTGTCCAATCCGGGGTATATTGGCAGGGCCCCGGCAAAGCTCGTGGAGGAAACCAAATCCCAGTTGCTCAGCGCCCAGAACGAACTGAAAGTCATCGACGAGGCCCTCAAAGCCCTCGGCTGATCGGCTCCGCACGCACCGGCAAGGCCGCGTGCGTTCTGTCGGCGTTGGCGCTCGCCCTGTGCGCCAGCGCCTGCGCCGGGTCACGCGCCAGCGACCCCTCGGGCCCGATCGCCATGTCGGAGCTGGGCTCAAAGGCCCGTCAGCGCGGGCCCGTCGCTGGCGGCTCATCAAACCCGTCGATAACACCCAACGCCCCGGGCGTGGGCGTCGTTCGCGCCGTCTCGCACTGGTCCTTTGAGGGCACCGCCGGGCAGAGCATCGTCACCGACCACTTCGTCATCCGCACCACCGAAAGCGGTCCCGCCATCGCCGAGCGTTTGCCGGGGATGATGGAAGCCGCACTTGCCAACTACACCGGCGTGATCACCGACCTCCCCGCGCCGAAGCGCGCGATGGAGATGTTCGTCCTCTCGCAGCGCTCGCAGTGGCAACGTTTGACCCTGCGCGAGCTGGGCGAGCGCGGGCGCGGGGTCATCACCATCGGCCGCGGCGGCTTCGCCTTCGGCGGCCGGGCATTCCTCTTCGACATCGGCTCCGCCGACACCATGAGCATCGCCAGCCACGAGGGCTGGCACCAGTACGTGCAAACCACCTTCGTCGAATCACTGCCCGTCTGGGCCGACGAGGGCATCGCCACCTTCATGGAAGGCCACCGCTGGGTCAGCACCCAAGGCCAGATGAGCGTCGGGTTCAGCGGCTGGTCGAACATGGAACGCTTCGACCGTCTCCGCACCGCCAGCAACACGGGCGACCCCGACGATCTGCTGAGCCTCGAAGTCCTCCTGAGCGCCTCGCCCGACCAAATCCTGTCGATGGGCAACGACAAGGGCGTGACGTACTACGCGCAGATCTGGGCGCTCGTCCACTTCCTGCGTGAGGGTGAGGGCGGGCGCTACCGCGCGGGGTTCGAGCGCATGGTCAAGGATGCCGCCGCGGGCAAGCTGGGCGCCACGGTCATCAACCGCCTGCGCTCCAGCGGGCAGCTCGAAGGCACGAGCCGCAACGGCGTCTTCGTGCTCGCCCGCAGCCTGGGCGTGCAGATTTTCCGGACGTACATCGACCCGGACATCAACCGACTCAACGGTGAATACCAGCGGTTCGTCCAGCAGGTGGTGGCCCCAGGGTCTGCCCAGCGCATCAGCCAGGGTCAATCGCCGATCCGCTGAAGCAAATCCGCCGATCCGGTGAAACCGAGCCGATCCCGTCCGCGTATCTACGCGACCCCACCCCACTTGGGTCGTTCGACCCGGAAGGTCCGGGGCGGTCCCTCGTCGTCCGTCGTGCCTTGCCCAAACTGGACTGATCGCTTCTTGCCGATGGGCGGGCGGATCCTGATCAATCGCAGATATGACCAGAAACGGTCGACAATCTGGTGCTCTGGGTCAACTTCGGTCGGGGAATCGGATCGATGGCGTGGGGATTTGCTGGCGTCCTCCGATTCAGGGGGTAAACTGGATGAAAGGTGCGAAGTTCGGTTGACGTTTGTTCAGGAGCATCGGATGCCGCGCGGTATGTTTCGACACGCTGGTCAGGTCCAACGTCTTGGGGTCTCTCACATGGTGAACGGTCAAGGCAGTTGTCCTTCTTCTCGCCCGACCGCGGCGGCGCTGGCTTTGCTGGCGGGGCTGGGCCTTGCCTGTTCGTCGGTGCTGGTCTCGGCCCAGCCCGCGCGGGCCGACGACCGCGAGGTCTTCCTGCAGTGGTTCGAGACCTCGTGGACGAACATTGAAAAGCGGATGCCCGACGCCTTCGTCACGGGGTACAACGCCTTCTGGCTGCCGCCGATCTGGAAGGCGAGCTTCAGCTCAGCCGGCTACGACATCTTCGACCGCTTCGATCTCGGGCATCCGGGTTCCGAGACGACCTTCGGCACCGAGTCGTACTTCCGCGCCATGATGGGCGAAACGCAGCGGGCCAACATCGGGGTCTACCCCGACCTGATCATGAACCACAACGGCGCGCGGACCAACAACGCGCAGTTCCTCGCCGACGGCGGCTGGCCGGGGTTCTATCTGCCCAACACCGGGGGCGACCCGTGGGGTGATTTCCACAACGGCACAACGCAGAGTCAGCAGCCGAACCCGCAGGGGGGCGACCAGCCCTACAACCTGTGGGAGGGCGACCTCGTCAGCCTGATCGACATCGCGCAGGAGAAGAACTATCAGTACGTTCGCCACCCGGTGAGCAGCACGCCGCCGGTGGGCGCGGTGAACCTGCCGGCGGGTCTGGTGCGGAACAAGCCCGACCCGAACAACGCGCGGTTCTATCCGGACCGCCAACTTACGCCGCTGACATTCACGAACCCCATCGACGGGGCGAACTGGACGGTGTATCCGTTCAACACGACAACGCCCTTGAACGGCGACGCGTACGCCGAGAACGCCACGGGGTTGCTGATGCGCTCGGCGCAGTGGATGCTCGACGAGTTCAAGGTGGCTGGTTTCCGCCTTGACGCGGCGAAGCACATCCCGCAGTGGTTCTGGAACAGCTTCTACGACCCGATCGTCTTCAACCGCGTCGTTACCCCGACGGGGACGCGGCGCACGCCGTACTCGTTCGGCGAGTCGGTGGCGGGCAACGACTTCGTGCAGACGTACATCCGCAACAAGGACGGCTTCGGCAACCGCGACGCGCTGGACCTCAACGGCGCGGGGCAGCTCCGCGATATCCGCTCGCAGCGCGGCTTCGGCAGTTGGCTCAACGCCCTCAACGCCGCCATCGACACGCAGGACGACGGCAACAACAACGGCAGCCAGGGCGTGCGCCACGTCTACTCGCACGACAACGGCTCGACCGGTGGCGGCGGCAGCGCGCCGGGCGTCCCCGGGCCTGAGCTGGCGGCGCTCCCCCAGAACGCCTTCGTCCTGCTCGCGGCGGGCAAACCGATTGTGTACTACAACGGGCGCGAGATGCACGACCGCTTCCAGAGCCGCGGGTTCTGGCCCCGCGAGGGCAACCCCACGGCCCTGGGCAACGACAATCCGCACCTGCAACGCTTGGTTCAGATCGCGCAGGGGTACGTTCGGCACGACAACGCGAACATCCCCGGGGCGATGAAGAACTATTTCTATGTCCTGAACAGCACCGACCCGCAGAACGCTTCGTTGAACGACGTGCTGGTCTTTGAGCGGTCGAACTACAACGCCGCGGACACGACGCGGAACGACATCGGCACCGAGGCGGCCGCGAGCCTTCTCGTGGGTCTGAGCGATTCGTACTCCACGGGCGTGCAGCAGCGCAGTGTGCAGACGAGCTTCCCGCCCGGGACGCGCCTGCGCGAGCTGACCGGCGCGTGGAGCGACAGCACCGTCAACGCGACGGGGCAGATCCCGCAGATTCTGGTGGTCGACGCCAACCGGCGCGTGCTGCTGACGATCCCCAACAACGCGAGCCTGGTCAGCGGGCAGCCTGTGGAGCATCACCGCGGGTACGTGGTCTATGGCCCGGCGGCGCCGTCGGGGACGCTGAGCCTTGTCGGCTCGACGGCGACGATCCCCGCCGACCCGCCCAGCGTGCCGACGTATCAGCGCCGGCTGACGCCGATGGACGTGATCACCACGCCGACGTTCGAGATCCGCCTCGACACGACGAAGACCGATGCGAACGATCCGAACTGGGATGACTTCGCGGTCTTCCGCATCGACGGCGGGTACGTGGATTACAACGGCAACGGGAACTTCGATCAGTCGGCGTCGCAGGCGCTCGACGGCGGGATGGAGCAGTTCCTGACGCAGAAGAGCTCGATCTCGGGCCCCGGCGGCACGGGCACGACGGGTGTGTACCGTCAGACGATCAACTCCTCGCAGCTCAGCGAAGGCACGCACTATCTGTCGGTCTTCGCGTATCGGCAGCGGACCGACGGCGGTGCGCCGATCTTGACCGACTTCCGCAAGGTGTTTTATGTGGATCGGCTGCCGCCGCAGGTGACCTTGCAGCCGAACGTGATCGCCGCGGGCGGCGGGACGTTCCAGTACCGCGTGACGACGACGGACCGGACGGTGAACGCGGTGCACATCATCGCGAACGTGCCGAACGGGACGGACCCGCTGACGCTGGTGAACTCGGGGAACCGCGCGTTCCAGTACGACCGGTTCGAGTGGCGGCTGGCCTCGGGCTCGCTGCCGCCGGGGACGAATCAGATCACGGTGGTGGCGTACGAGCTTTCCGGGCGGTCGAGCGTGCAGACGGTGCCGATCACGATCGACCTGGGCTCGGGCGATGTGAACCGCGACGGGCTGGTGAACATCGACGACCTGTACGCGAGCTGGCTGCTGACGGGGTATCAGGCGGAGGCGGACCTGAACCGCAACGGCCTGTGGGACCCGGTGACCGACCGTGTGCAGCTTGAGCTCTTGCTGCGGCAGCAGGAAGTGCAGCGGATGGAAGGCTTGCAGCGGTAAGGATTGAAAAGTCGCGAGTCGCCAGACGCGAGTGAGAACGGAGTTTCTTCAGAGCCGCGGGCTTCAGCCCGCGGTTTTTTCTTTGTGCGTTTCGTGCGCTGAGCGATCAACCGGTTTGTGCTACGCTTGCATCGAGATGTCGAACGCGACAACGACCAACCAGACTCCGACGGATGCTCCGCGGGCGGAACTGCTGCGGGTGGATGATCTGCGTGTGCACTACCCCGTGCGCAAGGGGATTCTGCAGCGCGTGCGCGGGATGGTGAAGGCGGTTGACGGCGTGAGCTTTACGCTTCGCCCCGGCGAGTCTCTGGGGCTGGTGGGTGAATCGGGCAGCGGCAAGACCACCGTCGGGCGGGCGGTCTTGGCGCTGATCAAGGCGACGGGCGGGAGCGTGCTGTTTGACGGGCAGGACGTGCTGACGGCGCGGGGCGCGCGGCTGAAGGCCCTTCGGCGGCAGATGCAGATCATCTTTCAGGACCCGGGCGGGTCGCTGAATCCGCGGATGACCGTTGAGCGGGTGGTGGGCGAGCCGCTGGTTGTGCACGGGCTGGCGGGCGGACGCGATGAACTGCGCGAGAAGGTGCTCAGCACGCTGGAGCGGTGCGGCATGCCACGCTCGGCGGCGGAGCGGTACCCGCACGAGTTTTCGGGCGGGCAGAAGCAGCGGCTGGCGATTGCGCGGGCGTTGATTTTGAGGCCGAGGTTTATCGTGTGTGATGAGCCGACGAGCGCGCTGGATGTCTCGGTGCAGGCGCAGATTCTGAATCTGCTGAGCGATCTGCAGAGCGAGTTTCAGCTCGCGTACTTGTTCATCAGCCACGACATGGCGGTGGTTCGGCACATGTGCACGCGGCTGGCGGTGATGTACCGCGGGAAGATCGTGGAGGAGGGGCCGCGGGAGGCGGTGGTGGGCAGCCCGAGCCACCCGTATACGAGATCGCTGTTGAGCGCGGTGCCCGAGCCCGATCCGCGGCGGGTGCGCGTGCGGGTGAAGTTCGATCCGGAGTCGATGTCGGCGGCGACGTGAGGCGAGGGGCGGGATTCGGTAGACTGGGGCGACCATGGGCGAGACCTTTGAGATCGAGCGAACGGGATCGGGCGAAGGGCCTGGGGGGCGGCCGTGCCCGGCGTGCGGAAAGATGATGGCCTTGACGGACGTGGTGTGCATCGCGTGCGGGTTTGATACGCGGACAGGGGTGACCGCGCCTGCGGCGGTGGCGGCGACGGGCAGTTCGGGTGTGGAGTCCGCGAGCAAGACCGCGCCGGCGAGCGCGGGGGACTTCGCAACGGCAACGGCAACGGCAACGGCAGCGGCGGTTGGCGCGGGTGTCAGCGGCGCCGAGGCGATGCACGCGGAGGCGGCGAAGGAGGACGCGCAGCCGATCAGCCCGGACGCGAAGCCGGGATTGAAGGTGCTGCTGGGTGTGGGCGCGGCGGCGGCGGTGTGCGCGCTCGTGGTGATCGCGGCGGGTGCGCCGGCGGGCGCGGGGCTGTGGATCATCTCCGGACGCGTGCTGCTGGGTGTGTACGACATCGCGATTCATACTGGGACGGGCGTGGTGGCGGTGGTGCTGGCGGGGCTGTTTTTGAAGAAGCGTGTGGGGCGGCTCGATCTGGCGGCGGGGCGGATGCTGGTTGCGTTCTCGGTGTTCCTGCTGGTGAGCAAGATCCAACCCGGGGCTTTGGGATGGTTCGGGGTGCTGCTGATGATGCTCATGGGCGCGGGTGCGTATTGGGTTTCGCTGCTGCTGTTGTTCAGACGGAACGTGCAGGAGACGCACACCATCGCGTGCGCGCACGCGGGGTTGTACATCCTCGTTTGGCTGGGAACGAGCCTGGGGCTGGTGTTGGACGCGGCGGAAAAGAAGCTGCCGAGCGCGCCGCCGCCACCACCGGCGCAGGTGCAGGGGCCTTGATCGGGCTTCATGGGGGCGAACGGGGTGATCGAACGCGCGAGGCGGAAAAGTGCTTGAAAGGCCACGCGGGAGCAACGCCGAGGTGGTGTGGGCGATATCCTGTTGCTCCTCTGGGGGCGGGCACATGGAGCACGGATGGTCCCTCCTTTTTCACCCGCGTCGGATTACGTCCCCTCGAACATCAATGCGGCGAGCTGGGACGCGCTTGAGCCGTTGTACCGCGGGCTGATCGAGCGCTCGTTGAAGTGTTCGGGGTGTCTCGAGCGGTTGCTGCTGGACCGGTCGGAGCTTGACGCCGCGGCGAGCGAGGCGAGCAGCGATCTGTACATCGCGATGACGTGCCACACCGAGGACAGCGCGGTGAAGAAGGCGTACCTGGATCACGCGGAGCAGGTGTTGCCCAAGCTGAAACAGGCGAGCTTCGATCTGGACAAGAAAATCGCGCAGAGCCCGTTCGCGGCGGATCTTGAGCCCGCGCGGTACGGGGTGCTGCTGCGGGACCTCAAAGCCCGCGTGGAACTGTTCAGGCCTGAGAACATCCCGCTGGAGACCGAGCTGACGCGCTTGTCGCAGCGGTATCAGGAGATCCTCGGCTCGCAGACCGTGACCTTTGACGGACGCGAGCAGACGATCCAGCAGATGGGGGTGTACCTGGAGAAGACCGACCGCGCCGTGCGCGAGAGCGCCTGGCGGGCGATTGCGCAGCGACGCCTACAGGACCGCGAAGCGCTCGATGCGCTCTTTGACGAAATGCTGGCGCTACGGAACAAGGTGGCAATCAACGCGGGGTTCGCGACTTTCCGCGACTACGCCTTCCGCTCGCGGCTGCGGTTTGACTACACGCCCGACGACTGCGCAAAGTTCGCCAGCGGGGTTGAGCGGACGATCGTCCCGGCGCTGAAGCAGTTGCACCGTGACCGCGCGAAGAGTCTGGGGATCGAGAAGGTTCGGCCCTGGGACTTGAGTGTGGACCCGATGGGCAGGCCGCCGCTCAAGCCGTTTGTGAACACCGACGAGCTGGTGACGCGGACGAGCCGGCTCTTTCACCGGATGGACCCTTCGCTGGGCTCGCTCTTCGATTCGCTGCGGAGCGAGCGTTCGCTGGATCTTGAATCACGCAAGGGCAAGGCACCGGGCGGATATCAGGCGACGCGTGATCGGCGGCGGCTGCCGTTTATCTTCATGAACGCGGTGGGTTTGCAGCGCGACGTGGAGACGATGGTGCACGAGGCGGGGCACGCGTTCCACGCGCTGCTGTGCCGGGCCGAGGATCTGCACGCGTACCGAGCGGAGATCCCGCTGGAGTTCTGCGAGGTGGCGTCGATGAGCATGGAGCTGACGAGCTATCCGTACCTGGATGAGTTCTACACACCCGACGATGCACGACGGGCCCGGCGGACACACGCGGAGGGATTGGCGGGGATCATGCCGTGGATCGCGACCATCGATCAGTTCCAGCAGTGGATCTATACCAACCCCGGGCACAGCCGGGCAGGGCGTACGGCGGCGTGGCTCTCGCTGCTCGATCGCTTCGGCGGCGAGGTGGACTGGAGCGGGCTTGAGGATGCGCGGCAGTCGCTGTGGCATCGGCAGCTGCACATCTTCGAGTCGCCTTTCTACTACATCGAGTACGGGATCGCGCAGCTCGGGGCGTTGCAGTTATACTCGCGGTACAAGCGCGAGCCGGCGCAGGCCATCGCGGGGTACAAGCACGCGTTGTCGCTGGGCGGGTCGAAGCCACTGCCGGCGTTGTTCTCCGCCGCCGGGTTGAGGTTTGACCTGTCGCCGGCGTCGATCGCGGCGTCGTGGGGCGAGGTTGAGCGTGAGCTGCAAACGAGCCCGGCGTGACTCGATCGACCGCCATCGGGCGGAGCGGAACTGACTCGCGGGAGTGAAACGCATCGGCGGGTGGTGTCAAGGAACGGCCCGAACACACGCGGGGACGGAGCGAGCATGATCACGCTGACGGATGTTCGGAAGAGCTTTGGCAGCACCCCGGCGGTGAACGGGCTGAGTCTGGCCGTGCGCCGGGGCGAGGTGCTTGGGCTGCTCGGGCCCAACGGCGCGGGCAAGTCAACGACCATCGCGATGATCGTGGGTGTGATCAGCCCGGACAGCGGGCGGGTTGTGCTGGATCATGCCGGGGCGCAGCACGAGGCCAGCGACCATCGCGCGCGGTCGCTGATCGGTCTGGCGCCGCAGAGTTTGGCGCTGTACGAAGAGCTTTCGGCGTTGGAGAATCTGACGTTCTTCGGTTCGTTGTACGGGCTGAGCCCGGCGCTCTTGAAAGAGCGGTGCGAAGCGGCGCTGGAGCGCGTGGGGCTCAGTGATCGGCGGAACCATCGCGCGGGAACATTTTCGGGCGGGATGAAACGCCGGCTGAACCTCGCCGCGGCGATCCTGCATGATCCGGAACTGGTGCTGATGGACGAGCCGACCGCGGGCGTTGACCCTCAGTCGCGCAACGCGATCTTCGAGATCGTCGAGGACCTGAAATCCAACGGAAAGACGATCGTCTACTCAACGCACTACATGGAGGAAGCCCAGCGCCTCTGCGACCGCGTGGCGATCATCGACCGCGGGAAGCTGCTGGCCCTCGATGCGGTACCGGCACTTGTGCTCGCGCACGGCGGGCAGAGCACCGTGCGGGTGCTGCACGCCGGGAGCGCTCGCGAGCAGCTCACGCAGACCGATCGCCCGCTGGACGTGCTCTCGGCGGCGCTGAGCGCGGGGAACGTGCAGTCGGCGACGATCGATTCGCCCGATCTCGAGAACGTCTTTCTGAACCTGACCGGGCGGAGCCTCCGCGATTGAACGATTGGCCTTTGCATTCCTCACCCGCGAAACGGAAGCACACGCGATGACCCCGATCCTGGCGATGATCCGCAAAGACCTGAAACTGCTGCTGCGCGACCGCGCCTCGGCGTTCTTCGCCTTCGTCTTCCCCGTGCTCTTCGCGATTTTCTTCGGCACCGTGTTCTCCGGCGGTGGCGGCGGCAACGCCCTGCAGATCGCCTGCGTCGACAGCGACCAGAGCGAGGCCTCGCAGCGCTTCGTCCGCGCGCTGAAGAACAGCGCCGACCTGAAAGTCACCGACATCGCAAGCGAAGCGGAGGCCACCAGGGCCGTGCTCACGCGCCAGCAGGTGGCGTTCGTGCATATTCCCAAGGGCTTCGGCGCGGCGCAGGATGGGTTCATCTCCACCGGCAAGGGCGGCGGCATCACCATCGGCATCGACCCCTCGCGACAGGCCGAGACTGGCTGGATTCAGGGCCTCGTTCAACAGGCGGCGTACACGCAGCTCTTCGGTGCGTTCTCCGATACGAAGACCATGCGACGCCAGCTCGATACCGCCCGGGCGTCGCTGGCAAAGTCCGACGTCAACCCGGCGCAGAAGCTCATCTTCTCACAGCTCTTCAGCAGCGTCGAAGCGCTCAGCGGCTCGGTATCCACGCTCCAGAATCAGAATGAGAATCCATCAAGCCCGTCGGGCGTGCAGAGCGGCAACGCTCAAGGCGAGCCCGCGGCGGTCGCTGGTTTTCAGCCCATTCTGGTCACCACGCAGAGCGTGAAAGCCAACCGCGACCTGCCCAGCAACGCGTTCGCGATCAGCTTCCCGCAGGGGATCATCTGGGGGATCATGGGCTGCGCGATGGGCTTCGCGGCGTCGTTCGCGGGTGAGCGCAGCAGCGGCACGTTCCTGCGCCTGTGTGCCGCACCGCTGACGCCCCGGCGGATTCTGCTTGCCAAAGGGCTCGCCAGCGGGCTGGTGATGCTCATCGTCAGCGGGTTGATGCTGCTGATGGCGGTGGCGGTCTTCAAGGTTCACGTGCCCAGCTATTCGGTGATGGCGGGTTGCCTGTTCGTTGTGACGCTTGCCTTCGTGGGGATCATGATGTTCGCCGCGGGGATCGGCAAGAGCGAGGCGGCGACGAACCGCGCCGGGTGGGCGATCATGATGTGCCTGGCGATGCTGGGCGGGGCGGCGGTGCCGCTGTTCGTGATGCCGCCGATCGTGCGCGACCTGAGCGTGATCAGCCCGATCCGCTGGGCGATGCTGGTGCTCGAAGGGGGCGTCTGGCGCGGGTGGAGTTTCAGCGATCAGTCGATGCTGGTGCCCGCGGCGATCCTGCTGGGCATCGCGATCGTCGGCGCGGCGGCGGGGATGACACTCGTACAACGCCAGGCACGGGCATGATCACACGCACGTGCTCTCGCGTTTCGCGTCTTGCGTCTTGCGACTCGGCACGCGCGACTTTCACCTCACACCGAGTTCGGGCGGTTCTGACCCGGGACCCACAGCACATCCCCCGCGCCGTGGTCGTTCGCCACGCGTGAAAGCACGAAGAGCAGGTCGCTCAGGCGATTGAGGTACTTCACGCACTCGGGCCCCGTCGTCTGCGGCTCTTCGCTCATCAGCGAGACCACGCACCGCTCGGCCCGGCGCACGACCGTCCGCGCCACGTGCATCGCCGCGGCGAGGGGGCTGCCGCCCGGCAGCACAAAGCTGTTCAGCGGTTTGAGGTCCTCATTGAAGGTGTCGATGGCCTGCTCAAGCCGGCGCGTCTGGGCCTCGGTGATGCGCAGGCGCTCGCCGGGCTTCTCGCTTTTTTCCGGCGGACAGCACAGATCAGCGCCGACGTCGAAGAGGTCGTGCTGGATGGACCGCAGCAGATCACCGATGCGCTGTGTCGCGGTGCCCGGGGCGGCCTGTGCGCACAGCGTCACGCAGATGCCGATGGTGGCGTTCGCTTCGTCGACGGTGCCGTAGGCCTCGACGCGGAGGTGGTCCTTGCGGACGCGCTTGCCGTCGCCCAGCCCCGTCGTACCGGCGTCGCCCGTCTTGGTATAGATGCGGTTGAGTTTGACCATGCGTGATCGTTGGCGCGAACTTGTCGAGGCGTCGGCGAAAAACGGTTGGGCGTGTGTAGGCCCGCGTTGAGAGGTCGGCGTGTCGCCCTTCCCCGCGCGTGATACGCTCTGTGATCGTGTCTGTACAGAAGCCCTTCAACCCGCTCGAATCCGCCGCCGCTCCGGTGCGTGTGGAGGCGAACGCTTCGCACCGCGTCAGCGTTCACACAACGCAGAATCCGGGCATGGCCCTGATGCCCACGCGCGGGCTGACGCGCCGGTGGGTCTATCGCGCGGGGATCGACGCCGCCACGCCCATGGAGCAGACGCCCGACGCGCTCGCACGCCGACTGTTGCACGCGCGAGGCATGCACGACTCGGGCGAGCTCGACCGCTTCCTCAACCCGCGCCTGACGCACCTGCACGATCCCTCGCTGATCCCCGGCATGCACCCCGCCGCACGCCGATTGCTCGACGCGCTCCGCGCCCGCGAACCCATCGTCATCTACGGCGATTACGACGTCGACGGCATCACCTCCACCGCCATCCTCTACCACCTCTTCAAGCACCTTCAGCCCGACGCGCCCGTCTCCACCTATGTCCCCCACCGCCTCGACGAGGGCTACGGGCTCAACACCCACGCGGTTGAAGAGCTCGCCGCTCGCGGGGCGAAGGTCATCGTCACCGTCGACTGCGGCGTGACGGCCGTCGCACAGGCCAAACGCGCCCGCGAGCTGAGCGTCGATCTGATCATCACCGATCACCACAACCCGCCCGCGACAATGGACGAACTGCCGGAAGCCTTCGCGGTCGTTCACCCGCGCCGACCCGATTCGAGCTACCCGTTCGGCGAGCTCTGCGGCGCGGGCGTTGCGTACAAACTCGCCTGGGCGATGTCGGTGCTCGATTCATCATCCGGGCGCGCGGGCGAGAGCACGCGGGCGCTGCTGATCGACAGCCTTGCCTTCGCCGCGCTGGGCTCGATCGCCGACGTGGTGCCGCTGATCGGCGAGAACCGCGTGATCACGCGCTTCGGGCTGGAGCGGATCCGCTCGACGAAGAACATCGGGCTGCGGGCGTTGATCGACGCCGCGGGATTGGGCGGGTCGAAGGTCGACAGCTTCGACGTGGGTTTCAAGCTGGCGCCGCGGCTCAACGCCAGCGGGCGCATGGCCCACGCGGAACAGGCGGTTGAGCTCTTCACCACCGCCGACGCCGCACGCGCGACGGAGATCGCCGAGTTTCTTGAAGCCCAAAACCGCCAGCGCCGCGCGGTTGAGGACCAGATCCTCCGCGAGGCCATCGAGCTGGCGAATGCGCAAGGCATGACCCGCGACGATCGCCGCGCGATCGTGCTTGCCAGCGAGAACTGGCACGCGGGCGTCGTCGGCATCGTCTGCTCGCGGCTGGTCGAGCGGTTCGGGCGGCCGGCGATCTTGCTGCACACGCACGACGGCATCTCGCATGGCTCGGGCCGGTCGATCGAGGGCTTCAACCTGCACGGGGCCTTGCAGGCCTGCGCCGAGCATCTGACGAAGTTCGGCGGGCACGACATGGCCGCGGGCTTGTCGCTCGATCCCGCGAAGGTGAGCGCGTTTGTCGAATCGTTCATCGCGTTCGCCACGTCGCAGATCCCACCCGAGAACCTCACACGCGAGCTGCACATCGACTGCACCGCGCAGCCGCACGAGCTGACGCCGATGAGCGTTGCGCAGCTCGACCGTCTCGCGCCGTTCGGGCGTGGCAACCCCTCGCCCACGCTGCTGCTGCGCAATCTCGTTCTCGCCGCTCCGCCCACGCCGCTGGGCAAGACCGGCGAGCACCTGGCCCTCACGGTGCGCGACGCGAGCACGACGCCGCCCCGCGCAAGCGGCGGCCTGAGCGCCCCGAGCAAGCTCTACCGCGTTGTCGCCTGGCGCTGGGGTGAGCACCGCGCCAAGCTCGTCACTTCTTCACGCTTCGACGCGGTGGTCAAGCCTTCAATCTCCACATTCTCAGGCTCGCCAACCGTCGAGCCCGAGCTGATCGATCTGGCTTTCTGCTGATTCACTTCGCGTAAAGACGCACATCCTCGTTTACGCTTACGCACGCACGCACACGCACACACACGCGAACACACGCACACCATGAACACCTCCGTCCCCGTCGCGATCCTGGGCCCCACCGGCTACACCGGGCTCGAGCTGCTCGAACTGCTCGCCAGTCACCCGCGCATGCACGCGGCGTACCTCGCCTCCGCACGCCCCGAGCCGATCGACATCACCCGCGAGTTCCCGCGCCTCTGCGACCGGCTCGATTCAACAACCCCCGCGCTGACCAAGCCGATCGACCACGACGCCATCGCGCGTGATTGCAAGCTCGCCTTCCTCTGCCTGCCTCACGACGCCGCCATGGCCCACACCCCCCCGCTGCTGCAACGCGGCGTCAAGGTCGTCGACCTTTCCGCCGCGTACCGCATCAAAGACCCCGCGACCTACCACTCCGCCTACGCGCACCACCACACCGACCTGAACAACCTCGCCCACGCAGTCTACGGCCTGCCCGAGCTCAACCGCGCCGCCATCCGCAGCGCCACGCTCGTCGCCAACCCCGGGTGCTATCCCACGGCCGCCGCTCTGGCCCTCGCGCCGTTCGTTCGCGCAGGACTCATCGAGCCCGGCACGATCGTCATCAACGCCGCCAGCGGCGTCAGCGGCGCCGGCCGCGAGCCGAAGCCCAACACCACGCTCGTCGAAGCGGGCGACAACTTCTCCACCTACGCCCTGGGCACGCACCGCCACGAGCCCGAGATCGAACAAACTCTCGCGAACATCACACCCGCCGGCAGCGGCATGCCGGGCGTGCTCTTTCTGCCGCACCTCCTGCCCATCGAACGCGGCATCCTCGAAACCATCACCACCACGCCCAGCGCCGCGGCCGCAACGATGGATCAGCACGCGCTCACCAACGTGCTGATCGAGGCCTACCGCAGCGAGCCGTTCGTGGTCGTGCGCAGCGAAGCCCCAACACTCCGCGATGTGCAGCGCACCAACCGCGTACACCTGTGCGTAAAACTCCTCCCCGCGAAGGGCGCTCGACCCGCGCGCCTGGTCATCGTCGCCGCCATCGACAACCTCACCAAAGGTGCCAGCGGCCAGGCGCTGCAAAACGCCAACATCGTGCTCGGACTCGACGAACATTTGGGGCTGCGCTAACGCCTCTTGCACGCGATGACTTCAGTCGCGCAGCGCTCCTGAGCCGTGCGGACCGCCTTCGATCCCGCCCGAGTCAACCGACTTTCACAGCTTCGGCGGCTCACCCGTCCAGCCGAACGCGTGCGTGAAGGCCGCCCGTTGGCACCGCGCCATCTCCGCGAACGACAGCACCTCATTGACCAGCAGGCTTTCGTATTCATGAGGCAGGCGTACGCCGTGCATCCCGCTGTTGTCGGTGCAAATGGCGATGTCAACGCCCGCGTCGAAGCAGCGCGAAAAAACTTCGCGCAGTTCCTCGGTGCGCTTCAGCGTGCCGGTCTTCAGGTAGCTCGTCGGGCAGACCTCCAGACACTGCCCGCGCCGCGCCATACCTTTCAGCAGCCCGGGCCTTTGCAGCGGGATCTGAATCCCATGCCCCACACGATCAAGCAGCGGCAGCACCTTCTCGCGCCGCTTCAGCCCCACGCCGCTGATCCCCGTTGCGGTCTCGAACAGATGCGCGGTCGTCCGCAGCCCGCGCTTCTTCGCGAGCGTGAACAGCGGGCCAACCTCGCTCAAAACCCCGTCATACAGCCGATCCGGCCCCGCCAGATCGACCGCGACCACCTCACCACGCCGATCTGCGGCCAGCTCAACGATCCGCCGATTCACCGCGGGGCTCAGCGTGCTGTGCATGCACAGAACCTGCTTGAAAACCAGCGGGTACGCCCTCGTCGCCGCCGTCGCGGCCATCGACACCGCCTCGACAACTTCCTCCATCTGCGCCAGCCGCGCCCGCTCATCCAGCCCGTTGTCCGTTCGAAACCACGGCGTGTGCCTCAGTTCCATGTACGCCAGGTTGTCGAACAAAACCGCCCCGCGCACCAGCCGCTGCACGAAGTACGGGATCGAGTCCAGCCGCTGCACGTGCTCAACGAGCTTGTGCATCCGCACATACTCATCGAGCGTGCGCCGGGGCCTGGCAAAGAACTTTTCCAACCGCTCCACCGTCGGATAGCGGTTCAGCAAGGGGTGCTTCACACGCCGCAGATACGCGTGCAAGATATTCGGCAACACCGCCCCGCCCAGATGCAAGTGCAACTCCGCAAACCGCCCGCGCGGCACGCCCGCACCGTCGCCTCTCTGTACAGCCCGCACCGGCTTCGTCTTCCCTCGCACGCTCGCCCTGCTCATGGCGCGGAGCATAGCCGACGGTTCACATCTCTGCCTTCACGATCGATCACCCGCACGCCTCACGGCATCACTCCCGCACGTCCACACTCCGAGGCTCGCACAACCACCACCGC
>Ga0068877_10001502_pt1 | contig 19174 bp, 15 predicted proteins | sample NOAtaG_FD_66437 | JGI IMG/M metagenome (GOLD analysis project Ga0068877, IMG submission 66437) | Freshwater lake microbial communities from Lake Erie, under a cyanobacterial bloom - NOAA_Erie_Diel6S_1000h metaG | ecosystem: Environmental > Aquatic > Freshwater > Lake | place: USA: Ohio, Lake... | reverse complement strand
GCGCCACCACAGCACCGGCACGTTCACCTTCGGGTGGTGCACGCTCACGTTCATCGGCACGCCGTAGGGCTCGCGCAGGCCCTCGGTGGTGGTGACGTCGACGCCCTGCTTCACCATGAAGGCCTCGAAGGGCGAGCCCGCCAGGATGCTCTGGCTGACGACACGGTGCTCCCAGGCCAGCACCTTGCCGGCGGCATCGAAGCCGATCTCGGCGCGGTGCACGGTGAACGGGCGGTAGTAGCCCGAGCGCATGTCGTCCTCGCGGCTCCACACCACCTTGACGGGTGCACGCTGGCCGCGTTCGGCCAGGCCCTTGGCCACGGCGCAGGCCTCGCGCACCCACTCGCCACCCGGCGTGGCGCGGCGGCCGAAACCGCCACCGGCCATCTGCACGACGATCTCCACCTGCTCGGGCTTGAGGCCCAGCACCGAGGCCGCCGCGCCGGCATCGATGCCTGGCATCTGCGAGGCGGCGTGGATCACGGCGCGGTCGGGCAGCAGGTCCACCGTGCAGGCCAGCGGCTCGAGCTGCGCGTGGTTGAGGTAGGGGAAGACGAACTCGGCGCTGATCTTCCTCGGCGCGCCCGGGCCGGCCGCGGTGTCGGCGCGCAAGTGCGGCTCGGGCGCGGGCGTGCCAGGCGTCTGCGCCAGGCGCAGGTACTCGGCGCGCAGCGCGCTGGTGTCGGGCCGGGCGACGTCGGCCAGCGCCCAGTCGATCTTCAGCGCCTCGCGGCCCTGGTGTGCGGGCCAGTAGCCCTCGGCGACCACGGCCACGCCCTGGCCGCCGCGGTCCAGCGCCACCGGGAAGATGGCGCGCACGCCCTTGATGCGGCGCGCCGCGGCCGCATCGAAGCCGACGACCTTGCCGTTGAACACCGGCGGGCGCTGGATCACGGCCGTCAGCATGCCGGGCAGGCGCACGTCGATGCCGTATTGCTGCGTGCCGGTGCTCTTGGCCGTGGCCACCTTCAGCGTCTGCGGCTTGCCGAGCAGCTTGAAGTCGCGCGGCGACTTCAGCACCACCGCCTCGGGCACGGGCAGCGCCATCGCGGCCTCGAACAGCTCGCCGTAGCCGGCCTTCATCGCGCCTTGCGGCCCGGTAATCACGCCGCCCGCCGCACTCAGCTGCGCCACCGGCACGCCCCACTGCCGCGCGGCCGCCGCCAGCAGCATGGCGCGCGTGCGGGCACCGAGCTCGCGGTACTGCGTGTAGCTGTTCTTCACCGAATTGCTGCCGCCGGTGAGGTGCATGCCCATGGCCGGGTCGACATAGGCCACCTTCTGGTTGCCGAAGCCGGTGGCCACGCGGCCCCAGTCGGCGTCGAGCTCTTCGGCGCAGATCATCGCCAGCGCGGTTTCGATGCCCTGGCCCATGTCCATGCGGTTGCACAGGATGGTGGTGGTGCCGTCGCGCGCGATGCTGACGAAGGCGCCCGGGGCGTCGGTGGGCTTCAGGCCGGCGGCAGTGGCCTGCGCGTCGGCACGGTCCGGCCACACGGCCAGGCCCAGCGCGCCGGCCACGGTGGTGGCCATGAAGTGGCGACGCGACAAGCCCGCTGCCGGCTCGCCGGTGGGTTCAAGGGCCTCGCTCGATTCGATGCGCGAGAGCAGGCGGTCGATCTTCATCGCACCGCTCCCGCTCAGGCCAGCGACGCCGCAGCGTCGTGGATGGCCGCGCGGATGCGCTGGTAGGTGCCGCAGCGGCACAGGTTGCCAGCCAGCGCCTCGTCGATCTGCGCGTCGGTGGGTTTCTTCACGCGCGCCAGCAGCGCCGTGGCGCTCATCACCTGGCCGCTCTGGCAGTAGCCGCACTGGGCCACGTCATGCTTGATCCAGGCCGCCTGCACGGCGGCACCCACGCGATCGGTGCCCACGCCTTCGATGGTGGTCACGCTGGCACCGGCGGCGGCGGCCAGCGGCGTGACGCAGCTGCGCACCGGCGCGCCGTTCAAGTGCACCGTGCAGGCGCCGCACTGCGCCATGCCGCAGCCGAACTTGGTGCCGGTGAGGCCGAGGTCGTCGCGCAGGGCCCACAGCAGCGGGGTGGCGGGGTCGGCCGCCACCGTGGTGTCGCGGCCGTTGAGCTTGAGCGTCGTCATTGGGTCACTCCGGGATGCGCAGCGTGCTGCCGTCGATGGTGATGCGGTCGCCGGCCGGCGGGTTGGCCGCGATGGCCGGCACGTTGGACGCCGCGATGGCATTGGCCGCGCCCGGCGTGCCGCCACGCGGCGTGGTGCGCACCACCTGGCTGGGCGGCAGCGCGGTGCCGTTCTTCAGGTGGGCCCACATCGCGTCCATGGCGCGGTTGAAGTACAGGTGCAGCGGCACGAAGCGCGTGTCGTAGCCCGGGAACGGCAGGAACGAGTCGAAGTGCTGCGCGTTTGTCACCTCGACGTAGCGCAGCCGGCTGGCCGCGCCTTCCACCTGCGCGTTGCGCAGCACGTAGGGCCGCGAGCTGAAGTTCGGCGGCACCAGCGTGTCGTTGCGGCCGTGCACGATGATCGCCGGCTTGCCCAGCAGGTTGGCCCGGCGCTGCACTTCGCTGACGCCCTGTCGCACCGCGACGGCGTCAGCGCCGGTGCCTGTCCAGAGGTTGCGCAGGCACAGCGCACCGTCGAACGCGAAGTCCAGCGCGCCGGTGCTGGGGCTGGCCGCGGCACCGTGGTTGCGCGCGCCACCGACGGCGTTGTTCCAGATCAGCTGCAGCGCGCCACTCGGCGGCACGCCGTTGCCGGTGCCGAAGACGCCCGCGATGGCCGCAGGGGCGGCCGCCGTGGGCAGGCCGGCCCCGTCGACGGCGCCGAAGCTGAAGCCGCACAGGTTGGACTGCGCGCGCGCCCGGGCGTGGGCATTGGCGTAGGTCACGGCGATGGCCGGGCTCGCGAACAGGTAGTGGCTGGCATGCAGCAGGTCGGACTCGGGCTCCCAGCCGTAGGCACGCAGCCGCGCCAGCGCGTCGTTGGCCTGCTCCAGCGTGGTGGCGCCCGTCACCAGCCCGTTGGCGGCCAGCGAGGCGCAGCGGTTGCCCGCCACGAAGGCCGTGCCGCCGGTGTAGCCGAAGGGCGAGCCGGTGGCCGCCGTGGCCAGCGCCGCACAAGGCTGAAGCAGGTTGGCGTAGCTGAAGTAGTCGTACAGGGGCTTGCTGCCACCGGTGTAGGCCGGCAGCGTGCCGCGCTCGATGCGCAGGCCGGCCGTCGGCGCCATCTGGATGTTGGGCTCGCTCACGGCCACGCCGTCGACCAGGCCCAGGGCGTCGTTTTCGGCGGCGGCGAGCGCGGCGCCGGCACCGTTGCTCACGCTCGACGCGATGACGGTGGTATTGGCCGGCACGATCACCTTGGTGCGCGTGCCGTCGGGCAGCGCCGCGCCGAACTGCTGGTTGAGCATGTAGAACGCGAACTCCACCGCCTGCAGCGTCATCGTGCCCCAGTCGGCCTCGGGGTTGCGGCCCGAGTGCGCGTGCTTGACGGCAAAGCGGTTGGGCGTGGCGGTGTTGAAGGCCGTCAGCTCGGCGGCGGTGATGTCGGCCGTGAAGTTGCTGTCGCTGCCCGCGGCCGCCGCGGTGGCGCGGGTGCCGTCGAAGCGGTTGACGGTGTTGTTCTGCAGGTCGTGCACGCCGTTGCCCGTGCCCTTGTCGGTGTAGGCCACGGCGCAGCCGCGCTTCAGGCCCCACTCGCCGGCCGAGCCGATGGCGCCGTAGACGCCGCGCGAGCCCGAGGACGCCGCCGTCACGATGCACGGCGCGCTGGCGCTGAAGCTGGACGGCACCTGCACCATCATCGTCACGCCGCCGGGGCCGATGCCGATGTGCTCGGTGCCGGCGATCTTGCCGTCGCCGGTGCCCACGGTGCCATCAGCCGAGATGTTGGGGCCGTAGAGCGTGCCGTAGCCGCCGCCCACCGTGGTGTCGACGATGGCGCGGTAGTTGGTGTGGATGGCCAGCTTGCGCAGTTCGGCCGCGGTGGGCGTGGCGCTCAGCGTGGGCGCCACGGCGCTGGCCAGGCCGGCGCGGCCAAGGCCGGCGGTGAGCAGGTCGTCGGCCGTGCCGTCGTAGCTGGCGCTGCGCACGGCGCCCACCAGGAACGAGGGCCGTGTGTTGACGGCGTAGTCACCGGTGCCGATGGTGACCTCGGTGTCGCCGTTGCAGGCCACCAGCAGGCTGGCTGCCAGGGCGAGCGGGGCCCACTTGAAGATTCCTTGCATCGCTGTCTCCTCGTGAAGGCGGCCGTTCAGCCGCATGTTCGTAAACCGATCAGGAAGCGTCGAGAAACCGTTCGACAAGGCCGATCTGCGCCGGCGTGTTCAGCGCCGGGGCGTGGCCGCAGCCGGGGATCGTAGCAACCACGGCGCGCGGGCCGCGCTGGCGCATGGCGTCAGCCACTTCGGGCATCAGCAGGTCGCTCGTCTCGCCGCGCAGGCACAGCACGGGCAGGTCCAGCGAGTCGTACTGCGGCCACTGGTCGTAGTCGTGCGGGTGGTGCTCGAACTGGCCCACCATCGCGGGGTCGTAGTGCGGGGTCACGCGGCCGTCGGGCAGGCGGCGCAGGCTGGTCTCGGTGAGGTGGCGCCATTGCGCATCGCTCAGCCAGCCGTAGGGCGCGTAGGCGCTGCGGAAGAAGGCCTCCAGCTCGGCCACGGTGCCGAATGCCGGTGGGCTGCCGGCGTAGGCACGGATGCGCGCCACCGCGGGCGCAGCGAGCTCCGGGCCGATGTCGTTGAGCACCAGCCGCGTGATGCGCCCGCGCAGCGGCCCGGCCGCGGCCCGCAGGCCGATGGCGCCGCCCATCGAGGTGCCCAGCCAGGCGCAGCGCGCCACGCCGAGCTGGTCGAGCAGTTCGGTGGCGACCCGGGCGTAGAAATCCAGGCAGTACTCGGCCACGGGCTCGGGGCTCCACTGGCTGAGGCCACGGCCGGGGGTGTCGGGGCACAGCACGCGCCAGCGGCCGGCCAGCGCGGCGGCGATGGGGTCCATGTCGCGGCCGGTGCGCGCCAGGCCGTGCCAGGCCACCAGCACCGGCGCCGACGCGTCGCCCCAGGCAGTGACGTGCACCTCGCGCCCGGCGCAGGGCAGGTACAGCGAGCGCGGCACGGCGCTCATCGCCGCCCCTTGGTTGCCGCCGCACGCAGCCGCCCCACGATGCCGGTGGGGAAGTGGTAGACCGACAGCACGAACAGCACGCCCAGCCACAGCAGCCAGCGATCGGGCGACACCAGCTGCGACAGCACCGGGATGCCCGCGAAGGCGCCGCCGTCGGCCGACAGCCACTTCAGCAGGTCCTGCAGGTAGTTCTGCGCCAGCACGAAGAGCGCCGCGCCCACGACCGCCCCGTACATCGTGCCCATGCCGCCGATGACGACGATGAGCAGGATGTCCAGCATGATCTCGAACGACAGCGTCGTGTCCGGCCCCACGTATCGCAGCCACAGCGCCAGCAGCGCGCCGGCGAGCGTGGCGAACAGCGCCGAGATGACGTTGCTGGCCGTGCGGTAGACGACGGTGCGGAAGCCCAGCGCCTCGGCGCGGAAGTCGTTCTCGCGGATGGCCTGCAGCACGCGCCCGAAGGGCGAGTTCACGATGCGCAGCAGCGCCAGGAACAGCAGCGCCACGGCGCCGAACAGCCCGTAGTAGGTGATCACACGGCCGTCGACGACGCGGCCCAGCAGCTCGGCGCCGCCGAACAGCTCGAAGGCCGGGCTCAGCAGCTCGGGCACCTTGAAGCTCAGGCCGTCTTCGCCGCCGGTGAAGTCGCTCAACTGCGAGGCCAGGGTCTGGAAGGCGCTGGCCACGGCCAGCGTGATCATCGCGAAGAAGATCGCCTTCACACGCAGCGAGAACAGGCCCACCACCAGCGACAGCGCCAGCGACACGGCGAGCGCCGCGGCCGTGCCCACCAGCACCGGCCCCGCGCCTGGACCCATCGCCGTGCTGGCGATGGCCACGCCATAGGCGCCGATGCCGAAGAACATGGTGTGCGCGAAGCTGACGATGCCGGTGTAGCCCAGCAGCAGGTCGAAGCTGGCCACGAGCAGGATGAACACCAGCGCCTTGGCCGCCACCGACAGCGCCTTGGCGCCGGGGAACAGGAACGGCGCCAGGAGAAGCGCCAGCACGACGACGATCAGCGCCGCCGCCAGCCAGCGGCTGCGCGGCAGGTCGTGTGACAAGAGCCGGCCGATCATCGGTTCGTCACCGGGTACAGGCCCTGCGGCCGCCACACGAGGATGGCCACCATCAGCGCGATGTTGGAGAAGAGGGCCACCTTCGGCGCCAGGAAGCCGGTGTAGTTGGCCATCAGCCCCACCAGCAGCGCGCCGATGAAGCAGCCCAGCGTCGAGCCCAGGCCGCCGATGATGATGACGATGAAGATCAGCACGTTGACCTGCGCGCCGATCTGCGGCGACACGGCCTGCTGGTACAGGCCCCACATCACGCCGCCCAGGCCGGCCAGCGCCGAGCCGGCCACGAACACGCCGACGAACAGGCGCTGGATGCGGTAGCCGAGGCTTTCCACCATCTCGCGGTCCTGCACGCCGGCGCGGATGAGCAGGCCGATCTTCGTGCGCGCCAGCGTCCAGGCCAGCAGGCCGAAGACGACGGCGCCGATGACGCTGGCCAACACGCGGTACTTCTCGATCGCGGCCTCGCCGATGATGAACGCGCCGCGCAGCGGCTCCGGCAGCGGCAGCGCGATCTGCAGCGGCCCCCAGACCACCTTGATCAGCTCCTCGCCGACGATCATGCCGCCCATCGTGATGAGGATCTGCTTCAGGTGCAGGCCGTACACGGGGCGCACGATCACGCGTTCGAAGGCCAGGCCCAGCGCGCCGGCCACCGACATGGCCACCAGCATGGCGCAGAAGATGGCGAGCAGCGCCTGCAGCACGCCGGTGTCGGCGAAGGTGGCCATGCCGCCCATCACCGTGGTGGCCATGAAGGCCCCGATGGCGATGAACAGGCCGTGGCCGAAGTTCAGCACGTCCATCAGGCCGAAGACCAGCGTCAGGCCCGAGGCGATGATGAAGATGATGAAGCCCATCGCCAGGCCGGCCACCGTGAGCGTGAGCCAGCTGCTGCCGCTGCCCACGGCCGGCAGTGCCAGCAGCATCACCGCCACGAGCAGACCGACAGGGATCCAGTCGAAGCGCGCTTTCGGGATGGCCGCCGCCGCGCCGGGCGTCGGTGCCACGACGGTGTTCATGCGGCGGCCCCCAGCGACAGGCCGAGCAGCCGCTGCTGCAGCGCGGCGTCGTCGGCCAGCGCGGCCATGGGGCCGGTGTGCACGACACGGCCGTCGTCCATGACGGCGACACGGTCGCCCAGGGCCTTGGCCATCATCACGTTCTGCTCCACCAGCAGGATGGTCGTCTTCTGCGCCTTCAGCTCGCGGAAGGCGGTGACGAGGTTCTGCACGATCGCCGGCGCCAGGCCCTTGCTCGGCTCGTCGATCAGCAGCAGCGCACGCGGCTCGCAGATGGCGCGCGCCACGGCGAGCATCTGCTTCTGGCCGCCGCTGAGCTTGCCGGCCGGGTAGAGCCAGAACTTCTGCAGCGCCGGGAAGAGGCCGAAGATCCAGCGCAGCCGCGCCGCGTCGAGCTCGCCCTCGTGGCGCGCGCTGCGCGCGGCCAGCACCAGGTTCTCCTTGACCGTGAGGTCGGTGAAGATGCCCATGTTCTCGGGCACGTAGGCGATGCCGGCGGCGGCGATGTCGGGCGTGGCCGCGCGCTCCAGCGCCTGGCCGCGGAAGCGCACCTGGCCCTGCGACGCCCGCCACAGGCCCATGACCGTGCGCAGCGTCGTCGTCTTGCCGGCGCCGTTGCGGCCCAGCAGCATCGTCACCTCGCCCTCGGGCACGGCCAGGTCCACGCCGTGGAGGATGTGGTACGCGCCGATGTGCGTGTGCACGCCTCGCAGTTCCAGCAGCGGCGTGCTCATGCGGGCTCTTCCGCAGCCATGCCGAGATAGGCTTGCTGCACGATGGGCGACGCGATTACCGCCGCCGGCTCGCCGTCGGCGACGAGGCGGCCGTTGTGCAGCACAACGATGCGGTCGGCCAGCTCGCGCACCACGTCCATCTTGTGCTCGACGAGCAGGATGACGACTTCGCGCCGTGCCTTCAGCGCCCGGATGAGATCCAGCACCACCGGCACCTCGGCCGCGCTCATGCCGGCGGTGGGCTCGTCGAACAGGTAGACCTTGGGGTCCAGCGCCATCAGCAGCGCCACCTCCAGCTTGCGCTGGTCGCCGTGCGGCAGGCTGCTCGCCGGCTGCTGCGCCTTGGCCGCCAGGCGCACCTGCTCCAGCAGGCGATGGGCCTCGTCGATCCAGGCCTTGTGGTCGCTCCAGATGCGCCAGAAATCAAGGCCGCTTCCCCAACGTGAACGGGAACGGCCGCTCTCGCGCGCCTGCACTGCCAGGCGCACGTTCTCGTGCACCGTGAGGTTGGGGAACAGCTGCGTCAGCTGGAACGCACGGCCCAGGCCGCGGCGCGTGCGCACCGCCGCCGGCAGCGCGGTGAGGTCTTCGCCATCCAGTCGCACGCGGCCTTCGCTGGCGGGCAGCTGGCCCGAGATCAGGTTGAAGTAGGTCGTCTTGCCCGCGCCGTTGGGCCCGACGATCGCCGTCAACGTGCCAGCCTCGAAGCGGCACGACACATGGTCCACCGCCACGTGGCCGCCGAAGCGGATGGTGAGGTCCTGCGTCTCGAGCACGGGACGGCCCGCGGGCTCAGCGCTTGTTGCGGATGGGGATGTTCAGCTCGGCCGCCGGAATCACGCGCACCAGCTCCGGCACGCCCCAGGCGAAGGCCGGGTCGTTCTTGATGCGGAAGTGGTACATGTCCTGCATCGCCTGGTGATCCTCCTTGCGGAAGGTCATCGTGCCCTTGGGCGTCTCGAAGCTCATGCCTTCCATCGTGGCGATCAGCTTCTCGGTGGCGGTGTCGCCCTTGGTCTTCTTCAGCGCCTCGACGACGGCGATGGCCGCGCTCATGCCGCCGGCGGTGAAGAAGTCCGGCGGTGCCTTGTGCACGCGGTAGTGGTTGGCCACGAGCCACTCGTTGACCTTGTTCTTCGGGATGCCGAAGTAGTAGTACAGCGCGCCTTCCATGCCGGCGAACTGCTTGTAGGCCACCATGGCCGGCAGGATGTTGCCGCCGGTGGCCAGCTTGATGCCGAAGCGCTTGTCGAGCTCGAGGTCGGCGATCTTGCTGAACGGCGTCGGCGAGCCCGACCACACCACGCTGACGTACTTGTTGCCCGGCTGGTCCTTCAGCCGGTCGACGATGCGCTGCAGGCCGGCGGTGAAGTCCGTCGTGCCCACGGGCAGGTACTCCTCGTGGACGATCTTGGCCTTCTTGATGAAGTCCTTGCTGGCCTTCACCGCGTCGCGACCGAAGGCGTTGTCGTTGGCCAGCACGGCGATCACGTTGCCCGGCTGGTCCAGCGCCGCGGCGTTGGCCGCCGCATCTTGGCTCGAGTTGCGGCCGGTGCGGAAGATGTAGCGGTTCCACTTGTCGCCGGTGATGCTGTCGGCCACCGCCGGCTCCACCAGCAGGATCTTCTTGTACTCCTCGGCCACCGGCAGCATGGCCAGCGCCACCGGGCTGCCGGTGGTGCCGACGGCGATGTCGACCTTGTCGTCGGCGTAGGCCGCGGCGAGCTGCGCCTTGCCGATGTCGGGCTTGCCCTGATCGTCTTTCTCGATGATGACGATCTTGCGGCCGGCCACCGCCATGGTGCCGCCGGTGGCGTACTCAAGGCCCATCATGAAGCCGACGACGGTCTGCTTGGCGTAGGCCTCCAGCGGGCCGGTCTTGCCGGTGAGCAGAGCAATCTTGACGTCCTTCCCGGCCTGGGCGGCGGCCGGGCCGGCGAGCGTGGCCGCCAGGGCCAGGGTGGACAGGGCGACCAGGGTGCGGCGCTGCATGGGGTGTCTCCTTGTGTGATGCAGCTTCATCGCAAGCGCCATGCCGGTGCGCTGCGGCCGGGTTTTCCCGCGTTTTTGGTGCATTCCTGGCGTTCTTCTGCTTGTTCGCTGGACAGTCACGCGCAAGGACTGCCTTTAAGTCGGACGTGTGTTTGATTCGCAGACATTCAGGCCGATCGCTGACGCGCCCTCACAATCGCGCCCGCCATGCCCGTACCTGCCTTGTCCACCGTCGAGCTGTTCCTGGTCGCGATGGCCGTGATCTTCGCGTTGCCCTACGCCATCTGGCGGCTGGGCCGAACCGACTACTGGGCGCCGCTGGTGGTGGTGCAGATCGTCACCGGCATCCTGCTCGGGCCTGGCCTCTTCGGCGCCGCCTTTCCCGAGGTCTACCGCGCCGTCTTCACGCCGGCCGTGGTGCAGAGCCTCAACGGCCTGGCCTGGTGGGCGGTGATGTTGTTCGTGTTCATCGCCGGGCTCGAACTCGATCTTCGCCAAGCCTGGAAGCACCGCGGCGAGACCGCGCTCACCGCCGGCCTGGCGATGGTGGTACCCATGCTGCTGGGCAGCGGCGTGGCGCTGGCGGTGCTGGCGGTGGGAGGTGCGGGCTGGGTGGGGCCGCGCGCGGCGAACTGGCAGTTCGTGCTGGGCATCGGCATGGCCGCAGCGGTGACGGCGCTGCCCATCCTGATCCTGCTGATGGACAAGATGCAGATCCTGCGCCAGCCGCTGGGCCAGCGCATCCTGCGCTACGCGAGCCTGGACGACATCGCCATCTGGGCCGTGCTGGCGGCCATCCTGCTGGACTGGGTGCGCATCGGCCGCCAGGCGCTGTTCCTGGCGGCCTTTGCGCTGCTGGCCTGGTTGCTGCGGCGCTGGATGCCGCGGCTGGTGGAGCGCGACCGCTGGGCCGTGGCGCTGGTGTGGCTGGCCGTCACGTCGCTGGGGGCCGATTGGTGCGGCCTGCACTTCATGGTGGGCGCCTTCCTCGCCGGCGCGGTGCTCGACGGTGAGTGGTTCGACCAGCGCCAGACCGACATGCTGCGCCACCACGTGCTGCTGGTGCTGATGCCGGTGTTCTTTCTCTCCACCGGCTTGCGCACCGAGTGGGGCGTGGGCGGCGCAGCCGTGTTCGCCGTGGCCGCGGCGCTGCTGGTGGCGGCGGTGGCGGGCAAGCTGGCGGGCGTGCACCTCGCCGGGCGCCTGCTCGGCTGGGCGCCGGGCGAGGCCACGCTCGTGGGCTGGCTGCTGCAGACCAAGGCGCTGATCATGATCATCTTCTCGAACGTGCTGCTCGACCGCGGCGTGATCACCGCCGACACCTTTACCGCGCTGCTGCTGATGGCCGTGGCCAGCACCATGCTGACAGTGCCGATGGTGGCGCCGCGGCTGGCGCGCATGCAGGCGGTCATCGGCAAGAGCGGCTGAGCGCGCGGCGCAGACGCCACGCGCTGGCCGGCTAGCGCGGCAGGCTGAGCTCGGGCCAGCGCGCCAGCCGCTCGTACAGCGCGGCGCGCGACATCTTCAGCAGCTTCGCCGCCGCCATGCGGTTGCCGCTGGTGGCCATCAGCGCCGTGCGGATGGCCTGCCGTTCGATCTCGGCCACCTGGTCGCCCAGCGGGCGCAGCAGCGCGGGCGGTGCGCCCTCGCGGCGGGCGGCCGGGGCCGGGGCCGGTGCGGGCAGGGGCTGCGGCAATGCTGGCGCACCCACCTCGTCGACCCCGAAGTGCCAGGGCTCGAGCACCAGGTCGTCGGTCATCAGCGCCGCCTGCTCCAGCACGTTGCGCAGTTCGCGGATGTTGCCCGGCCACACACGCCGCGCCAGCAGCGCCAGCGCCTCGGGGCTGACGCTGCGCGCCGGCAGGCCGCTGCGCCGCGCGATGTCTTCGATCAGCGCCTCGACCAGGGCTTCGAGATCGCCCAGCCGCTCGCGCAGCGGCGGCAGCCGGATCGGCAGCACGTGCAGGCGGTAGAAGAGGTCGGCCCGGAAACAGCCCTCGGCCACCATGGCGGCGAGGTCGCGGCTGGTGGCGGCGATGATGCGCACGTCGACGCGCTCCACACGGTCGCTGCCCAGCGGCTCGATCTCCTGCTCCTGCAGCGCGCGCAGCAGCTTGCTCTGCAGCACGAGCGGCATGTCGCCGATCTCGTCGAGGAACAGCGTGCCGCCATCGGCGAGGCGGAACTTGCCCTCGCGGCCCTTGCGGTCGGCCCCGGTGTAGGCGCCGGGCACGACGCCGAAGAACTCCGCCTCCAGCAGCCCCTCGGGCACGGCGGCGATGTTCACGCCGACAAACGCCTTGGCGGCGCGCCGGCTGGCGCGGTGGATGCCGTGCGCGAGCAGCTCCTTGCCGGTGCCCGTTTCGCCCAGCAGCAGAACCGGGCTGTCGGCCATGGCCACGCGGCGGGCCTGGCGCTTGGCCTCCATGGCCGCCGGGCTGGTGCCGATGAAGCTGGCGATGGTGTGGCGCGGCCGGCGCTGCGCCGCGATCTTGTCGGCCAGCTGGCGGCGCGCGCTGTCGAGCTCGGCCTGCAGCGCGCCGAACTTCGCCATCAGCGGCTGCATCGTCGACTCGGGGTGGTCCATCAGCACGAAGCCGACGGCGCCGATCACCACGCCGGCGTCGTCGCGCAGCGGCAGCCGCGTCACGAGGAAGGTGCCAGCCTGGTTGGTGAGCAGGTCCACCAGCACCGGCTGCCCGGTGTCGACGACCTGCCCCATCAGCGTGTTGGGCACCACCTCCTCGACGCGACGGCCGATGAAGTCGCTCTCTTCGAGGCCCAGCGCGGGCAGGAAGCGGCGGTAGCCATCGTCGATCCACACCAGGCGGTGCTCGCGGTCGACCACCATCGTGCCCATCGCCGTGCGGGCGAAGGTGTGGAACATGCTGCGCGCCGCGAGCTCCACCGCACGGGCGGCGTCGAGCAGGACAGGGGCGTTGGAGGGTGTGGGCACGGCGAGCGGCACTGTAGCGGGAGCGCCTGGGGCGCCGGCGATCACCGGCGCGCGAACCAGCGGCGGTGGATCCAGTCGTACAGCGGCGCCAGCAGCAAACCGCTGCAGGCCAGCGCCCCCGCGACGATCAACATCGCCAGCCCGCCCCAGCCCGACTGCGGACCGCTGGCCAGCCACAGCCAGGCGGCCAGGCCGATGCCTGTGAGCACGGTGGCCGCATTCGCGGCCCAGCGGCCGAGGTAGCGCGCCAGCAGCAGGTGCAGCAACAGGCCGCCGAGCACGAAGGCGGCGAGCATCGCCTGCTGCCGACGCTCGGCGCTGCGCTGCGACGCGCGCTGCCGCGTCTCGGACGCGAGTTCCTCGCGCAGCCGCGCAGCGCGCTTCGACGCCGCGGCCTCAGCCCGCGCCTGCTCGCGCGCCGCTTGTTCGGGGCACCGGCCCTGTGGGACGCAGCCGCCCCAACGCTGCACGAAATCGGCCAGGTCGGCGGGCGGGCGGTTGCCCACGCGTTCGGCCAGAAGGGCCACGGCCCCATCGTCGCGGGGTGCCTCCGCGGCCCAGGGCGCGCCCGCGGCCGCCGTGCCTGCGCGCTGTCGGGCACGCTGCTGCGCCGCGAGCAGCTGGTCGAAGCTCGGCACCGGCGCGTCGGCCAGTTGCTGCAGCGTGGCGGCCGGCGGCGGCGCGGCACCCTGAGCCTCCAGGTGGCGCAGCAGAAGGCTGCGGCGCAGGCGTGCCGCGGCATCGGGCCGGCCCCAGACGGCCAGCAGGTCGGTGGCCCAGAAGGCCACCTCGCCGTCACGTTCGGCCGGGACGGCCATCACCGCCTGCCACGACGGGCTGGCCTCGAGCAACGCCGGCGCCGCGATGGCGACCCGCAGCACGACGGTCAGGGCCAGCGCCAGCGCGATCCCGAAGCGGATGGCAGCGCGCCTCATGTGGCGCACCCGCCGCTGCACAGGGCCAGCGCGAGCGCCAGGCCGAAGGCGGCCGCGATCAGGCCCCAGCGCTGCCACCAGCGGCGCTCGGCTCGCTGCGACGCCGCGCGGTGCTCGGGCCGGCCGGTGGCGGCAGCCACCCGGTGGCGCTCCGGGTCGCTCATGTCGGCCAGCGCCTCGCGCATCGCGCGGCCCTGTTCGTCGTCGAGCCGGCGGCGGGCCTGCGCGAGCAGCGGCTCGAGGTCGGCCAGGCGCGGCGCCTGCGCCGGCGAGCCGCACTGCGGGCAGGTGGCATCGGCGCTGGGATCGATCACGCGGCCGCAGCCGTGGCAGCCCCAGCGCCAGGGCTCGGGGCCGTCGCCGCGCGCTTTGCCGCCAAGCGCTTTGCCGCCGGTCGCGCCCAGGGCCTGCGCCAGCCGCGGAACGTCCACGCCCAGCAGCGGGCTGCCGCAGTGGCCGCAGGCCTCGTCGTGGGCGGACAGCGGCGCGCCACAGCTCATGCAGGCCAGCCCCCCTTCGCGCTGCTGCAGCAGCAGGCGCTCGGCCAGGCCCAGCGGCTGCAGCAAGCCGCGGGAGGCCAGCAAAGCCGCCACGCCGTGCGCCTGGCCGTGGCCCGCCGGGCAGGCCATCGCCGTGTGGCGGCCGTGGGCGCCGGCCAGCGGCCGCGCCTGCAGGGCGCTGTCGCATCGCGGGCAGCGCCAGTCGGCCGAGCCGAGGCCTGGCTCGGGCGCGCCGGTGGCCAGCGTGTCCATCAGCAGCGAGACCCAGCCGGCGCGGTCGAGGCCGTCGAACTCCAGCGGGTCGAACCACACCAGCGCACAGGCCGCGCAGTGGTCGACCGGCGTGGTCTGCCGGCCCGCCGGCCGCAGCGGCGCCATCGGCGCGGCACATCGCGGACAAGGCCAGGTCGCGGTGGGGCGGGCAGCGAGCATCGCTGACGATCCTACGGCGAGGCCAGGCCTGGCCGGTGCCGCGGGACGGCACAGGCGCCTGCTTGTGATTCTGTAATTACAGCACTACACTGCGCGCATGGTTGAACCCACACCCCTGCGCGCCACCTCGCTGCACGACAGCGTCGCCGAGCGCTTGCGCGGCATGGTCTTCGACGGCGAAGTCGCCAGCGGCGACTGGATCGACGAGAAGGCCCTCGCCGCCGCCTGGCAGGTGAGCCGCACGCCGCTGCGCGAGGCGCTCAAGGTGCTGGCCGCCGAGGGCCTGGTGGAGCTGGTGCCGCACCGCGGCTGCCGCGTGGTGGAGATCACCGAGGCCGACGCCGACGCCCTGTTCCCGGTGATGGCGCTGCTCGAGGGCCGCTGCGCCTTCGAAGCCTGCCAGCGCGCCGACGACGAGGCCGTGCACCAGCTGCGCCGGCTGCACGACGAGCTCGAGCGCCACGCCGCCGCCGGCAGCCTGGACGGCTACTACCGCGTCAACCACGTCTTCCACAGCGCCGTGCAGCAGCTGGCCGGCAACCGCTGGCTCGACCGCGTGACCGGCGACCTGCGCCGCTTCGTGCGGCTGATGCGCGGACGGCAGCTGGCGCTGCCGGGGCGCATCGAGGCCTCGCTGAACGAACACCGCGTGCTGATCGACGCCTTCGAGCAGCGCGACGCCGCGCGCGCCGAACGCGCCATGCACGACCATCTCATGGCGCAGCTCGCGGCGCTGAAGAAGCTGCGCCGCGCCCAGGCCCGCAGCCCCAAGGCCAAGGAGCCCGGCCGTGCTCGATGAAATCCGCGCCGTCGCGCTGCGCCAGCGCCGCGAACGCGCCGTGCGCCGCATGGTGGCCGACTGCAAGCGCCTGCTCGGCGAGAAGGGCGAGCTCGGCGGCATGGCCATCGCGGCCGGCCTGATCGAGCGGCTCGACGGCCTCGACGACGACGAGCTCGACGGCCTGTTCACCTACCTCGCCAAGGACCTGAGCCCCGACCCCGCCCAGGTGCTGCAGCTGGCCGAGGCCTACGCCGCGCAGCGCGATGCGCCCTCGCTGCTGGCGCTGACGCGCGCCGCCGAGCCGGCGCGGCAGGAGCTGTTCCGCCGCCTCAACCGCACGCCCGGCGGCACGGCCGCGGTGCTGCGCCTGCGCCGCGCGCTGCTGAAGCGGCTGCGCGCGCGGCCGGAGCTCGAGGTCATCGAGGCCGACCTGCTGCACCTGCTGACGAGCTGGTTCAACCCCGGCTTCCTGCAGATGCGGCGCGTCGACTGGAACTCACCGGCGCAGCTGCTCGAGAAGATCATCCACCACGAGGCCGTGCACGCCATCGACGGCTGGGACGACCTGCGCCGCCGGCTGCAACCCGACCGCCGCTGCTTCGCCTTCTTCCACCCGCAGCTGCCGAACGAGCCGCTGATCTTCGTCGAGGTGGCGCTGGTGCCCGAGATGCCGGCCGCCATCACGCCGCTGATCGACAAGCTCAGCACGCCACTGCTGCCCGACCGCTTCCGCGTCGCGGCCTTCTACAGCATCAGCAACTGCGAGCCCGGGCTGCGCGGCGTCAGCCTCGGCAACTTCCTCATCAAGACCGTGGCCACGCAGCTGCAGCGCGAGCTGCCGCGGCTGAAGACCTTCTGCACGCTGTCGCCGATTCCGGGGCTGGCGCAGTGGCTGCTCGCCGAGCCCGAGCTCGACGCGCTGCCCGGGTTGAAGAAGGGCTCGGCCGCCGAGCTGAACGCCGCCCGCGCCCGGCTGCGCGAGCGCTGCAACGGCGACCTGGGCGCGCTGCAGGGCGCGGCCGTTCACGCGCTGATGGACGACGACGACCGCAGCGCGCTGGCGCTGCTGGCCAGCGCCTACCTGCTGCTGCTGTCGCCCACGCCGGCGGGCGACCCGGTGGCGCGTTTCCACCTGGACAACGGTGCGCGACTGGAGCGACTGAACCCGCGTGGCAACATGTCGGGCAAGGGCTTGAAGCAGTCCTTCGGCATGATGGTCAACTACCTCTACGACCTGGGCAAGGTCGAGGCCAGCCATGCCCGCTTCCGCCAGGGCGAGGTGGCGCGTTCGCGTGCCGTCGGCAGCCCCGTCTGACCGATTCCTTCCACAACAACACGACCGGAGACACAACATGAACCGATTCAACCGCCGCGAGGCGATCCTCGGCACCGCCGGCCTCGCTGCCGGCGTGGCCCTGCCCTCCCTGGCCCGCGCCCAGGGCGCCTGGCCCAACAAGCCGGTGAACATCATCGTGCCCTTCCCGCCCGGCGGCGGCACCGACGCGTTCGCGCGGCCGCTGTTCGCATCGATCACCAAGAGCTCGGGCCGCCAGTTCCTCATCGACAACAAGGGCGGCGCCGGCGGCACGCTGGGCGCCGGCATCGCGGCCAAGGCCGCGCCCGACGGCTACACCTTCTTCATGGGCGCGGTGCACCACGCCATCGCGCCGAGCATGTACCCGAAGCTCGACTACAACATCGAGACCGACTTCATCCCCGTGGGGCTGGTGTCGAGCGTGCCGCAGGTCATCGTCGTCAACCCGGGCAAAGTGCAGGCCACGACGCTGCCGCAGCTGCTGGAGTTCATCCGCAAGAACCCCGGCAAGCTGAACTACGGCTCGGCCGGCAACGGCACCAGCCACCACCTGGCCGGCGAGCTGTTCAAGCTGCAGACCAAGACCTTCATCACGCACATCCCCTACCGCGGCGCCGGCCCGATGCTGCAAGACCTGATCGCCGGCCAGGTGGACCTGTGCTTCGACGGCCTGGGCTCCAGCGCCGCGCACATCAAGGGCGGCCGCATCCGCGCCATCGCCGTGGCCGGCGAGCGCCGCGCGCCTGGCTTCCCTGACGTGCCCACCGCCGCCGAAAGCGGCGTGCCCACCTACAAGGTGGCCACCTGGTACGCGATCTGGGCGCCCAAGGGCACGCCTGCCGAGGCCATCAACGGCATGCAGAACGAGATGCGCAAGGCCCTCGCCAGCGACGAGATCAAGGCCGCCTGGACGGGCCTGGGCACCGAGCTGCCCAACACCTGGGGCCCCGACATGGGCCGCTTCGTCAGCGCCGAAGTCAAGCGCTGGGCCGAGGTGGTGAAGAACTCCGGGGCGAAACTGGACTGATCGGCACCGTGAACGCCAACCTCTTCGTCGCCCTGCGGGGCGGCTTCCCGGCCGATCTCGACACCATCGCCATCGAAACGGCCGACACGGCCATGTCGTCGGACGCCTACACCTGGCGCGACCTCGAGCGCGCCAGCGCGATGATGGCCAACCTCATCGCCTCGCTCGACCTGCCCGCGCAGTCGCGCGTGGCGGTGCAGGTCGACAAGAGCGTCGAGGCACTCGTGCTGTACCTGGCGGTGCTGCGCAGCGGCCATGTGTTCCTGCCGCTGAACAACGCCTACCAGTCGGCCGAGATCGAGTACTTCATCGGCAACGCCGAGCCGGCGCTGGTGGTGTGCACGCCGAAGGCGTTTTCGTGGTTCGCCAAGATCGCCTTCAAGGCCGGCACGAAGCACGTCTTCACGCTGGGCGACGACCGCACCGGCTCGCTGCTCGAGCGGGCCGCGCAGCACGCCGACACGCACGAGCCGGCCGTGCGCAGCGAAGGCGATCTCGCGGCCATCCTCTACACCAGCGGCACCACCGGGCGCAGCAAGGGCGCGATGCTCACGCACGGCAACCTGCGCAGCAACGCGCTCACGCTGAAGGCGTTCTGGGGCTGGCGCACCGGCGCCGAGCGCGACGTCCTGATCCACGCGCTGCCGATCTTCCACGTGCACGGCCTGTTCGTCGCCAGCCACGGCGCGCTGCTGGCGGGCGCGAAGATGATCTGGCTCAACCGCTTCGACCCCAAAGCCGTGGTGGCGCGGCTGCCCGAGGCCAGCGTCTTCATGGGCGTGCCGACGCTGTACGTGCGCCTGCTCGCCGAGCCCGGCCTCACGCCGGCGGCCTGCGCCTCGATGCGGCTGTTCATCAGCGGCTCGGCGCCGCTGCTGCTCGAGACCTTCGAGGCCTGGCGCGAGCGCACCGGCCACACCATCCTCGAGCGCTACGGCATGAGCGAAACCGTCATGCTCACCAGTAACCCCTACCGGCCCGAGGCCGCACGCCGTGGCGGCACCGTGGGACCGGCGCTGCCCGGCGTGGGCCTGCGCGTGATGGGCGACGACGGCGCCGTGGTGGCGGCCGGCGAGGTGGGCCACATCCAGGTCAAGGGCCCGAACGTGTTCAAGGGCTACTGGCGCATGCCGGAGAAGACGGCCGAGGAGTTCAGCGCCGACGGCTGGTTCAAGACCGGTGACGTGGGCCGCATCGAGGCCGACGGCCGCGTCACCATCGTCGGGCGCAGCAAGGACCTCATCATCAGCGGCGGCTACAACGTCTACCCCGCCGAGATCGAGGGCCTGATCAACGAGATGCC
>Ga0068877_10001499_pt1 | contig 19202 bp, 10 predicted proteins | sample NOAtaG_FD_66437 | JGI IMG/M metagenome (GOLD analysis project Ga0068877, IMG submission 66437) | Freshwater lake microbial communities from Lake Erie, under a cyanobacterial bloom - NOAA_Erie_Diel6S_1000h metaG | ecosystem: Environmental > Aquatic > Freshwater > Lake | place: USA: Ohio, Lake... | reverse complement strand
CGCGGCCGCGTAGTCCTTGAGGTCGCCGGGATGGGTCGCGACGTTGATCGCGGCGTCCGCCCCGATCCTGCGCGCGGTGGCCAGGGGCTGGTCGACGACGTCGGTCACGACGATGCGCGCGGCCCCCGCCTTGCGCGCGCAGAGCAGCACGAGCTGGCCGATCGGCCCCGCCCCGGTGACCAGGACGTTGCGCCCGAACAGGTTGCCCGCCCGCGCCACGGCGTGCAGCGCGACCGAGAGCGGCTCGGCGAAGGCCGCGGTGGTGAAGGGCAGGTCCTTGCGCACGGGCAGGGCGTTGGCCTCCTCCACGACGAAGACCTCGCGGAAGCCGCCCTGGATGTGCGGGAACTTCGAGGCCGAGCCCAGGAAGACCATGCGCCGGCACAGGTTCTCGCGGCCCTGGCGGCAATGGCGGCAGCGGCCGCAGGGGCTGGAGGGATTGACCGCGACGCGGTCGCCGACCCGGACGCGGCTGACGCGCGCGCCGACCGCCTCGACCTCGCCCGCGAACTCGTGGCCCGGGATCAGCGGCTCGCGGATGACGAAGTCGCCGTTGCGGCCCTCGAAGTAGTAGTGCAGGTCCGAGCCGCAGATGCCGCCGGCGCGCACGCGCACCCGCACGGCGGTGTCGCCGAGGTCCGCGGACTGGCGCGGCTCGAGGCGGATGTCGCGCGCCCCGTAGATGACGCAGGCCTTTTCCATGGACGTGGCTTCCCCCGTTGTCGCGAGCGGGGCGGAGAATAGCCGCGGGCGCGGCGGCGGGCGAATTGGTTTCGCCCCGGCGCCGCGATCGCGGTTAACGTGGCGTCAACGCGCGGCGCCCTAGCCTCGCGGCACGGTCCCCGCGGGCCCCGCCCGCGCCGCTCTTCCGGTGTGCCCATGCTCCTCCATGCCGCCCTCGTCGTCGCCTACGCGGCCCTCGCGCTCGGCCTCCGGCACATCGCCGCCGAGATGCTGGGGCCGGAATGGCGGCTGGTCCCCGAGGTCGCGGTCGTCGCCTTCCTCGCCGCCGCCACCATCCACCTGCTTTCCGTCGTCGTCGCGGTGCAGCGACGCGCCGATCGCGGCTTCGCCGCGTTGCAGGCGAGCCAGCGCGACCTGCGCCAGGACATCGAGGCGGCGCGCGTCGCCTCGCAGGCGCTGCAGGAGACGCTGGGCCGCGGCGCCGAGGGGCGCGAGGGCGAGCGCGCGGCGATGGGCGAGGTGGTCGCCGAGGTGAAGGTCCTGCAGTCGCTGGTGAGCGAGCTCTCGGTGCGCGGCGAGGCGGGCGACCAGCCCGCGCCGGCCGCCGCCGCCGCGGCGCCGGCCGCGCCGCGCGCCGCCGCGCCGCGCCCGGCAGCCGGTGCCGCGGCGGGCCGCGACCTGGCGGCGCTGGGCGAGGGCGAGGTGCTGTCGCTGGTGCGCCACGGCCTGCGCGAGGGGCGCGTCGACCTCTACGTCCAGCCGATCGTCAGCCTGCCGCAGCGCAAGCATCGATTCTACGAGTGCTTCTCGCGCATCCGCGACGCCGACGGCAACGTGATGGGGCCGGACCGCTACCTCGCCGCCGCCGAGCGCGAGGGGCTGATCGGCGCCGTCGACAACATGCTGCTCTTCCGTTGCGTGCAGCTCGTGCGCCGCATCCACAAGGCGAACCGCGAGGTCGGCGTGTTCGTGAACATCTCCGAGCACAGCATCGCCGACCAGCGCTTCTTCCGCGACTTCGCCAACTTCGTCGCCGACAACCGCGAGCTCGCGCCGTACCTCGTCTTCGAGTTCGCGCAGGCCCATGTCGCGCGCCACGGCGCGGCCGTGATGCTCGAGCTGGAGCGCCTCGCGCGGCGCGGCTTCCGCTTCTCGATGGACCAGGTCACCGACCTGAACCTCGACGTCGACACGCTCTCGGAGCGCCAGTTCCGCTTCATCAAGGTCGACGCGCAGCGCCTGCTGCACGCGGTGCGCGCCGGCGAGCCCCGCCTCGACATGCGCGCCTTCAAGGCCGCGCTCGACCGCAACCGCATCGACCTGATCGTGGAGCGCATCGAGGACGAGCAGACGATGGTCGAGCTGCTCGACTACCCGCTCGACTTCGGCCAGGGCTACCTGTTCGGCGAGCCGCGCCTGGCCAAGACCGGGACCTGACGCGCCGGCCGCCGCGCCGCGCGCTGGCGGCGCGGCCCCGGGCATGGCATCTAGCGCCCCCATGCCAGACCACCGCACAGAGATCCTGCCCGGCCTCGCGGCCGTCGCCTCGCGCTACGACGCCTTCGTCCTCGACCTCTGGGGCTGCGTCCATGACGGGATCAGGCCCTATCCCGGCGTGCCGGAGACGCTGGCGGCGATGCGCGCCTCCGGCCGGCGCGTCCTCATGCTCTCGAACGTGCCGCGGCGCGTCGCGCCCGTGCTCGAGATGCTGGCGCGCATGGGCATCGGCGGCGAGCTCTACGACGTCGTGCTGAGCTCCGGAGAGTCCGCCTGGCGGGCGCTGCGCGCGCGCGCCGACGCCGCGCATGCCGCGCTCGGGCAGGTCGGCTTCCACCTCGGCCCCGCGCGCGACGTGACGATCTTCGACGAGGGCGCGGCGACGCGCACCGAGGATGTCGGGGCGGCGGACTTCGTGCTCTGCACCGGCCCGCGCGAGGACCTCGCGCCGCTCGAGGCGCACGAGGAACTGCTCGCCGCCTTCGCCGCGCGGCGCCTGCCCATGCTCTGCGCCAACCCGGACCTCTGGGTGATGCGCGGCGACGCGCGGCTCGTCTGCGCGGGGCTGATCGCGCAGCGCTACGCGCAGCTCGGCGGCCAGGTGCTGTACCACGGCAAGCCGCACGCCGCGGTCTACGACGCCGCGCTCGACCTGCTCGGCAACCCGCCGCGCGCGCGCGTGCTGTGCGTGGGCGACGGGCTGCTCACCGACATCGCTGGCGCCAACGCGGCGGGGATCGACTGCGCGCTCATCCCCGGCGGCGTCCATGGCGAGGCCCATGGGCTGCACATGGGGGAGATGCCGGACCCGGCGCGGCTCGCCGCGCTGCTCGAGGGGCACGAGGCGCGCCCCACCTGGGCCATACCGTCCCTGCGCTGGTGAGGCGCTCCGCCGCACGGGGCGGGATCGATTTCGCGACTCGCGCTAGACTCGGGCGACACGCCGGAGTCGCGATCCCATGACCTTTCCGCCGAAATCCTTCGCCGACTGGGAGGCCCTCGCGCGCAGCGACCTCAAGGGCGCCGCGCCGGAGAGCCTCGCCTGGACGACGCCCGAGGGCATCGTCGTCAAGCCGCTCTACACGGAGGCCGACCTCGAGGGGCTCGCGCATCTCGGCGGCATGCCCGGCTTCGCGCCCTTCGTGCGCGGCCCGCGCGCGACGATGTACGCGAACCGCCCGTGGACGATCCGCCAGTACGCGGGCTTCTCCACCGCCGAGGAGTCGAACCGCTTCTACAAGGAGGGGCTGCGGAACGGCCAGATGGGTCTTTCCGTGGCCTTCGACCTCGCCACGCATCGCGGCTACGACAGCGACCACCCGCATGTCGTCGGCGACGTCGGCAAGGCGGGCGTCGCGATCGATTCCGTCGAGGACATGAAGATCCTCTTCGACGGCATCCCGCTCGACCGCATGAGCGTGTCGATGACCATGAACGGCGCCGTGCTGCCGGTGCTCGCGGGCTTCATCGTCGCGGGCGAGGAGCAGGGCGTCGACCGGTCCAGGCTCTCGGGGACGATCCAGAACGACATCCTCAAGGAGTTCATGGTCCGCAACACCTACATCTACCCGCCCGCGCCCTCGATGCGGATCGTCGCGGACATCATCGCCTACACGGCGCGGCACATGCCGAAGTTCAACTCGATCTCGATCAGCGGCTACCACATGCAGGAGGCCGGGGCGACCTGCGTGCAGGAGCTCGCCTTCACCCTCGCCGACGGCCTCGAATACGTGCGCGCGGCCAGGGCGCGCGGCCTCGACGTGGACGCCTTCGCGCCGCGGCTCAGCTTCTTCTTCGCGATCGGCATGAACTTCTTCATGGAGGTCGCGAAGCTGCGCGCCGCGCGCCTGCTCTGGGCGCGGCTGATGGCGCCGTTCGGCCCGCGCAAGGCGGAGAGCCTGAGCCTGCGCACGCACTGCCAGACCTCCGGCGTGTCGCTGACCGAGCAGGACCCCTACAACAACATCGTGCGCACGACGGTCGAGGCGATGGCCGCGGTGCTCGGCGGCACGCAGTCGCTGCACACGAATTCCTTCGACGAGGCGCTGGCCCTGCCCACGCCCTTCTCGGCGCGCATCGCCCGCAACACGCAGCTGATCATCGCCGAGGAGACCGGCATCCCGCGCGTGGTCGACCCGCTGGGCGGCAGCTACTACGTCGAGCACCTGACGCATTCGATCGCCGCCGAGGCGATGAAGCTGATCGACGAGGTCGAGGCGATGGGCGGCATGACGAAGGCCGTCGAGTCCGGCATGCCGAAGCTGCGCATCGAGGAGGCGGCGGCCCGCCGCCAGGCCCGCATCGACCGCGGCGAGGAGACGATCGTCGGCGTGAACCGCTACCAGCCCGCGGAGCGGATCGAGGTCGAGGTCCGCGACATCGACAACAGCGCCGTGCGCGAGGCGCAGGTCGCGCGGCTCGCGCGGGTGCGCGCCGGCCGCGACGAGGCGGCGTGCCGCGCCGCTCTCGACGCGCTCACCGCCGCCGCCGCGTCGGGCGACGGCAACCTGCTCGAGCTCTCGGTCGAGGCCTCGCGGCGCCGCGCCACGGTGGGCGAGATCTCCGACGCGCTCGAGAAGGTCTATACCCGGCACCGCGCCGTGGTCCGCTCGGTGACCGGCATCTACGGCGCCGCCTACGAGGGCGACGAGGGCTTCGAGCGCATCCGGCGCGACGTCGAGGCCTTCGCGGCGGAGGAGGGGCGCCGCCCGCGCATGCTCGTCGTGAAGCTCGGCCAGGACGGCCATGACCGCGGCGCCAAGGTCATCGCGACCGCCTTCGCCGACATCGGCTTCGACGTCGACGTGGGCCCGCTCTTCCAGACGCCCGAGGACGCGGCGCGCCAGGCGGTCGAGAACGACGTGCACGTCGTCGGCGTGTCCTCGCAGGCGGCGGGCCACAAGACGCTGGTGCCGAAGCTGCTCGAGGCGCTGCGTGCCCAGGGCGCGGGCGACGTGCTGGTCGTGTGCGGCGGCGTGATCCCGCCGCAGGACTACGAGCCGCTCGTGGCCGCCGGCGTCGCCGCGATCTATGGGCCGGGCACCAACATCCCGCGCGCCGCCGACGAGATCCTCGGCCTCGTCCGCCGCCGCCGCGCGGCCTGACGACCACATCCCCCCGCGCGGAAGGACAGAGCCCATGGCCAACCCGGAGCAGCGCGACACGGTCGTCGTCCTCCCGCCCGCGGGTCCGTCCCCGCGCCGGCCGGGGGCGCCCGCGCCGCTGGCCCCCGCGCCGCTCGCGCGCCGCCTCGCCTGGGGCGCGGCCGCGCTGTCGCTGGGCTGGATGGGCCTTGCCTTGCACCACCTCTCGGCCGAGCTCGGATGGGCGGGCTTCGCGGCCCTGCGCGCGCACGAGCAGGCCCTGATCGTCATCGGCATCGCCAGCCCGCTCGCGGCGCTGTGGTTCGCGGTCGCCTTCGTCGCGCGCGGCGACGAGGTGCGCGGCGTCGCCGCGGCCCTGCGCGCGGAGCTTTCCGCCCTCACCGCCGACGAGGGCGCCGCCGGCGGCCGCGCCACGTCGCTCGCCTCCGCGCTGCGCGATCACGCGCGGCTCTTCGCGGAGGCGAGCGACGCCGCCGCGACGCGCCTCGACGACAGCCGCCTCGCGCTCGCCCGCCACGCGGGCGACCTCGCGACGGCGTCGGACCAGGCCTCGATGCGCGTCATGCAGGTCATGGCCGCGCTGCGCCGCCACGCCGAGCAGCTCGAGCGTGGTTCGTCCCAGCTCGCCGCGCGCGTCAACGGCATCGAGGCGGTGCTCGCCTCGCAGACCGAGGCGATGGGCAACGCGTCCTCGCTCGCCGAGCAGCGCGGGCGCGACATCGCGGACACGCTGCGCCGCCAGCTCGACGAGCTCGCCGCGGTGAACGAGCGCACCTCGGCCTCGGCGGCCGCGATCCGCGACTCCCTCGGCGCCACCGGCCGCGAGCTCGCCCTCGCCACCGAGCGCTCCGGCCTGCGCGTCGACGAGATCCGCTCCGCCCTCGCCGCCGAGGTCGAGCGCGCGCTCGAGGTCGCGGAACGCGCCGCGCAGCGCTCGCGCGAGGTCGGCGAGACGCTGCGCCGCGAGGCCGAGGGCTTCGGCGGCGCCGTCACCATCGTCGCGGACCGCGCCGAGGTCGCGACGCGCACGCTGGGCCGCGGCTCCGACCACATGCTCAAGGCCGCCGACCAGCTGCGCGAGCGCAGCGAGGCGATGGACGCCGCCTTCGCGCGCGACATCGCCAATGTCGGGCGCGCCGCGGACGAGGCGCAGGCGCGCCTCGAGCGCGTCGGCACGTCGCTGCGCGAGCGCGAGGGCGACATCGCGGCGCTGGGCCAGCGCACCGCCGACGCGGCGCAGGCGCTGGGCGCGGAGACCGGCGCGCTGGGCGGCGCGCTCGAGCGCCTGGCGACGCGCGCGGAGTCCGCCGCGGAATCGCTGCGCCGGCAGGGCGCGGAGATCGGCGGTCTCGCCGACCAGACCGCGCTGCGCGTGCGCGCCGCGGGCGAGGCGCTGCGCCTCGAGGCGCGCGACATCTCCGAGACGACGACATCGGGCCTCGCGCGCCTCGCCGAGCTCGCGGCCGCCATCGACGCGCGCGCCGCCGCGCTGGCGGACGCGACCGACCACGCCGTCTCCGACAGCGAGGCGCGGCTCGCGCGCATCGGGCAGGGCACCGAGGCGCTCGGCATGCGCCTGCGCCTCCACGCCGAGCACCTGGCCGAGGCCGGCGACGCGCTCGCCCGCCGCGGCGGCGAGGCCGAGGACGCGCTGCGCCGGCAGGTCGAGGGCGTGGGCGCGATGGTCCAGCGCATCCTGTCGCTGGCGGGCGAGGCATCGGAGGCCGCGGGCCAGCGCATCGGCGCGGCCGAGGAGCTCTTCGAGCGCGTGCGCCGCATGGGTGCCGCGGTCGAGCAGATGGCGCGCAACATGATGGCGGAGATCGCGCGCGCGCAGGACCGCGCCGGCGCCGCCGGCGCGCAGCTGCGCCAGGAGACCGAGGCACTGGCGAGCGGCGCCGAGGCCGCGCTGTCGCGCATGCGCGCGGCCGGCGAGGAGTTCCGCGGGGAATCGCGCGCGCTGCATGCGGGCGCCGAGGACTTCGTGCAGCGCGCGGGCGGCGCCAGCGCCGCCGTCTCGCAGGCGATCGCCACGGCGATGGCCGCCGCGGAGCGCGCGATCGCCGCGCTCGGCGCGCAGGAGGACGGGCTGCGCCAGCGCATCGCCGGCGTCGAGGGCGCGGGCGCGCAGGCCGCCGCCAGGCTCGAGCGCGCCGGCACCGAGGCGGCGGAGCGGGCGCAGACCCTGTCTGCCGCCGCGGAGATGGCGGCGAAGCGCCTGGGCGACCTCGCCGGCCTGGCCGAGCGTCGCGCGCAGGAGGTGCAGATCAACGGCGCGCTCGCGCAGCAGCAGCTGCGCGAGGCGGGGGACGCGATGCGCCAGCGTGGCGTCGACCTCGCCGAGGCCGCCGACGCGGCGCGCGCGCTGATGGCGCATGCCGACGTCCAGCTGCGCGAGCAGGCGACCGGCCTCGCCGCGACGCTCGAGGCCGCCGCCGTGCGCGCCGCCGACCTTTCGGCGATGATGCAGGCGCAGGCCGGTGGCGTGGCCGAGGCGGCCGATGGCGCGGGTGCGCGGCTGCGCGCGGCGATGGACGCGCTGCGGGCCGGCGCCGAGCAGGCCGCCGCTGCCGCCGAGGGCGCCACCACGCGCAGCCAGGGCGCGAGCGAGGCCGTGCAGCAGCAGCTGCAGGCGCTGGGCGCGCTTTCCGATGCCGCGATGCTCAAGCTTCAGGACCATGGCGAGGCGCTGCGGCAGCGCGCGAGCGAGATGCAGCGCGCGGCCTCGGGCGTCACCGAGCGGCTCGACGCGGCAGGCCGCGGCTTCCAGGCGCAGGTCAGCGACCTCGCCCTCGCCTCGGACCAGGCGCTGGGCCGGCTCGCCGCGATCGGCGATTCCGTGCGCGCGCGCCAGGGCGAGATGGAGGCCGCGTCCGAGCAGTCCGAGCGCCGACTGTCGACGCTGCGCGAGGCGCTGCTCGGGGCCTCGGGCCAGGTCTCCGAGGCCGCCGGCCGCGCGGCGGCGCAGTTGCAGGAACTGGGCGACGGCCTTGCGCGGCGCGCGAGCGAGATCGCGAGCGCCGCCGAGCAGGCGCAGGGCCGCGTCCAGTCGGTGGATGGCGCGCTCGGGATGCAGGAGCGCCGCCTGGTCGAGACGATCGACCGCGCGAGCCGCATGGCCTCGGACGCGGCGGAGACGCTGCGCACGCGCGCCGAGGAGATCGCCGCCAGCGCCGCGAACGCGGTCGGCCGCCTCGGCGACGCGGGCGATGGCTGCGAGCGCGGCGCGCGCGAGATGGCGGAGGCCGCCGCCCGCGCGCTCGAGGAGATCGCGGCCGTCGGCCGCGCGCTCGACCAGCAGGCGACGCGCATGGACGCGGTGGGCGCGGATGCGCGCACCGCCTTCGAGGCGACGGCCGCGACCATCGCCTCGCGCGTCGACGTCGCCGCGTCGTCGCTCGACCAGGCCGTGCAGCGCGTGGCGCAGGCCGGCGACGCGCTCGGGCGCCAGGCCTCCACGCTGGAGGACGCCGCGGAGCGCTCCGAGCGCCGCATGACCGGCATCGGGGCAAGGCTTGCGGAGCAGGCCTCGCTGCTGGAGAGCGCGTCCTCGCGCGGCGAGGCGGTGGTCCAGCTGGCGCTGGCCACGCTGCGCGAGCGCGGCGCCGCGCTCACGGCCGCGGCGGATGCCGCGCGCCGCGCCGCGGACGACCTCGCGGCGAGCGAGCACGACCGGCGCCGCGGCAGCTTCCTGCGCTCCTCGCGCTTCGTCGTCGACGGCCTGAACTCGCTGGCGATCGACCTCTCGCGCAGCTTCTCGCCGACGCTGCCGGAGCGGCTCATGGCCGCCTTCGTCGCCGGCGACCGCGGCGTCTTCGTGCGCCGGCTGCTCAAGCTCGATCCGGGCGGCGGCGGGCAGATGCTGCGCGCCAAGTACCAGGAGGACGCCGAGTTCCGGCGCCATGTCGACGAGTACATCCGCCAGTTCGAGGCGCTGCGCGCCGAGGCGATGAAGGCGGATCCCGACGCGATCCTGACCGCCGCCTTCCTCACCTCCGACATCGGCAAGCTCTACATGTTCCTCGCCGAGGCGATCGACCGGCCCGAGGGCGCAGGCCAGCCGGCGTCCTGATCCCCGGGTTCCCGCGATGACGCCAGCCATCCTCGTCCGCCCCTCCGCCGACGCCGACGTCCCTGATATCGCGCGCATCTACGGCCACCATGCCCTGCGCGGGCTCGCCTCCTTCGAGGAGGTGGCGCCGGCCGTGGAGGAGATGGCGCGGCGGCGCGCCGACATCCTGTCGAAGGGCTTTCCCTACCTGGTCGCCGAGGAGGCGGGGCAGGTGGTCGGCTACGCCTATTGCAGCGCCTACCGGCCGCGCAGCGGCTATCGCTTCTCGGTCGAGGATTCCATCTACGTCGCGCCCGGCCGCGGCGGCGCAGGCATCGGCTCGCTGCTCCTGCCGCGCCTCGTGGATGCCGCGACCGCGCTCGGCGCGCGCCAGATGATCGCGGTGATCGGCGACAGCGCGAACCACGGGTCGATCCGCCTGCATGCCCGCTTCGGCTTCCGCCATGCCGGCACGCTGGAGGCCATCGGCTTCAAGCTCGGGCGCTGGGTGGATTCCGTGCTGATGCAGCGCGCGCTGGGCGAGGGCGCCTCGACGCTGCCGCCGGCCTGAGCGACGCGGCTCCCGCGCTCAGCCCGGGCAGCGCCGGGGCAGGGTGGCCAGGTCGTCGGCGCGCATGCGGTTGCGCGGGGGCAGCACGCGCAGCGTGAGGTCGAGCCCCTCGCGGCTCTCCTTGCCCTCGGCGCCCGTGTTCTCGATCACGCGATAGGGCCGGCCGAAGGCGACCCAGGTCGGCACGTAGCCGGCCGCCGCGAGCCGCGCCCGGCCGTCAGCCCCGCGCGCGAGCTCCACGAGGGCGATTGCGGCCGCGCGGCGTGGCGTGCCGAACTGCGCCGAGATGAAGTTGCCGAGCGAGTAGAGGACAAGGCCCTCGCGCCCATCCGGCGCGACGACCTTCTCCCAGGGCTGCAGCACGTGGGGATGCGCGCCCACCACCAGCGTCGCGCCGGCATGGATCGCCTCGCGCGCGAGGCGGCGGTCCTGCGCGGCGGGCTGGTGCTGGTACTCGACGCCCCAGTGCGGCGCGAGCACGACCGCGTCGATGCCCGGCTCGGCTGCCGCGGCGCGGATCTCGTCGAGCACGTCCTCCGATGGCGCGCCGTCGCGTGCGTGGCAGGCGAGGACCAGCCGCTCGCGGTCCGGAAGGCCGTTGAGCCCGTAGGTGCAGGCGACCCACGCGACCGAGAAGCCGCGCGCCTTCGTCACGCTGCGCCAGCGCCGACCCTCGTCGCGCGCCGCGCGGGTACGCGTGCCCGCGAAGGGCAGGCCCGCGGCTTCGAGCGCCTCGATCGTGCGCTCGATCCCGAGGCTGCCGCGGTCGGCCGAATGGTTGTTGGCGGTCGAGACGACCGTGAAGCCGCCGGCCTTCGTGTCCGGCACGACTGCGGGGTGGAAGTTGAAGACCAGCACGTCGTCCTCGCCGCCCGCGTAGACGGCACGGTCGTAGACGCGCGCGGTGCCGTCGACCTTGCCGCCGCGGTCGCGCCCGCCCGGCAGCACGTTGCGCGCCGCCGGCCCCTCGAGGTTGGCGAAGGCGATGTCCGCGGAGCGCAGGACGTGCTCGACGGGCTTCCAGAAGGCGGCGAAGCCATCCTCGTGCGCCAGCGCCTGCTTCTGCAGGTGGCCATGGAAGAGAAGGTCGCCGACCGCGGCGATGCGCAGGCGCTCGCCTTCCTCGCAGCCCGCGGCGAAGAAGACGCCCTGCTCCTGCGCGGCCGGGCCGGGGCCGGGACAGGCGAGCGCCAGGATCGATGCGGCGAGGAGGGCGGCGCGCGCGCGGCGCGCGATCGGCGAGGCGAGGAGGGCGCGTGTCACGTTCGGGCCTGCGACGATGCTCGGGACGGAGGAAGCCTTCCCCTACAGGCGGCCGCGCGCGGGTTCAACCGCGCATGTGCCGGGCGCATGCGCGATCCGCACGGCGACCCGGCGCGCAATCCCTGTCGCGGCGCGGCCCGGTGGCGCTATCGTCGCCACCGCGCCTGTCCGGCGCAGGGGGAGCGACATGGGATATCGGGTCGGCGTCGACATCGGCGGGACGTTCGCGGATTTCTGCGCCTTCGACGAGGCGACGGGCGCGCTGCGCACGCTCAAGGTGCTCTCGCGGCCGGACGCGCCGGGCAGCGAGGTGATGGAGGGCATCCGCCAGCTGCGCAGCCGCTTCGGCATCGAGCCGTCGGCGATCACCTACTTCACGCACGGCACCACGGTCGGCGTGAACACGGTGATCCAGCGCAAGGGCGCGAAGCTGGCGCTGTTCACCACCGCGCGCTTCACCGACGTGCTGGAGCTGGCGCGGCTCAAGATGCCCGATCCCTACGACCTTCTCGCCGAGCGGCCGGCGCCGCTGATCCCGAAGGACATGGTCTTCGGCATCGGCGGGCGCCTGCGCGCGGATGGCGGCGAGGAGCGCCCGGTCGACCCGGCCGAGGTGCTGGAGGCCGCGCGCGAGGCCCGCGCGAGGGGCGCCGAGGCGATCGTCGTGGCGCTCATCAACTCCTACCGCAACCCGGCGCAGGAGCACGCGGTGCAGGCGATCCTGCGCGCGGCGATGCCGGACATGCATGTCTACTGCTCGGCCGATGTCTGGCCGGTCGTGCGCGAGTACGAGCGCACGATCACCGCCGTCATCCACGGCTACGTGCAGGCGCGCGTGGCGCACTACCTCGGCTCGCTGCAGGACGCGCTTGCGCGCGAGGGCGTGCCGGCGGTGGCGCAGGTCACGAAGTCCAATGGCGGCGTGATGAGCGCCGAGCTCGGCAAGACGCGCTGCGCGCAGATGATCCTCTCCGGCACGGCGTCGGGCGTGATCGGCGGCAGCTACGTGGCGCGGCTCTCCGGCTTCCCCGACACGCTCAGCCTCGACATCGGCGGCACCAGCGCCGACATCGCGATCATCCGCGGTGGCCAGCCGCAATACGGCGTCGGCGAGGTTATCGGCGAGTTCCCGATCTTCCTGCCGACCGTCGCGGTCACCTCGATCGGCGCCGGCGGCGGCTCGATCGCCGGCGTCGACGAGCTCGGCGTGCTGCGCGTCGGGCCGGAGAGCGCGGGCTCCACGCCGGGGCCCGCCTGCTACGGGCGCGGCGGCGAGCGCCCGACGATCACCGACGCGATGGCCGTGCTCGGCTTCATCGGCCAGGCCGATCTCGGCTATGGCGCGGTGAAGGTCGATCGCGCGCGCGCGGTGGCCGCGGTCGGCACGGTCGCGCGCGCCATGGGCGTGCCGGTCGAGCAGGCGGCGGAGGCGATCGTGCGCATCGCCATCTCGGGCATGTACCTCGAGGTCTCGAAGCTCATCTCGCGCGCCGGCATCGACCCGCGCAGCTTCGCGCTGCAGGCCTTCGGCGGCGCCGGGCCCATGCTCGCTTGCTTCCTCGCCGCCGAGCTGGGCATGACGCATGTCGTCGTGCCGACCACGCCCGGCGTGCTCTCCGCGCTCGGCGGCCTCGTCGCCGACGTGAAGAACGACTTCATCCGCACGGTCTATCTCGACCTCGAGCCGGCGGCGATGCCGGCGATCCGCGAGGGCTTCGCGCGGCTGGCCGATGATGCGCGGCGCTGGCTCGCCGAGGAGCAGGGCCATCGCGGCAGCTTCCGCCTCGTCGCCTCGGCGGACATGCGCTATCGCGGCCAGTCCTACGAGATCGAGACGATGATCGCGGCGGACGACATCGAGCAGGGCAGGGACGGGGCGCTCGCCGAGGCCTTCCACGCGGCGCACGAGGCCCTGTTCGGGCATTGCGACCGCGCGGCGCCGGTGCAGGCGATCAACCTGCGCATGGTGATCGTCGCGGACGGGCCGAAGCCGGCGCTCGCCAGGCTCGCCCCCGCGACAGGGCCGGCGAAGCCGCTGCGCCATGTCGAGGTCCATGTCGACGGCGCGCGGCGGCAGGTGCCGCTCTACGCGCGCGCCGACCTGCTGCCGGGAAACACGTTCTCCGGGCCGGCGATTGTCGCCCAGGAGGACACCACGACCTGCGTGCCCGGTGGCTTCGCGGGCACGGTGGACGAGTACGGCCACCTGGTCCTGAAACTGACCGCGCTCGGCTGAGCGAAGAGAGGAGGGCGCCATGGCCATCGACAAGGTGACGCTGCAGATCCTCGCCAACCACTGCTCCGCCGCGGCGGAGAGCATGGCGAGCACGCTCCTGCGCACCGCGCACTCGACCTTCGTCAAGGAGACGGAGGACTTCACCACCGGCCTCGCCGATCCCGACGGCAAGACCTTCGCCTCGCCCTACGAGCTGGGCGTCACCTGGTTCGTCGGCCTCGACTACGGCCGCGCGCTGCGGCTCATCGACCGCTACGAGGAAGGCGACATCGCGATCACCAACGATCCCTACTCGGGCTTCGTGTGCACGCACTCGCCGGACATGCATGTGTGGAAGCCGATCTTCCACGAGGGCGAGGTCGCCTGCTTCGCGGTCACCCATGTCCACAACACCGACGTGGGCGGCGCGGTGCCCGCGTCGCTCTCGCGCACGCTGACCGAGGTGCACCAGGAGGGCGTGCGGCTGCCGCCGGTGAAGCTCTACCGCCGGGGCGAGCTCAACCGCGACGTGCGCGACATCCTGCTCGCCAACGTGCGCATGCCCGAGCAGAATTGGGGCGACATGAACGCCCAGGTCGCCTGCGTGAACACGGGCGAGCGCAAGGTGCGCGAGATGATCCAGCGCTTCGGCATCGACGTGTTCCACGAGGGGCGCGCGGCGCTGCTCGACCACGCCGAGGCGCAGGCGCGGCGCGCGATCCGCGCGATCCCCGACGGCAGCTACTTCTTCGCCGACTACACCGACGAGGACGCGGTCGGCGGCCATCCCTGCCGCATCGCGGTGCGGCTGGTCGTGAAGGGCGACGAGATCCTGTTCGACTTCTCGGAATCCGACCCGCAGCTCAACTCGTCGCTGAACATCCCGACCGGCGGCAACGGGCGGCACGCCATCATCATGGTCTCGTACATGTACGTGATGCGGCTGCTGGACCCCGCGATCTTCCTCAATTCCGGGATCCTCAGGCCGGTCGACTCCATCCTGCCGAAGGGCTCGGTGGTCAATCCGGAGTTCCCGGCCGCGGTCGGCATGCGCACGCTGACGACGCTGCGCCTGCAATCCGTGCTGCTCGGCGCCTTCGCGCAGGCGCTGCCCGGCCGCCTGCCCGGCGCCTGCGGCGATGGCGGCCCGCTGCTCAACGTGCGCACCACCGACAACCGCACCGGCCGCAAGCTGATGGCGAACCTCAACCCGATCTCCGGCGGCGCCGGCGGCACGGCGATGCGCGACGGCGCGGAGGGCTCGGGCGCCAATTTCGGGTTCCTGAAGAACACGCCGGTGGAGATCAGCGAGGCCGAGGTGCCGGTGACGATCCTCGGCTATGGCCTCGCGCGCGATTCCGGCGGCGCGGGGCAGAACCGCGGCGGGCTCGGCACCGAGATGGAGTTCGAGGTCCACGCGCCGCACAGCTTCGTGACCGCGCGCAACCGCGACCGCTCGCGCTTCGCGCCCTGGGGGCTGGAGGGCGGCGAGGCGGGCAAGACCTCGGCCTTCCTGCTCAACCGCGGCAGCAACCGCGAGGTCGACCTCGGCAACACCGACATCGTCTCGGTCGATCCCGGCGACCGCGTCTACCTGCGCAGCGCGGGCGCCGGCGGCTGGGGACGGCCGTGGAAGCGCGCCGTCGAGCGCGTGGTCGCGGACGTGCGCCGCGGCTTCGTCTCCGCCGCGGCCGCGGAGGCCGAGTACGGCGTGGTCATCCGCGACGGCGCGGTGGACGCGGCCGCGACGGCGTCGCGCCGCGCGGCGATGGAGAAGGCGGCGGGCAAGCCGGGCTTCGGCTTCAACCGCGCGCGTCTCGAGTACGAGGCGGTGTGGACGCGCGAGGCCTACGAGGCCTTCGTGCGGCTCGTGGGCGCGCTGCCCGTGCACTGGCGCTACTTCGTGAAGCAGAAGCTCTTCGTCGCGGTCGAGGCGCTGCCGCCGGAGAAGCGCCGCGGCGATCCCGCGCAACTGCACGCCCTCTTCGACGCGCTGGCCGCGGAGTACCCGCAGCTCGCCGCGGCACGGGCGAAGGCGGCGGAGTAGGAAGGGCGGCAAGCCTGCTGGCGGATCCCGCACTGGCGCAGGGGGCAATCCAGGCGCCGTCGCCGGTTGCGCGCGGAAATCCCTAGACGACGCATGGCCGGCGGCGGCAACCTGTCATAACAGGTTGCAGGGGCTGCGCGCGCCCGCGCCATCGGCGGGTGGGCGTGCCGCATGCCGCGGGGGGAGAGATGTCGCAGGGGGCTTCGGCGTCGCAATCTCACGAGGGGCCGCCGGCGGGCGGAGCCGGCAACGCGTCCAGCGACGCGGCCGGCCGCGTCGCGGGCGCGATCCGGTCCTTCGTCGACGACGTGCTGAGCCACCTGGGCGCGGCGATCCTGACCGCGATCATCCTCGTCGTCCTCGGCGGGGTCGTCTCCCGCTACGTGTTCAACGCCTCGTTCAGCTGGACCGAGGAGGCCGGGCTCTGGCTGTTCACGTACCTGATCTTCGCGGTGCTGCCGATCGCGACGCGCCGCAGCCGCCACATCGCGCTCAACATCGTGCACGACCTCCTGCCGCCGCGCGGCCGCTCGGTCGTCTCGATCCTCGCGACGGCGACCATCGCGTACACGATCATCCGGCTGTTCACGGCGGGCCTCGGCATCGCCTCGCTGACCTCGGGGACCAGCATCACGCTTGGCCTGCCCGCCTGGTGGCAATACGCCGTGATCCCCGCCTCGGCGGCGGTGCTGCTCGCCTGCCAGGTCCTCGAGGCGCTGGAGCCAGGCGGCGACCGCCGCGTTGGGCTCGCGGCCATCGGCCTCGCGGTCGTCGCGTGGCTGGTGGTCGACGTGCTCGAGGTGATGGGGATCGAGAGCGGCAATCCCGCGGTCCTGCTGGGCATCGCCTTCGTGGCGACGCTCCTGCTCGGCGTGCCGGTGGCGTACTGCATGCTCTTCGCCGCCTTCCTCGCCAGCGACGCGGGAGACCTGCTGCCGCCCGCGGCGGTCGTGCACAACGTCGTCGTCGGCTCGTCGAAATTCGTGCTGCTCGCGGTGCCGCTCTTCATCGCCGCGGCCCAGATCATGAACGCGGGCGGCCTCACGGTGCGACTCATCGCGCTCGCGCGGGCGCTGGTCGGGCACCTGCGCGGCGGGCTGGCGCAGGTCAATGTCGTGACCAGCGTGTTCTTCGGCTTCGATTCGGGGTCGTCGACCGCCGACGCGTCTCTGCTCGCGAAGATGACCGTGCCGGAGATGGTGCGGAACGGCTACCCGGCGCCGTTCTGCTGCGCGGTGATCGCCGCCTCCGCGATCCTGCCGAACATCATCCCGCCCTCGATCGCGATGCTGATCTTCGCCTCGATCGCCAATGTCTCGGTCGGCAAGCTCTTCCTCGCCGGCATCGTGCCCGGCCTGATGATCGCGGCGCTGCTGATGGCGATGGTCTACGTCCAGGCCCGCCGCATGGGCTACGGGCACGCCCACGCGGCGCCGTCCTGGCGCAGCCTGTCCTCGCCGCTCCTGATGGCCATTCCCGCGCTGCTGCTGTCGGTGCTGATCATCGGCGGCATCCGCTTCGGGATCGTGACGGCGACCGAGGCGGGCGTCGTCGCGGTGATCTACGCGCTCGCGACAGGACTGTTCTTCTATCGCGACCTCGACATTCCGGCCGTGTGGCGCGGCCTGCGCGAATCGAGCATCGACAGCGCGATGGTCGGGTTCATGATCGGGGTCGCGGCGCCCTTCGCCTGGGTGCTCGTCTCCGGCCGCATCCCGCAGGGCTTCCTCCAGTTCATGCTCGCCCATGTCAGCGAGAGCTGGGTGGTGCTGCTGTGCCTCAACGCGCTGATGCTCCTCGCCGGCGCCTTCCTCGACCTGACCGCGATCATGCTGATCGTCGTGCCGATCGCGCTGCCGCTGGTCCTGCAGCTGGGGATCGACCCGGTGCATTTCGGGATCATCGTGGTCGTCAACCTGATGCTGGGCGGCCTGACGCCGCCCTACGGGCTGCTGGTGTTCATCCCCTCGGCGATCACGGGCACCTCCGTGCAGGCGACGTTCCGCGCGGTGATGCCCTTCCTCGCGGTCCTGGTCCTCGGGCTCGCGCTCGTCACCTACGTGCCCGCGATCTCGCTGGCCCTCGTGCAGGCGGCGTTCTGAACCCGGGACGGCGCCGAGCCGACCAGATCACGCAAGGGCAAGGCGTGCTTGCCCGCTAAACCAGGAGGAGACGAAACGATGAAACGGAACAACCTGACGCTGGCGGCTTGCGCCCTTGCCTCCGGATTGCTGGCCTCGGTCGCGCCGGCCTTCGCCCAGGGCAAGATCACCTGCAAGTTCGGGGTTCTGGGCAACGCCGACTTCCCGGGCACGATCGGCATGCAGCGCATGGCGGATCGCATCAACGCCGAATCGAAGGGCGCGATCGAGGTCCAGGTCTTCCCGAACTCGCAGCTCGGCGGCGAGAAGGAGATGGCCGAGGGCATGCGGCTCGGCTCGGTCTGCGGCGCGCCGGTCAATGTCTCCGTGCTGAGCATCTGGGTGCCGGAGGGCCAGCTCTTCGACATGCCCTTCCTCTTCCGCGACGACGGCCACGCCTATCGCGTGCTCGCGGGCGACGTGGGCAGGAAGATGGCCGCGAAATACGAACCGCACGGCTTCAAGGTGGTCGGGTTCCTCGTCAACGGCACCCGCCATCCGCTGGGCAAGTTCCCGATCCTCACGCCGGACGACATCAAGGGGAAGAAGATCCGCGTGCTGCAGAGCCCGCTGCATGTCGAGCTGTGGAAGCTGCTGGGCGCCAACCCGACCCCGATCGCCTTCCCGGAGGTCTACAACGCGATGCAGACCGGCGTGGTCGACGCGATGGACAACGCCAAGACGACCTACTGGCTGTCGAAGTTCTACGAGGTCGGACCGCACTTCACGGATCTCGGCCACATCTATTCGATCTCCGCGGTCGGCTTCTCGATGAACTTCTGGCGGCGCCTGTCGCCGGAGCTGCAGGCGCTCGTGCAGTCGGCCGGCGAGGAGGGCATCAGGCTCCAGGACCGCCTGATCGCCGAGGGCGACGAGGAGGCGATGGCCAAGGCGGTCGCCGCCGGCGCCAAGTACCACAAGGTCGACAAGGCGCCGTGGCAGAGGGCGATGCTTCCGATCTACCAGAACTGGGCGCCGAAGGTCGGTGGCATGGAGATGATCAAGGCGGTGCAGGACACGCCGTGACCTGACCCGGGGACGGGGCCTGGCCCGGCGCCCGCGACAGGGCATCGGCCCGGGCTCCGTCCATCAAAACCGGGGACGGAGCCCGGATTAGTACCAGCGGCAGGGAGTAATCCGGGCTCCGTCCCCGGTTTGTCGTTCAGCGCCGGACGCGCAGGGGCGATCCGGCGGCGGCGAAGCGTGCGTCGATCGCGTCGAGGTCGAGCAGCCCCGGCGGGTCCGCCTTGCGGGGCTGCGTGGCGAGGCCCGGCGCGCGGTCGCGGCGCCAGGTCGCGAGCAGGCGCTCCAGCTCGTCCAGCGGCCGCGCATGGTCGTCGGCGCGGATGCAGAGGTCGGGGAAGTCCTCGGTCGTGACGAGGCGCAGCGCGGCGGATTGCTGGCCGCGCGCGTCGCCGCCCGCGCGCTGCCCCGCCTGCATCGCCGCGAGAAGCCGGGCTGGAACGTCGCCGGCGCCACCGGCCAGCCAGGTCGACAGCGTGTCCGCGACCACCGCCGGCCCTGCCAGCATGTTGCCCGCGACGCTGGCGGACGGGCCGTCGGCGTGGCCGCACCACATCACGCAGTTCGCGCCGGTCCAGGCCGCGCTGCGCCCGTGCCGGTCGATGG
>Ga0068877_10001494_pt1 | contig 19228 bp, 11 predicted proteins | sample NOAtaG_FD_66437 | JGI IMG/M metagenome (GOLD analysis project Ga0068877, IMG submission 66437) | Freshwater lake microbial communities from Lake Erie, under a cyanobacterial bloom - NOAA_Erie_Diel6S_1000h metaG | ecosystem: Environmental > Aquatic > Freshwater > Lake | place: USA: Ohio, Lake... | reverse complement strand
GCTGGCGCAAAGATCTCCCTCAAGAATCTTGGAACGGGGGCGACGCGCGAGCTGAGCTCAGCCGGGAACGGGACTTATCGTGCAGTGCTGCTCGATCCGGGGCAGTACGAAATTTCAGCAAACGCGAGCGGCTTTGCGGAAAACAAGCGGACGGGCGTGGTTTTGAACGTCGGCTCGACGGTTACGGTGGATATCCGGATGAGCGTGCAGTCGACGAGCACGACAGTGGATGTGGGCGAGACATTGCTGCAGGATGCGGTACCGGTGGCCAGTGCGCTGGTGAATAGCATTGCGATCACGAACCTGCCGATCAATGGGCGGCGTTTTCAGGATTTTGTATTGCTGACGCCGATGACGGCTGTGGAAGGTTCGACGCGGAACCAGATTTCGTTTGCCGGACAGCGCGGCATCAACTCAAACATCATGTTGGACGGCGCGGATTACAATCAGCCGTTCTTCGGCGGGATTCGTGGCGGGGAGCGCTCGACAAGCATCATTACGGTGCCGCAGAGCGCGATAGCCGAATTTCAGGTGCTGGCAACGGGCTATTCCGCCGAGTATGGGCGCTCGACCGGGGGCGTGATGAATACGATCACGAAGTCGGGAACGAACGATTTGCATGGGGAAGGTTTTTATCAACTGCGCCACCGAGCCTTGAGCGCGAAGAATCCGGTCGTAAACGTGAGGCCGAGCGAAACGCTGCAGCAGTTCGGTGGCGGAATCGGTGGGCCGATCAAGAAAAACAAGCTGTTCTGGTTTCTGGCGGCGGAAAGCCAGTACTCGGAAACGCCACGGCAGGTGGTAATCCCCTCTATCAATGGAGTGGCTGTGACGTCCCGGAATACCGAAGCGATCAGTCTGATTCGGGGATTTGAAGGGCCCTTTCTACAAACGAACCGGGCGACGGCGATGACCTCGAAGGCCGACTACAGCTTTGCCAAGGGCCATCGTTTGACGCTGCGCTACAACTTTAGTGATTCGATTGAGAAGAACGCGATCACGGTGGGTGCGGCGGTGAACCCGATCACGAACATCTCGGTGCAACAGGAAGGTAATGAACTGGACCGGATTCACAACGGAACCATGCAATACACGCACATCGTAACGCCATCGATCGTGAATGACTTCAAGTTTTCCGGTTCGCATGAGGTGCGGCCGCGGACGGCCAACAGCGAGTCACCGAGCGTGACGCTACAAAACGTGACGAGCTTTGGGGCGCGCAGTTTTCTGCCGACGACGCAGTTCGACCGGCGCTGGCAGATCACGGATTCGGTGACGGTGCTGCGCAGCAAGCACAGCGTTAAGGCTGGATTTGACTATAGTTTTCTGCCTACGGCGCAGTCCTTCGGATTCAACCAGTTTGGTGCCTTCAACGTGAATGGTGTGATCGCATCGGTTTTGAATATCGCGGGAGGCAATGGGGCAAACGGCGGCAACCGTTTTGATGACCCGAACGTTAGCTACACGCGGCAGATTGGGAACCTGCTGGCGGACTTTTCGGCAAAACAGATCGCGGCGTTCGTGCAGGACAGCTACCGGGTAACGAACCGGCTGACTCTCGATTTCGGATTGCGCTGGGAAGGGCAGGTAAACCCGAAGGTTGAGGCAAACAATACGGCGGCGCTAGCGCGCGTGGAGGGTGTGCGGTTTCCGATCGGGAACATAGTGAGCCCGCGGTCGATCAACAACACGATGAATCAGGTTGCGCCACGGTTTGGGTTTGCCTGGAATCCGCTGACGGAAAAATTCCGCACGGTAGTACGCGGGCATACTGGGGTATTTTACGCGGCGACTCCCTTGCTGACTTTTTCGAGTCCGACGAACAACTTCCGCAACCCGGCCGGTGACGTTTCCATCACGGTGGGCGGCGCGGGAGCGGTGAAGACGGTGTATCAGAGCTTCTTGGAGGCGGGAGTAGACCTCAACCGGACACCGCTGGGCCAACTGCCTGTGATTCCGCTCGAGACGGTGCAGCGGGCGGCGGCGATTGCTTTGGGCGGAACAGCGCGCGACCCGTTCGTGGGGGCGAGCTTCACGACGACGGCGCCGAATTTCCGCAATCCGCGCTCGTTCCAACTGGGTTTTGGGACGGAGACGGAATGGTTCAAGAACTTCACGGCGGGCGTGCAATTCAACTATGTGAACACGGTTGGACTGAACCGTAACCGCAATTACAATATGCCCGCTCCGGTGGTGCGGGCAGGAGACCAGAGTTTACGGCCCGATTATGGGTTGGTGGGTGGCGGCGTTCTGCGGCCTGTGACAACGGTGACGAACTTGACGGTGCGTGAGCCGAGCGCCCGCTCGATGTACCGGGCGATGACGCTGCAGGCACAATACCGGACCAAGAAGCTGCAGTTCCAGACCTTCTACACGCTGGCGCAGAGCTACTCGGATGATGACAGTGAGCGCGACGCGGGTGGGTTTCTGCACATGGACAGCTTCAATCTCGCCAGTGAGTATTTCTGGAGCGCGATGGATATCCGCCACAACTTCACAGGCAACGCGGTGTATCAGTTACCCTGGGGCTTCGAGATTTCCGGGATCGTCCGCGCGCGGTCGGGTTTGCCGTACAACGGCGTAGCTGGTACAGACCTGAACCGAGATGGCGTCAACAACGACCGTCCCTTCCGAGGACCGGGAGACCCCTTCCCGCGGAACTACTTCCGGAATCGTGGATTCGCGACTTCGGATCTGCGGATTTTGAAGAGTTTTCTATTCAAGGAGCGCTACAAGCTGCAGTTCTCGGTGGAGGCATTTAACCTGTTGAACGCGGACAACGTGGTGTTCGGAGGCACGACGGGAATTTATGGCGGCGGCTTGCTGGCAAATGGGACAACCGCTCCGGTCGCAGCCGACTTCATGAGGCTGCGCAATGCAGATGGATCATATTTCCGCCAGAACGCGCAATTGGGCAATCCCCGGCAGTTGCAAGGCGGTTTGCGGTTCTTCTTTTAGACTGGATCAGGAAAAAGCAAGTACAGGGGCGGGGCCACTGAAAGGGTGGCGCCGCCCCTGTTTTTTCCCGAGAGGAAGAAAGGAGAAGGATGAAACCTCGCGGGGAGCCTTAGGGATTGAATTGAGCGGGGTAACGCACTACGGTGTAGTTGCGCAGGAAAACCGTATCGGAGCTGGCGGAGTTGAGCCGAGCCCGAAAGGAGATCGTGGCGGCAGCCGTTGGCGTGATGGTCACATTGCCGGACAGGCCCGAGAAAGCGCTCCCGGGGACTGAACCTGCGGTTCCGAAGCTGTAAGTGCCGAAGGAGGCGCCGGTGGGGAAATAGCCGCCGGAGGCCTTGACGAAAGCGAGGGAATCCGTGTTGGCGAAGCTCCGGTTGAAGACGGAGGTCGAGCCGATGAAGACCTCAACCGTGAAGCCGCTGGCGGAGCCGGAGTGCTCGAAATTCAAACTGATTTCGATGCGGTCACCGGAGTCGAAGAACTCAGCGGGGATACCGCAGGAGCCGATTTGGACATTCGTGGTGGAACTGGTTGAGCCGCCACCCACGCTACAGAGCACCATGGGAAGAGAATGAATTTGGTTGGCTTCAAAGGTTTTGCGGGCGCGTTGGGGCCGGTTGTACCAAAAGTCACCGGTGACAGGGTTGGAGGGGTCGGAGCTGGTGGCGGAACCGGGGTCATTGTAGGCGGCTGTGGTGGATGTACTGGCGGCAACGAAACGGCTCGCGAGGATCGTTCCCGTACTGCCCACGCTGGCGAGAATGGTCGATCCGTTCGAGGCGAGCCATCGGGTAAGGTCGGTTGAGCCTTGTCCCGTGCCGGCCCGAAGGGTGAGATTGGCGGAAGGCAAAGTTGTTCCAAGGCCGAGGCGCCGGTTTGTGGCATCCCAGAAGAAACTTGCCAGGTCTTCCGCCAGAAGCCCGCTTGTGTTGATGAAGGGGACAGAACCGGCGGAGAAACCGGTAAACAGACAAGTGTTCCAGACAGCATCCTGACCGTTGGAAACAAGGCAGCGATTGGTCTGGCCGAGAGGCAGCCTCATCCATCGGGGGGTCGAGCCCTGACCAGAAATCAGGTCGCCGCGCTGAACGGTTTCGGGCACGGTATCGGAATGCAAGCTGCTGAGAAGGTTGTGAGGAGCAGTACCAAAAACACCAGTCCGATAAGTGGCGCGGAGGACATCCCCAATTTGCGGTTGGGCGCCCGTGACGAAGGTGATCGTGTTACTCGAGATTGTATAGTCGACAGATGGACTGAGGCGGAGGCCATTGCGAAACAGTTCCAGGCTGTTGCCTGGCTCAGGACTCGCGGCGAGCGTGAAAACGAGATTGGAGCCATTGATGAGGCCCACTGGAGTTTCCAGATCGACAAAAGCACCGGTGCCATTCTCGCCAATCAGGCCACCGCCGGAATTACCACCACCAGCTGTTGGAGCTGAGACGAAGCCGCCCGGCAAGAGAACCGCGCGTATGTCAGCCAATTTCAGAACCGACGAACTGGGAGGGACAGCCCAGATTTCCGAAAAAAGAACACGACCGCCACTGGAAAACTTAACGGAGTAATAGGTTGTATTGCTGTTGGTCGTAGGCGCGAGCTGGGCTTGAAGGATGCCGTCGGTAATTCTAACGACCTTGCTGTTTTGGCCAATAATGGCGCCGTTGTTTGTAGAAAAGCTGCGCCAATCGATTATGGCGAGACCATTGAAGCGCTTACCGTCGGCCAAGTAGACGACATCCTGAATGCGCGTGAGCACGGGTTGGGCCTGGAGTGCCTGGGAGGCGGCCAAGCTGAAAAAGACAACAAGAGGTAGAGCGCGCACGAAGTGCCGCGTCAAGAATTGGAACATAACCATAAACCTTTCTTCCTCGTGGCGGTGATGTGGCAGAGGCACTCCGGAACAGTCGGGAAGGGATTCCGGAGGCATCATCAAACGCCATTACTCGGAGATGATGTTAGGCATATGAGCCCTGCCGACTGGGTTGGAGGAAAGGCAAGCGATGAGAATAAAGCTCTGAAAGAAAATGACTTATTAGCAGGAAAAAAGATATCAAAAAGACGTGAATGATATCAGAAGTCAAGGCTGATGGTAATTCGGAAGCTACGGCCGTCGTTGAGAGTATTTGTGATTTTCCCGAAGGCGGGGTTGGATAGATCGGCGATCGGCTCGGCGAATTGGGGGGTGTTGGACAAGTTCAGGGATTCGGCGCGGAAGCTAAGAGAACGGTCTTGGCGCAGATTGAATCGCCGCTCCAGGGCAGCATTCCAGTTACGGAGAGGGGCGCGGCGAAACACATTCGAGCCGAGATTGCCCCTACTGTCCTCGACGGTGAGATAGCGGAAGGCGGAAATAGGGAGCATCTGTCGGGAGGAGTCGGGATGATTGATGGAGCGGCCGAGGATGGAGGGATCGAGCAGAACGGGCCGGTCACCGGAAACACCATCGACATTGCCGTAGCCTGGGGCATCGGAGCCAGTGATGACGGTGAAGGGGGTGCCGGAGCGGCCCACGAGTACGCTTGATAGGCGCCAGGAGCGGAGCCAGCGATGACGGGAAGAAATCTGGTAGGTGAGATTAGCGGTGGCGGCGTGGGATTGGTGGAAAGCACTGGGAGCGCGAAGGTCACCCACCACATCATCCAGGGTCTGGGAGTGACCCTGGCTGGCATCATCGCCGGCGGCGATGCTGAGAAAAGAGGCGCCCGTATCGATCGCTTTAGAGAACCAGTAGGCGCCACTGAGAGTCCAACCGCGGGTGGTAGGCAAGGTGTACTGGACTTTGCCCGCATCGTAGTAGGCGCGAGATAGGTTATCGACGGCGCGGTAGTCAAAATAGCGATTATCGGGGCGGCGATCATTGATGGTTGCTGTGTTGACAGCAATGCCGGGAATGCGTTGGGCGCGGTTGGCGTACTGCATGTAGAGCAGCTTCCAGGTTCGGCTGCCGATGTAGGCGAATTCGAGGCGGCCCAGATTCGCCGCCAGGGGACTCTGCCAATGGAGGGTGAATTGATGAGAGTAAGGAGTGGCGAGATGGCGGGGATAAGAAAAGACAATGGCGCGGCCATTCGGCTCCAATACGATACCGCGCAAGAGATCGAGCAGAGGAGGCGCCTGATTTTCGATTTTCTGAAAAGCGGGGGGATTCCAGCGCAATTGAGAGAGCGTGGCGGGAGGAATGTCGCCGAACTGGGTGGAGTAAGATGACCGCAAAACACCGGTACGGCGCGGCAGACGCCAAGCGAATCCGAAATTGGGAGCCAGGTTATTGCAGTCGCAAGCAAAAGGAATATCAGTGAGGGAGTTGACCTCATTGAGGCTCATTTGCGGCTGGTAGCGGAGGCCGAAGGCGAGATCGAAGGCGGGGTGCAGGCGCCAATTGTCCTGGAAGAAGACAGAGGGCTCGTTGCGGCGGAAGCCGCGGGTGATTCCGCCGAGGCCGAAGGAGTAACGGTTGACGATACCAAGCCGGAAATTCGTGATGGCGTCGCGACCGAAGTCATTGCGGAAATAAATGTTGCCCCGGTTGGAGGAGACCTCCGCACCGTTGTACTGCAGGCGGGTAAATTCAAAGCCGGCCGAAAAAGTATGACGGTCGAGGCGGTGCTGAACGCGGAGGGCTTGGCGAAAGCGGTTGAAGACACGGTCGATGGGAATGGAGGAGCCGGGGCCGAGCTTGTCGAAGGCGGTGCCGATTTGCACCTGCGGACCAACAGCATTTGGCTCTGGAACGAGGAGTGTGGTGTTGCGGACGAAGCTGGAGGTGAAATCGAGATTGGCGCGGGCGCTGGGTGTCCAGGTCCAAGTGAGCCGGGCGTCGTGGGACCTTGTGGTGGTGTCGGGATTCTGGCCGGCGACAAGTTGGAAGGCATCGACCTGCTGGCTGGTCCAGGATTGGCGCGCGGTGAAGCGGTGTTTGCCGCGGATGTGCTCAAGCCGAGGCGAGGCTGAGGTGGTATCGAGGCGCTGTGGAGCATTGGTATTGAGGGCGCGGGCTTCGATATCGGGGCGATTTGGGACCTGGTTGGGCCAAGCGGCAAGGAAGCGACTGATCACGGCGCAAATGGCAGGGTCGGGGGAAAGGCAGGAGCGCTCGGAGGCGAGCGGAACGAGGATGTTGCCGTTGACATAGCCGCCACGGATCTCGTCAGAGGCCTCGATAGTGAGAAAAGTTGATTTGTTCAAGGGAGTGAGGAGGCGGAATCCCGCGTGATTTTCGCGGGCAGGGAGGACAGAGCCGACCTGGAAGAAGCTGCGCGAGGAGAGCAGGGAATTGGAGTGAGTCCAGTACAAGCCGCCATGCAGGTTTTTTCCCGGGCGGGACGGAGCGAGGTGGGGAGGGTTGGAGGGGCTGACGCCGAATTCCGCGCCGAAGAATCGGCTGGCGGCGTGGAACTCGGTGATCGCCGTTGCCGTCATGCCGAAGCGGATGCCGGATTCTTTTTGTGCGTTATTGTCGATAGCGGTGATGAAGATGTTTTCGTTGCGGCGCGACTCGCCGCTTTGGGTGTTGACACGCCCGAGTAGGTTAACAGGGGCGGACTCAGCGGCTGGTTTGGGCTCAGCCGGCTTGGGTGTGGGGGCGGGCTGTTGAGCCTCGGCTAGGACCCAAGGCGCAAGAACGAGGAGAAAGACCTTCACTGGATTGCAGTACCGTTAATCTCCTGACGATATCGCAAACGGTTGGCTGAGCGGTCAGTCACGCTTCCAAATCTGAAAGAGATTGGAGTAGTCATCGGTCCAGGCGCGAAGTTCCGGACGGGGGGGGGCGGGCGCACCGGCGGATGAGACCAATGGAAGAGTGGAAATAGCTGTGCCGGGGCGGTAGACGAGGACCCAATCGGAGGAAAAGACCTGAGCATCATCAATTTCTTCGTTATCGACCATGAGGGTGGAAAGCCCGAGGCTGGTGGCGATGCGTTCGACGACCGGCCCGAGGCGCAGGTGTTTGTTGGAGATGTGGACGGCGAGAACGCCATGGGGGGCCGACAGATGGCGAAAGTAAAGCTGGAAGGCTTCGCGCGTCAGCAGGTGGACGGGGATGGAATCGCCTGAGAACGCATCGACGGCGAGCACGTCAAAATTTTGGATGGGATCGCGTTCAAGCGAAAGACGGGCATCGCCCAGGACGACGTCACAGGTGCCGCGACAACCCTTGAGGAAGCGGAACTCCGAGCGGGCGATGTCGAGCACCAGCGGATTGATTTCATAAATGCGGTAGTAATCTCCTTTGCGGGCATAGGAAGTGAGCGTGCCGGTACCGAGTCCAATCAAGCCGACGCGATGGCCCATGTGCCAAGTGTTGGCGATGGCGAGACCGACGCCGGAGGTGGGACCGTAGTAGGTGGTGGGGAGCAGATAACGATCATCGCTGAGAAATTGCAGGCCATGATTGATGGTGCCGTGGATCAGAGTTCGGGTCCAAGTCTCCCGGTCGGCCCCTTCGGTGGAATCCTGAACGCGGAGAGAACCGTAATAATTGCGAACGATGACGCGGCAGTGCTCCGTCGTGGCACGAATCTCGACAACGGCAAGAACGACAGCGCCGACGGAAGCGGCTGTCCAGAGAACATCACTGGCCCAATGGGCGCGGTAAAGCAGCATGAGGGCGGCGAAGCTGAATAGAGCCAGGGCGATGTAGAGTTCAAAATAGCCGGTGAGGGCGATTGGGGCGAGGATGGAGATGAGAAAGCCGCCGATGGCGCCGCCGACCGACATCATCAGGAAAAAACTGGTGAGATAGCCTGGATGCGGTTTGCGGCGGGCCAGTTCCCCATGGCAGAAAGTACAAAAGACGAGGAGAGAAACAGCGGCGGCGCCAAGTTGATAGTGGAGCTTGGTATCGGAATCCGATTTGTAGATACCAAAGAGCAAGGCGGCAAGCAGGATCGGTGTGACGATGCGGAAGAGCAGGGGACGATAGAACCGGTCGGAATCAAAGACCAGGATGAAGCTGAGCAGGTACATGGAGAGGGGGATGACCCAAAGAAAAGGAATCGATGCGACATTCTGGACCAGGTGATTGGTGAAGGCGAGGAAGAGCATCGAGGGGAGAGCGGCGAGAGTAATCCAAGTCAGGTAGTCTTTAGCCGTTGGTGGTGCAGGGACACCAAGGTAGGGAAGGCTATTGGGTTGGGTGGGGGCATCTGAACGAGTCGCCTGCCAGGCCGTGTAAACGCAGAAGAGACCGAAGGCGGCAAAGGCGCCATGCCAGCTATAGGCCTGTAGGCGGGCCGGCAGGAAAGGCTCAATGCCAATTGGGTAGGCGAGCAGGGCGAGCAGACTAGCGAGATTGGAGAGGGCAAACAGGCGGTAAGGGGGTGCGGATTGGTGCACGCGGGAGTACCAAGCCTGAAGTAGAGGACTAGTGGAGGAGAGCAGGAAGTAAGGCAGGCCGATGCTGACAGTCAAAACGGCGAGGATGGGGAGAATGGGCGCGGAGTCCCCCGCGGGCTTGAGCCAATCGGGTGGGAGCGAGGGGGTAAAAAGGACGGCAAGGGCGAGAAGCGTCGAGTGGAGCAGAAACTGCTGACGGGAGTTCAAGCGACGGATGGTCCAGTGGGCATAGGCGTAGCCGGCGAGCAGGAGGATCTGGAAAAAGAGCATGCAAGTGTTCCAGACAACGGCGGAACCTCCGAACCAGGGAAGGATGAGTTTGGCGATAAGGGGCTGGACGAGGAAGAGAAGGAAAGCGCTAAGAAATACAGTTGCGGCGTAAATGGCCATTGTCGCTTATGGTAACCGGAATTTCCTAGGGAGCGGCAAGAGCCTGGTCGAGATCGGCGAGAATATCGCTGATGTCTTCAATGCCGACTGAGAGACGCACGAGGTTGTCGTGGATTCCGAGCCGGGCGCGTTGGCGTGGTGGGATGTCGCGGTGGGAGGCGATGGCGGGATAGAGCGCCATGGTGTGGACGTCACCGAGGCTCGTGGCGGGAACGATCATGCGGAGGCGATCGAAGAAAGCGAAGACGGCTTGGCGATCAGCATCGCGAATTTCGAAAGAAACCATGGCGCCGAATTGGCCGGCGGGAAGGAGCCGGGCCGTGGTTTCGCGGTCGGGATGATGATCGAGGCCCGGGAAGTATACGGCTTCGACGGCTGGATGTGTGAGCAGGTGCCGCGCGACGTGGATTGCATTTTGGTTCTGGCGCTCGAAGCGAAGCGGGAAGGTCTTGATGCCGCGCATAGTGAGGTAGCACTCGAAGGGGCCGAGGATGGGGCCATAGATGCGGGAAAGAGCGCGGACGGGCTCAAAGTGTGCTGAGTCGCAACTGACGATTCCGCCGATGACATCGCCATGGCCGGAGAGATATTTCGTGGCGCTGCTGAGGGAAATGTGGGCGCCGAGTTCCAGAGGGCGCACCAGAGCGGGTGTGGCGAAAGTGTTATCAACGATCAGACAGGCGCCGGCGGCATTGGCCAGTTCCGCGATGCGGTCGATCTGACCAACGCGCAGTAAGGGATTGGAGATGGATTCCATCAGGATGACGCCGGGCTTTTCGTTTTCAATCGCCGCGGCAACGGCGTCGAGATTGGTGATGTCGACGAAGCTGGAGGTTGTGCCGAAAGGCTCAAAGACCTGCTCCAGCAGCTTCACCGTTGCGCCGTAGAGAGCATTGGCTGCAAGGACATGCTTGCGGCGATCGACGAGAGCGGCGGTGATGGCGATCTGCAGTGCGCTCATGCCGGAGGCGGTGGCGAGGCTGCCGTGGGCGCCTTCGAGATCGGAGACGAGTTCTTCGAGGGCGGCGTTTGAGGGATTGTCGTAGCGGGAGTAAGCGTAGCCCTCGAGTTCCTTGGCAAAGACTTTGTCGATCGATTCGAGGGAATCGTAAAAGAAACTTGCGGCTGTATGGATCGGGGTCGTAACCGGGATGGGACGGCCCGGGATGCGCTTGCGGTCACCGGAGTGAACCGCTTTAGAATGAATTTTCATTGATTCTGCTCGCGAAGGGAGTAAATGTGCGCGGACTACTGGACTGGCGGGCGCCGATCTGGGCCCAGGCGATCGTGTCGACGCTATCGCTGCTGGTAGCGGTGATGCGGGTAATGGGTTCGTTTCGGCGGAGGGGCCTGGCCGACATTTCTTTGTTGCTCGTATCCGGGGCGTTGTTGATCGCAGTTGCGTACAGCGGACTGCGGGCGATGCGCACGGGCCGCAGCGACTGGGGCTGGGGAGCGGTGATGGGATATGGCGTATTTGGGGCGGTGCTGCTGGGCATGGGGCTGTTGCTGGCAAGCCGTTAGGCTATTTGCGTTTCCAGCGAACTCCGTCCTTGGTGTCTTCAAGGATAATGCCAGCCTCGAGCAATTGGTTACGAATATCGTCGGCCCGCGAGAATTGTTTGGCTTTTTTCGCGGCCGTGCGCTCGGCGATGAGAGCTTCGATGGAGGAGTCGTCGAGGAGGCCAGCGGTCATAGTTGGTTCGAGGACGGCGAAGACCTGATCAAAGCGGGCCAGCAACTGAAGCGCTTCGGCTCGGTTGCCAGCAACGAATACGCCCTGGTCGAGCAAGGTGTTGGTTTCGCGCACGTACTCGAAAACCGCAGCCAGAGCTTCGGCGGTATTGAGGTCATCGTCCATGGCGGCTTCGAATTTATGGAGTGCGAAGCGGCTCAGTTCGCTGATGGACTCGTTGAGGCCATCGCTGAGCCGGCCGGATTGAAGGCGCAATTTGTAGTTGCGGAGGCGCTCGATCGAGCTTTGCGCCCCTTTGAGGGAGTCGAGCGTGAAGTTGAGTTTCTTGCGGTAGGGCACGCTCATGAGAACGAAGCGGAGGGCCTCGGGGCTGTAACCCATGTCGATCAGTTCGCGCAGCGTATAGATGTTGCCGAGACTCTTCGACATTTTTTGCATGTCGACATGGAGGTGTTCGCAGTGCAGCCAGAAGCGGGCGAACGGCTTGCCCGTGGCGGCTTCGGATTGGGCGATTTCGTTTTCGTGGTGGGGGAAGGCGAGATCGACGCCGCCGGTGTGGATATCGAGAGTGTCGCCGAGATACTTCATGGCCATCGCGGAGCACTCGATATGCCAGCCGGGGCGGCCGGCGCCAAAGGGAGCGTCCCAGCACGGTTCGGCGCCCTTTCTTTGTTTCCACAGTACGAAATCGCGGGCATCGTCCTTGTCGTACTCGTCGTTGTCGACGCGGGCCCCGGCCTGGATGCCGCTAAAGTCATGATGGGAGAGCTTGCCGTAGGAGGGAAATTTGCTGATGCGATAATAGACGCTGCCGTCGGACTCGTAGGTAAATCCCTTTTGCGCAAGCGTGGAAATCAGATCCACCATTTCCTGGATATGCTCGGTGGCGCGGACGATGCGTTCGGGTTTCTCGAGTCGCATGGTGGCCATGTCCTCAAGAAAAAACTGTTCGTATTTGCGGGTGTACTGCTCCATGGGTACGCCCAACTCCATCGATTTACGGATGATCTTGTCCTCGACATCGGTGATGTTCATGACATGCTCGAGGAGGAAGCCGCGGTAGCGCAGCCAGCGGCGTAGAGTGTCGTTGAAGGTAAAGGTGCGGAGGTTGCCGATGTGGGCGTAATTGTAGACGGTGGGCCCGCAGGAATACATGCGGACCGTGTTGCCGTTGGCGGGAGAAAAAGGTTCGACCTTGAGGGTCAGTGTGTTGTAGAGGCGGAGGCCCATGAGCGGGAATGAAACTTTCAGTTTAGCCTGACCGGGGCGCTTCGCTGTTCGGAAAGATGAGCAATGTGATGAAGCACCCGGTGGTGGATGGAGTGAATGAAGAAGTCCGCGTAAAATGACCAAAAGGCTTCGGGCAGTAGGCGGAGTTCATACCAGGTGGAGCCTTCGAGAAGTGTGCCGCCGTGCGGGAGGCGTAGCAGGCGAAACTGGCCACGGCGTGAAGTGAGGAAGCTGTCGAGGTGGGGAGGATGAATATCATAAGGGCTTAACTCACGCATGGGGGGTGGGCTCGCGGTCACGTCAAAGGCCAGTAATTCATTGGGCTGCCATGCGGTGACCGGTTCCACAAAGGGGCCGGTCGAGAACTCGCAGTAGCGAATCGCGCCTGGTCCGGTGCCCTCGATGCGGGCTCGCAGCGGGTAGGCGATCCCGGCGGCAAAGAACCACTCGGTGGGCGCCGGGAGATCGCGGAAAGAAATGACGTGGCGCCAAACGATTTCGGGCGGAGCCGCGATCTCGACGGATGTGACGACGCGGTGAAGCCGGTTGGGAAGGCCGGCCCAGGTGTCAATGGTGGCCGTAAGTGGACAGGTTGCCAGTAAAGAAATTGCGACCACGAAGGCGTTGGGCCGCACGGATGGCGAGGGAGTAGCAATGGCTCGCCCAACCACTACACCTGCCATGGCAAGAGGCAAAGCAAGGGGAATGCTCATGAGCAAGCAGAGCAAGCCCTCCAGCGCGAAAGAGATCATGACGATACCCACCATCGCCATAGCCAGGCAGGAAACAGAAAAACAGTAGCGGAAAGAGCGTAACGACTTGGAGGAAACCAGCAGCGCACTAATGAGGCCGATGGCGAAGGGAACAGCGAAAAAGACACCCCAACCGTAAGAGCGGAAGCCCCAAACGCACAGCCCAATGGCGGCCAAGCCGACAGCGGCGGAGATCATCGCAGCCGCCCAGGCACTGCTGTATGATTCTGGTCTCTTGAGGAAGGAAAAAAATACAGACTTCTGTGCCGGGGCAAGGAGCAGATACCAGAAGAACACCAGATTGATGGAGGGGAAAAAGAAAAGGATGACCAGCCACGGTGGAAGGCTAAGCGTTTCCAGGCGGCGAAGGCAGAGCCAGATGCCGGCCAGTGAAAAGGGGAGAGCCAGGGCAGCCAGACTGAGAAGGACCGGGTAGCTGTCAGGGGTTAAGTGGAGGAGGTCGAAGGGAAGCGGTGAGTAGTAAAGACCCGGTGACCACGGGATACGGAAGCTCTTCAACAGGAAAAAATCGAGTAGGATCTTGAACCCAGCAAGAAGAACTCCCAGGATTAGGAAGGAGCCTCGGCTGATGGGTTGCATGGTGCGATTGTAATCGAAGGGATTACGATAGAGGGTTGCAACCTTTTTCCTTCGAGCTGGAGGCTGTGTGCCCGGAAACCGGAGCGCGGGCTGGAAAGCTGCATACCCCACACGGTGTCGTTCCCACGCCGATCTTCATGCCGGTTGGTACGCAGGCAAGCGTGAAGGGGCTATCTCCGCGTGACCTGATTGCCGACGTCGACCCGCCGATTATTCTCGCCAACACCTATCACCTTTATCTGCGCCCAGGGCATGAAACGGTTCGGCAACTGGGCGGGCTGCATGAGTTCATGAAGTGGCCGAGAGCGATTCTGACCGACAGTGGGGGCTTTCAGGTGTTTAGCCTGAGTGATTTACGGAAGGTGCGGGAAGAGGGGGTGGAATTCCAGAGCCATTTGAATGGGGACCGGCATGTGTTCACGCCGGAGAGCACGGTGGATGTACAACTGGCTCTGGGCAGCGACATCATGATGGTGCTTGATGAATGCACGGAGTATCCGGCAAGCCGGGAGCGGGCCAGATCGAGCATGGAGTTGACGTCACGATGGGCGCGGCGGGCTTTTGCGCATTACCGCGGGCCGCGCGGGGAAGCCGAGGGGCGCCATGCCCTGTTTCCGATCGTGCAGGGGGGAATGTACCAGGACTTGCGCATTGCCTCGGCCGAGGCATTGCTGGAACTGAACGCGTATGGATATGCCATAGGGGGCCTGAGCGTTGGCGAGCCGCGCGAGGAGAGTTTGGCGATGACGGAAACCGTGGCGCCCTTGCTGCCGGCGGAAAAGCCGCGCTACGTAATGGGGGTGGGACTGCCCGAGGAACTGCCGGAATATGTTGCCCGCGGCGTAGACATGATGGATTGCGTGATGCCGAGCCGGAATGCGCGCAACGGTTGCCTGTTTACGCGCCATGGCAAGCTGATCATCAAGAACGCGCGCTACAAAGCCGACGGGGATCCTGTCGATGCGGAATGTGAGTGCTATACCTGCCAGAACTTTTCGCGAGCGTATTTGCGGCACCTGTTTCTGGCGCAGGAGATTCTATTCGCGACGCTGGCGACGATCCACAACCTGCGGTATTACCTTGACATCATGCGCGCCATGCGGAGTAGTATTTTGAAGGGAAGATTTCCGCAGTTCTTGGTGGGATTTCGTTCCCGCGCCCAAAGTGCGGGTGCCGAGACCTAGGAAAAGACTGTAGAATCTTTAGGAAGATCCCGGAACCAACAACGTGACACCCATTGCCCTGATATTGCAGGCCGCCCCGAATCAACTGCTCGGACTCTTGCCCATTGTGGCGATGTTCGGCATCATGTATTTTCTAGTGATTTTGCCCGCGCAGAAACAGCGGAGGCAGATGAAAGAGATGCTGGCGGGTCTGAAGAACGGGGACGAAATCGTGACCAATGGCGGCATCATAGGCACGATTTTTGCGATGAACGAAGAGGATCAGACGATCGTAATCCGCGTCAAGCCAGACGGCGTGAAGCTGCGACTGGCGCGGCAGAGCGTTGCCAGCGTGCTGAACCCGGAAGGTGGAGCCGCCTCGAAATAGGGCCGCCGGAGCCGGTACAGAAAGTCCGGCAGGAATTTAAGCAGGAAGGTTTTCGTAATGGATAGAAGTTTGTGGATCAAGATTGCGTCGATTCTTGGCGTGACCTTGGTATGTCTCTACGGCATTATCGGCATTCCCAAGAATCAGCGTGAATTGGTGGACAATTTCAACAACAATATCAAGCTCGGTCTCGATCTGAGGGGCGGAAGTCAACTGGTGCTGCAGGTGCAGGTGCAGGATGCTTTCAAGGCCGAAGCCGATCAGTTGATGGATCGCCTCAAGACCGAACTGCGGACCGCCAGTATCGACTATGGCTCCTTTGACCGCAACGAGCCGGGTTCCATCGAGGACGCCGACAAGATTGAAATCATTGGCAAAGGCATACCGATTGCCAAGGCGGGAGAGTTTCGCCGCCTGATCGGGGAACGGTTTCCGGAATGGAATGTGACGAGTACCTCGAGCAGCGACTACAAGATGACGCTGAAGCCGACGTCGGCGTTGGAGTTGCGGAAGAAGACGGTAGCCAGCGCCATCCGCACAATCGAAAGCCGCATCGACGGCCTGGGGCTGGCGGAAGCGAGCGTGCAGCAGCGCGGGGCGGCAGAGACAGAGCCGGAAATCCTCGTGCAGATGCCCGGAGTGGACGATCCGGCGCGCATCAAGCAAATTCTGCAAACGGCGGCGCTGCTGGAACTCTATCAGGTAGAGGAAGGACCCTTTCCATCGCGGGAGCAGATGCTCAATCAGTTCAATGGAATCCTGCCGCCAGGCACGAAGGCTGTGCGGGGCATGGGTACGCAGGAGAGTTGGTTTTTGTTGAAGCGAGCGCCGGTGATCACCGGGCGCGACCTGCGGGATTCGCGCTCGGCGCAGGACCCCATGAATAATGGCTGGGTCACGACATTCGTGCTGAGCCAGGACGCGGCGGGACGATTCGGCCGATTCACGGAAGCCAATATCAACAAGCGTCTGGCGATCGTGCTGGACGGGCAGGTGCGGAGCGCGCCGACGATCCAGAACAAGATTTCCGACAACGGGCAGATCACCGGCGCGGCGACGCAGCAGGAAGCGAATGACCTCGCGTTGGTGCTGCGGGCGGGTTCGCTGCCGGCGAGCGTTGTGTACCTCGAGGAGCGCACGGTCGGACCCTCGCTTGGTGCGGATTCGATCCGCGAAGGTCTGGTGAGCGGCACCGTCGGACTGGCCGCCGTGGTGCTCGTGATGCTGGTCTATTACAAGAAGGCGGGAATCAATGCGACCGTAGCGCTGATTTTGAATGCGATCATTCTGATTGCAATTCTGGCGTTCGCGGGCGCTACCCTGACTTTGCCAGGCATTGCCGGTATCGTGCTGACCATCGGCATGGCCGTTGACTCCAATGTACTGATCTTTGAGCGGATCCGTGAGGAGCTAAGCGGAGGTAAAGCGGTTCGGGCCGCGATCGATGCGGGCTTTTCGCGAGCGTTTTTAACCATCATCGATACGCACGTAACGGCCGTGGTTTCAAGCGCATTTTTGTTCATCTTCGGAACGACCAATGTGAAAGGCTTCGCCGTGACGCTGATCATCGGTTTGCTGGCGAATGTCTTCACCGCCGTGTTTGTGTCGAAGGTGATCTTCGATTGGGAACTGAGCGGCAACAAGAAGCTAACGACCCTGAGCATCTAGCTCGGTACAAGAATTGAAAGAAAGTCTCTCGCCGTTAAGCGGTACGATTTCTCCTTCCGGCGGGAACCAGAAAGGAATTGCCGGTGTCCAAACCGCTTGGGCATCGGGCAAAACTCAGGCAGCATGCAGATTTTTAAGGACACAAATTTTGACTTTCTCGGCAAAAAGGTACCTTTTATCGGGCTATCGCTTTTGCTGACCTTAGCCGGGCTGGTCAGCCTTGTGATGAAGGGTGGCCCCCGCTACGGAATTGATTTCAAGGGTGGGACGCAGATTTACGTAAAGTTTGCCGACAAGCCGAGCGAGGATCAGGTACGCACCGCGTTGAGTAAACGCATTCCCGGGGAGATCTCGGTGGTGGCCGTTCAGGGCACAAATGAATTGATCATTCAGACGGAAATCCAGAACGAACGGGAATTGCAGTCCACGCGTCAGAGCATTGAAGAGGTGCTGATAAGCGTGTTTGGATCGACGCCGGACAAACTGGATTTTGCTGGCGCCGGGGCTGGGCGATTATTCGATCGGCTGAACCTTCCCTTGCAAAAGGCGGGCGTGTTCATTTCCGATGAGGACTTGCGCAAGCTGATTGGCGGAGTGTTGAGCGTGCGTGACAAGCAGAAAGGCGGTATGCTGGCCAGCTTTGATGAATTGAGTGGCGTACCTGGCATGACGCCGCAAATTCTGAGTGTTTTGAAGCAGGAAGCATACCTCGGAAAATACGTTGTGCGAAACACCGAAGTGGTCGGGCCGAAAGTGGGCAGTGAACTGCGTACGCAAGCTTTGCTCGCAACCCTTTACGCCCTCGGGGGAATGTTGATATATGTAGGCCTGCGATTCGAGTTTGTGTATGGCTTCGCGGCCGTCATCGCGGTTTTTCACGACACGATCATCACTATCGGACTTTTTTCTCTGTTCGATAAAGAGATTTCCTTGACAGTGATTGCCGCCCTGCTTACATTAGTTGGTTACTCGATGAACGACACGATTGTGGTTTTTGACCGCATTCGTGAAAACCTCCAGAGAGGCCGCAAGGGTGATTTGACCGCGCTCGTCAATCGCAGCATCAACGAGACGTTGAGCAGAACGATCATGACTTCGGGCCTCACATTTCTGACGGCTGTGGCGCTGTGGTTGTTCGGAGGCCAGGTGTTGAACGGATTTTCGTTCGCCTTGGTGGTTGGCATTCTGGTTGGTACGTATTCGTCGATTTTTGTGGCAAGCCCGATTCTGATCTTCTGGCAGGACTTCTCCAAGAAGCGTGGTGGCGATCAGAAGACCGGTGGCTCCAGCCCGGTAGTAACAACCGCGAAAAAACTCGCGGCGAAATAACAACCATGACCCCCCCGGAACTCCGGTGCGAAAAACGGTGTCTAGGTGAAGGGAAAGGATAAAAAAGGGATGTTCGAGCAAAGCCTGATCATAGAAGAGGGGGGAACCAGGAAAGCGAGTTCCGTTTTCATTTCGTTCCTGATCCAAGTCTCGCTGATGACGGTCATCGTTATTCTGCCGTTGATCTATTACGAATCGATCAGCGCGGCAGCTCTGGGCAGCAGCCTGGTGGCTCCGCCGCCGCCGCCACCCCCGCCGCCCCCGCCGGCGCCGGTTCAGGCCGTGAAGGTGAAAGTCATTCCGAAGCAGTTCAACGCAAACGTATTGATGGCGCCCAAGCAAATCCCGAAAGAAATCGCAATGATTCGGGAAGACGACCTTCCTGTTGCGACGGGAGTCACCGGCGGGGTGCCGGGAGGTGTTCCTGGCGGTGTTCCGGGTGGTGTGATGAGTGGATTGTTGAGCTCGATTCCAGGTCCCCCGCCGCCGCCGAAAAAAGAAGATCCGCCGAAGCCGAAGCCGCCCGCGGCTCCGATTCGGGTGGGTGGTAATGTGCAGAGCGCGAAACTGATACGGCAACCCCGTCCCATGTATCCACCTCTTGCCCGTCAGGCGCGCATCTCCGGCGTTGTAAAATTCAATGCCGTGATTGCCAAGGACGGCACCATCCAAAATCTGCAGATGATATCTGGTCACCCTCTGCTCGTGCAGGCGGCGA
>Ga0068877_10001492_pt1 | contig 19256 bp, 15 predicted proteins | sample NOAtaG_FD_66437 | JGI IMG/M metagenome (GOLD analysis project Ga0068877, IMG submission 66437) | Freshwater lake microbial communities from Lake Erie, under a cyanobacterial bloom - NOAA_Erie_Diel6S_1000h metaG | ecosystem: Environmental > Aquatic > Freshwater > Lake | place: USA: Ohio, Lake... | reverse complement strand
TGGCTGTGGCGCTTCGTGCGCGCCGGCAGGCCCGAGCGCGTGCAGGAGATCGCGCGCGCCCTGCGGCCGCTGACCACGCCGACGGTGGAGATGCACCGGCAGTTCGCGCGCGAGGCCGGCGTCGAGGACCTCGTGCGGCAGGTCGGCCACCTCCACGTCTATCGCTCCGAGGAGGCCTTCGCGAAGGACGCCGGAGCGATGGCGCTGCGCGAGGGCAGCGGCGCGCGCGTCGCCGAGCTCGGCTTCGACGACCTGCGCCAGCTCGAGCCCGACCTCGACCGCGGCTACGTGCGCGCGCGGCTGATCCAGGAGAACGGCCATTGCCGCGACCCGCTGCGGCTCACGCGCGCCTATGTCGAGCTGGCGCAGCGCCGCGGCGCCGCGCTCAAGCGCGCGCGGGCGACCGGGTTCCGCCGCGACGGCGGGCGCGTCGTCGCGGCCTTCACCGACCAGGGCGACGTCGAGGGCGACGCCTTCGTCGTCGCGGGCGGCGCGTGGTCGCGCGACCTCGCCGCGTCGCTGGGCGACGCAGTGCCGCTGGACACCGAGCGTGGCTACCACGTCATGGTCTCCGGCCCCGAGGCGGGGCCGCGCACGCCGACGACGTCCTTCGAGGGCAAGTTCGTCGCGACGCCGATGGAGAACGGCCTGCGCGCGGCCGGGACGGTCGAGTTCGCCGGGCTGCATGCCGCGCCGCGCTGGGACCGCGCCGACGTGCTGCTGCGCCAGGTGCAGGCGATGTATCCCGGCCTCGCGCGCCAGATGCCGGAGGCGCGCCTGTCGCGCTGGATGGGGTTCCGCCCGAGCATGCCGGATTCCCTGCCCGTGATCGGGCCGGCGGGGCGCGTGGGCAACGTGTTCTACGGGTTCGGGCACGGCCATGTCGGCCTGATCTCGGCGCCGATGACCGCGCGGCTGCTCTCCGACCTCGTCGCCGGCCGGCCGCCCTCGATCGACCCCGCGCCCTACGCGGCGTCGCGCTTCGGCTGAGCGCGGCGCGGCACGCTCAGGCGTCGAGCTCGAGGACCGCGCGGTCCTCCTCGACCACGAGCGCGGCCTGCGCGCCATCGCGCAGCAGCGGCCAGGGATCCTCCGCCGGGTCGCAGGCGACCGGGATGCCAGAGAGGATCGCGCCCTGCACCACAGAGGGGTCGGGCAGCGTGCCCGAGACGATCGCCGCCGGCGCGTTGCCGTGGCGGAAGAGCTGGTGAAGGAAGCGCCACGCGCCCGCCGAGCCGCGCGTGTAGGGCATCACGAGCACGACGCCGGCCAGCGACCGGCCCCTGACGCTCGGCAGGTCGCCGACGACGCGGCCGCTGCGGATGTCGACGTCGCCCAGGAAGCTGATCGCCTCGCGCGACGGCAGGAGCGGCCCGCGCGCGCTGCCCTCGACGATGCCGCGCAGCGCGATGCGGCGCGTCATCGCGCGCCCCGCGGCACGAAGCGGCCGGAGCAGGCGGTCTCCACGGCTTCCTCGGCGCCGGTCAGCAGTACGGGGCACTGGATCATGTCGCGCACGTACTTCGCCTGCTTGGCGGAATCGACGACGACGGCCCTGAGGCGCGGCGGGACGACGCCGAGCGCCGGGTCGGGCGAGACCGTGCGCGCGAAATGGCAGGACATGGGGCAGGTGTCGGAGATCACCTTCGCACCTGCCGCCTCGAGCCGCGCCAGCACGCCGGCGTCGGCCGCCGCGTTGCGCACGTTGCGGCTCGCGGTGATCCAGAGTTCGATGCCGCCGGCGACGCGCCGGCCGTCGAGCAGCCGCGCGTAGTGCTTCATCTCCTCCCACGACGCGTGCGGGCAGCCGAGATGGACGATGTCGATGGCGTCGTGCGCGTCGCGGTAGCGCGCGTAGACGGCGTCGATCGCCGCGCGCCCGACGCGCGTCGGCGCGGGGACGTCGCGCCCGCCGAACGCCGCCTCGACGTCGGCGAAGGGCGGCGTGGCGCCGGGCACGATGAACATCGACGCGCCGCCGGACGTCGCGATGCCCGCGCCGAGCGCGTCGAGCTCGTCGAGCGAGGGACGTCGCGCGAACCCCGTGACCACCGGCACGCCGTCGCCGATCGCGGCGCCGACATGGAAGCCGAGGCACGAGAAGTCGCTCGGCCCCGCGAGGTCGGCCTCGACGACGAACAGGCCGGTGCCGCGGCGCATGTCGTCGCGGTGGTAGCCGAAGAGCGGGTAGCGGCCGGTCATGCCGGCATAGACGGCGAAGAAGCCGTCGCGGTTCGAGCGCGCGCCGAGCACGGAGTTGCAGAAGATCGTGACCGTCGACTCGATCGAGGTCATGTGCGTGTTCCAGGTCGGCCAGTGGCCGGCCCAGTAGGGCGTGCAGGTGAAGGTGCAGTCGCTGCCGAGCCGCGCATGCGCGCCGGCCGCGCGGCGCTGCAGCCGCGCGAGGGATTCGGGCGCCCCGGTCGCGCGCCAGTTCACCGTGTCGGCGTTGGCGATGTTGACAGAGGCGGGCACGGCCATGCGCGCGTCGATGGCGGCGAGCTCCTCCATCAGCTCGACGTCCTCGAGGTAGAGCGCCATGCCGGCGTGGATGTGCGCGTAGCCGATCTCGACCATGCGCGGCGCGCCATAGGCGCGGCCGAGCTGCACGAGGCCCTTCATGGCGCGCTGGCGCGCCGGGCCCTCGCGGCCTTCGAGCATGTCGCGCTCGGCCTGGGTCAGGTCCATGGCGTGCAGTCTGCGCCCGACGGGGCCTTGGCGGAAGCCCTCGCGTGGCTGGACGGATGCGTGGCGCGCGTCGCCGTACTAGTCTGCCGGCAGGGCGAGGGGAGGGAACCTGCATGGATCCTGCGCATGCGCGCATCGCGCGCGGGGGCAAGGCGATCTACGGCGCGCGCGTCGGCATCCTGATGCTGGAGGCGCGCTTCCCGCGCATCCCCGGCGACATGGGCAACGCGACGACCTGGCCCTTCCCGGTCCTCTACAAGGTGGTCGCCGGCGCCTCGCCGCAGCGCGTCGTGCGCGAGCGCGCCGCCGGCCTGCTCGAGCCCTTCCTCGATGCCGCGCGCGAGCTCGTGCGCCTCGGCGCGGACGGCATCACCTCCAATTGCGGGTTCCTGTCGCTGTTCCAGGACCAGATCGCCGCCGCGGCCGGCGTGCCGGTGGCGATCTCCAGCATGATGCAGGTGCCGATGGTCAACCGGCTCCTGCCGCCGGGGCGCCGCGCGGGCATCCTGACGATCAGCGCGGCGACGATGACGGCCGAGCACCTCGCCAGGGCCGGCGTGCCCGGGGGCACGCCCGTGATGGGCACCGATGGCGGGCGAGAGTTCACGCGCGCCATCCTCGGCGACGAGGACGCGCTCGACGTCGCGGCGGCCGAGCGGGACATCCTCGACGCGGGCGCGGAGCTCGTGCGGCGGAACCCGGAGGTCGGCGCGATCGTCCTCGAATGCACGAACATGGCGCCCTATGCGCGCGCGCTCGCCGAGCATGTCGGGATGCCGGTCCACGACATCTACAGCTTCGTGACCTGGTTTCATGCCGGGATCGCGCCGCGCGACTTCGGCCATCCGGCGAGCGACAGGCGGCAATGGAGGGAAAGATGAGCGCGGGCAAGGCAGGCAAGGCGACCGCGACGCGGGCGCTGGCGAGGTTCGTCGCGGGCTTCCGCGCGTCGCGGCTGCCGGCGGCGGTGCGCAGCCGCACGCTGGAGCTGGTGCTCGACGGCACCGGGGCGCTCGCCTCCGCGGCAAATCCCGCCTTCTCGACGGGCCGGCTGATCGCCGCCTTCGTGCGCGGTCAGGGCGGCCGGGGCCAGGCCTCGATCGTCGGCCACGGCTTCCGCAGCTCGGTCGCCAACGCCGCGCTCGCGAACGGCACGATGGGCTACGCCTCGGACGTCGAGCCGCACCATCCCGAGGCGATCCTGCATCCGATCGCCGTGATGATCCCCACCGCGCTCGCCGTCGGCGAGCACGCCGGGTCGACGGGCGCGGAGTTCCTGGCCGCCGTCGCCATCGGCTGCGAGGTCGAGTACCGCGTGTCGATGGCGCTCGGGCCGGCGGAGCAGTACGCGCTCGGCTTCCATCCCTCCGCGGTGTGCGGCTGCTTCGGCGCGACCGCCGCGGCGGCGTTCCTGCTCGGCCTCGACGAGGAGGCCTGCGTGCGGGCCTTCGGCCTCGCGGCCTGCCAGGCCTCCGGCATGATGGCGTGGGAGAGCGACCCGACCGAGAACGCGCGGCCCTTCCAGATGGGCGTCGCCGCGCGCAACGGCGTCACCGCGGCGATGCTCGCGAAGAGCGGCTTCGGCGGTCCCGACGCGGTCTTCGACCACGGCCACACGGTGTTCCGCGCCTTCAGCCGCGCGCCGCGCCCGGAGAAGCTGCTCGCGGGGCTCGGCAGGACGTGGGACGGGATCATGGAGCTCGCCTTCAAGCCCTATTCCTGCGTGTCGTTCCTGCATCCCGGCCTCGACGCGCTGCTCGGCATCGTGCGCGAGAACGACCTGCGCCCCGCCGACATCGCCAAGCTGACGCTGCGCTTCCCGAAGGACGGCATCCACTGCGTCGACGGGAACCCGCTGAAGAGCCATTGCGCGCAGTACATCCTGCCCGTCGCGGTCGCCGACCGCGGACTGCAGGTCGCCGACATCTTCGTCGACCGCCGTGCCTCGGACCGCGAGGTCGCCGCGCTGGCGCGGCGCGTGCGCGTGGTCTCCGACCCGGAGCTCGACCCGCTCTTCCCCGACTTCTACGCCTCGATCGTCGAGCTCGAGACGCGCGACGGCCGCCGCTTCACGCGCCGCAACGACATCGCGCGCGGCTACCCGGAGACGCCGCTGGGCGCCGAGGAGCTGATCGCCAAGTTCGAGCTGCTCGCGGGCTCGGTCATGCCGGCCGCGCGCGTGCGCGCGCTCGGGCGCAGCGTCGTCGAGCTGCCGCGCGCGCGCGACCTGCGCGCCTACGCGTCGGCGCTGCGCGCGAAGGCGAGGCCACCCGCGCGCCTCGCGGCCAGACCCGGGCGGCGCGCGCCATGAGCCTCGGGCCCGTGCGCGAGCTGCGCGTCGGCCTCGCCGGCTTCGGCAACGTGGGCCAGGACCTCGCGCGCCGCCTCTGCGCCGGCGCGATCCCCGAGGCCCGCCTCGTCGCGGTCAGCGCCCGCGACCTCGTGCGCGCCGAGGCGAACGCCGCGTCGCTGCAGCCGCGGCCGCGCGTCGTGCCGCTGGCGGAACTCCCGGCGCTCGTCGACGTCGTCGTCGAGTGCGCGACCGCGGATTCCTTCCCGGAGATCGCGCGCGCGACGCTCGGCGCGGGGCGGCTGCTGGTCGCGGTCTCGGCCGGCGGCGTGCCGAACTGCCCGGAGATGGCGGAGCTCGCGCGCGCGCATGGCGGGCGCGTGCGCATCGCGTCGGGCGCGCTGCCGGGCCTCGACATCCTGCGCTGCGCGCGCGAGGGGACGATCCGCAGCGTGCACCTGCGCTCGCAGATCAAGCCCGGGTCGATGGCGCACGAGCGCTACGTGCTCGATCGCGGCTTCGACTTCGCCAACGCGCCGCCCGCGAAGGCGGTGAAGGTGTTCGAGGGCAGCGCGGGAGAGGCCGCCGCGGCATTCCCGCGGCACTTCAACGTCGCCATCGCGCTCAGCCTCGGCGGCATCGGCTTCGACCGCACGACCGTGGAGATCTGGGTCGACCCGGACATCGGCGGCGCGATCCACACGGTCGAGGTGGACGCGGAGGACATCGGCCTCACCATGCAGAGCCGCAACCGGCCCTCGGCCAACCCGCGCACGTCGCGGATCGTGAGCCCGAGCATCCTGGCCGCGCTGCGCTCGCTCGTCGCCCCGGTGCAGGTCGGCAGCTGATCGTGGCCTGGCGCGCGCGGAGGAAGGCGTAGCCCCACCGGGCGACGCCGGATGCGCACCTGCCCGGCGCGGGCCGCGCTGGCTAGGTTTCGTCGCGCAACCAGGGAGGTGCCGATGCGAAACCACGTAGCCACCGTCCGTTTCCGCCTCGCCGTGGCGGAGATCGGATACGAATACGCCACGTCCGACATGCCCGGCGCGCCGCAGGCCGGGCCGCAGGAGAACGAGATCGCCCAGGGCGCCTGCGCGCAGGACGTGCTCGCGGGCGTCGCGACGATCACCAACGGGCTCGGCGCGGCGGGCTTCGCCGCGAATGTCGTCGCGACCGTGGCGAACACGCCGATCGCCGTCGCCAACGTGCTGGCCGGGACGGGCGGGCTCATCGCCGCGGCCGCTCAGGCCTTCGACGGCAGCCCGGCGTGCCAGGCCCTCGACAACGCCGCGGCCGCCAACTCGCTCGGCCTCGGCGCGATCGGGGCGCCTTGAACGGGACGGGGGTGGCGACGGCAGGGGGACCCCGCGTCGCCGCCCTCGCGCTCGCCTGCCTCGTGCTGGCCGGGGCGCTGCAGGCCTCGGCGACCGAGGCCGCCAGGAGGATCGACGAGCTCACCGATGCGTTCGTGCGCATCGCGGGCACGGGGGAGTTCGGCGTGTCCGTCCCCGGGCTGGTGCGATGGCAGGACGGGACGCTCGACATCGCCCTCGTCGGGCGTCCCGAGCCCGACCAGGTCGAGGCCCTCGACGCGCTCCTGCCGCGCCTGTCATCCGCGACGGGCCTGTCCGTCAGCAGGGTCCCGCCGGTCGCGGCGCCGCCCGGCGACGGCGTGGCCGGCGACATGGAACTCGCGCTTGCGGCCCCGACCACCCACCTGCGCATCTTCGGGAACCTCGCCGGAGGGGACCCCTATGTCTACGCGGTCCACGGCCGCGACGGAGCCATGCGGATCTGGCGCGCGAACATGCTCGTCGCCTTCGGCAGCCACGAGGACATGCGCAGGCTCGCCCGCGTGGCGGGCGTCGATGCGCGGCTGCGCGCCGATGTCGACGGCGGGACGACGCCCTGCTTCGCGAACCTGACCATGGACCCGAAGCGCCATCTCGTCCTCTATGCCGTGGTCGGCCTGCGCACGGACATACCGGGCTGGGCACGGCGTCGCTGCATCCACGAGGAGATCACGCAGTCGCTCGGGCTGCGCAGCGACCTGCCGGGGTCGCAGGTCTCGCTCTTCGACGACGCCATGATGCTCCGGCGCACGGAGCTCACGCGCGACGACTGGATGTTCCTCGAGATCCTCTACGATCGTTCGCTGCCCCCGGGCCTTCATGGCGCCGAGCTGCGCAGGCGCGTGCGACCGCTCGTGGAGGGCCACCTGGCGAGGCGCCGCGATTGACAGCCGAGCGGGCCGGGGTCTTGGATGGCCCGGCACTTCGACGAGGGGATGGCATGAGGAAGTCACTCGCGGCCGCGCTCGCGGCCTCCGGCGCCGCGGCGGCCTCGGCCTGCGCCTCGGCCCGGGCGGCCGGGATGGCGCCGGTCCCCGACCGTCCCGGGGCGCCGTGCCGCCATGTCGGGCGCGACGGCGCCGGCTGAAGCGGCAAGGGGCCCGCGCCCGCGAGGGCGAGGTCCCGCAACCATGCGCGAACTCGCAGGGCCAACCCGCAGCGCCGTCGCCGCCTGGGCGGCGCTCGCCACGCTCCTCCACCTCCACGCCGCGGTCGCCGGCTTCGGCGCGCCGCTCCAGGCGCGCGCCCTGCACCTGCTCGCCCTCCTGCCGCTCGCCTTCCTGCTCTGGCCGGCGCGCCCGGGCACCTCTCCGGCGCATCGCCCTTCGGGGCCGGACCTCGCGCTCGCGCTGCTCTCGATCCTCCCCGGCCTCCATGCCTTGCTCGGGCCCGACCGGGATGCCCTTCGCCTGGGCAACGCGGTCCCGCCCGAGACCGCCGAGCTGCTGCTCGGCGGCCTGGCCTCGCTGCTGGTCGTCGAGGCGCTGAGGCGCGTCGTGGCGCCCGTGTTCGCGGGCCTGGTCGCCGCCGGCATCCTCTACCTCGTCGCCTGCGCGTACCTGCCGGGCGTCCTCCACCACCGGGACGTGGCTCTGCACGAGATCGTCGGGTCGCTCTACCTGTCCGAAGGCATGGGCATGCTCGGCCCGGTCACCGGCATCTCGGCGACGATGGTCGCGGTCTTCGTCGCCTTCGCCGTGGCGAGCGAGAGGAGCGGCCTCGCCAGGTTCTTCCACGACCTCGCCATCCGCGCCGCGGGCCGCCAGGGCGGCGGCCCGGCGAGGTCCACCGTGATCGCCGCGGCGCTGTCCGGCACGTTCTCCGGCGCATCGACGGTTCATGGCCTCGCGACGGGTTCGCCTGCCATCCCGGCGATGGTCCGCCTCGGCTTCCATCGGGATTTCGCCGCCGGCGTCGCGGCGTCGTCCTCGGCCGGGATCCAGTTCATGCCGCCGGTGATGGGCGCGGGTGCCTTCGTGGTCGCGCTTGCCGCCGGCATCCCCTACGGCCAGGCCTGCCTCGCCGCGCTCCTCGGCGCGCTCCTCCACTTCCTGATGATCCTCGCCAGCGTCCATTTCGAGGCGAGGCGGCTGCGGATCCCCGGCCTGCCGGAGGCCGGGATCCCCGCCTGGCGCGACGTGCTGCGCGCCGCGCCGCTCCTCCTTCCGCTCGTGCTCCTCGCCGTCCTGCTGCTTCTCGGCCGGTCGCCGCAGCTCGCCGCCTTCTGGGCCTTCGTCGCGACTTTCCTCGTGTCCTGGGTCCACAGGCACCCGCCCGCGGCCAAGCTCGTCCTGCCGGTCGCGCTCGCGGTGGCGCTCGCGCTCGCGCGCTTCGGCGAGCATGACGCGGCGTGGTCCCTCTCCATCGCGCTGGGCGCGGCATCTCTGCTCGCGATGCTGTGGTCGCGCCCCGGCACGCGGCCGATGGTGCGCGAGGCCGTCGGCGTCCTCGTCGAGGCAGCTTGCCGCATGGTCGTGGTCGCGCTGGCCTGCGCGGGTGCCGGCATGCTCGTCGCCTGCCTGGCGGTGGCCGGCCTCGATGCCGCGGCGTCCGGCGCCATCCGGGCGCTGGGCCAGGGCAGCCTGCTTGCGGCGGGCGCGCTGCTTGCGGCCTCGACGCTCGTCCTCGGCAAGTGCCTGCCGGCGATCGCCGCCCAGGTCGTCGTCGCGTCGGCGGGCGCGCAGGTCCTGGTCGAGCTCGGCGTGCCGGCGCTTGCCGCGCACATGTTCGTCTTCTGGTTCTCGATCCTCGCCGTCGCGATGCCGCCCGCGTCCGTGGCGTCGATCGCGGGGGCGGATCCGCTGCGCACGGGACTCGCCGCAGCGCGCCTCGCCCTCGCGGGCGTCGTCGTGGGCTTCGGCTATCTCCACGCCCCGGCGCTGCTGATGCTGGGGGCCTGGCCCGACGTCCTCGGCGCGGCGCTGGCGAGCGCCGCCGGGCTCGTCCTCGCCGCGGCGGCGTTCTCCGGCCATTTCCGGGACGACCTCGCCATTGGCTGGCGCGTTGCCCTCGGCGGTGCCGCCATCGTCCTTGCGCTGCCGCTCGATGGCCTGGATCCGTGGGTGCGCGTCGCCTGCGAGGCCGTCATCGGCGCGGTGCTCTGGATGGCGCCGCGTGCCTTCGCGCCAGGCCCGGAGCGGTCGGCCGGGCGCGGGTAGGAGCGAGGGCCCCGCCGGCGCCCTCGGCCCGGGTTGCAATTCGTCGCGTGGACGCCGAGCCTCCACCCGTGCGCGGCGTCCCGTGCCCCGGCCGTGTCCCGGGCGATGGACGCCGGGATGCTCCAGGGGGCGATGGCCCCGCGATGGCCGGAGGGCGCTGGCGATGCAGGAACTCGAGACGGTGCTGCGCGGGGGCACCGTGGTCACGGCGAGCGACCAGTACCGCGCCGATGTCGGCATCGCCGGCGGGCGCATCGTCGCCATCGCCGACAGCCTGCGCGGCGCCCACGAGGTCGACGCCGGCGGATTGCTGGTCCTGCCTGGAGGCGTCGACAGCCACGTGCATGTCGAGCAGCCCGGCTCCGACGGCTCGATGACCGCCGACGACTTCGAGACCGGCACCCGCTCCGCGGCCTGCGGCGGGACGACGACGATCATCCCCTTCGCCGTCCAGGAGAAGGGCAAGGGCCTGCGCGCGAGCGTCGACGCCTATCGCCGGCGCGGCGAGGGCAGGGCATGGATCGACTTCGCGATCCACCTCATCGTTTCCGATCCGAGCGAGGCCGTCGTCGGGCAGGAGCTGCCCGCGCTGATCCGCGACGGCTACACCTCGTTCAAGGTCTACATGACCTACGACGACCTGAAGCTGGACGACCGCCAGCTGCTCGACGTGCTCGCCCTCGCGCGCCGCGAGGGCGCGATGACGATGGTGCATGCCGAGAACTCCGACTGCATCGCCTGGATCACGCAGCGCCTCGCCGCGAAGGGGCGCACCGCGCCACGCTTCCACGCGACCTCGCGCCCGATGCCGGTGGAGCGCGAGGCGACCCACCGCGCGATCGCGCTGGGCGAACTCGTCGACACGCCGATGCTGCTCGTCCACGTCTCCGGGCGCGAGGCGGTCGAGGAGATCCGCCGCGCCCAGGCGCGTGGCCTGCGCGTCTATGGCGAGACCTGCCCCCAGTACCTCTACCTGACGGAGGACGACCTGGGCGCGCCCGGGTTCCTCGGCGCGCGCTGCGTCTGCTCGCCGCCGCCGCGCGACCGCGCCAACCAGGAGGTGATCTGGGATGCGCTCGCCTCGGGCGTGTTCCAGGTCTTCTCGTCGGACCACGCGCCCTACAGGTACGACGACGCGCGCGGGAAGAAGCTCGCCGGCGACGACGCGCCCTTCTGGAAGATCCCGAACGGCGTGCCGGGCATCGAGACGCGCATGCCGCTGCTGTTCGACGGCGTGTCGCGCGGGCGCATCACGCTGCAGCAGTTCGTCGCCCTGACCGCGACCAACCCGGCGCGGATCTACGGCCTGTCCGGTCGCAAGGGATCGGTGTCGATCGGGGCCGATGCCGACATCGTGCTCTGGGACCCGTCGTGCGCGCGCACGATCCGCAACGCCGACCTGCACCATGCCGTCGACTACACGCCCTACGAAGGCATCGAGGTCAGGGGCTGGCCCGTCCACGTGATGTCGCGCGGCGAGTTCGTGCTGCGCGACGGCGCGCCGGTCGACCGTCGCGGCCATGGCCGCTTCCTTCCCTGCGACCCGCCGGAGCCCGCGCGCCCGCGCGGCCAGCCCGTGCTTCCCGCCGACCTGGTCTGAGCCGGCGCCGGGAGCCTCAGGCGAGCTTGCCGCGCGCGAGCACCGGCCACTCGACCTCGACCACGCCGTCGCGGATGCCGTAGAGCGTGTCGTGCATGTGCACGGTCGTGTCGCCGTAGCCCGCGACGAACTCGACGCTGTCGCCGATGCGTGGCGTCGCCGAGGGCGCCTGGAGCTCGATCGTCGAATGCTCGGCCGAGAATGAAAGCCCCGCGATCGCGCCGAGGCCGATCGGCATCGGGTTGATGCCATCGGCCGACATCGCCTTGCGCCCGGCGTCGCAGATGATGCGCGTCGGCGTCGGGCGGCTCGTCACCGTCGCGAGGATGGTCAGCGCGGGGGGCAGGTCGGCGCGCATCGAGGTCGTGTAGCGCATGTCGCTCAGCATGCCGCCGCCGGCCTGGATCTCCGTGACGCCCGGCTGGTGCATGGTGTAGCGGATCGTGCCCGTGCCGCCGCAGCTCACGATCGCGCAGGGCAGGCCGGCGCCGGCGCAGGCACGCGCGCTGCCGGCGAGCAGGGCGATGGCCTCGGCCACGCAGCGCTCCTTCTCCGCCGGGTCGGCGATGCCCACGGCCTGCGCCTCCCAGCCCATGACGCCGGAGAAGGACAGCCCCTGCGTGGAGGCGATGTGCCGCGCGAGCGCGACGACGGGCTCGCCCGGCAGGACGCCGGCGCGCCGCATGCCGATGTCGACCTCGATGACGACGCGCAGCACGACGCCCGCGCGGCGCGCGGCGGCGCCCAGCGCGTCGACGTTCCCGGCGTCGTCGACCGCGACGATCGGGTCGGCCGAGCGCCGCAGCCGCGCGAGCCTCTCCATCTTCAGCGGCGTGACGACCTGGTTCGCGACGAGGATGTCGCGTATGCCCGCGGCCGCGGCGACCTCGGCCTCGCCGAGCTTGGCGCAGGTGATGCCGATCGCGCCGGCCGCGATCGCGCGCAGCGAGATCGCCGGGACCTTGATGCCCTTGAAGTGCGGCCGCCAGGAGACGCCTGCCGCGCGGCACGCGCCGGCGATGGTGGCGATGTTGGCCTCCATGCGGTCGAGGTCGACCAGCAGCACGGGCGTGTCGAGTTCGGCCTTCTTGCGTCCGACGCAGGAGACGGGCATCGCGGCGATCCTTCCGGTGGCGTGGCTGTCCGGAGATAGCTACGACGCCCGTCGCGAGGCGTCCATCGCCCCGCGCGACGCGCGGGCTCAGGCGAAGAGGGCGAGGTACTCGGAGCCGGGGCCGGTGGCGCCTGCGGCGGCTTCCGTCGCGGACTTGGCGTCGCGCAGCGACAGGAAGCGCTGGATGAAGCGCTTCGTGAACTCCGTCTGCTGCGCCGTCCCCGAGGAATCGGCTGCGGGCGTGGCGGCGAGCTTGCGTCGCGCCTCGCCGAGCGAGAAGTCGACCCGCGCGCGCGACGCGCGCAGCGCCGATTCGACGTCGCCGGCATGGGAGGCGAGGGAGGCGAGCGTGGCGCGCGCCGCGGCGGGATCGCCGGGCAGGCTCGCGATGGCGCTCGCCATGTCGGCCAGCACCCTGTCGCGGAACGTCGGCGCTGCCTCGACCGTCAGCACCGCGCCGCCGGACTTCTGGCGGACGACGATGTCGCGCTGGCCCGTGACCAGCAGGTTCGTCCCGTTCGACGCGGCGCGGGCGACGATCGCCTCCGCCTCGGCGCGCAGCGCGCGCACCGACTCGTCTATCCGGCCGCGCGGGTCGAGCACGTTGGCCGCGCTGTCCGCGACCTTGCGGTCGATCGCCATGCGCGCGCGCGCGTCGGTGATCGCCGGGAGCAGGTCCGCGGAGATCGCGTCGCGCAGTTCCTCGGCCTTGTTCGCGGACATGAGGTTCGCGTTGCCGAGCACCGCGCCGATCGTCGCCTGGAGGTCCCGTCCGCGCAGCGTGAGGTTCTTGCCGTCGGGCAGCGCGTAGTTCGTGTCCGCCGCGCCGAGGAGGTTGTCGAGGCCCGTGCCCGGCGTCGCGAGCATGGTCGTGATCTCGGCGATCGCTGCCTGGGCCTGGTCGTCGAGGGACTGGCGGGTCGCCTGGTCGGTCGCGGCGACGGCGTCGACCGCGAGCTGGCGCAGCGCCGAGAGCTTCGTCGCCACCTGCCGCGCGCGATCGTCGGCGTCGATGACGGAGGAACGGGAGCGCTGCAGCGCGACGCTGTCGAGCGTGGAGGTGAAGTCGCCCACGCCCGAGATGCGCGTCGCGATGGCCTCGCGGTCGTCGAGCACCTGGTCGCGCGCCGCGCCGAGCTGCGGCCCGCCGCGGGAGATCGCGTCCACGACCGCGCCCAGGTTCGCGGCATCGCCCGCGTCGGCGACCGCGGCAAAGGCGGCGCCGGCGGCGTCGAGCTCTGCGAGGAAGCCGGAGAGGTCCTGGCGCCGCAGCGTCACCGTCGTGCCCGCCGTGTCGATGGTCGTCGACAGGTTGCCGGCAAGCGATCCGTCGAGGAGGTTCTCGTCCTGGCCGCCGAAGCGGTAGCTCGCGCCGGTCGAGAGCTCGTCGCGCATCGCGGCCGCGACCGCGGCGAACTCGACCTTGTAGTCGGGGAGGCTGCCGGCATTCGCGGGATCGGCGGCGAGCCGACGCAGCGCGGAGAGGCGATTGAGCCCGTCCGCGAGCTGGCCGATCGACGCCTCCGCGGCCGCGGCGAGGCCCTGCTGGCGCAGCAGCTGCGGGATCGCGACGTCGTGCACCGGGATGGTGGCGGCGTTCGCGCCATTCGGGTCCTGCAGCGCCGCGAGGCCGTCGTAGCGTCCGGCCGCGTCGCGCAGGCGCTGGCCGATCTCCCCCGCGCGCGTCGCGGCGGCGGCTGCCGCTGCCTGCGCGCGCTCGAGCGCTGTCACGTCGGCCTGAAGGTCGGCGCGCGACTGCTGCGCCGCCGCGCCGGTGCCCGACGGGCGGAACTGCGAGATGTCGAGCCGGCGCTTGATGATCTCGGCCTGCGTCTCGATCGGCTGGATCGCCACCTGCTCGGGGATCGCGAGCGTGTCGAGCACGACCTTGCGCAGCACCTTGTCGCCGAGGATCTGGTAGACGTCCGTGACCTTGCCGATGTTCTGCGCGAAGTAGCGCGCCTCGCGCACCGCCGGGTCCTGCTTGCCGAGCGACTTCTCGTACTCGGCCGAGACGAAGCGCTCCGCGAGCTTGTCGATCGTCGCCGGCAGCTTGAGCGTCGAGAGGCCGGTCTTCCTGATGTCCAGCGCCGCGGCGATCTCGCGGTAGCGGTTGTCCTTGAGGATGTTCGCCGTCGACTTCGTGTCGGTAAGGTCGGAGTTGAGCACGGCCTTGATGCGGCCGATGAAGTTGATCTCCGTGTCCAGGCCGTACGCCGAGAGCACGAAGCCCATCATCCGCCGGTTCTTGTAGAGGTCGTCCGGCGTCTTGATGCTGGCGATCTGGCTCTTGAAGTACTCGACCTCGCGCGTGATCGCGGCCGACGAACGGAACTTCGTCAGCGACCGCGCCGGGTCGGCGCGTTCGACGGACTGGTAGAGGGAGAGCGCGTTGGCCATGGCTTGTTCAGGCTCAGGGTGCGGGCGGCCGCGTTAAGGGCGGCTTAAGGCGGGGCCGTGCGCGCGAGGCGACGGTAGAGCGGGCCGAAGATCGCCGGCACGAAATAGAGGGGGAACTGGCCGACGGCCAGGAACAGGACCAGCTCGGGCCCCGCGGCCGGGCCCAGGACCGCGACGAGGTTGGCGAGGTTCCGGCAGCCCCCCACCAGCGCCGTGGTCATGCCCTGGGGCCGCGCCATCCGCCAGAAGATGGCGATGCCGGCCGCCTGGAGCAGGAAATTGGTCGCGAACCCGGCCGCGAGGTAGAGCAGCACCGACGCGGGCTTCTCGAGGACGAGCGCGGTGGTGCCATCCATCACCCCGATCCCGAACACGACCAGGAGGCCGACGGCGGCGCCGCCGATCGCCTTCTCGTTGCGCGCGACGCGCTCCGGCCCCGCGACGCGCCGGGCGACCGCGCCCAGCGCGAAGCCGATGCCGACGAAGACGGCGAGCCGCGCCATGAGCGCGCCGATCGGCAGGTCGAGCTCGATGCCGAGGAGGAAATAGGCGACGGGCGGCTGCAGCACCGGCTGCAGCAGGCTGCTGGCCATGACCGAGAACACGGCAAGCGCCCCGTCCAGCCCCATCATCATCACGAAGGTCGGGGCGGCGGTCAGGACCGGGGAGGAGGCCGTCAGCAGGATCGCGGCCTTGAGCGCGGGCGGCAGGGGAAGGGGCGCGAGGACGAGCGCGGCGAGGAGCGGCGCGCCGACCATGATCCAGGCGAGCATCGCCGCGGCGGCGGCTGGCCGCGAGGCCGCGGCGCCGGCGATCGCGCGCATGTCCAGGCGCATGACGTTGCAGACCATGAGGCCCACGATCGCCGGCGCGACGAGGGGCCGCGCGAGGCGCGCCAGGTCCGGCAGGGCGAGGCCGATGAACAGCGAGACGGCGAGGATCGGCGTGGCGCGGCGTCCCAGCAGCTCGAGCAGGCGAATCAAGGCGCGTCCGCCGGGGCGGCGCGCGCGGCCCGTGCCTTAACCTTAACCATCTCTTTACCGAGAATCATCGTGGCGGCTAGGATTCCTGAATCGCGCCGGCGGGGCATGTGTCCCGGACGGCCCACTCGAAGGTGAAGGAACCGCGCGATGTCCGCAATGGCACTCGCTAGCGCCCGCGACACGGCTTTCGCGACGATCGACGGGCTGACCGGCCTCGGCCTGGCGCCCACGCCGACCAACTACTCGGTCTGGCATTCGCATATCAGCGGGGAGAACCCCGGCCTGTCCCGGAGCATCCAGGAGCTGGTCGCGCGCGCCATCCCGATCACCGACGAGATGCTTTCGGATTTCTGGCGCCGCTTCTGCGCGCCGGCGATGGATCCCTCGGTGGTCACGGACGCGGGCGAGCGCCTCGGGCGCGTGATGGCGAGCATCGCGGAAAGCATCTCCGGCGCGGGCGCCGCGACATCGGGATTCACCGACGCGCTCGCGCGCTTCGGGGACGAGATCGTGGCCGCTGTCCGCATGCCGGACATGGCAGGCGTCATGCGCGAGGCGACGCGGCGCATGCTGGTGGAGACGAGGCGCATGGTCGAGAGCGCACGCGGCCTCGACGGCGACCTGCGTGTCGCCAGCCGCGAGGTCCAGGTGCTGCGCAACGACCTCGAGGAGGCGCGCCGCCAGGCGATGAGCGACCCGCTCACCTCGGTCGCGAACCGCAAGGCCTTCGACGAGCGCCTCGCGAAGGAGATGGCCGCGGCGAACGAGAGCGGATCCGACCTCGCGCTCGTGCTGCTCGACATCGACCACTTCAAGCGCTTCAACGACAGCTTCGGCCACGTGATCGGGGACGAGGCCCTCAAGCTCGTCGCGCATGCGCTCGTGGCGGGGGTCAAGGGCCGCGACATGGTCGCGCGCTATGGCGGCGAGGAATTCGCGGTGATCCTCCCCGCCACGTCGATTGCCCACGCGCTCGGCCTTGCCAACGGGCTCGGCGCCGCGGTGAAGGGACGCCGCATGCTGCTGAAGTCGACCGGCCGCGACCTCGGGCGCATCACGGTCTCGCTCGGCGTCGCGCGCTACAGGCCCGGCGAATCCGCCTCCGACCTCGTGCGCCGCGCCGATGCCGCGCTCTACGCCGCCAAGAACCGAGGCAGGGACATGGCCTGCGACGAGGGCGTGCTCGAGGAGTCGTGACGCGCGCTTCAGTAGGTCCGCTTGAGCCTCAGGTGCGAATGCCGGTCGACGCTCCGGATCGTGACCTGCCGCGAGCCGGTGCCGTGGAGCAGCATGAGCCCGACCTCGCTGCCCGCGTCGCCGGTCGCCCATAGCTTCCGGTAGAAGTCCGCGAGGTCGCGCACCGGCGCGCCGCCCACGCCGAGCACGACGTCGCCCGCCTCGATGCCGGCGCGCTCCGCCGGGCCGCCGGGCGTGACGCGCGTCACGAAGAGCCGTCCGCGCAGCTCCTCCGTCGCGAGGCCGAGCCAGGGCCGGCGCGGCCCCGCGGGCGCGCCCTCCGCGATCATGTCGCCGAGGATCGGCGGCAGCAGGTCTATCGGCACGAACATGTTGCCGGGGATGCCGGTGCCCTTGCCGTTCGCGTCGCCGACCATCAGCGAGCCGATCCCGACGAGGCGGCCCTCGGCGTCGAACAGGCCGGCGCCGCTCCATTCGGGATGCGGCGGCGCGGTGAAGATCGCCTCCTCGACCAGGTATTCCCAGCTGCCCGCGAAGGGCCGCCGCGACAGCACGAAGGCCGGCCGCGCGCCGCCGCCGCCCTCGTGCGCGGCGATCATCACCGGCGCGTGCTCGGGAACCGAGGCGGATCGGCCCAGCGGCGCGGCCGGCATGCGTGGCGGGTCTATCGTCCGCAGCAGGCCGAACCCCGTCTCGTGGTCGTAGCCGACGACCTGGGCGGGCAGCGTGCGCCCGTCGGCGAGCGTCACCTCCGCTCCGTCCGCCTCGACCATCAGGTAGCCGATCGTCAGCACCAGGCCGGACTGGTCGATGAGGACGCCGGAGCCCTGGCGCTGGCGGCCGAGCGAGGCGGCCGTGCGCGAATCGGCCGGGACGGTGCAGCGCACCCGGACGATGGAGCGCAATCTCTGCGCGGCGTCCTGCGCCGCGGCCGGGAGGGCCGGGACGAGCGCCGCGGCGCCGATCATCGCGAGGCGTCGGGAGACGGGCATTGGACCTCCTCCGGGGCCCGCCGACCTGGGGCGCGCATGGCGGGGCCGGGACGACTATAGGCCTCGGCCGCCTCGCTTCCATCCCGGATCGCATGCGGCGTTGCGGCCGCCCGGGTCAGGGTGTAACCCAGCCCCGCCCATGAGCAGCGATCCCTCCGCCCCCGCGTCCTATCTCGACCGGCTGAACCCGCCGCAGCGCGCCGCCGTGGAGCGCCTCGACGGGCCGCTGCTCGTGCTCGCCGGCGCGGGCACCGGCAAGACGCGCGTCCTCACGACGCGGCTGGCGCACATCCTCTCCACGCGCCGCGCCTTCCCGTCCCAGATCCTGGCCGTCACCTTCACCAACAAGGCGGCGCGCGAGATGAAGGAGCGCATCGGCGCCATGATCGGCCCGGTCGCCGAGGGCGTGTGGCTCGGCACGTTCCACTCGCTTTCCGCGCGCATCCTGCGACGCCACGCGGAGCTCGTCGGGCTCCGCCCCGACTTCACCATCCTCGACACCGACGACCAGGCGCGGCTGATGAAGCAGCTGCTGCAGGCGGAGAAGATCGACGACAAGAAATGGCCGGCGCGCGCCGTGCTCTCTGCCATCGAGCGCTGGAAGGACCGCGGCCTCGCGCCGGAGCGCGTCGCCGCCGACGCCGGCGGCGAGCTCGCGGCCGGGCGCGCGCAGTCGCTCTACGCGCAGTACCAGGAGCGGCTGCGCGTGCTGAACGCCTGCGACTTCGGCGACCTGCTGCTGCACTGCCTGACGCTGTTCACGACGCGCCCGGACGTGCTCGACGAGTACCATCGCCGCTTCCGCTACATCCTGGTCGACGAGTACCAGGACACGAACGTCGCGCAGTACATGTGGCTGCGCCTGCTCGCGCAGGGCAGCCGCAACCTCTGCTGCGTCGGCGACGACGACCAGAGCGTCTATGGCTGGCGCGGCGCGGAAGTCGGCAACATCCTGCGCTTCGAGAAGGACTTCGAGGACGCCACCGTCGTGCGCCTCGAGCAGAACTACCGCTCGACCGGGCACATCCTCGCCTGCGCCTCGGCGCTGATCGCGCACAACCGCGAGCGCCTCGGCAAGACGCTGTGGACCGCCGCCGACCCCGGCGAGAAGGTCCAGCTGCGCGGCGTCTGGGACGGCGAGGAGGAGGCGCGCTGGGCGGGCGAGGAGATCGAGGCCCTGCAGCGCGCGGGCCAGTCGCTCGGGCAGGTCGCCCTGCTCGTGCGCGCCGGCTTCCAGACCCGCGAGTTCGAGGAACGCTTCATCGAGCTGGGCCTTCCGTACCGCGTCGTCGGCGGCCCGCGCTTCTACGAGCGCGCGGAGATACGCGACGCGCTCGCCTATGCGCGGCTGGTCGCGCAGGACGCCGACGACCTCGCCTTCGAGCGCATCGTCAACCTGCCGCGCCGCGGCGTCGGCGAGAAGGCCCTGCAGTCGCTGCACCGCGTCGCGCGCGCGCGTGGCGTGCCGCTCGCGCGCGCCGC
>Ga0068877_10001491_pt1 | contig 19264 bp, 13 predicted proteins | sample NOAtaG_FD_66437 | JGI IMG/M metagenome (GOLD analysis project Ga0068877, IMG submission 66437) | Freshwater lake microbial communities from Lake Erie, under a cyanobacterial bloom - NOAA_Erie_Diel6S_1000h metaG | ecosystem: Environmental > Aquatic > Freshwater > Lake | place: USA: Ohio, Lake... | reverse complement strand
GCACCTCCCCGCCTGGCGTTTCGGTAAACCGTACGAGTCGCTCGAACGCGAGACGCTCGTGCACTTTCTCACCGGTGAGCCCGTCGCCGAGGTGAGCCAAGTCGGCGGCGCGATCGTGGGGCGCGACCTGCAGAAGGCGCAGCAGGCGCGGGCCGCCCTGCTCGCGATCGATCCGGAGGAGATCGTCGAGCGACTGCAGACGGCGGGCAATCTTTACGCCAATGGCACCGTCACGGTCGGCGACACCAAGCAGTCGCCGGACGACTTCGTGAAGCACCAGTCGGCCACGACCGGGCTGCCGGAGAGCCTCTGCCGGGCCAACATGCAGAAGAACATGTTCGTGCTCTCGAACATGGACCGGATCCTCGACGCCCTCTCCCGCGGCCTCGACACGACGATCCTCTGGCAGGGGTACGGGCAGGAGCACCGCGGTGTGACCGTGAGCTACCAGGCGCAGTCGCCCGTGCTCGGGCTCGTGCTGCCGAGCAACTCGCCCGGCGTGCACACGCTCTGGCTGCCGGTGATCGCGCTCGGTGTCGGGCTCGTGATGAAGCCGGGTAGCCAGGAGCCATGGACGCCCTACCGGATGGCGGCCGCCATGGTGGAGGCGGGCATTCCGGCTGAGGCGATCGGCCTCTATCCGGGGGCGACCGACGTGGGGGCCGGGATCCTCGCCGGCTGCCGCCGCAGCATGATCTTCGGCAGCGCGAAGACGGTCGAGCAGTATCGCGGCAACCCGGGCGTGCAGGTGCATGGCCCCGGCTTCTCCAAGATCATCCTCGGTGACGATTGTGTGGACGACTGGGAGCGGCACCTCGACGTGCTCTGCGAGAGCGTGGCCATCAACAGCGGCCGCGGCTGCATCAATGCGTCGGCGATCTACGCCAGCCGCCACACGAAGGCGATCGCGGAGGCGATGGCCGCGCGGCTGGGGCCCATCGAGGTGAAGCCGCCGGACGATCCCGACGCCAAGCTCGCCGCGTTCACGATCCCCGGCGCCGCCAAGGCGATCTGGGGGCAGATCGAAGGCGGCCTTAAGGCCCCCGGCGTCACCCACGCGACCGCCTCCTACGGCGACCGCTTCGTCGAAGGGGAGCGGTGTGGCTGGCTGCGGCCCACGGTCGTGCACTGCACGAGCCCGGAGCCCGAGATCGCGAAGGCGGAGTACATGTTTCCGTTCGTGAGCGTGGTCGAGTGCCCGCAGGACAAGATGCTCGAGCAGATCGGCCCCACGCTCGTCTGCTCCGCCATCACCGACGACGAAGCTTTCCAGCGACGGCTCGTCGACTGCACGCACATCGACCGGCTCAACCTGGGTCCGATTCCGACCACGAAGCTCGACTGGCTCCAGCCGCACGAGGGCAACATCATCGACTTTTTGTATCGGTCGCGGGCGTTGCAGGTGGCGGCGGCGGTCGGTGCGGCCGCGAGAACGTGAGGCACTCCGCATTGGTCGCCGGCGGGACAACCTCCGTCGTCGCTTCGGGATTCCTCCCGCCACCCTGGTACCCGATGGCACGCACACAGCTACGGATATCCCTGCGCTCCTCCTCCGGTTGCCCCGACCGTCTCCTCAGCATCTGGAGCGTTTCGTGATGCGATTGACACAATGCTCTGAGGAAGGAGCCGTTCGTTATTTCGAGCTTCGGGCGGCGACACGGCTGGTGGTCGGGCCTGGGAGTGTCGGCCGTCTCGGCGAACTGGCCCGTGAACTCGGGGCCACGCGGGTGCTCGTCGTGAGCGATCCGGGAATCGTCGCTGCGGGCCACACGGCGGCCGGCATCCGGTCGCTCGAGGATGCGGGGCTCGCCACGGCCACGTTCTCAGGCTTCACCGAGAACCCCTCGTCCCGCGAGGTCGAGGCCGGCGCCGCGTTCGCCCGCGAATTTCGGCCCGATCTGCTCGTGGGGCTCGGCGGTGGCAGCTCGATGGACTGCGCCAAGGGGATCAACTTCCTCGTGTCGTGCGGCGGCCGGATGCAGGACTACAAGGGCCGCGGCACGGCGACGGGGCCGATGCTGCCGTCGATCGCAGTGCCCACCACGGCCGGCACCGGCAGCGAGACGCAGTCGTTCGCCCTGATCACCGACGACGAGACGGGCCTCAAAATGGCCTGCGGCGATCCGCGGGCCGCGTTCCGCGTGGCCATCCTCGACGTGAACCTCACGCTCACGCAGCCGCTTTCGCTTGTCGCCCTCACCGGGATCGACGCGGTCTCGCATGCGGTTGAGAGCCACGTGAGCCGGGCGGCCGCGCCGGCGTCGCGCGTGTTTTCGCGGGAGGCCTGGCGGCTGCTCGCCGGCAGCCTGCCGGGCGTGTTCGCCGACGGCGGCACCATCGCGGCCCGCGCCGACGTGCAGTTCGGCGCGGCCCTCGCCGGCCTGGCGATCGAGAATGCGATGCTCGGAGCGGCCCATGCGTTGGCCAACCCGCTCACGGCCGCCCACGGAATCGTCCACGGCCAGGCCGTGGGCGTGATGCTGCCGCACGTCGTGCGATTCAATGGCGCCGCATGCGGCGCGGGTTATGCGGAACTGCTAGCCGACCTCGGCATCGAGGCCACTGCCGCAGAGGCGGGTGACCGGCTGGCCGAGTGGCTGGCCGGCCTGCTGCAGTCGTCACGACTGCAGACAACGCTCACGGCCTGCGGCTGCGGCGACGTCGATGCCGTCCCCCTCGCGGCTTCGGCCGCAACGCAATGGACCGCGGGCTTCAATCCCCGTGCCGTCACCGCCGCCGACCTCGCCCAGCACTACGAGGCCGCCCGATGAATCCAAAAGGGGGCAGGCACCTTTTTCGCGTCGTCATGACCGCCTGCCTTGCCTGCGGCTCCACGTTTGCTCGCGCGGAATTGCCCGCCGCGCCGGCCGATGCCTGGCCGCTCGTGCGGGGCTGCCTGGCCGGCACGGGACGCTCCGCCGCGACGCTCAGGCTCCCGCTCGTCGAGGCCTGGCACCGCGACTTCGAGAAGACGGCCTTCGGGGCCACGCCGGTGATCGCCGGCACCACGATCTACGTCGGTGACCTCGACGGCACGTTTCATGCGTTGGCGTTCGACACGGGAGCCACGCGGTGGTCGTTCAAGGCCGAGGAGGCGGGGTTTCCGTCGGCGGCCGCCATCTCGCTCGATCCGGCGCTGCCGCTCGTCGTCGTCGGCGACGATGCCGGCGTCGTGCGGGCGTTCGACCGCGAGTCGGGCCGCCTGGCCTGGGAATACGCGACCGACGGCGAGATCTCCGGGGGCCCTACGATCGTCGCCTCGCCTGCGGGACCGCGGGTGCTCGTCGGCTCGCAGGATGCGTCGCTCTCCTGCCTCTCGCTCGCGGACGGCAAGCCCGCCTGGAAACACTCGATCGCCGATCAGATTCGCTGCGCACCGACGGTCGCGGAGACCCCCGCGGGCCCGCGGGTCTTCATCGCCGGCTGCGACGGCAAGCTCCACGTCATCGATGTGGCCACCGGCGAGGCGACCGCGGCGGTGACGATCGACGGCCCGACCGGCACCACGCCGGCCGCCGCGGGCGATCGCGTGTTCTTCGGCACCGAAGGAGGCTCGTTCTTCGCCATCGACGTCGTCAGGCACGAGGTGGCCTGGCGGATGCCGTCGGCCGTGCCGGGGCAGTCGTACCGCTCGAGCGCGGCCCTCACCGACCGGCTCGCGATCGTCGGCTCCCGCGGCCGGGCCGTCGAGGCCTTCGACCGCACCGACGGAAGCCGCGGCTGGCGAACGCCGATGCGGGGCCGGGTCGATGCGGCGCCGGTGATCGCGATGGCCTCGGGGGGCGAGGATGAATCGTCCGCAGCGGAGCCCCGCGAGGTCGCGGTCGTGGCCGACGCCGCCGGAAAGATCGTCGCCCTCGAGGCCGCCACCGGCACGAAGGTCTGGGAATTCGATGCCGGCGGCCGGTTCACGGCAGGACCGGCGATCGCCGGCGGTCGCGTCGTGATTGCATCCGACGACGGCACGATCTGGTGTTTCGAGAGCGAGGATCGCTGACATGGCCTGGTTCCAGCGCGAGCTGCGGCTCGCCCCCCGCCGCCGCGGCTTCCACCTGGTCACGGCCGAGATCGAGGCGGCACTCCGCGACGCGCCCCAGCTGCACGTCGGCCTGCTGCACGTGTTCATCCAGCACACGTCGGCGAGCCTCTCGATCAACGAGAACGCCGACCCCGACGTGCCACGGGACCTGGAGATGGCGTTCAACGAGATCGCCCGCGAGGACTTTCCGTACGTGCACACGATGGAGGGCCCCGACGACATGCCGGCCCACGTGAAGGCCTCGATGATCGGCAGCAGCGTGACGGTGCCCATCAAGGACGGCCGGCTCCTCCTGGGCACCTGGCAGGGCATCTACCTCTGCGAGCACCGCGACTGCGGCGGCCCCCGCCGACTCGTGCTCACCATCAACGGCGAGTGAGCGCCAAGTGGCCCGGTCACGCCATGCCCCGGAATGCAGCCAGCACGTCGCGGCTCTCTTGAAGACCGCGAGGGGCTGCCCGTGCCGTCGAGCCGGCGTTGCTGGCAAGCGAAGCCAGGATGGCGAGAGCGCAGCCAGCATCGAGAGAGCGAAGGGCAGGATGCCCGGAGCGAACGTCCGGGCGAGACGGCACGGGCAGCCCCGAGCCCACGCTCGATGAGGTCGAAGGCGCCACGGTAGGATGTCTCGCATGCTGCCCCGGGCCTTCGATCCCGAACGCTTTCGCCACGAGGCGCGAGCCGTCATCGACTGGATCGCCGACTATTGGGCGACGCTCGAATCGCGGCCCGTGCAGTCGCAGGTCGGGCCCGGCGAGGTGCGATCCCACCTGCCCCCTCGCGCCCCCGAGCAGCCCGAGCCGCTCGACGCGGTGCTCGCCGATCTCGATCGCGTGATCGTGCCCGGGCTCACCCACTGGCAGCACCCGTCGTTCTTCGCCTACTTCCCGGCGAGCGCGAGCGGCCCCTCGATCCTCGGCGAACTGCTGGCCGCGGGCCTCGGCGTGCAGGGCATGCTCTGGAGCACGTCGCCGGCCTGCACCGAGCTCGAAACGCACGTGCTCGACTGGCTGCGGGAACTGCTCGGCCTGCCGGAGCGGTTCGCGAGCGCCGGCAGTGGCGGCGGCGTGATCCACGACTCCGCCTCGAGCGGTCTGTTATGCGCGCTGCTGGCAGCCCGCGAGCGGGCGACCCGCCGCCACACGAATCGCCACGGCGTGTCCCAGGGCGACCGTCCACTCGTGGCCTACGCCAGCGCCGATGCGCACTCGAGTTTCGAGAAGGCGGCGCGGATCGCGGGCCTCGGTAGCGAGTGGGCCCGAAGGATTCCGACGGATGGACTCGGCCGCATGAATCCGACGGCTCTCGCCGCCGCGGTCGCCGCCGACGCCGCGGCGGGCCGCATCCCCTGCTTCATCTGCGCGACGGTGGGCACGACTGCCGCGGGGGGCATCGATCCGGTGTCGGAGATCGCGGCCGTCGCCGCGCGGCATGGTGCCTGGCTGCACGTCGACGCCGCGTGGGCCGGGGCCGCCGCGATCTGCCCTGAATTGCAGCCGCCGCTGGTCGCCGGCGCCGCAGCCGCCGACAGCTGGGGCTTCAATCCGCACAAATGGCTGCTCGTCAATTTTGATTGCCACGCCCTGTGGGTGGCCGACCGGCGGCCGCTTCTCGACGCGCTCACGATTCGGCCCGACTACCTCCGGAACGCGGCCAGCGAACGCGGCGACGTGATCGACTACAGCGACTGGCAGGTGCCGCTCGGCCGGCGATTTCGTGCGCTGAAGCTCTGGATGGTGCTGCGGATGATCGGCGCCGAGTCGATCCGCTCACGGATTCGCGACCACGTTGCCTGGGCCCACGAGTTCGCTGCCTGGGTGGCCGACGACCCGCGGTTCGAGCTGGCGGCCCCCCCTGCCCTGAGCCTCGTCTGCTTCGCCCTCCGGGCGGGCGACGCCGCCTCGCGGACCCTGCTCGACCGCCTCAATGCCGGGGGCAACGCGTTTCTCAGCCAGGCCACCATCCGGGGCCGGTTCGCCCTCCGGCTGGCCGTGGGCGGTGCCCTCACCGAACGGCGGCATGTGGCCGCGGTCTGGTCCCAGCTCCTCCGGCTGGCCGACGAGGCCGCATAGTCCCCCCGGCTTCCGTGGCCTGCCGCGGCCGGTTTTCGGTGCATTTCCTGCACATCCGGTGCCGAAAGAGATTTGGGGCGAACCATCCTTCCCAGACCTGCGTAGGATTCGGAGCGACCCAGCCTTGCCCGGCCTGTTTCACCGGGCGGCGGGGGATCGACCGGAAAGCGCACCAGGGGAGTAGCAACCATGGCACGCAAAGAGTCACTCCTGAATCTAAGGGCGATCCTCGTGCGGCGGCGCGATGCCCTGCGCAGCGCGCTGGCCGGCGACTTGACCCTGCTCAAGGAACTCCGGAGCGAATCGCCCGGCGACGTGATCGACGCCGCCTACGATTCGGCCCAGGACGAGATCAGCTCGCAGCTGGCGGAGGTCGAGAGCCGGGAACTCGCCCACATCGAGAACGCCCTCGACCGCATGAAGGCCGGAAAGTACGGCCTTTGCGAGGTCTGCGGCGGCAAGATCCCGATGGTTCGGCTCAACGCCCTGCCCTACGCCACGATGTGCATCGACTGCCAGCGGGAGTCGGAGCGATCGGGCGGTGGCTTCCGCCGCGAGGCGGAGGAGCGGAGCGAAGAGGCGGTCGGCGGCGAATTGGAGCTGTAGCCAGAGCCAGGGTCTCCGGCGCTCCAAGGGGGCCGCGCGTGCTATGCTTCGGGAGCGGGCAGCCCGTTCGGGCCGCCCGCCTCCTGAAGGAGGTTTCATGCCAGCCTCGCCTCGGCCGTTCGGCCCCTCCGTCCGCTGGCTCGCCGCCTGTCTCTGGGCAGCTGCAGCAGTTCCGCTCGTCGCCGACGAGCCGCGGCTCGCTCCGATCCAGGCCTCGGCCGGCCGAGACGAGCGGATCGACCCGATGCGGCCCGCGCGACTGACAGCCTCGGAGCGGGAACGGCTCTACGAGCAGGCGGCCCGCGATGCCGGGCATCTCGAGCAGCAGGGACGGCAGCTGCGGCGTCTGGCCCAGCTCGTGAAGCCGACGGTCGTGCATATCGACGCCCGCAAGCCGCTGCTCAGGCCCCGCAGCGGCAAGACGACCGAGGCCGAGACGGGATCGGGCGTGATCTGCGAGATCGCCGGCCGCACCGTGGTGCTCACCAACCGCCACGTCGTCGTCCGTTCGGAACTCGACGACATCGCCATCACGCTGTCCGACGGCCGGGAGCTCCGTCCGCGGCGAGTCTGGTCGGACGCCGGCACCGACCTGGCCGTGATGGAGCTCGAGGCCGACGATCTCGAGACCGCGCGGCTCGCCACGGCCGACGACATCGACATCGGCGACACCGTGATCGCGATCGGCAGTCCCTTCGGCCTCTCCCACTCCCTCACGCTCGGCATCGTGTCGGCCAAGGGCCGCCGCGACCTGGAGCTCGGCGACGGCGCGGTGAAGTTTCAGGACTTCATCCAGACCGACGCCGCCATCAACCCCGGCAACAGCGGCGGGCCGCTGGTCAACCTGCGGGGCGAGGTGGTCGGCCTCAACACGGCGATCGCCAGCAGCTCCGGCGGCAGCGAGGGGGTGGGCTTCGCGATCCCGATCACGATGGTGTCGTTCGTGGCCCGGCAGCTCGTGGAGCACGGCTCGGTGTCGCGTGCCTACCTCGGCGTGGCGCTCGACAAGGACTTCACGCAGGACGAGGCGTTCCGGCTCGGCATGGTGCGTCCGGTGGGGGCTCGCGTGGAGGCCGCGACGCGCGGCGCCCCGGCCGAGCAGGCGGGCATCCGCCCCGACGACGTGGTGCTCGAATTCGACGGCCGCGCCGTGGAGGACGACGACCACCTCATGAGCCTCGTGAGCACGACGCCCGTCAACAGCGAGATCGAGATCGTGATCTTCCGCGATCGGGCCCGCCTGCCGCTGCGGCTCACGGTGGCGAGCCGCAACGAGTTCGAGCCGTAGGCTGAATCACGTCGCGTCGGCGGCGGTGCGGAGCGACCGCAGGATGCAATCCTGCACGGCGGCGGTGTCGCAGCCCGTGAGCAGGTCGGCGTTGGGCCGCCACTGGCGGATCTGCCGCCGATCGACCACGAGCATGCCCGCGGTGAGCTCCCCCTGGGTCTCCACGTCGGCGGCGACGGTCGTCCGCTCGAAGAGCTCCGGGTTCGTCGCCGCCACGAGGGCCACGACGTCGTGGAGGCAGATGCCCTCGCGACCGAGGATCTGCCGCTGGGCCCGCAGGGCGTGGGCGAGCATGCCGCGAAGCACCTTGCCGGCCCGCGAAAACTCGTCGGGCACTTCGTCGAGCACCTCGAAACCGAGCAGCACCTGGGACGTGGTCTCGAGCGGCACGAGCGTCTTCGTGAGCGGCTCGCGGATCACGTGCCGCGCCGAGGGCGGATCGCAGTAGAAATTGAAGTCGGCGGTGGGCGTGGCGTTGCCCGACGCGTGGACGGTGCCGCCGCAGATCACGAGGTCGCCGATCAGCTCCGCGATCGAGGGATCCCGCTTGAGCACCCGGGAGATGTTGGTGAGCGGGCCGAGCGCGACGATCGTGATCTCCCGTGGATGGGCCCGGAGCGTCTCCCAGATCACCTTCTCCGACGAATGACCGCCGTGCAGCTGCACCCGCGGCAGTTCGATCCCGCCGAGCCCGTCCGCCCCGTGGATGCTGTAGGGCTTCTCCGGCAGCGGTGCGCCATCGTCTGCACAGCCGAGCCGGGGCAGCCGCGGCGGATCGAGGTAGGCGACGAGCGATTGCAGGTTGGCCGTGGCCTGGGCCGCCCCCACGTTGCCGCCGACGGCGGTCACCGCCACGACCTCGAGCCGTGGGTCGAAGAGGGCCATGGCGAGGGCCACGGCGTCGTCGATGCCGGGATCGACGTCGATGATCACCTTGCGGGGCGGGGCGGCGGGGGGCACTGCGAGGATCGCTCCCGGAGAACGTGATTCGACGGTAGGCTGCACCCACGAGCGTCGTGGCTGCCGGCGGAATCGTATCCGAAACCGGTCGGCCCCGGCACCGGCAGATCGACCCAGGGCCAGCCGATGACGACTCCGCCAACCGACACCATGATCGATCCCGTCGCCTGGGCGGCCGACCTGCGTGCCGGACGACGCCGCCCGCAGGCAGATATCGAGCGACTCGTGGCCGGCGTGCTCGGCGGCTCCATCGACCTCGATGCGTTCGGCAGGTGGCTCGTGGCGCTCGCCGACGTCGGCGAGTCGGCGGCGGAGATCGCCGGCGTGGCCGCGGCCCTGCGGGCGAAGATGCTGCCCGTCGCCGCCGACGGTCTCGTGGCCGACACCTGCGGCACCGGTGGTGACGGATCGGGCTCGTTCAATATTTCGACGGCGGCGGCGCTCGTCGTGGCCGCCGCCGGACAGCCGGTCGCCAAGCACGGCAACCGTGCCGTCTCGAGCAAGACCGGTTCAGCCGACGTGCTGGAGTCGCTCGGCGTGAAGATCGACGCGGGGGTCGAGCGCGAGGCCCGCTGCCTGCGGGAGATCGGCCTCTGCTTCTGCCTCGCGCCGCTCCACCATCCTGCGATGGCCCGCGTCGGGCCGCTGCGGCGGTCGCTCGGCCGGCCCACCGTGTTCAACCTTGTGGGTCCGCTCTGCAATCCCGCCGGGGCCGCCGTGCAGGTGATCGGCGTGGGACGTCCTGCCGCGCGGGAGCCGATGGCGGAGGCGGCACGGGTGCTCGGCGCCACGCGGGCCGTGATCGTCTCGGGCCACGTCGGATCCGAGTCCGGCCCCGCGTTCGACGAGGTGAGCCTCTTCGGCACCACCGACGTGATCGACGTCTCGCCGACCGCGACGACACGCTCCCGCTGGACGCCCGAAGACTTCGGACTCGCCACCCAGCCCGCCGCGCGGCTGGCCGAGCTCGAAGTGGGCGGTCCGGCCGAGAGCGCGGCGGCCATTCGATCGGTGCTGGCCGGCGAGCGGGGTCCGCGCCGCGACGTGGTCGTGCTCAACGCGGCGGCCCTGCTCTGGGTGGCCGGCAAGGCGGGCGACCCACGGGCTGCCGCCGCGCTCGCCGCCGCCGCGATCGACTCCGGCCGCGCGGCAGCCGTGCTCGCGCAGCTCGCGGCGACATCGCACGCGGGCGATTAGCGTCGTCGGCGCTCGCACCCCGACAGCTCCATACAAGCCCCCAGGCGCAAGCCGGGGGATAATCCGGGGTGCTTCAACCACGGGGCCGGGGATGATCGGAGTGGACGCCGCATTGGTCCCCCTGCTTGCGCATGGGGGCTTGTATTGAAAAGACAAAAGGAAGCCCCCATGCGCGAGCAGGGGGATATCGGGCGCAAGCCCGACCGCAAGCCGGGGGATCGGCGTTCACACGAGCGGAATCTCGAGCCCGTCATACGCCAGTTCGACGCCCGGCGGCAGGCGGGCAGCGAGGTCGGCGTGGCGGACGTCGTGCGACATGTGCACGAAGAGCGTGCGGCGGGGGGCGACTCGGGCGACCACGGCCAGCGCCTCGTCGATGGAAAAGTGCGTCGGATGGCGGCTGGGCCGGAGGCAATCGAGCACGAGCGTGTCGAGGCCGGCGAGGAGCGGCCAGGTCTCGTCGGGAATCGCGTTGGTGTCGGTGCAGTAGGCCACGTCGCCGAACCGAAACCCGAGCACGTCGAAGGTGCCGTGCAGGAGCCGCAGCGGGATGACGCGGGCGCCGAGCAGGTCGAACGGCGTCGTGTCGATCCGCTCGAACGTGAGTTTGGGTACGCCCCCACCGGGGGGCGGCGCCGCGGAGAATGCGTAGTCGAACGCCCGTCGGATCCGCCGCTCCACCCGCTCCTCGCAATAGACCGGGATCGCCTTGCCCGAGCGGAAGCAGAGGGGCCGCACGTCGTCGAGGCCATAGACGTGATCGACGTGGTCGTGGGTGTAGAGGACGGCGTCGACCATTCCGATCCGCTCCCGAAGGAGCTGGCTGCGGAGGTCGGGGGTCGTGTCGATGAGCAGCGTGCCCCCCGGCAGGCCGAGCACGGCGCTCGTGCGGGTGCGGGCGTCCCGGGGATCGCCGCTCGTGCAGGTTGGGCAGCCGCAGCCCACCATCGGCACCCCCACGCTCGTGCCGGTGCCGAGAAAGAGCAGCCGGCCGGTCAGGTCGCGGAATGGTGGCGACGAATGGTCGTGCGACATGCCGGCATGGCCCGAGGTTGCTGTCGCAGGGGGCGGCCGTGCGACCGTGAGAGAATGTACCGCCACGGCCCCGAATCGTGGGCGCCCGACGCGCGGCCGCGGGATCGCCTTGACCCATGCGGCATGCGACCGCGACAATTCGCGGCAAAGGACACGTCCGCACATGCAACTTCTTGAACGCGTTTGGGATACGGTGAGCAGCGGTGCCGCCGGGATCGGCCCCCGCCTCGACCGGTTCCTGACCGGCCTGTTCGGCTCCTCCAACGCCCGGTTCCTCCGGCGGCTGGAGCCCAAGGTCGAAGCGATCAACTCGCTGGAGCCCAAATACCAGGCGATGTCCGACGCGGAGCTGCGGGCCCAGACGGCCGAGTTCCGCCGCCGGCTGGCCGCCGGCGAGACCCTCGACGACCTGCTCGTGGAGGCGTTCGCCGTCTGCCGCGAGGGGGGCCGGCGGTTCCTCGGCATGCGGCACTACGACGTGCAGCTGATCGGCGGCATGGTGCTCCACTCGGGGGCGATCGCCGAGATGATCACGGGCGAGGGCAAGACGCTCGTCGCCACGCTCCCGGCCTACCTCAATGCCCTCGAGGGGAAGGGCGTGCACGTCGTGACCGTCAACGACTACCTGGCCCGCCGCGACATGGAATGGATGGGCTCGCTCTACATGGGGCTCGGCCTCAGCGTCGGGGCGATCCAGTCGGGCATGGAGTCGGGCGAGCGGCAGAAGTCCTACGCCTGCGACATCACTTACGGCACGAACAACGAGTTCGGGTTCGACTACCTCCGCGACAACATGCGGATGGCGGCCCGGGGTGACGACCGCTTCCCGAAGAACGTGCAGCAGAGCCAGGGCCCGCTCAACTTCGCGATCGTCGACGAAGTGGACAACATCCTCGTCGACGAGGCCCGCACCCCGCTCATCATCTCGGGGCCGGCCCACGACGACGTCACGAAGTATTCGAAGGCCGACCAGATCGCGCGGCAGCTCCGCGCCGACCAGCACTTCGAGGTGAAGGAGAAGGAGCACACCGTCGCCCTCACCGAGGAGGGCGTGCGGACCGCCGAACGGATGGCGGGCGTGGAGAGCTTCTACACCGCCGGCAACATGGAGTGGCCGCACCTCATCGACAACGCGCTCAAGGCCCACTACCTCTACAAGCGCGACGTGAACTACGTCGTGCAGCAGGGGGAGGTGGTGATCGTCGACGAGTTCACCGGCCGCCTGATGCCGGGCCGACAGTGGTCCGACGGCCTCCATCAGGCGGTCGAGGCGAAGGAAGGCGTGCGGGTGAAGGAGGAGTCGCAGACCCTCGCCACCGTCACGCTCCAGAACTTCTTCAAGCTCTACAAGAAGCTCGGCGGCATGACCGGCACGGCCATGACCGAGGCCACCGAGTTCTGGAAGATCTACAAGCTCGACGTGATCGCGATCCCGCCCAACCGGGGCATGAAGCGGATCAACCATCCCGACGTGATCTACCGCACGGAGCGGGAAAAGTGGATCGCCGTGGCCGACGAGGTCGAGCGGGTCAACCGCTGGGACACGCTCGCGCTGACCGACGGCACCTGGCAGACCGGCCGGATCGTGTCGGAGACCGACGAGACCGTGACGTTCGTCCCCAAGGGGGAGCGGGTCGAGCAGACCCTGCCGCAGTCCAAGATCAAGCAGATCCAGCGGAAGGGGCTGCCCGTGCTCGTGGGCACGGTGTCGATCGAAAAGAGCGAGCGGCTCTCGGCGCTCCTGGAGAAGCGGGGCGTCGACCATCAGGTGCTCAACGCCAAGCACCACAAGCGGGAGGCGGAGATCATCGCCCAGGCCGGTCGGCTCGGGGCGGTGACGATCGCCACCAACATGGCCGGCCGCGGCACCGACATCATTCTCGGCGGCAACCCCGACACGCTCGCCTGGGCGAAGCTGCAGGACACGTATCCCACCCGGCTCGACGTGCCGAAGGAGGAGTGGGACGCCCTGGTCAGGGAGATCTCGACCCGCGAGAACATGAAGGCCGAGGGGGAGCTCGTCCGCGAGATGGGCGGCCTCCAGATCATCGGCACGGAGCGGCACGAGGCCCGCCGCATCGACCTCCAGCTCCGTGGCCGCTGCGGACGGCAGGGGGATCCCGGCTCGAGCCGGTTCTTCCTCTCGCTCGAAGACGACCTGATGCGGATCTTCGCCGGCGAGTGGGTGAAGAACGTGCTCACGCGGCTTGGCATGCAGGACGGCGAGGCGATCGAGAGCCGGATGGTCACCCGCCGGGTCGAGGCCGCGCAAAAGAAGGTCGAGGAGCGGAACTTCGAGATTCGCAAGAACCTCCTCGAATACGACGAGGTGATGGACGAGCAGCGGAAGCGGGTCTACGGCTTCCGGCAGAAGATCCTCGACCACACCGACGGCGACGCCGACTGCCGCGAGATGATCCTTGAGATGGTGGATCGGCAGATCGACCAGCACATCGGCAGCTTCCTCGACAAGGACTACGGGCCGCAGTCCTACGCCACCTGGGCGTCTTCGCAGCTGGCCTGCGAACTCGAGGGCAACGACTTCCGCGGCATGTCGCCGGAGGAGGCGGAGCGGCGGGCCGTGGACGAGGCGGTGCGGCAGTCGGAAGGCCTGATCTACGAGGCCGTCGAGGAGAACCTGCCGACGGGAGAGGACGAGAGCGAGTGGAACTGGTCGGCGCTGGCCACGTTCGCCAACGCCCGCTGGAAGCTCTCCGTGAACGACCGCGACCTCAAGCGGGTGGGCCGCGACGGCGTGGCGGAGTTTCTCCAGGACAAGGCCCGGGAGGCGCTCCACCGGATCGACCTCTCCGAAGGCTCGCGGTTCCTGGCGGGTGATTTCGGCCTGGCGAGCGCCTGCGGCTGGACGGAGTGGCGATTCGGAGTCCAACTCGGCCAGCAGGAAATCGCCGCCCTCAAGGCGGCCGGCGGCGATGCCGAGGCGGCCAAGAAGATCGTGAAGCGGATCGCCCGCGAGGTCTACGCCCACCGGGAGATCGAGTATCCGGTGCTGGTCGGCATCTCGCACTTCAGCGTGAGACTGCCAGACGGCAGCCGCGGCATCGACCGCGAGGGGCTCCTGCAGTGGGCACGCGAGCGGTTCGATCCGAATCTCACGGATGCCGATCTCGGCGGCACCGACCTCGCGCAGCTGCGGTCGGCACTCGCCGCCGCGAGCCGCCGCCGCCACGAGCGGGGAGACGATCCCCGGCCCGAGATGAAGCGGATGGAGCGGGCCGTGCTGCTCCAGATCCTCGACAACGCCTGGAAGGACCACCTCCTCGCGATGGACCACCTGCGGTCGAGCGTGGGCCTCCGCGGCTACGCCCAGGTCGACCCGAAGGTGGAATACAAGCGGGAAGGCATGCGGACGTTCGACCTGATGTGGAAGGCCATCGACGAACGGGTGGTCGACATCGTCTACCGGATCGAGCAAGTGGAGGACGACGCACTGCGGAGCACGTTCCGCGAGACGGCGGCGATCCATGCGGACGCCTCGGCGGCAGGGATGACGGCTGCCGCGCAGCCCGCGGCCGCCGGCGGCGAACTGCCGGAGCCATCCCGCGGCGAGCCGGCCCGCCCCGAGCCGATCCGAAACATGGCGGAAAAGGTGGGCCGCAACGACCCCTGCCCCTGCGGCAGCGGCAAGAAGTTCAAGAACTGCTGCGGCAAGAGCAGCGGCGTGGCCGCCGGCTGATCACGTCGCGAACTCGCCATCCCGCTTTTTGAACCAGCGGTCGGCCGCCACGGGCTGCTGCCGCCACGCCTCCCTGAGCCCCGCCGCGAGCGCCCGCAGCGCCTCGGGGAACGTCGCATAGGTGGCCCGCCGGTAGGCCTCCCACTCGGGCAACTGCTCCATGATCCGCCGGTGGGCGACGCCGAGGTTGTGGTAGGGAATCGCCGGAAAGAGATGGTGGAGCGCGTGGTATCGCAGGCCCACCGGGAAGAGCACCGCGGCGAGCGGCGTGCGGCCGACCACGTTCAGGGAGTCGTCGAGCTGGCCGGCAAAGCCCATGCTCTCCCCCGCGCTGCGGTAGCGGTGGGCCGCGAGCGTGCGGACGTGGTTGAGCCCGAGCGCGAGGAGGGCGAGGGCGTAAATCTTCACCGGCATCTGCCAGCCCAGCGGGATCACGGCCCGGCCCAGGTGCACCTCGTTAACGAGAAAGCAGGCGGCCAGGTGAAGCGCCCGCAGGAAGCAGGCGATCTCGATCGCCGCCCAGAGGCCGCGCGGTGCATCGGCCGGCACGGCGCGGCGATGCCGCAGATTGATCACTAGTGGCGAGCAGCGCTCGAGCACGAATCGCCGCAGCCGCGGATGCAGGAACGAGACGGGCGTGAGCAGGAGAAACCGCACCGTCGCCAGCAGCGGCAGCAGCAGAATCTGCCCGAGGTAGGCGAGCAGGGTGCCGAGCCGGGCCGTACCGAGCGGCAAATACTCCGCGTCGCGGGGCGTGCCGTAATGGCGGGCGCTGTGGTGGTCGAGATGGTGCTCGTAGAGGAACGACGGCATCAGGAACGGGATGCCGACGAGCAGGTTCCACGTCGCCGCGAAGCCCCGCATCTCGCCCCGCCGAAAATGCACGATCTCGTGCATGAACAGCGACGCCCGAAACAGGGCGCAGCCGGCGACGAGCCAGGCAACCGCCTGCACGGCCGCCGGGGCCCGCGGGGCGAGGTACACCGTGGCCGCGCCGTACCCCACGACGATGCTCACGAACATGTCGATCCAGTAGATCGCCGGCCGCGGCACGAGCAGGTCGGCCACGAGCCGCCGTGCCCGCACGATGGGCTCGTCGCGCCGAGACTCGGTCTGCCGGACGGTCGCCATGGAAGTGCTCACCCGGTTTCCATCGGCCACGACACCCCCTCTTCTTGAGGGGCCTCCCGCCGTCGCCGTCCGGGTGCACGTCACTCAGGCCGCCGCGGACCCGGTATATTCCCGCTCGGCAACGGCATCAGCACGAAGGAGCGTCCTCTGCCGCGTCTTGACCCCCCTGCCCGCACCGGACACGCCTCAACGCTTCCACCCGCAGGGGCCCGACCGCTGCCCGGCCCGCTGCTCGATGCTGCGTACCTGCTCGTCGCCCTCGTGGCGTTGCCCTGGGTCGCGTGGCGGAAACTCTCCGGAGCGAGACCCGTCGCGGCCCCGTGGACGCGGTTCACCGGTGGCATCACGGCGCCGCCGCAGCCGCAACCGGGCGTGCCCCGCATCTGGCTGCATGGCGTGAGCGTGGGTGAAGTGCAGCTCCTGGCGGCGCTCGCGGGCGAGCTGCGGGCGCAGGCCGAGGCGGCCGGCCGGAGCATCGACTGCGTCGTCTCGTCGTCCACGACCACCGGCCTCGAGCTGGCCGCGAAACGCTTCGGCTCCGACCGCACATTCCCCTGCCCGCTCGACTTCACCTGGGCTGTCGATCGCGTGCTCGACCGCGTGCGACCCGACCTCATCGTGCTCGGCGAGCTCGAGCTCTGGCCCACGCTGCTCTCCCGGGCCGCCCGCCGCGGCGTCCCGGTGGTCGTCGCCAACGGCCGGATGAGCGAACGGAGCGCCACGGGCTACGGCCGCGTCGCCCCGCTGGCCCGGCGGATGCTCGGCCTCGTCTCGACCGTCGCGGCACGGTCGCAGGCCGACGCCGACCGGTTCGCGGCGCTCGGCGCCCGCGACGTCGTGGTCACCGGCTCGCTCAAGTTCGACGGCGTCCGTGGCGACCGCGCCGCGCCGGATGTCGTGCGGCTCCGCCAACTGGCCGGCTTCGCGGCGACCGACGTCGTGTTCATCGCCGGCAGCACGCAGGCGCCGGAGGAAGCGCTCGCCCTCGATGCCTTTCGGTCGTTCGCGGCGGATCACCCGGAGCTCCGCCTCGTGATCGTGCCCCGGCACGTCGAGCGGACCCCCGAGATTGCGGCGCTCCTCGATGCCTCGGGCCTGCGGTGGCAGCTCCGCAGTCGCCTCGATGGAAGGCCTCCTGATCCCGCCAGCCGCGTGCTGTTGATCGACACGACCGGCGAACTCGGCTGGTGGTGGGGCACGGCCGCGATCGCGTTCGTAGGGGGCAGCCTCGATGGCGTCCGTGGCGGTCAGAACATGCTCGAGCCCGCCGCCTACGCCGCGGCCGTGAGTTTCGGGCCATACACGCGGAACTTCCGCGACGAAGTCCGCCGGCTGCTCGACGCCGACGCGGCCGTCGTCGTCGCCGACGGCCCCGCCCTCACGGCCTTCGTCCGCCGCTGCCTCGTCGAGCCCGCCTGGGCCGCCGCACTCGGGAAGCGGGCGTCGGCGCTCGTCGCCGCCCACCGGGGCGCCACGGCCACGACCGCCCGCCTCATCCTCGACAGACTGGGGCCGGCGAACTGACCTCGCGCGACGCGGCCGCGGGCTTCAGGAGGTGATGCCCCGCGGGGGGCCAGCGGAACCCGGCGTCGATGGCGAAGCGGCAGAGCCGGCGGAGGGTCGCCTCGTCGAGCGGCGGAGCCGGCAGGTCGGGCACGGCGCGGCTCGTCGCCGTTACGTCGAATTCCGGATCGTCACGCCAGTAGGCGCGGTAGACCTCCATCTGATCGCCGAAGAGCCGTGCAAGGACCGCGGCATCGCACGCCGATGCAGGCGCACGGACGCCGGCCGCTTTGGGCCGCTCCGCCATCTCCACCACCATCTCCTCGAAGACCCGGCACAGCAGGCCCACGCTCGTGGGGCGCGTGGACGCCAGGTGATACGTGCCGCCATGCAACGATGGGTCGCAAATGATCCGTGTCATCACCGCCGACACCCAGTCGACCGGCACCAGGTTCTTCCGCTCCGCGCCAGTCATGCCCAGCACGTCGAGCAGCGAACCCGGCTCGAGCGACGCCAGCAGGAACGACTCGACGAATGGCTGCACGATCCGCAGCGGCTTGTAGAAGCCATGGAACGTGCTCGTAAAACCATGCACGAGGTCGCCGACGACGATGCTCGGCCGATACACCGTGCGCACGTCGAGCCAGTCGGCGTCCCGCACCGCCCGCTCCGACTCGAGCTTGCTCCGCTCGTAGTCGTTGCCCGACGTCTGGCCGACATCGAGTTCCGTTTCGAACACCCGGCCGCGGCGCAGGCCGCAGACATAGGCCGTGGAAACGTGGTGGAGCCGGCGGAGGCCGGCCGTGCGACAGAACGCGAGCACGTTGGCCGTGCCGCCGACGTTGCTCGCATACGGCTCGCCGTCGCTCTCGCGCCGGTCGAACGCCAGGCTCGCCGCGGAATGCACGACCTCGCCGACATTCGCTGCGACCCACTCCTGCGCCGATGCGGGGAGCCCGAGCCCCGGCGACCTGACGTCCCCCTCGAGGATCACCGGCCGCGGCACCTCGACACCCGCCACCTCGCGCCAGTCGCACAGGAGCTCGTCGACCCGTGCCTCGGCACCAATCGTCTTGGCGCCGCGCACCAGCACGACGACCCGCCGACCCTGCGCCGAGAGATCGTGGAGCAGGAAGCGGCCCAGCAGACCGGTGGCGCCGGTGAGCAGGATAAAGGGGGAATCGCTCGTCCTAGACATGGATCGCGGCCCCGCCGTCGACGACGATGGTCTGCCCCTGCACGAGATCCGACAGCGGCGAGGCGAGGAAGAGGACTGCGTCGGCCACGTCCTTGGCCTCCAACACCCGTGTGCCCATCATCGTCTTGGACGTGCGGCCCGCGAACATCTCCGCGGCGCCCGGGAGCCGCCGTGTCGAGTCGGTCTCCACCAATCCGGCCTCGACCACGTTGACGTTCACGCCACGGTCGCCGAGTTCGAGCGCCCAGTGGCGGGCGAACGCCGTGAGGGCCGCCTTCGAGCCACCGACGAGGCCATACATCGGCAGCGCCATGTGCGTGCCGTGGCTCGAGAGCACGACCACCTTGCTGCGACCTTCCGCCGATTCCAGTAGCGGCGCCGCCGCCTTGAGCAGGTGCACGAGCGACAGCACGTTCGTATGCATCGCGGCGTCGAAGTGCCGCTGCGTCGTAGCGGCCAGCGGCCGGAAGCCCCCCGTGGCGGCACTGTGCACGAGGATGTCGAGGCCGCCGAACTCGGCCTTCACGAAGCCGATCATCTC
>Ga0068877_10001490_pt1 | contig 19266 bp, 14 predicted proteins | sample NOAtaG_FD_66437 | JGI IMG/M metagenome (GOLD analysis project Ga0068877, IMG submission 66437) | Freshwater lake microbial communities from Lake Erie, under a cyanobacterial bloom - NOAA_Erie_Diel6S_1000h metaG | ecosystem: Environmental > Aquatic > Freshwater > Lake | place: USA: Ohio, Lake... | reverse complement strand
GTGAATGCGGATTTGGCGGGGGGGCGGGTGGCGGCGGAGCTTCGGGCGGCGAAGTTTGTGATGGTCTCGGATACGCACGGGGTGCGGACCGATCCGAAGGATGCTTCGTCGTATGTGAAGACGCTGAGCCGGGGTGAGGTGGAGCGGTTGAAGGGGCTGGGGGTGATTGACGGGGGGATGCTGCCGAAGGTCGAGGGGTGTGCGATGGCGCTGGAGGCGGGGGCGACGGAGGGGGTGTGGATTGTGGACGGGCGGGTTGCGGGTGCGGCGTTGATGGCGGCGGTGGACCATCCGGAAGCGCCCGGGACGCGGATGACCGTTTGACCTAGGCTGAGGCAGGCGGAATGCGTATGGCGAAGGCGAAGGGCAGCTTTGGCGCAGGCGGGGGTGGGGGTGGGACTGTGCCGGCGACGGCGCGGGTGGTGATTTTGCATGGCGGGGAGCGGTTTTTGATTCTGCAGCACACCGATGAGCTGCGGGCGGCGCTGAACGCCCGGCACGGGGGGCTGGAGGTGTTCACGTTTGACGGGGCGACGGCGAAGCCGGCGGATGTGCTGGATGAGTGTCGGAGTTTGGGGCTGATGATGCAGCCGAAGATGGTGGTGGTGGAGAACGCGGAGCTGATGCTGAAGGGTGGGGAGGACGAAGAGGGTGGTGAGGGTGGAGGTGGTGGTGGTGGAGGGGGGGGTGGGTCGATCGGTGGGCGGGGGCGGTATGTTGAGAAGACGGCGCGCGAGATGTTCGAGGCGTATGCGGAAGCGCCCGAGGAGAACGCGACGCTGGTGATGCGGGCGGCGACGTGGAGGCCCGGCAAGCTGGACAAGGCGGTTGAGAAGGGCGGCGGGGTGGTGATCAAGTGCGAGCCGGTGGGCTCGGCGGCGGCGGTTTCGTGGTGCGAAGCACGGGCGAAGAAACAGCATGGCGTGGCGATCGACCGCGACGCGGCGGAGCTGCTGGTGGAGAACGTCGGGGCGGACCTTGGGCGGCTGGACAGTGAGCTGGCGAAGCTGGGGATCGCGAGTTCGTCGCGGGGTGAGGGATCGATCGGTGTGGGGCTGGTGAAGGAGATGGTCGGGGCCTCGCGTGAAGAAGACGCGTGGTCGATCCAGTGGGCGATCATGGGCGGCGACGCGGGGGCGGCGTTGAAGGAACTTCGCAATCGGTTGGACGTTGCGCGGCTCAGCCCCGTGGTGATCTCGCTGGCGTGCGTGGACCTGGCGCGGAAGCTCGACGGCGCGGTGCGCGGCTTGGCGGCGAAGGAGCATCCCTCGGCCCTGGCGGGACGGTTGAAGCTCTGGGGACCGGCTCAGCAGGCGATTCTGGCAGCGGCCGGTCGGATGAAGGCGACGACGACGGCGCGGCTGCTTGAGGCGGCGGTGAAGTCGGACATGCGCCTGAAGACCGGGCAGGGTGATCAGGAATCGATCGTTGAGGAACTGACACTGCGGATGACCACGGTGCTTAGTCGGGCGCGGGCGGGGGCTGGTGTGGGGGCGGGGGTGAGCCGGTGAACACGCTGGACCGGTACATCGCCCGGCAGTACCTGACCAACATCGCCCTGATGCTGGTGATCCTGTTCTCGTTCGTGGTTTTGATCGACATTTCGCTGAATATGCAGCGGTTCGTTGAGAACGCGGTGGTCAACGCTCGGGCGGCGGGGGAAGAGCTCACGGGGCTGCGGAAGTTCTTGTCCGCGGCACTGCTGGTGGTGGATCTGTGGTGGCCCAGGCTTTTGCAGTTGTTCAACTATCTGCTGGGGCTGGTCTTGGTGGGGGCGATGGGGTTCACCTTTGCGCAGCTTGTGCGGAACCGCGAGCTGGTGGCGGTGATGGCCTCGGGCGTGTCGCTCTTTCGGCTCATGAGGCCCGTGCTGCTGGTGGCGGGGGTGATGCTGCTGGTGCAGGTGGCGAATCAGGAGCTGGTGATGCCCCGGCTGGCGCCGCTGCTGGTGCGGGACAACATGGAGGCGGGGAAGCGGGACATCTCGTCGTTCACGGTGAACCTGTACCGCGACGGCGGGCGGATGGTCTTTTACGCGGACCGGTTTGAGCCGAAGTCGGCAACGATGACGGGGTTGTGGGTGTGGGAGCGTGACAAGGAAGGGCGGACGCGGAACCTCATCACGGCGGAGTCGGCGACGTTTGACAGCAAGGCGCAGGTGTGGCGGCTGAGGGAAGGGGTGAGCACGCCGGTGTTTGTGTCGGGGGAGGTTCTGGGGGCGGCACCGGGGCAGCCGCGGGGTGTGGACTTCATCAAGACGGATTTGAGCCCGACGGGGCTGGTGGCGGAGCGGTACCAGACGTACGCGCAGAATCTGAGTTGGACGCAGATCGGGGATTTGCTGGTGAGTCCGACGCTGGACGCGGAGGTGAAGGAGCGGCTTCGGCGGATCGCGTGGGGTCGGGCGGCGAACCTGGTGTGCGTGGTGTTGAGCCTGGTGGTGGCGGTGCCGTTCTTCTTGACGCGTGAGCCGCGGAACATGGTGGTGCAGTCGCTGAAGTGTGCGCCGGTGGCGGTTGGGAGCCTGCTCGGGAGCACGCTGGCGATTCTGGCGCCGATCCCGGGGCTGCCGGTGGAGCTGGGGGTGTTTTTGCCGGTGCTGGCGCTGCTGCCGGTGGCGATTGCGGGAGCGACGAGCATCAAGACGTGAGGTGAGGTTGGTTCTGCTATGCTGTTGGCATGGCATCCGTGGTATTTTATTTCCAGGTCCACCAGCCGTACCGTCTGCGCCGCTACAGCGTCTTTGATTCGGACCCGTTTTACTTCGACAACAAGAAGAACGGGGAGATCTGCCGGAAAGTGGCGGACAAGTGTTACCGTCCGACGACGAGCCTGATCCTGGATCTGGTGAAGCGTCACAAGGGGCGGTTCAAGGTGTCGTACGCGATCACGGGTGTGGCGCTGGATCAGTTCGCGGAGTTCACCCCGGACGTGATCGATCTGTTCAAGCGTCTTGCGGATACGGGGTGCTGCGAGTTTGTGGGCGAGACGTACTACCACTCGCTGTCGTTCCTGTATTCGCGGGAGGAGTTCAAGGCGCAGGTCGATGCGCACACGAAGAAGATCCAGGACCTTTTCGGGCAGACGCCCAAGGTCTTCCGCAACACGGAGCTGATCTACAACAACGATCTGGCGCACTACATCAGCACGATGCAGGGCCCGGACGGCAAGCCGCGGTTTCTGGGGGCGATCTGCGAGGGGACGGACAACCTGCTGGGTTACCGCTCGCCGACGTTTTTGTACCGCCCGCCGAACACGGGGAACAACGCCCTGGGCAAGCCGTTCTCGCTGCTCTTGAAGAACTATCGCCTGAGCGACGACATTGCCTTCCGGTTCAGCAACCGGGGCTGGGCGGAGTGGCCGCTGAGCGCTGAGAAGTTTGCCACGTGGGTGAACAACATCAACGGCAACGGGTTCGTGTGCAACCTGTTCATGGACTACGAGACCTTCGGCGAGCACCAGTGGGCGGACACGGGGATTTTCCAGTTCCTGGATGCGATGCCGGAGAAGATCTTCGACGTGAACCCGGGGCAGAACCACTTCAATACGCCGAGCGAGGCGTTCGAGCGGTTCGAGCCGGTGGGCGAGTACGACGTGCCGCACATGATCTCGTGGGCGGACACGGAGCGTGACCTGAGCGCGTGGCTGGGGAACGCGATGCAGGCGAACGCGCTGAACGAGACGTACCGGGTGGAGAAGCTCGTGAAGGCCCGCGTGGCGGCGGCGATGCAGAACGGCAGCGAGAAGGACAAGCTCAACGCGGGGTACGCGCTGGAAGACTGGCGGAAGCTGACCACCAGCGACCACTTCTACTACATGTGCACGAAGTACTGGGCGGACGGGGACGTGCACAAGTACTTCTCGCCGTATGAAAGCCCGTACGACGCGTACATCAACTTCATGAACTGTCTGGACAATCTGCGGTCGCGGGTCAGCGGGTGAGACGCAGGGTGTTCGCGATTGATCTGGATGGTGTTGGGTGACTACGGTCGAGCGGTGGATCCTCATTTGGGCTGGACGGCTGTACCCGATCTATATCGGGTTGTTCATCGGCTGTCTGGTCGCGTTGTTTGCCCGGGCGGTTGCACCGAGATCCACCGTACCAAACTGGGTTTACCTGGCCATCTGTGGCGGCCTGGGGACGGCGGTCTTCGTTGTCATCACGCTCGTGCAACGACACGTCGACAAGGCGGTCCGCGGTTTCCGCGATGGTGTTGAAGAGATGATCGCGGCACTTTCCGAAGAAGAAGTACTCGACAAGATCTCGCAGATGGCCCAAAGCAGCCTCGTCGTACACGTTCTTCCTCGAACCGCGGCCTCCACACTTCCTCGGGGATTGCCCGTTTCGGTCCAGCAGTTCTTTACACGGTTTGAGGCCGTGCGCGTTTGTTTCTCGCCCGAAGCGGATCCGCGTACGGGGATTTATCTCCATCGCGGCATGATCGCTCGACACAACGACAGACTCTGGAGAGTGGGTCAGTTCAACGAAACGGAGGCGGTTTGTGTCGACCGTATTACTGAAGAGGCTCTGAATCTCTCTGACGCCGAGCAACTTCCGCCGATCGATCACTCTCACGCGTTGGTCAATAAGAAGATCATGACGCTTGGGCGAGTTGTTCTCTACAACGCCTTGATCATCCAACGCTCACGCGAGATTGATGAAGAAAGGGATCGGATGCTCGCCGAGTCTTCCTCGTGATGGAGGTTCTGATCAACCCGAACAATCCGCGACGGTAAATGAGCGGGTCTAGCCTCTGATCAGCGGCGAAATCAATCCCACGCGCCGAGGTAGTCCGCCGGCTTATCCCCGGCCTTGATGAAGATGCCCAGGAAGTTGTTCGTGCTGGCCGGGTCGTCGCTTTCGTCGAAGAAGGCCAGGTCGGGGCGCTTTTCGCCCTTGGCGGTTGTGTACTGAGCGCCGGTCTCGGTCTTGCCTTTGGGTGTGAAGTGGTTGGCGATAAACTCGACGTGGTTGTCGGCGAAGGCGACGTTGCCGCTCCATGAGCCGGGTTTGCCCGCGTGGGCGTAGACGTTGAAGGTCAGGCTTTTGTCGTTTGCGAAGGTGGGCGTGGCGGTGAACTCGTCGTGCACGGTTGAGGCGGTGATCTGCGGGCCGCGGTAGGCGAGCTGGGCGTGGCTGGCGTCGAAGGTGTTGCTCCAGCGGCTGAGGCGGTCACCCGCGGGTTGCAGGTGGGCGTAGCTGATGTGCCCGCCGACGGCGGAGTTCATGTCGCCCGAGAGCGATGGGTCCCACTGGGCGTTCAGCGAGTTCACCGCGGTCTTCGGTTTCCTGTTGTCGTACGACGTGTGCGGCTTGATCTTGGGGTTGTTTTCGAGCGGGCTGACGAGCAGCTCGGTGGTGACGGAGGCGTTCCAGACCAAGATGGAGTAGATCGCCGCGGTGGTGTTCTTGGCGTTGCCGTTGTCGGCGACAGTGAAGTTGTATCTGTCCAATCGAGCGGGACTTGGGTACTGACCCTTGTTCACCCCCGCCCAGATGACCAAGGCCTGGCCGATGCCGCGGATCTGCGTGGCGTCCTTGAGTTGTTTCGAGCTCTCGCGGGCCTTGGTCACGGGGTTGGCGACCATGGCGATGCTGCCCAGGGCCCCGGCGATGACCACCAGAGCGAGGGCGTCGAGCATGGCGAAGGCGTGCGGGCGGCGTGGGTGCGCGGGCATGGTTGGCTCCGGTGTGGTTTCGACTCAGGAAGATGCCGCGGAGGCGTCGGCGTGTGAAGGTGACAACGTGAAGATTGGCGGCGTGGTTGATGGTTCAGCCCGTGCCGTACATCCGGTCGCCCGCGTCGCCCAGACCGGGCATGATGTAGCCCTTCTCGTTGAGCTGACGATCGAGGGCGGCGGCGTAGATCATGACGTCCGGATGGTCGCTCTTGAGGCGCTGCACACCCTCCGGGGCGGCGACGAGGCAGATCATGCGAAGGTCTTTCGCGCCGGCTTCTCGGAGGATCGACAAGGCGGCCGAGGCGCTGCCGCCGGTGGCGAGCATGGGGTCGACGAGGACGACCGGGCCAGCGTCGAGATCCTTCGGCAAGCGCTTGAGGTAGATCGTGGGCTTGAGCGTGCGTTCGTCGCGCACCAGGCCCAGATGCCCCACGCGGGCCTCGGGCATCATCTCCAAGATTCCCTCGGCCATCGCCAACCCGCTGCGAAGCACGGGCACGACGGTGATGGTGCCGACGAGGCGATGACCCTGCGTCAGCTCGACGGGGGTCTGCACCGGGACGGAGCGTGTGGGAAAGCTGCGGGTAACCTCATAGCACATGAGCCCGGCGATCTGGTAGAGGAGCGCGCGGAACGGTCGATAACTGGTGGCGAAGTCACGGATGTGCGTGAGCTTGTGCTGGATCAGCGGGTGATTGAAGACCACGAGATTCGGAAAAGAAGAGACGTCGGCCATGGAGCGAGTGTAAAGCGTTTGCCGCGGAGTGTGAAGTCGGGTCGGTCGGTGGATGATCGGTGCGGAAGGTTCTCTCGTCGGCGGCATCGCGGCGGCAATCCGCGGGTCAGTTGCCCGTTCAGCACGTGATTCACCCTCTGGGGAGTTCACTCATGATTCGTTTCAACCGTTCGGCAGGTTCGTTCGCACTCAACTCGCCGCGGCTGGCACTGGTCCTGGCGCTCGCGGGGAGTGTGCTGTGCCTGAATGCCGGTGCCCTTGCTCAGAACGGGCGGCTGCGCGACCGCATCGCCGAGCGGATGGGCCAGAAGCAAGATCAGAAGCAGGAGCAGGACGCAAAGGGCGACATCAAGATCGCCGAGGCGATGGTGGCGGAGGGCGTCAGCGCCGAGCAGCGGAAACTCTTCGACGCCTCGGCGGACTATTCCGCGAAGCTCGCGGGGCGCGCGGTGCTGGTGCAGCATAAGGGGCAAACGCTCTATCAGCGGTATGACAACAACTGGAAGGCGGAGATGCCGCACCCGCTGGCGTCGGGGACGAAGAGCTTCACGGGCGTGGCGGCGATGATCGCGGTGCAGGAGGGGTTGCTGACGCTCGGCGAGAGGGCGTGCCTGACGATCAGCGAGTGGAAAGACGACCCGGTGAAGAGCCAGATCACCGTGCGGAATCTGCTGGAACTTTCCAGCGGGTTGCAGCCCGATTCCAACCCCGGCGCGCGCAAGGGCAGTGCGCGGCTGGGCGACGGCGGCAAGCCGGGCTTCGCGGGCGCGATCGACCGCACCGGACGCGACGATTGGTTCGGACAAGCGGTCGCGGCGCCGATGACCGGCAAACCCGGCGAGCAGTTCGCCTATGGCGGGAACCACTTCTACGCCTTCGGTGAGCTGCTGCAACGCAAGCTCAAGGCGAAGGGGTACAAGGGCACGGTGTGGGATTGGTACAGCGAGAAGATCTTCAACCCCATCGGCATGAAGGTCGGGTTCGTCGGCAAAGACAAGAAGGGCAACGCCAACCTCCCCGGCGGCTGCGGGCTCTCGGCCCGCGAGTGGGTGAAGTTCGGGCAGCTCATGCTCAACCAGGGTTCGTGGACCAACGAAAAAGGCGAGAAGGTCACGGTCATCAAGCCCGAGTTGCTCGCGGAGTGCTTCAAGAGCAGCGCGAACAACCCGAGCTATGGGCTGACGTGGTGGCTGCTGCGCAGCGGTGACACGACCTCTTCGGTGGCGGACGGGATCGGGCGCGAGGGGATTTCTGAAGCGCTCAAGCGTCGGAACTTTGATCAGCAGAGCAAGCCGCTGACCACGCCGGACGGCAAGACGATCGAGGTGTACATGGCCGCGGGGTTGGGGAAGCAGCGGCTGTACGTGCTGCCGCAGTTTGATCTGGTGGTGGTGCGGTTCGCGGAGAATACCTCGGCGGGTGCGCGGTTCGACAACCGCGCGTTCGTGGAGCCGATCCTCAAGGCGGTTGCGCCGGAAGTGTTTGTCGAGAAGAAGACGGGCGAAGGCGAGAAGAAGAGGTAGTCGTTTCGTGCGCGTACTGACGGTGGTTTGAAAGAAAGATCAAAGCAGCCCTCGACTGAAGTCGAGGGCTCTGAATGTGCGGTGTGCTCGCGATCGATTAGTCGTTGATGCCCAGGTCGCGTTTGGTGAAGAGCGCGTCGAAGCGCAGGTCGGCTTTCTCGACGTTCTCTCGCGCGCCCTGCAGGCGGTCGATGGTGGCGATGACGCCCAGGACGTTCGCGCCGGCTTCGCGGAGGACCGTCACGGCTTCGAGGGCTTGCCCGCCGGTGGTGGCGACGTCTTCGACGAAAATGACCGGGTCGCCCTTCTCGAGCTTGCCTTCGAGCTGTTTCGCGGTGCCGTAGTCTTTCTTCGCGTTGCGGACGAAGATCGACGGCAGGCCCGTAGCCAGCGATGCGACAGTGACGAGGGGGATGCCGCCGAGCTCGGCGCCCGCCAAGCGCGTGGGCGAGAGGCCCGCCTCACGTCCCATCTGGGCAATGCGCTCGGCAAAGAGCGTGCTGAGGGGCTGGAGCACTTCCGGTCGCGTAGAGAAGAGGTACTTGTCGACGTAGTAGTTCGAGACCTGCCCCGAGCGGAGGGTGAACGTCCCGCGGAGGACGCAGGCGTCGGCGATGAGCTTGGCGAGGTGGGTGCGGTCGGTGCTCATGATGGGTGTTTCGCGTGCGCGAAGCGGTGTGATGCTCAGGCGCTTCTCGTTCAGTTCTCTTTCACTTTTCTTCGGAGGTGTTGCCGTGCGGGTCCCAGTCTTCGGGGACGATGGCGTTGGCGGGAAGATCGGGCGATCCGACGGGGAACTGGCGGATGCTCGTGACGGTCCAAGGCCCGCGGAGCCCGCGGAGGTTGACGCTGACGCCCTGATAGAGCGGGTTGGTCGGCTGATCGGGGAGCGTCAGCACGGGGCGGATGATGTCAACGGTTGCCGAGCCGCCGCGGACGATGATGCGCGAGACGTGGTAGACGGGGAGGCTCTTGGAGCTTTCGGTCAAAGCCCGTGCGTGGGGCGAGCTGTCTTCGATAATGCGGGTCACCGAGGCTTTGCTCATGCCCGCGGGCAGATTGACCGCGAAGGGCTCGGTTGAGATCTCGCCCAGCGTGCGGACCGGCGCGGGCGGGAAGCGCCGCACCGTGTACTCCAACGCCGCCGTCACAACCTGCGGCACCGGAGGGTTGTTCACCGAGTTCGACATCGTGTCGCCCGGGATCTCCGGATAGTTCACCAGCCCGGCGCTCGGGCACCCGGGCAAGGCCAGCAGCGAACCGGCGAGCATGAAGGCCGCGACGACGCCCGACATGCGACGACGGCTCGTCGCGTGAGTCCGGGTGAAATAGGCAGACTGGGCAGGAAGAACGGCATTGACAGAACGGGTGCTCACGTGTGGACTCCGCGGTGGTCAGGGATCTGATCGACCTTCGCTGTCGGAGTTTATGCCGGCGGCTCGATGATGGCGGCTTCCGCGTCCCCAGGCCTTACGCCGCCCACACGCGGACTAGCATTCATCCCACCTCCGCCTCCGGTCGCACGCGCCGCGGCGATCACCGTTCAACGAGGACCGAAGACGCCCTCGCAGCCGACGGTTCCCTTCTTTCACGAGCCGAAACACCATGGGCAGCACGCGCGCCGATCGATCCGTACAGGGTGCAGGGAAGACCAGATCCAGCCGCGCACGCACGGGCGGCAAAGTGGCCTCCGTTTCGCGTGCTACACCCGCCATCCCCCCCACTCCCGCGTACGCCGCCACGAACGGCCGCAAGCGCGTGGTCGTGGGGATCTCCGGCGCCAGCGGCGCCGCCTACGCCACGCGTCTGGTCGAACAGCTGATGCTGCTTGGTCACGAAGTGCATCTCGTCGCCACCGAATACGGGCGGCAGCTTCTGCACGACGAACTGAACATCACCCGCCTCGATCTGACCGAGCTGTGCCCGAGCCTGAAGCAGCATGCGTCGGCCGGAGATTTGAAGCGGATGCAGAGCCGATACTTCGTGCACCCGCATAAGGACGTGGGCGCGGTGATCGCCTCGGGCTCGTTCCATCACGACGGGATGGTGGTGATCCCCTGCTCCAGCACCGCGCTCGGGTACATCGCCACAGGCTCCGGGAGCAACTTGCTGGCCCGGGCGGCGATGGTGACGCTGAAGGAACGCCGAACGCTCGTGCTGGTGCACCGCGAGTCGCCCCTGAGCCTGATCGACATCGAGAACATGCGTCAGGTGACACTCGCGGGCGGGATCGTCGCGCCAGCGAACCCGGGGTTCTACCTTCTGCCCCGCAGCATCGACGAGATCGTCGACTTCGTCGTGGGCAAGTGCCTGGACCTTCTCAAGATCGAGCACACGCTGAAGGTGCGCTGGGCCGACCGTAAGGCCGAGATCAAACGCGGCAGCGGCGGCGGCTCCGACAGCACCGGCGGCTGAACCCGCCCGACATCACACTCACTTCGAGGGCGTCCACGCGAAGGTGTGATACACGCTCGTCACGCGCCCGTCGGGGTGCAGATCGACCACCGCGTACCCCGGGTCGGCCCGCGCCGGGCGCAGCTCCACCGGCACATCACCCTGCCGGAACCGCCTGGTCATGAACTCACGGTTCGCGGCGAAATCGCGCCACCACATGCCACTGACCGCGCCGGAGCAGAAGAAGTCGATCCCCAGATACCGCAGATGCTCGACGATGTGGATGTGCCCGCTGAGACAGGCCTTCACGTGCGGGTGCTTCTGGAAGAGCCGCAGCAGGCGGTGGGCGTCCATCATCATCGCGCCGATGCCGATGTGGAAGCCCTCGCGGCGCGGGCCGGGCTCTGGGGGCTTGCGCGCGTCGCAGTCGATCATGCCCATGCTGAGGATCGGGATGTGCGAGACGACGAGCGTGAAGCGCCCGGGGGCGACGCTGGAAAGGTCGTTCTCAAGCCAGGCGAACTGTTCGTCGTCGAGCCCGCCCTGGTAGTTGTCGAGGTAGGGCTGCACAGAATCGAGAATGACGATGTGCCAGGGGCCTTTGTCGAAGCTGGAGTAGGTTCGCTCTTTGCCCACCATCTGCATCCACCACTTCTTGCCCCAGAGGGGCTCACTGCCGGTGGTTTTGCTTCGTTCCTTGCCCCAGCCCCAGATATCGTGATTGCCGATGCAGTGCTCGACGGGGCCTTTCCACTCTTCTTTCAGCACGCGGTTGAAGAGCGACCAGTACTCGCTGGTGCGTTCCTTGGTCTGGTCCATGGCGTCCATGAGCAGGTCGCCGCCGGTGAGCAGGAGCTGGGCATCACCGGCGGTCTGGCGAACATGCCGCAGCGCGGTGCGGGTGCCCTGCTCGGCGTTGTGCTCGGGCTTGATGTGGATATCGGTGAAGTGAACGAGGCGGAAGGCGCCATCTGGCCGCGGACCGGCGAGCGGTGCGCCCGTGAGCGGTTGCGTCTTTGGCTCGTCGAGATTGATCAGCCGGGTCTTGCACCCCGTCAGCGAACCCGCCGCGGCCATCAGCACGCCCACGCCGCCCAGCCGAAGCAGATCACGCCTTGACCATTCCGTTCCCTCGGCCATCGCCGCTACCTGCGTCATCACGCCTTTGCCGGTGGTGGCGTGGACATGACCCGGGGTGAAACGGTTGTCGCTCGTCGTCGGCTCGGTCCGCTCGTGGCTCATGCGCACAGCCTACCGCGCACGGGGCCCTCGGCTCAACCGTGGATGCTCATTTTCCGATCAACTCGCCGCTCGCTTACCGAACCTTGACACCCAGTTGCCAGCACAGGAAGGTGTGTACGTCGACCGCTTGCGCGATCCGTTCGTTCAGGGGCGTGCCCATGCCGTGCCCGCTGTCGAAGCTCGTCCGCAGCAGCACCGGGCGCGGATCGGTCACCACCGCCGCGGCCTCCTGCAGCCTCGCGGCGAACTTCCGCGACTGCATCGCATCCACACGCGGGTCGTTCATCCCCGTCAGCAGCAGCGTCGCGGGGTACCGCGCGTTGATCACGTTGTGATATGGCGAGTACGCGTACAGCGCCTTGAACTGCTCGGCATCCTTGACCGTCCCGAACTCCGGCACGTTGAACGCACCGTTGGGCGAAAGCTCCACCCGTAGCATGTCATAGATCCCCACATGCCCGACGACCGCGCGGACCAGGTTTGGGCGCTGCACGAGCGTGGCGCCGACGAGCAACCCGCCGTTGCTGCCCCCCTCGATCGCCAATCGGCCCTTCGCGGCGTACCCGCGCTTGATCAGATGCTCACCGGCGGCGATGAAGTCATCGAAGACGTTCTGCTTCTTGGTCAGTGCGCCGTCGCGGTGCCAGCGGTCGCCGAACTCACCCCCACCGCGGATGTTCGCCTCGGCCCAGACGAACCCGCGCTCCAGCAGCGCGATGTTGACGGGTCTGAAGGCCGGTTCGCGGCTGATGCCGTAGCCGCCGTAGCCCGTCAGCAGCGCCGGCGCGGTGGAGTCGAGCTTCATGCCCTTTTTGCGGACGATGTTCACGGGGACCTGCGTGCCGTCTTTGCTGGTGGCCATCTCGCGGACGACCTCGTAATCGTCGAAGCTCACGGGCGAAGTCGTCGCGAGGCCCGTTCGGCTTGTCTGGTTGGTCTTCGGGTCATAGACGTACCACGCGGAAGGCGAAACGTACGAAACCTGGTTGAAGAGCAGGCGATCACCTTCAAGCTCATGCAGCCCGCCCGCGGCGGCGATATCAAGCTGCTTGGGCTTGCTCACCGGCTTGCCGCTGTGATCGAACGCGCGGACCTCGCTGGGCCCGCCGAGCTGATAGAGCGCGTAGATCAGCGCGTCGGTGATGACCAGGTTGCCCGTGTCCTCGCCGAAGCCGCTGACGAGCGTGTCCTTGCCCTCGGGGATGATCGTCTTGGCGCTGGTGAGCGTCGGCGCGTCGAGGGTCATGCGCAAAAGCTTGCCGCGCGGCGCGTCCTTTCGGCTGATGAGGTAGACCGCGTCGTCGGGCCCGAACTCGGCCTGCACGATCCGGTCCTCGTACTGCGCGATCTGTGTCCATGCGTTGGTCTTGGGCGAGCGCAGGAAGAAGATGAACTCGCCGCCGTCGCCCTTCTGAACCGTCGCCAGGGCCGAGCCGTTGTGCGCGGTTTTCGACTTGAGCACCTGCACGGTGATCTCAGCAATCCGCGGCAGCTCTTTGCCCATCTCATACGTATCGCTGCTCTGCGGCGTCCCGAGCTTCCGCGACCAGAGCTGCATGTAGAAGTTCATGTCCTCGCCGGCGCGTTCGCCCGCGCGCGGATAGCGCGTGTAGTAGAACCCGGTGCTATCCGGGAACCACGCCAGCGAGCCGCCGGCGGTGCCGCCCTGCACGCGCGGGACGATCTCGTCAACACGCTTGCTGGTCGCCACGTCATAGATGTGCACATCGCCCGACTCGGTCCCGCCCTTGCTCAGCGACACGGCCACATACCGCCCGTCGGGAGAAGCGATGTGCCAGTCCATCGTGGTGGCGCCGCCGTCGATGGCGTTGGGGTCCACCAGCGCGCGCTGCGCAGCGGCATCGTTCAGGCTGTTGAGTACCACGAGCACAGGCTGCTGCGCCGGCGGCTGGAGCTTCACCGCCAGCACCTTGCCGTTCTTCAGTACGTGCGCATCCAGCCAGCGCGTCGTCGGGGCGGAGAGAATCTCCTTCACCCGCGCCTCGATGGCCTCGCGCCCCGGAAAGGCGCTCAGGCTCGCCCGCGTCAGTTCGTTCTGCGCGTCGATCCACGCCCGCACACCCGCGCCGGCGGGGTCTTCAAGCCAGCGGTAGTTCTCGATGACGGTCAGGCCGTGGAACGTGTCGCTGGCGAACTCTTTCCGCGTCGCGGGCGCGGCAAACGCAGCGGCGGTCGACGCGTTCGTCCGCGCATGACCCCGACCCGCGCACCCGACCATTGCCATCGACCCGCTGATCGCCATCACGCCCGCCAACCCCGCACGCGCCAGCACGTTCAACCGCTTCTTGCTCGGCAGGAAGCCGTACACAAACGCAGAAGAACCGCGACGCGCTGCTGGGATGTTCATTTCGACAGTGTACCGACCGATCCACCGAGCGCGGTTTACCTACTCAGATCGCGGGTTCACCCCTGGATTGCGTGGGAATCGGGAACTTCCCCGATTCCTCGCAAAACCCCTGCGGGCAGATCCCAACAGCAAGCATCCGGTTGAGGGCGTCAACGCTGCGGATCAATCGGAACGGTGAGCCTTCACCACCCGCACCATCGACGCCCGGAGCAATGACCATGCACACCGCACCCCGTCGTCCGTCACGTTCGTTGATCGTTGGGCTGGGGTTGTTGAGCGCTGGGGTTCTGGCGTTCTCGATGGCGCTGCCGATGGCGGCGGTGGGTGCGCCGCTGACGCCGCCGCGTCGCGCGCCGGGCCCGCCCTCGCTGGGATATCACACCGGTTTGGTGATCACGATCGATCCGGAGAACAGTTGGCCGAACTGGCACGTCTTTGTTGTCGCGCCGGGGACGAGCAAAGCGAACTCGGTGCCGCTGGACGGCGCGGTTCTGCGGATCCCGAACCTCCAGCCCGGCGAGTATCAGGTCCGCGCGGTCTACAAGACGCGGGTCTACACCAAGACCGTCAAAGTCACGGCCAATAGCGACGGCGTCGTGGGCTTCTCGTACCTCCCGTGATCAACCGGCCTTGAACGCGCACCTCACGCCTTCGCGGGTTGAGCCTGCGTCACGCGGCGCAGCGCGCTCTTGGCGATCATCCCCAAAACCACCAGCACCATCACGCCCAGGGCGATCCCCACCGGGACGTACCACCACGGGGTGTCGTTCGCCGCGTCGGTGGCGTTCTTGTACTTCTCGCGCGCCAGCACCGACAGGTACACCACCAGCCCCGTCCGCGGGGCCATCCCCACCAGCGTCCCCAGCATGAACGGCAGCAGCCGAGCCTGCACCGACGCCATCACCAGATTCGTAATCGCAAAGGGCGACGACGGCGGCACCCGCACCAGCGTCACGATCAGGAAAGTCCGCCAGAAACCCTGACCCACCATCGCGTCGCGCACGGCCCGCCATTCAGGCCTGCTCTCCACCACGCTCTCCACCCGCGACTGCACCACCAGGCGCGAAACGCCGTAGCCGATGATCGCCCCGAGCGTGAAGCCGACCATCGCGGCGGGAAAGCCGAGCTGGAAGCCCAGCGCCCACCCGCCCAGGATGCTCGCGGCGTACGTCGGCAGGCAGGCGAACCCCGCCGCCAGACCAAAGCCCACCGCGAAAATCACAAAGGCCATGTCGTCGTGACTGTTCAACCAGTCCGAGGCTTCGTTCATGTGCCAGAAGAGCACCAGCGAACCAATCGGCGTCAGCAACGCCGCGCCCGCGGCCATGATCAACGCGGGAAAGGTCTTCTTCGCGATGCCCCGGTAATCCACGGGCTCGGTCGACGCTGAAGGCGATGACACAGCGTTCTGCTCACCCGATTGGGGTGTCGATGAATCGTTCTTCGGTGAGTTGACCCGTTCGTCCACGCTCGTCGGCTCGCTTGCTCGCGCCTGAACACCTCGACACGGCGCACGTGCGGAAGCGTAGCCGCGTGAACCGGACCTCCGCACGCAGCGAGAAACGAAAACCCCCGATCCGAACAGACCGGGGGTTTCACTGAGATTCGCTGGTACCACGCCGCTTCGAGATCAGGGGCTCAGAGGCAGGGCAGGAACAGGTTATTGAAGAAGCAGTTGTAATCACCTTCGTTCACGCCGTTGTTCACGCAACCGGGTGCGGCGTTCAGCGGCGTTCCGTCGTCGCAGGCGATGTCGCACGTCCCGCCGACGGCGGCAAGACCCTGACCGGCCTGGAAGAAGAAGCCGTCAGCGGCGAAGAAGGCGTTGTAGTCGCCTTCGTTCGGCCCGGTATTGCTGTTCACGCAGCCCGGCGCCGCCGACAGCGGCGTGCCGTCGTCGCAGGCAATGTCGGCGGGGTTGCAGCCCGCGAAGGTGGGGGCAAAGTTGATGACCCACAGCTCTTCGCCGTCGATCCCGTTGTCGGCCGTGAAGAAGAGCTTGCTGCCCGCGAGGCGGAAGCTGCGCGGGGTGCTGCTGCCGACGGGGTTGATGTTGGCGACCTGGCTGGTCCCGCCGGTGGTGCCGTCGGTGACGTAGAGCTCGCTGCCGGTCACGCCGTCGGTGGCTTGGAAGTAGACCTTGCCGTTGGCGGCGGCCATGTTGACGGGGAAGCTGCCGGCGGTGGGGTTGATGTCCTTCACCAGCACGGTGCCGGCGTTGGTCCCGTCGCTGCTCCACAGCTCGCTGCCTGTGGCGATCCCCGCGTTGCCCGAGAAGACCAGCGTGGTGTCGTTGAGTGCCACGAGGTTGCTGGGCGAGCTGCTGACGCTGCTGCCGTCGAGGTTCTTCACCATGACGGTCCCGGCCTCGGTGCCGTCGGTCACCCACAGCTCTTCGCCGTTGGTCCCGTCGTTGGCGGTGAAGAAGACCTTGCTGCCGACGGTGGTGAGCTGCAGCGGGCCGCCGCTCGATGAGCCGGGGCGGATGTCCTTCACGCGGAACGTCCCGGCGTTGGTCCCGTCGCTGCGCCACAGCTCGCGACCGCCGCCCAGCGCCGAGTTGTCGGTGGCGGCGAAGTACAGCACCCCGCCCATGACGGCGAAGTTGCTGGGCGTCGAGCCGCTAATACCCGCGGCGATGTCTTTCACCAGGCTCACTGTCCCGGCTTCATAGACATACAGCTCGGTCCCCTGAGAGCTGGAGAACGCGGAGAAGAAGACCTTGGTCCCCACGCGGACCCCGGCGCCCGGGGTGCTGCTGCTGAGTCCGCTCTGGATGTCCGCGGCGTTGAGCGTGCCGCCCGCCGTGCCGTCGCTCTTGAACAGCTCGTTCCCCACAACATTGTCGGTGGCGGCGAAGATCACTTCGCTGCCGGTCCAGGTCAGGTTCGAGGGTGAGGAGCTGAGCGAGCCGGGGTTGAGGTCCTTGACCAGGACGGTGCCCGCGGCGCTGCCGTCGGATTTCCACAGCTCCGCGCCGTTGACCGTGTCGTTGGCGTTGAAGTACGCGGTGCCGTTGGCGTCGACGATGTTCTGGACGAAGCTGTCGCCGGTGCCCGGGTTGATGTCCTTGACCATGAACGTGCCGCTCTCGGTCCCGTCGGACTTCCACAGCTCGCTGCCGTTGAGCCCGTCGGTGGCGCGGAAGTAGACCGATGAACCCACGGCGGCGAGGTTCGAGGGGTTGCTGCTGGCGGTTCCGATGCGGATGTCCTTCAGCAGGGTGGTGCCGAGGACAGTGCCGTCGCTCTTGAACAGCTCGCGCCCGACGACGGAGTCTTCAAGGGTGCAGAGCAGGACGCCGTTGAAATCCATGAGGGCCAGGGGCGAGCCGTTGCTTGTTCCCGGGCGCGAATCGCGGAGCAGCAGGGTGCCGGCGTTGGTGCCGTCGCTGATCCAGAGTTCCTGACCCTCGGCGGCGGTGGTGCCGGAGAAGAAGAGCCGCTCACCGACACCGGTGAGGTTCACGACGGTGAAGTTGACGGGGCTGGAGCTGTTGCTGCCCAGGTTGATGTCCTTGGCGATGGTCGTGCCGGCGAGGGTGCCGTCGGATTTCCAAAGCTCGGTGCCGAACGTGCCGTCGGAGGCAGAGAAGGTCAGCAAACCGTTGAGCACGCGGAGGCCGGTGGGGGTTGACGAGGCGGTGGGGCTGGTGGTGTTGATGTTGGCGAAGAGGACGGTCCCGGCGTTGGTGCCGTCGCTGGACCAGAGTTCAATGCCGTTGGTCGCGTCGTCGGCGGCGAAGTAGATCTTGCCGTTGTAGACCGTCAGCGAGGCGGGGTTGGAGCTCAGGTTGCCGACGCGGATGTCCTTGACCTGGACGGTGCCCAAGGCGGTGCCGTCGGTTGTCCACAGCTCGGTGCCCGTGACCCCGTCGGTGGCGGTGAAGTAGAGCTTGGAGTTGAGAACGACGAAGCTGTCGGGGCTGGAGCCGGCGGTGCTGCTGGTGGTGTTGATGTCTTTCACCAGCGCGGTGGAGGCGAGGTTGGTGCCGTCGGTTGAGTAGAGCTCGCTGCCGCCGGTTGAGCCGCTGGCGCGGAAGTAGACCTTGCCGTTGTAGACGGCGAAGGCGAAGGGGCTGGAGCTGGAAGCGCCGAGGGCGATATCGCTGATGCGGTAGGTGCCGGCGCTGGTGCCGTCGGTGCGCCAGACTTCAACACCGGTGCTGCCGTCGTTAGCGGTGAAGACGCAGATGCCGCCGCCGATGCTGGTGATGGAGCCGGGTGTGGCGTTGCCGAGGAGGTTGATCTCGGTGATCTTGCTGGTGCCGCTGTCGGTGCCGTCGCTGATCCAGAGTTCGCTGCCGTCGACGCCGTTGTTGGCGGAGAAGATCACGCGTGAGTTATCGAGGTTGGTGATCCCGGAGATCGACGAGCCGTTGAGACCGGGGCGGATGTCCTTGACCATCATCGTGCCGGCGGTGGTCCCGTCGGTGACCCACAGCTCGACGCCGTTCACGCCGTCTTCAGCGGTAAAGAAGGCCTTGCTCCCGCAGCGCACGGGTGTGGAAGGGCTCGAGCCGGGCCCGCCGGTGAGGTTGATGTTCTTGACCATGACCGGGGTCTGCGCCCCGGCGCTGAGGGTCAGCGCAAGAGCCGAAACAACCGCACACCCCGCCGCCAACGTTGTCGCACGCACCGCGCGCGAGCTGTTCTTCATGCTCTTCATCGTCCGCCTCCTGTTGAGAGAAAACGCATAGGAATCATGCCGCAAACCGGGCCCCAAGCCCCCCGCGCACATGCGCGAAGGGCACCTGCATCATCACCCGATCAAGCCCGAAATCCAGCGAAAACCGCCCCATTGAGCAACAACCCGCGCGGATTCACGCGCGTTTCCGTACCTTCACCAAACTGAGAAAATCATGACAGGGGAACCCACCTTCGGTAAAGCCCTCAGGTGAGTGGTCTTCGCGCGGGCGAGGAGCGACGCGTGGTTGAAAAGATGACCCAGCTTGACATCCATCGCGCAAGGCCGCGGCGTGCGAAGCGTTCACGCGAGCCCCTGTGCGTCTGCGGAAAGACCGTCCTGTATTACTCAGCCGGCTCGATCACCGCCGCCATCGAGCCCTTGCTCTGCGAGACCAGCGGGTCGCGCCCGTAGGTGTGGATCTGCTCGACCTTGAGCTCGGCATGCTCTTTGTGCGTGGTGAAGACCACCGCGCGTCCAGAGGTATCGATTGTCTCGGCGATCCGCTGGGCCTGTTCCTGATTCTGGTAGAAAAGTTCCTGCATCATCCGGATGACGTAGTCGAAGGAGTGATCGTCATCGTTCAAGAGCACAACGTTCCAGCGGGCCGGCTGCTTGGAGCTGCCCGATGGCCC
>Ga0068877_10001486_pt1 | contig 19315 bp, 13 predicted proteins | sample NOAtaG_FD_66437 | JGI IMG/M metagenome (GOLD analysis project Ga0068877, IMG submission 66437) | Freshwater lake microbial communities from Lake Erie, under a cyanobacterial bloom - NOAA_Erie_Diel6S_1000h metaG | ecosystem: Environmental > Aquatic > Freshwater > Lake | place: USA: Ohio, Lake... | reverse complement strand
GATCGAGGTTGCTGGTACAATGCTCAGCGTGAACGATTCTTACTAGCAAGCGGATGGCAAGTGCATGTCAGCGAAAATTGGGATTCGAGCCTGGATTGATTTTGCGTTTCGCAAGATCTTTAACTTTTCTAAGTTTCGCACTGCCACTCGATGCAATAACGCGGTGTACTCGACTCCACGCGCCACTTCAAAACCGTTCTTCACTGCACCGATCAGCACCTTGCCTTTACCCAAACCGTAGTCCAACAAGTGGCAATGTCGAATGTCCTCGCCGAGGATATTGCGAGCCTCCTCGATTGCCAAGTCAATCAAGCCGAAAGTTGATGGAAAGTAACGATTTTGTAATGCCAATCGCTCCCCTGTGAAAAGGTCTTCTTTGTCAATGGACGAATATGTATCTACCCCGTATCGGTAGTCAAATAGGACGTCGTCCTTGATAAGAGTGTACAGTCCGAAAACACCGTACTTTCTAATCAGAAGCCTGAACACGTCCAGGGAATACAGAAGTCTTTTTGTCGTACGGGTCAAAAGACGCATTGTTTGTAGATGGCTAAAAGAAATCATAGCAGCGTCCATACAGTACTCTCAAAACTGCATCTTGGCATGAGCACTTATGGCAGAAGAACGGAAAATGCAAAATTGCAGGGTATTCCCGTCAAATCGTGCTACTTCGCGAAACCACCTTCGAAGGCGGAGAACTCGGCCCAGACAGGGAGATGAGAACTCACCTGCATTGCCTGATCGTAACTAAGATTAAGTTGACGAAGGAAATCGATAACGCCCGCTCGCCCTGTGAATTCGTCTGTTGATCGCGTCGGGATCAGGATGTTGTCGAGCATCGATTCTCCCGAAACCGTTGTCGCGATGTCATCGATCGCATGTACCATCGAAAGCCCGGTGACATTCTGAAGTTCTTTCGAGGAACATCCAAAATCTCCGAGCAACAATACGTCGTCTTCGATTCGTCCGTCTTGCCGGATACTTCTCACTAATCGTGGTAACAACTCACGTTGCTTGGATGAGTAGATCGGATCGAATCGAATATTGACTAACGTGAATGTGAAGGCTCGCTCAGGATTCACTTGCTTAGCTCGAAACCAACCCACCAACGGATCGTAATCCATCAAAGACTGCGGATCATCCACCGTGTAAAGCTGATCTCGATCGGTTTCGATGCGATCAGTATCAAACAGGAATGCGAACTGCTGCTTTTGGCCATCAGTGCCGACGCGAGGTCCTCTCATGTACTCGAAGCGACGATCGCTCATGTTGATGCGATCCACGAGGAGTGGCAAGATGTCGTTTTGTCGCGATGATATGTGCTGAATTGCGACCACGTCAAACTGCCGAATGATTCGCGCAAGTGTCTCGGTGACGGGCGCTTTACGGAGCTTCGTTTCGTTGAAGGCGTGCAGATTGAAGCTAGCGACTCGGATTCGAGGATCGGCTACACTCTTCGTCGAAGCATCTGGTTTGCCGGCCAATGCGGTCCGTAGCGAGCTATTTTTCCAGACGGGAATCAACTGTTTCGTATTTCTAACGACCTCCGCCGGATTCATCGCATGGGAGGAATTGGGAACGCCGCTTGTGCCGAAATCCCAACCGACTGCGGGGGCGGCCATTGGAGTTTGCGTTACCGGATGCAATCGAAGATGCTGCCAGCCATCCAATTGATAATGCTGAGAGCCGTACGCCAATCCGCCGGCAGTCGCTGCTAATAGTAAGTAACGCTTCCAAAGCCGAAACATGTTCGTTCGAATGTCATGGTATCAATAGAGACTTCACAGACATGCAGTTATCGACAAATAGATTGCAGTCAATGAAGGAACAATAGAGTTCTATGGCGAATCTCCAATCGATCATTGAACTGCAACGAATGTATCAATTAAATCAACAGAAAACTCGCAAGTGCGCACTTCATCCAGTAGTGACGAGGATAAAGTTCCACTATCCCAGACCGAAACTCAAGCGGATATGCTCGTTTGTAATTCAGTCCCACCCCTGATCGTGATTCGATTTCGTGTTCCTCGCGCACACTTCGGGTTGTGACAGAACAAGCTTCCGCTTGACAGCGAGAAAAGTTGTTTCAGGCATCAAACCTGCTTGCGCATGCAGCAGTTCTTGAATTTCTTGCCTGACCCGCACGTGCAAGGATCGTTTCGACCGAGTTTGTCTCCACGGTTGCGAATCGTAGGGATCGCTTCTTCGGTGATTCCGGCCCTCTCCGCAGCCTCGAGATCGCGTTGCTTTTCAGCCAACAGTGCTGACGATTCCGCTTGTAACGTCGATCGCAAATCGAACTCATCATGACGTGCACTGGTTTCCACCCAAGAGTCGGCGACAATATCCGAATCGATCGCTTCCATTCGGAAGATAACGTCCGTCATTCGTTCACCGATGGAAAGCCACATTTGATCGAACAGTCGCATACCTTCCCGTTTGTATTCGACCTTTGGATCCATTTGTCCCATGCTTCGGAAGTTCACCCCTGCGCGAACATGGTCCATGGCGAGCAAATGATCTTTCCAAGCAGAATCCAATTGTGTCAGCAATACGGTTCGTTCCATCCTCCGAATTTCAGGGAAGAAACGATCCTCTATTGCCTGCACAAGCTTGGTAACAAAGACATGCGTTGTCCAAGACCCGATCTCGGACGATTGTCCCGACCACGGAACCGACGTGCGTGCCCATTGAGCAATGTTTTCCAATTTTTCTTCATTGCGAACGGTGATGTCATTGATCGTCGACGTTTCATTTCGACCAAAGAGTTCTTGAGCTTTTGCCTCAACGAGTTGTCGAAGTTCAAACCCTTTCTTGATCGACTTACGAGCGATCTCGACAAGATTTTCAAACGCTTTATTGGGGTCCTCGCTTAGGACTTCGACGACTGTATTGTCATCAAATCGAGTGGTCGCCCAGTTCGCGAGGGCTTCACCATCAATGGTCATTTGCTCCGGGCCAGTCATCTGACTGAATCGTCGGAAAGCAACCAAGATCGGAAATTGGCATTCTCGTTCGGTGTATGTGTCTTCCGCTTTCTTCAGCAGTTTTGCGACAATAGGTTCAACTTCCAGCCCCTTCAGCTCACTCGGATCTACTCGAATGCCGAATTTGTTCGCCATCCATCCGACGAGTGAGTTAATGCCAAAGTTGTCGCTGAGGTAGATATCACCCTCGCTAAGGTCGATGTCGCCGATGTACTTCGTTGCTTTTTCAATCAGCTCTTCGTCCATGCGATCTCGATCGATCTTCTTCAAGGAGCTGATGGTATAGTCCATGTTGAATCGGGAGTTGACCCATTTGGTCATCGCTTCCCAATTCCACTCCGACTGCTCAGTCTCTTGTGGCAAGTTCTCGTCGATCGCATCCAAAATCTGTGTCTCAGCAACTCTTTCCGCTTGATCCTTAGCGTAAAGAACAGCCGTAGCAGCTTCTACACCTCGAAAATCCTTTGGATCCAGTTGAACACCTAAACGTGCACCGGCCCACTTTGCATAGGATTCTGCGCCGAATAGAGGATCGCAATACTGAACTACATTGGAATGGATCTGCTCCGAGAGTTGCTTCATTACCAAGTCACGACAACTGGTACCATCCAAGATTTCTTGTCGATAGCCGTAGACCTTTTTGCGCTGAAAGTCCATGACTTCGTCGTATTCGAGCAAACTCTTGCGAGCTTCGAAGTTTCGTTCTTCCACTTTTCGTTGGGCGCCCGAGATTCGTTTAGAAACATAAGGGCTTTCGATAGCCTCGCCGTTCCCCATCCCCATTTGCTTCATCCAATTGCGAACCCAATCGCCCGCAAAGATGCGCATCAAGTCATCTTCGAGAGACAGATAAAAGCGGCTGGAACCCGGATCCCCTTGCCGACCGCATCGTCCACGAAGTTGCAAATCGATCCGACGTGACTCGTGGCGTTCGGTACCAATAACGTAGAGTCCACCTTTTTTGCGAACGACCTCCCCTTGCGCTTTCATTCCTTCGCGTTGTTCGATCTCGTGCACCAGGGTGTCCCACTCTTCCTTCGGAACTTCGAGACGCGTGGGGTATCGATCCTGGAGTTGTGCCCAAGCCATCGTCTCTGGATTGCCACCCAAGATAATGTCGGTACCACGACCAGCCATGTTCGTTGCAATGGTGATGGCTCCTGAACGGCCGGCTTGTGCCACGATGTCGGCTTCACGACGATGCTGTTTGGCATTGAGCACTTCGGCCTTTACGCCTCGCCGCTCGAGCAGTTTCGCGAGTCGTTCACTTTTCTCGATCGACACTGTACCAACCAAGATGGGCCGACCTGCCCGCTCGATCGATTCGATCTCGGATTTGGCTATCGTCTCGGTTTCCTTCGAGTCTGATTTTTTGACAACGATCTGGTTGTCATCTTCGGATTGGATCGTGCCAACCAAAGAAAGCCGTTTGCCCCCTTTGAATACAATCGTATCGTATTTGTTGACTCGTTCGACTTCTTGCGCGACCGCGTCAAATTTTTCTTCTTCGCTTAAATAAATCGAGTCCGGGTACTCGATTCGTTGCAAGACTTTGTTCGAAGGGATGGCAATGACACCGAGCTTGTAGATCTTGTTGAATTCGTTGGCTTCGGTCATGGCCGTACCGGTCATCCCCGAAATCTTTTTGTAGAGCTTGAAGAAATTCTGTAGCGTGATGGTCGCAAGCGTTTGCGTTTCTTCTTTAATTCGCACTCCTTCTTTTGCTTCCACCGATTGATGCAAACCATCGCTCCACTGGCGCCCTTCCATGAGTCGACCGGTGAACTCATCCACGATGATGATCGCACCTTCTTTGACTACATAGTTGACGTCACGCTTGTACAAGTGATGCGCCTTCAACGCATTGTCCAGCAAGTGAGGCCATTCCATGTTTCCAACGGTGTAGAAGCTTTCCACGCCAGCAAGCTTTTCCGCTTGTCGAATCCCTTCGTCGGTCAAATTGACGGTGTGATCTTTTTCATTGACGACGAAGTGTTCTTCCTTCTTGAGTGCACGGGCAACTTTGTCTGCTTCGGTGTATTTGCCAAGATCGCGTGCTGCGCTACCGGAGATAATCAGTGGTGTTCTCGCTTCATCGATCAGGATATTGTCCACTTCGTCGATCACGGCGTAGTGAAGCGGACCTTGGACTTGTTGTTGCTCTGGAGGGAACCGGTTATCACCGCGAGCGGCCATGCGCATGTTATCTCGCAGGTAGTCGAAGCCGAGTTCGTTGTTCGTTGCATAGGTGATATCGCATGCGTAGGATCGTTGACGTTCGTCATTCGACATGCCGCTTTGAATATTGCCGATGGTCATTCCAAGACCCGTGTAAAGCGGTGCCATCCATTCCATATCGCGCCGAGCCAAGTAATCGTTCACCGTAACTACGTGAACGCCTTTGCCTTCGAGTGCGTTCAAGTAAGTCGGCAATGTTGCGACAAGCGTCTTGCCTTCTCCGGTGATCATTTCTGCGATATTGCCACCATGGAGAACCATGCCTCCGATGAGTTGGACATCGTAATGTCGCATGCGCAAAAAGCGTCGCCCCGCTTCACGACATGTTGCGAATGCTTCCACCAATAAGTCATTGACCGTTTCACCTTTTGCAATTCGCTTTCGAAACGTCTCCGTCAGGCCTTTCAAATCGCCGTCACTCAGAGCCATCATTTTCGGCTCAAGTTCGCCGATCTGTCTGGCGAGTTCGGTGAAACGTTTGATCTGCCTAGAATTCGCGGAACCGAAGAAGACGGTAAGGCCTCGATCTAAACCACCCAAAACGCCATTGACTGCGTTGGTTGTGCCTTCCCAAAATTTCTCTAGCAATTGCATTTTTGGACAACTATTGGAGGATGGATACGAATGAGTCCCTAGAATCGAGGACTCTTCGACACCCGAATGAGTCTATTCTACGGATTTTCTTGATTTGGTCGCGGGGAGCGTATCGATTCATGGATCTTGCGTCAATTCAAGCATTCTGAAAGCCAATGAATTCAAACAGCAACGACGGGGAAAAAGCGGAAATCGACGACCGAGATCCGTGGTATGCGAAAGGTTTGTCTTTCGAATGCACTCAATGCGGGAATTGTTGCAGCGGCCCTGGTACAGGATTCGTCTGGGTTTCCGAGGCTGAAATTTCCGCCATCGCCGCTCGGATAGGCATGGATGATGACATTGACGGCTTCGAAAGGAAATTCACCCGCCGTATCGGCGCCCGAGTGAGTTTAGTGGAGTATTCGGACGGGGACTGCATCTTCTTGGATCCGAAATCTAGGAATTGCTCGGTTTACGAGGCGCGTCCGGTCCAATGTCGAACTTGGCCTTTTTGGGATTCGAATGTTGTTACCCCGAAAGCCTGGGGAGCGGCTGCCAAAAGTTGTCCTGGATGCAACCATGGCAAACTGTATTCGCTCGTTGAGATTCAGAAAACTCTGAGGACAGATAAACTGGGAGCAGAGAACTCCAATTAGCACGTAGTTCGACTAAAGTCGAACTACGATTTTTCTTGCATGAAATGCTTCGGCGAATCCGCTTTCTGCACGCGACTCTAATCCGCGGATTCGCATCATCGCTTGAAACGTTTCGCGATCAAACCAAGGTTTTTCTCGTTGGGTGGGAAACTCATCCAAAAGGTATTGGATTTTCGATTGAACGGTCTCGGCCTTTAGCGGAAAGAACACATTGGGATTACCCAAGTCGCCCTCGTACTTCGGGATTTCATATTCCAAGATGAGATGGCTTCGAAACGTTTGCCAGGTTAGCTCAGCCAACAGTCGGTGATCTTGATGCCTATCCTCAAGGCGATGTGTGAAGATGACATCCGGCGAAATACTCGGCGACAGTATTCGAAACTGCTCCTTGATCCCAGATTGTTGGGATGGGAAGTGGGTGTCGCTGAAGAAGTGCGTATGGATTGTGCGCGATGGGTTGTTGCCAAACCAACGGCGGAAGCTTGATATCGCTTCAATTTCGCGAACTCGATTGCAACCAAACACAATCCAGTCCATTCTCGCGGCTGGATTTCGCGACATTAACTCAAGCAATGTTCCTCCGCAACCTATCTCGATATCATCGGGATGGGCACCGATGCACAATACCGAATGGAGATTTGAGAATTCGAGCTGCACGTATCGATGTTCCTATGTCTGAAATCGGCTTGCCGTTTTACGATTTGGCTTCCTTAGGATCGTGCCGTGGATATCGCCAAACTTCCCATGGTCGCTCTCCACTTTCTTGCAGATCATCTAACATTTGTTTTTCTTTGTAAGTGTCCATGCATGCGAAAAAGCCTTCGTAGGGAACGCTAAACAGTTTATTCTTGGCGATCAGTCGATTGAATGGTGCAGGAATGATCTCTTCGCCGTCATGAATCTCTCCAAAGATGGCACTGTCTAGAACAAAAAAACCAGCATTTGCTCGAAGACCTGATTCGCTCACCGCCACGATTTCGCTGACCGAGCCATCGCTTCGCGAATCTACGCAGTGAAACGTTTGCACGGGTCGAACAGACATAAAGGTTGCGATCGCATCGTTCCTTTGATGTGTGTCAATGATCGAATCCAAAGAAACATCACTGAGACCGTCTGTGTAGTTTGCTAAGAACGTTTTTTCTCCGTCCAGAAAACTCTCCACAACTTTCAGTCTTTGACCAATATTGGACATCAAACCTGTATCCACAAACTTGATGTTCCAATCGTGAACGTCACCTGTCGAAGACTCGTTGGCCAATTTATTCTCCTTTTCAACAAAATCACGTGGAAGGCGATCGCTATAGTTCTGGAAATACTCCCTGATCATTTGGCCTTTCCAACCAAGGCAAAGAATAAAATCTGTGTGACCATAGTGCGCGTAGTACTTCATGATATGCCACAAGATTGGCCTATTCCCAACGTGAACCAATGGCTTAGGGATGGACTCCGAGAATTCTCGCAATCGCATTCCAAGTCCTCCGCAAAACAGCACAACTTTCATCGAAGCCGAGACTCCTGACGTTCCAAGTCATTTGCAACAATGGTGATGTCTTCGAAAGCTGGAGGATTTCCTGAGGAACCAAATTGAGGTTCCGCATGTTTTCGGAGTGTTTCCCGTGTGCTGCCGCCGATCCCTGTATTCTTCACGATCTGCGGAATTACGGATAGCCACTTTTGAAACTGAAGCAGGTAACTCATGATTCCCCAAAAGCAATTAGCTCGCTCCCAGTATCCGATGGGCGCTTCGAGAACATTGCGAATATGTCCGACCAAAAGTTGAAAACGAACCACAAAGTTGAAGGTAGCGCTCGATTTGTTTGGGTTTGACCATGCAGTTTCTTCTTCCAACGTACCACTCGCCGAACAAGCATCTTCGTGTACGCGAAAGAAAAAAAGTTCGTCGGGGACCTCAGCACATTTTCCTTGTAAAGCGAGAGCACTCATTAGCACTTTCTCCCACCCGAAATAGGGCTTCCAGAGAGAAATTCTCTGTAGTGCTTCTCTACGGATCAGTCCATAAACATCAAAGCATGCATTGTTTCCGAGCAGCACATTGCGGAAACGTTGGTGGGCGAATCGCATCGCCTTAGAATCTGCTAGCACGAACTTGCTGTCTTCTCGTGCAGTCAATACTTCGGCCGCACCGCTGAGGTCACACCCTTGAGTGCGAACGGGAATCCCGTGGGAATCAATAACCCCTACTCGCGTTTGACACCAAATAACGGAAGGGTTTAAGTCCAAAACATTTACGCATGTAGCAAGGAAATTCGGAGTGCACAAATCATCGTGAGCAGCCCATTTGAAGTAAGCTCCTTGGGAGAGCTTAAATACACGGTTGTAGTTCCAAGGCGCTCCATAGTTTCTTTCCTGCCGCTCATACCGAATGCGCGAATCCCTCGCTACATAATGTCGACAAATATCGTCGGTTCCATCCGTGGATGCGTTGTCGGAAATCACCAATTCGAAATTTTCAAACGATTGAGCAAGAAGGCTGTCGATTGTCTCCGATAGATATCTCGCACCGTTGTATACCGGAATTCCTATACTGACCTTAGGATCACGATCAATGATAATGTCATCTCTCCTGACTGATTAGCAAGTAGATATCAATCCAATCGGCAAAAGTTTGACATGTCGCCGCCAACCACGAATCTTTCGATTTCCTAGAATCTTGTGCGGGCAACAACAGGTCGATTGCACCAAAGTCTTCCTGATATTTGTTTAGCTCTCCCGAACGCCTGTACTATACTCCCAAGAGGACCAAAATCAATTCAAACCCAACTGTCTTTCCCTTGGTTTAAACGAGGGCACCCATTTGACTTTATCTTCCTTTGAATTGGACCTATCCCCGACGCGATGACACAAAGTGATCTATGTTCAGTAATTCATTTGTTGGTAAATCGGTATTGGTAACTGGTCATACCGGATTCAAAGGTTCTTGGCTTTGTCTATGGCTGCATCGCCTTGGTGCCAAAGTAACTGGACTTTCACTAGAGCCACCCACAAGCCCGAACCACTTCACGGAAGCGAACATCATCGATCTGCTGGATTTGCATATTCATGCGGATGTCAGGGACGAGAAAGCTGTCGGGCAGGCCATCCAGCAATCGGCCCCCGATCTCATTTTCCATCTCGCGGCTCAAACGGTCGTTAGACGTGGCTACCGCGAACCGCTGGAGACTTTTTCGACTAACGTGATGGGAACCGCATGCGTGCTTGAGGCCATCCGAATTGCTAGAAGACCGTGCAGCGTTGTGGTTGTCACCAGCGACAAATGCTATGACAATCGAGAGCAAGTATGGGGGTATCGCGAATCAGACCCTATGGGAGAGAAAGACCCCTATGGCGCCAGCAAAGGAGCTGCGGAACTGGTCGTTCGATCGTATCGCGATTCTTATTTCCCTGTGTCAAAGATCCCGCAACATGGAATCAAGGTCGCAAGCGCCCGAGCAGGAAACGTCATTGGAGGAGGAGACTGGACCGAAGACGCTCTCATCGTCGATGTGATAAATGCCCTTTCGAAAAACAGCCCTGTTCTCATTCGAAACCCGAATGCACATCGCCCCTGGAATCACGTGCTTCAAGCCTTGAGTGGTTACTTAACGCTCTCAGCCAAATTGATGACAAGCGACGCCCCAGCATTTTGTAGCGGGTGGAACATTGGGCCAATACCCGGGAATGAAATTCCAGTTCGAGAGGTGGTCAAATTGCTGCTCGAAGAATGGGGCGAAGGCAGTTGGATCGACGGTAGCGACGAAAGTGCTCCTCCCGAAGCACGTGTATTGCGTCTGTGTATCGACAAAGCCCTCTGGGAATTAAACTGGAAGCCGTGTTGGGATGTCCGAGAGTCAATTCGGCAAACGGCGAAGTGGTATCGGAATCGCCACGTAGCCAAGGGTAACATGCGAGATTTCAGCCTGAGTCAGATCGTGGAGTACGAGGAAGCTATGCGACTCAATTCGAAAGCTAACTTCGTTTCTTCAGGCTCATCCAGGGTAACATGATCGAAGAAATATGGACTTTCAACATTCCAAGAAACAAAGAGCCAGAGCTCATGAATTAATTCCCGGTGGATGCCACACGTACGCCAAAGGGGACGATCAATATCCACTGCTTTCCCCAGGTTTTATCAGCCATGGCCTCGGCGGTCGAGTTTGGGACATTGATGGCAATGAGTTCATAGAGTTTGGACAGGGGAATCGGAGCGTTGGACTTGGGCACGCTTTCCCGGCAGTCGTAGAGGCCGCTCAACGAGAGCTTTTGCGAGGAGCAAACTTCTCTCGTCCATCTTTGATCGAAGTTGAGGCGGCAGAGGCACTATTAAGCGTGGTGCCGAACGCTGACATGGTCAAGTTCTGCAAAGATGGCTCAGATGCCACGACAGCTGCTTTAAAGATTGCACGGGCTTACACCGGTCGAGAGATGATCGCCTATTGTCGCGATCAACCATTCTTCGCGACCAACGACTGGTTTATTGGTACGACGGCAATCGATGCGGGAGTTCCAGAATGCGAAAAATCACTTTCGCTGGGGTTCAACTACGATGATATCACTAGCCTTCAATCGCTTTTCGAGACGCATCCCAGCAAGATCGCATGCGTCATCATGGAGGCGGCGAAATACGCAGATCCAAAGCCTGGTTACCTGCAAGCGACTCGAGAACTGTGCCATGCGAATGGAGCATTATTCATCATGGATGAAATGATTACTGGGTTCCGATGGCACAACGGAGGAGGGCAGGCATATTATGGCATCGATCCCGACTTATCATGTTGGGGAAAGGCTCTAGCGAATGGCTTTTCTGTTTCTGCTCTAGCAGGAAAGAGAAAGTACATGGAACTAGGTGGCATACAGCATCGATCGGAACGAGTCTTTGTACTCTCAACGACGCACGGTGGTGAGACGCACGCCTTGGCTGCAGCGATCGCGACTATCAACACGTACAAGAACGAGCCAGTGATCGAAACACTTTATCGAATCGGTGGCCGACTCAAGGACGAGGGCAATCAAATCATCGCGGCACATGGACTGAGTGATTACGTGGAAATTGAAGGCAAGCCGTGTTGTATGGTGGTAAAAACGCTCAACCAAAAAAAGGAACGATGCCAATCGATGCGAACTCTATTGCTCCAAGAGACAATCCAGCGCGGAATACTGATGACCTCTCTAGTTGTAAGCTACACACATAGCGACGAAGATGTAGATAGAACGTTAGAGGCCCTCGACGGAGCATTGGCGGTCTACAAGCAGGCCCTAGAACATGGCGTCGAGAAATTCTTGGTAGGAGCGCCTTCCCAGGCTGTCTATCGGAAGTTCAACTTCCCAGACCAACTTGCCTCCCACCATAAATGATTCTCTAACAACGATCGCTCCATACGGTTCGATACCACTGAACACTATGATAGCAACATCAACTGCTGCCAGACGGCGAACACATTGTAGGCATTGCGGTGCGTCTCTCGTTCGTAGTGTAGTGGATTTAGGCGCCCAGCCACCCTGCGAAGCAATCGTGCCGGAATCCCATTTCTACGCACCTGAGCCCTTTTACCCTCTTCATGCGAAAGTATGTTCGAATTGCCTTTTGGTCCAACTCGATGCCGATGTCGCACCTGAGTCCATTTACACGGAATACGCCTATTTCTCTTCTTACTCAGATAGTTGGCTACAACACTGTCGTGAGTTTTCCGAGAGAATGATCCAGGAATACGGGTTGGGAAAGGACAGTTGTGTTGTAGAACTAGCCAGTAATGATGGATATCTGCTCAGGAATTTCGTCGACCGCAAAATACCATGTTATGGAGTTGATCCCGCAGCAAATATTGCTGTAGTTGCTGAAGCGAAGGGAGTACGAACGCATGTATGCTTCTTTGGAAAAGAATCGGCGGAACGGCTCGCGATAGAAATCGGAACGGCGGACCTTATCATTGCGAATAACGTTTTTGGCCACGTTCCGGACATCAATGATTTCGTAGTTGGCATGAAGCGATTGCTCAAACCGAGTGGAACAATAACGATTGAGATCCCTCACTTTCTCAAGCTAATGCAGAATAACCAGTTCGACACGATTTATCACGAGCATTATTGCTACCACACGTTGCTTGCCGATCAACATATCTTTGCTGCATTTGGGCTCAGGCTCTTCGATGTCGAAGAACTCGCGACTCACGGTGGCTCGATTCGAATGTTCGTGTGTCACGACGAGGACAACCGATCTACTAGTGAAAATGTATTTCGTCTCCTTTCCTCAGAACAACTGTATGGACTCGAGACAATGGATGCATACGAAGCCTTTGGGGAACAAACTCGAGAGACAAAACGAAAACTCCTATCCTTCCTGATCGATGCCAAACGGAATCAGAAACGAATTGCTGGTTATGGAGCACCAGGTAAAGGAAACACGTTGCTCAACTATTGTGGAATACGCAACGACTTCATTGATTTCGTGGTTGATCGCAATCCCTACAAACATGGTAAGTTCTTACCTGGCTCAAGAATCCCGGTCTTCCCTCCCGACAAAATCATGGAAGAAAAACCTGACTATGTACTCATTCTTCCCTGGAACATCAAGGATGAGATTATCCAACAGATGCAGGTGATCCGCGGGTGGGGTGGGGCGTTCGTGGTTCCCATCCCGGAAGTTCAAATTATACCATGATCTTTACCCCCACCGATCTTATTGGCGCCTACATCATTGATATTGAACCTCGCTCAGATGATCGAGGGTTCTTCGCTCGTTCCTATTGCCAGCACGAGTTTGCTGCGCACGGACTTTTGCAACCGCTTGCCCAGTGCAACATTGCACATAATAAAAGAGCAGGCACGCTCCGAGGAATGCATTGGCGAGCGGAACCATCGCCAGAGGCAAAGGTTGTTCGAGTTTTCCGAGGAGCCATATTGGACGTGATTGTCGATTTAAATCCGAGTTCGCCATCTTATCTTCAGCACATTGCGATTGAACTCACAGAAGAGAATCGCAGGGCACTTTACGTACCTCCACTTTTTGGGCATGGCTTCCAAACACTGGTCGACAATACGGATGTGTTTTATCAGATGAGTGAGTATTACGATTCGTCGTTCGATCGAGGGGCTCGCTGGAATGACCCAGTTTTTGCAATCCGCTGGCCGATCGCGAATCCGATCCTCAATGATCGTGACCGTACTTACGAAGACTATGTCCCCGAGGTGAACGATCATGCGTGAATTGGGAGCATCGGGTGAGTCGCTTCATGAACTTATTCGCATACTCTATCCGATCAACCGGAGCATCACAGGAAACGGTGTGCGCGAGACGCTGTCCATCCTGGGTTCGTACGTTCCTTTAGAAATCCATGAAGTACCGAGCGGTACCCAAGTGTTTGATTGGACCGTGCCGCTTGAGTGGAATGTGCATGAGGCCTGGATTGAAGATCCGTCAGGAAAACGTGTGGTTGACTTCGCCAATCACAATCTCCATTTGGTGAGCTATAGCGTTCCTGTACGCACCAAGTTACCGCTTTCCGAATTGCGAAGGCATTTGCATAGTATCCCAACACGGCCTGACGCCATTCCGAATCGGACCAGTTACTACAAAGAGGATTGGGGGTTTTGTGTTAAAGACCGTGACTTGAGAGAATGGCTCGATGGCGAGTACTCGGTTTGCATCGACACGACGCTAGAGGCGGGGAGTCTTACGTATGGTGAATTATTTTTGCCAGGGAAAAAGTCGGATGAAGCCTTGATCTCGTCGCATATTTGCCATCCAGCTTTGGCGAATGACAACTTGTCTGGCATCGTTGTTGCGGTTGCGCTAGCACAGTGGCTTGCGAGAATACCGGACCGAAATTTGAGTTATCGATTCTTGTTTGCCCCAGGAACGATTGGAGCGATCACTTGGTTGGCTCGCAACGAAGCGCATGTAAAAAACATTTTGCATGGCATGGTATTGAGTGGAGTAGGCGACGCTGGTGGATTTACTTATAAGAAGAGTAGACGTGGGAACGCAGGTGTCGATCGTATCGTGCAGCACGTGCTAAAAAATTCATCGACAAATCATTCCGTTGTAGACTATTCTCCTTATGGTTACGACGAACGCCAGTTCTGTTCCCCAGGCTTCAATTTGCCTGTAGGTGTTTTTTCTCGCACTCCTTTTGGAACGTATCCAGAGTACCACACGTCCGACGACAATCTTGAATTTGTAAAGCCAGGGTCTCTCACGGAATCTGCGGGAATACTTCAAGAGATTTTGTTCGTCATGGAGAATGACCATACGTTCCTCAATTTGAACCCGAAATGCGAACCACAATTGGGGCGTCGCGGATTGTATGATCAAAGAGGAGCGGGCATCATGCCGATGTTGTGGTGTCTGAATCTCTCCGACGGCGAACACTCTCTATTCGATATCGCGGAGAAAGCAAAACTGTCGTTCCGGTCGATAGAAACCGCTTCTCGGCTTCTTCACGCGAAAGGTTTACTGAGTAAGAAGCAATGAATTCATTGCAATCGCTCGTTGGATGCCGTCGTTTCTCATTAGGTTTCGAGCAGACTCTCTCCACTGAATTCGCTAAGCGGAAAGTAGGAATGTGTTGCAAGTAAATGCGAGATACTGGAGGCTGTTCCGTTGCGAACTTTCCATTCCCGAAGAGTCCGCCACCATCGCAACATTTTTTCGTAGGCACGATCCGCTGCGTCGCCAAGTTCGTTCAGGTCCGAGATCGGTTTGAACAGACACTCTTCAGCTCCGAGTTGGGTAGCGCGGAAAATGGTTGCCATCGAAACCATTCCAGTCAACATGATCACTTGGATGCTTCCATCGATCGACTTTATTTGTTCGAGAAGTGACAATCCGCTTGTCTCGGGCATATCGATATCTAGAATCACAATCCGAGTCCCGGTCTGAGTCATTGACTGGATTGCCAAAGTGGGGTCGTTTATCGAAACGACAGAATATCCTCTGTTCGAAAGAACACTGGAAACGATCCGTGAAATGGCAGGATCATCATCGACATGGAGAATCTTGCGAGCTTGGTTGCTGCTCATAGTGTACCTCTCACTTCGGATTGAAATGGTCAAGCGAGCGACAACGCATCAGCCTACATCATTTCGTGGATAAAGTTAAAAAACACTAAGCCACGAAATTTCGATTGATGATTGGATCCGCGGATGAGTTAAGCCTATTCCCAAAACTTCTTGTCAAGAATTCAAATTGTGAGGCATACTCTAGCGAGTGCAAAATCGTGCAAATCCCAGGTGTGCCATTGTTGCTCAACTGCCGGTCTTGAAACGCGGTCGGTTTATGACGTAACTCTCAAAAGATTTGACGTATCCCTCTCGATTTGGTCTGTTGCGACCAAATCGGTTACCCAATGCCACTTTCCGCTAACGAAGCAAATGCTTGGCTATTTTCCACTTTGCCTGCCCACTCGCGACAGATTTCAGTGAGAGTCGCTTTATCGATAGGCTTGGTAGCGTAAGCATTGCATCCTGCTTTTATGCATCGATTGAGATCGCCACTCATTGCATGGGCGGTTAATGCGACGATCGGAATGGTCGCACCGTGATCGCGTAACCATCGTAACGTTTCGTAGCCATCCATTTCAGGCATTTGCATATCGCACAATAGCAAGTCGAAGGGACACGGCTTCAGAAGCGGACTTTCGAGAGAACCGTCGGACGTCATTTTCTCAATGGCTATTCGGCCGTTCTCCGCAATGAAGACGTCAGCCCCAGACTTACGCAAAAAGTGCGAGATAAGACGCTGATTATCGGGGCCATCCTCGGCCAACAAGATTCGCATTCCCGCGAGTGGTGATGCGTTTTGCTGCTCGGTGCCTGCCGCCGGTGTTTGGACTGCGAATCGATGAATGTTTCTATCTGAAAGATTTTCTTCAGCTACCCCAGGAACGATTGGGCCCGTGGCAATCGAGACCGTAAAGAGACTACCCTTCCCGAGTTGACTTTCGATCGTGATTGTGCCTCCCAGCATTTCAGCCAACCGGTTACTGATGAATAGCCCCAATCCGGTCCCGCCATACTTTCGTGTTGTCGTGGTATCCGCCTGTTCGAAAGCTCCGAACAATCGAGAGATCTGCTCGGGAGATAACCCAATTCCCGTATCTTCGATTGCGACCTGAAGGAGTTGCTTTGATTCCCAACAACTTACGCGCAGTTTGACACTACCGAGCTCCGTAAATTTGATGGCATTCCCAACTAGATTCACCAGAATTTGTCGAAGACGAACAGGATCCGTATGAATGACGGACGGAATGGAGGGATCGAAAAGAGCACTGAGTCCTATACCTTTTCCCTGCGCCTTAACGCTCATCAACGAAACAACTTCTTGAATCAACGTCTCGGGGTTCGTTGCAACAAGTTCGACTGACATTTTACCAGCTTCGATTTTGGAAATATCGAGAATATCATTAATGATATCCAACAAGTGCTCTCCATTGCGTCGGATCGTATCGACATACTCGAAGCTTGATGGTTTTGCGATTGCATCCTCGCATTCATGTAGTAGAAGATCTGCAAAGCCGAGAATCGCGGCCATCGGAGTTCGGATTTCATGACTCATATTGGCCAGAAATTCGGACTTTGCTGCATTGGCTGCTTCTGCACGCACATTGGCTTCGATCAATGATGTTTCTGTCAACTTCAGATCGTGAATATCCTGAATGCTACCTGCCATCCGGACAGGAGTACCATTCTCGTCAAACTGCGTCGCTCCTCGCACACGAAACCATCGGAACTCCCCGTTCCATTTTCGAAAATGGCACTTGATGTCGAACTCGATCCCCTCTTTGTGATTGCGTCGGACGGCCTGCCAAATAGATGCACGATCTTCAGCGAGGATATGTTTATAAATCGACTCCAGTTTCGAAGATGGAAACGGTCCTTCCGGAGAATACCCCAAAAGAGTCCAGAATCGATCTGAGTACCAACATTCGTCCGTTTGGCAATCCCAATCCCATAGCCCGTCACTTGTGCCCGTTGTAGCGGCTGCGTAGCGTTCCGTTAACTTTTTAAGCTGTGTCTGATTGGTTTTGGATTCGGTGATATCAAGATGAATTCCTACCATTCGTCTCGGTGTGCCGTCAGCAAAGCGGGAGATGATTTTGCCTGCAGCAAGTACCCAAGCATACGTACCGTCTTTGCGAAGTAAACGCATTTCATTTCGATAATCGCCTGCTTCACCCGCGAGGTGCTGCTGCACGGTGGTCCAGGTTTGTTGGAAAGTTTCGGGATCAAGCACTTTCTCCCATGCGCTGACATGCTGTTCGATCTCTTCGAGTTCGTAACCCAGCATTTGCGCCCAATGTTTACTGTAGATCGCCTTTCCTGTGGGTATATCCCAATCCCACGTACCAATCTTTGCAGCATCCACGACGACTTCCAAGCGTTGAGACTGCTCTCGCGATTGCGTGATATCGGCAAAGCTCGTCACGACCGATGTGATCAATCCAGAGGGGGCACGAATAGGTTCCGAATTTACGGAAATCCATCTGTTGTCACCTTCCGGCGTATGCACTCCGAACACAAAACCGCGAATCGGTTTTCCCGTGCGAAGGACGATCATCGCAGGATGACTGTCCCCAGCAAGAGGTTCTCCGTCTTCTCGGATCGCTTGCCAACGAGGGTCCATGGATGTACGCCCTCGCATTTGATCGGACGTTAATCCCAGGATGCGCTCAGCCGCAACATTGCATTCGACTATTTCACCAGCTGTGTTTTGTACTACGATTCCTTCCGTGACTGCAGCAAAAACCGTTTGAAGTCGTTGACGTTCAAGCTTTTCTTCCGTCACATCCCGGATGATTGAGATGTACTCTTTGATTTCCCCTGTTTCGCTACGGATAGGCAGAAACTCTGCTTCGCCCCAATACTCCCTACCGTCCTTTCTTCGATTCAATATCTCTATTCGGAAAGCGATTCCGTTTGCGATCTTCGAGCGAATCAAATCGCGAGTCTGTGTATCTGTTTTGTCGCTGAAGATCACTTGTCCCATCGTACATCCTGAGACATCCTGCAAGTCATAGCCAGTCAACTGCGTAAATCCCTCATTGACCCAGACAGCATGCCCTTCGGCGTCAAAACAAATCACCGCATTAGTCGTTTTTTGAGCGATGACCGCGAGTCTCTGAACAGCGAGTTTCTCTCGGTGTACCATGCGCAGCAACCTAAGAACCATGGATGTTACAACCAACAAGGTTCCAAATGCGGATATCCCACCGATCGACAACAAGGATGCAAGTTGCGCCTCACGATTCGCCCACTTTGTGGGCACCGTTACCAGCGTTTGAATCCCACCGCCTTCTATGGTGTTATGATTTAAAACACGATTGAGAACATGAATTTTGTCTTCGCGCTCTATTGTGAGCTGATTGGCATTTCCATTGGCGAGAGGCAAAGTAATTGCCCCCAGATCTTTCTTTGGGATTGGAGGGACATCCCCCCTATTTAGATGCTCATCGAAGAAAGCCCCTGCGTCCGTAACGAAATGCGCAGCCCCAAGCCCATTTGCAATCTGACGGTTGGCAATCAAGGAGCTAATTCGCTCGAATCGCAACCTCGTACTTACTAATCCAATCTGAACATTTTTACCATCGAAAACAGGAATAGAATGCGCTACGGATAGACCACTGGAATCAAAAAAGGCGGGGGTGATGTCACAATTCGTTTGAAATTCAAGGATCTCTTTTTTGGCCTCGTTGTTGAGGCAGCGAGCAATAATCTGACGATTACTAAAGTCCGCATCGAGAACCCGCTCTACTCGCTCCACAGGGATCGCAGTACCGTCCGAAAACTCAGAATTAACCGCGACAATCTTTCCGCGAGCGTCAAATAATGCAATCGCGTCAATCTCCGTAGAGTTCTTGATCATCC
>Ga0068877_10001485_pt1 | contig 19315 bp, 14 predicted proteins | sample NOAtaG_FD_66437 | JGI IMG/M metagenome (GOLD analysis project Ga0068877, IMG submission 66437) | Freshwater lake microbial communities from Lake Erie, under a cyanobacterial bloom - NOAA_Erie_Diel6S_1000h metaG | ecosystem: Environmental > Aquatic > Freshwater > Lake | place: USA: Ohio, Lake... | reverse complement strand
CCGGGATCGCTGGACCACACCGACCGCACCTCGTGGAACGTGGCGTTGCGCGACGCCGCCGGGCGGTTGGTCGCCGACCGCGTCGACTTCGGAAACCTCTTCGGCGCCTTGATCCGGCGCCCGACCAACGCGCCGGCGCCGATCCTGTCCGGGCGGTTCAAGGACCAGTACCCGGGCGATTTGGCCTTCTTCGGGGACCGGCTCTCCGCAGGGCTGCCCGCCACCGATTCGGACCCGCTCGGCGGCTTCGTGGCGGTCTCGGTGAGCACCACGCATGTGCTGGCGCTGAGACCTGACGGCACGGTGGCCGCCTTCGGCGGTGACAACCTCTTCGGCGAACGCCTCGTGCCCTCGGGCGTCACCGGCGCGGTGGGCGTGGTTGCCGGCGAATTCTTCAGTGCGGCGCTCCTGTCCAATGGCCAGGTGGTGGTCTGGGGTTCCGACGCTTCCGGTGTGGTCACGGTGCCTTCCAACGCGACCAATGTCGTGGCCCTGCGGGCCGGCTCGGCGCACCTCGTGGCGCTGCGGGGCGACGGGTCTGTGGTGTCCTGGGGCAATCCCGCGGACGGTCGGACCGCCGTGCCCTCGGGCCTGTCCAAGGTGGTGAAGATCGCCGCCGGTCGGGCCCACACCCTTGCCCTGAAGGACGACGGGACCGTCGTCGCCTGGGGCCAGAACGCCTCGGGCCAGACCACGATCCCGGCGGGCCTGGTCAACGTGGTCGACATCGCCGCCGGATCCCACCACAACCTGGTCCTGGTCTCGAGGGAACGGCCGGTGCTCGATGCCATCGCGGTCCGCGAGACCTCCGCCTCCGGCGTGCGCGACTTCGATCCGGCCATCCACTTCACGGACCGGGGTCGGACGATGACGTTCCGGGCCGCTCTCCAGAACGGGGCGCCGCCGGTCCAGTACCGCTGGCGTCGAAATGGCGCGCTGATCGCGGGGGCGAACGGACCGCAGGTCACCGTTCCCGTGGGGTCGACCGACCCGGCGGGATTCCGCATCGACGTCGAGGCGATCAATGCCTTCGGCGGGGATCTCCGGTCGGTGATGATCCGCATCGCCGATTCACCCACGGAGGTCTCGGTGGCGGCGGCGTCGTTCCGGTCGGTGCCGACGCCATTGCTGACGCCCCTCGGCCAAAACGATGCCGAAACCTTCCTCGCCGCGGCCAATCCCACGCTGAACCTGGCGTTCTCGGTCCAGGCCAAGGGCGATCCCATCCCGCTGGTCACCGTGTATGATGCCAAGACCGGCGAGATGGTCACCCCCCAGGACACGCCCGTGACCAATGCCACGCCTTCGGTCTCCGGTTCGGCCGTCGTGGTCTCGACACGGGCGCTCTCGGTGGCCCACTCGGGCAACTACCTGGTCGTGTTTGGGAACGCGCTTGGCAAGGCGACGACCAACCTCGTCTCCGTCGGCATCTTCCCCGAGATGGTCGCGCCTGCGGTCGCCTCGACCATCCCGCCGAACCCGACCGTGCCCACGTTGCTCGGACCTGTGCCATCGGGGGGCAGCAATGTGGTGCTCTCGGTGGTCTCGGCCCACGGCCCATCGGTCTCCTACCAGTGGTTCAAGGATGGATCCGAGATCTCGCGCGCCACCAATGCCACCCTGCCGCTCCCCGGCTTCTCATTCCCCCAGATCGGCACCTACTCCGTCCAGGTGTCCAACCCGCTCACCGGTTCCAGCCTCCCGGCCGATCGCCTGCGTGGCACGGCCGTCTCGGGGGGATTCACCCCGGTCCTGCCGGTGAGCGTGGCATTGTCGCAGACCAACCTCCTCGGCCCGTCCGGCACGGCGGCGTCCCTGGAGATCCAGCTCTCCGGGGCATTGACCGGCCGGGCGCAGCTCCAGCGGTGGGATGACACGGCGCAGGCCTGGCTGGATGCCGGCGCGATCTTCCCGGTCACGGTGCCGCCCCTGCCCGCGGCGTGGTCGGGGGCCGGGACCTTCGATCTCGATGTGAGCGCGGGTGGTGGTCGCGCCTCGTTCTCGGTGGGGACCCCCAACCTGCTTCCCTCGATGACGGGCAACTACCGGGTGCGCGTGGTGCAGTTGACCTCATCTGGCGGCGTCGAACTGGCGGGCACCGAGAGGCTGACCCCATTCCAGGTTTCGGTGACTTCCGGGGCGGCCCTCTCGGTGCCGTCCTCCGCGCCGACACCGGTCGAGGATGGCGGCACCTGGGTGGCCGGCTCCGTGCCCGGGGTGGACATGACGGTCGCCGCGAGCGCCTACTCGGCGGTGGATCTGGCGGCCTACGTGTCGGTCTCGGGCTTCCCGGCCCCGGTGTTCCGGTGGGAGCGCCAGGTGGCCCCGGCGGCAGGCGCGGTGCCGGCCCGCTACCAGGTCCTCGTGCCTTCAACCAATTCGCCACGCTGGGTCGTCAACGCCCACGCCACCAACGCGGGCATCTACCGGTTGGTGGCCACCAATGCCATCGGAGGGACCAACGGGGTGTCCAAGACCATCGCCCTGAGGGTGGACCGGGTGCTTCGCATGGCCCCGCAGACGCTCGTCGCGCCCGGTGCCACGGCGGAGGTTCCCCTGTCGCTCGTGGGCTTCGGCGATGAATCGGCCGTCTCCTTCACCCTGGCGTGCACCACCCCATACCTGCTGACCGATGAGGCAACCCTGACGTTGACCCTGGAGCCCAGCCTCAACGCCACCACGACCCTGAGCGTCCGTCGATTGGGATCGGTCGTGTCGGCACCATCCAATGGCGGGGTCGGTGGCAATCAGTTCCGCCTGCAGGTCCTGGTCTCCCAGAAGGACCCGACCCAGGGTCTGCCCCGGGGGACCAACCGGATCGCCCGGCTGTCGTTCCAGGCCCAGACCCCCGAGTCCATCGCGATCATCCGCAACCTTGGAACCTCGGGCGTGCCCGTGGTCCCGCCGCTCCTGATGCCGATCCGGGTGGTTCCGGATGCCGAGTTGTCGGTGACCAACCGGGACCTGCCTTTCCGGGTGGCCTACACCAACGCCACCCAGGCCCCCCTCGCCACCGAGGGAGGCGGGCTCGCGGTCCTCGCCGATTCGGTGGAGGGCGACGTCAATGGGACCGGATCGGTGGACGTGCTGGACATCACCTCGCTGGCTTCGCAACTGGCGGCGTCCATCATTGACACCAATCTCGTGACCCGTCGCCGCATCGACTGCGCTCCCCGCTCCGAGTCGGGAGACTGGTCCATCAACCTTGCCGACTTGGTCCAGGTGGCCCGGTATGTCGCCCAGCTGGATCCTCCGCAGCCGGCAGCCGACCCGGTTGCCGGGGGGCCGGGGTACCTCCTGAACCGTGCGAAGCTCCCGGTGACTCCGAAATCGCTGCCGCGGAACACCGGCGCGGAACCGGTCCGCTCGCTGGCTTTCGGATGGAGCGACCTGGTCACGGGTCAGACGGCCTGGGTCCCGGTGACCCTGGATGGCGTCGGCAACGAGAACGCGTTCTCCTTCAACCTGGAGTTCGATCCGAAGGTCCTTGAATTCGTGGGTCTCCGGGCCCCGGGCAACGCCTCCTTCCTCGACAACCGCAAGGGGGCCGCCGACGGCCGTGTCGGGGCGGTGCTCTGGAGGCCGGCCGGAGAGGCGGCCCCGGCGGGCACCTCGGTCCTGCTGGAGGCGGGCTTCAAAGTCAAGGCGGCCGCAGGAGCCACCGAACTCCGTTTCGGCACGGTGCCGCTCGATTCCCTGATCGCCACGGTCGAGGCCAAGCCTGTGACGGCGGTCCGCTACAGCGCCCGACAACTCACCATCGCCCAGCGTCATCGGGTGCTGGGAGGCAGGGTCGTGGGGCAGACGGTCTCCGGATCCCAATGGCGCCTGGAACTGCAGGCGGTGGATTCGGCCGGCAAGGTCGTCTCGGCGCGCGACCGCCGGCTGAGGGTGCGGACCTCGGATTCCCTGGGCGGTTCCGATGCCCTGTGGCGGGACAGTGGACTGCAGCCTGAGATCACCCCCACGGGCAATGTTCGCGTCCCCCTGACCCTCGACCCGGGACGCGCCGCTGGCTTCTTCCAGTTGGTCGAGGAATAGCTCGATCGGGTCCCGTCGGGACAGGCGCCGCGTCCGGCACACCCGCCATTCCGGTGTCGCGGTCCAGCCGGTTCGACCCGTGTCCGGTCGTCCGACACGGTCGGCCGGGAAACCGGAACGTGACTTGCCCGGACAGGTGCCGAACGGGCACCTTGATCCCCATGAGGATCCCGTTGCCAAGGTCCCGGCCGACCGTCAGGCGCCGATCGCCCGGGGTCGCCGTGCTGGTGGTCTGCGGATGGACCTTGGCTGGCGGCCTGTCGGCCGCCCCTGAGCCGGCGGTCGCAGGGCGCGACGCGGAGGGCATCTCCCGGGCGCTGGTGAGCATCCGAAGGAAGGTCTCCGGGTCGGTGCCCCTGACCCGTGCCTATGAGCAGGCCAAGGCCCTCCATCGCGAATCACCGGGGCGGCCCGACCTCGCCTGGGCCTTCGCCCGCGCCTGTTTCGATCGTTGCGAGGTGCTCGCCTCCAAGCCCGTGCGCATCGCCGTGGCGCGCGAGGGCGTCGAGGCCTGCCGGTCGGCCCTCAAGACGTTCCCGACCGAGGCGGGATGTCATTATTACCTGGGGTTGAATCTGGGAATCCTCGCCCAATCCCAACCGCTCCGTGCCCTGGGTCATGTCCGGGAGATGGAGTCCGCCTGGCAGGCGTCTCGCCTGCTCGACCCCACCTTCGACCACGCCGGGGCCGACCGATCCCTGGGGATGCTCTACGCCGAATGCCCGCCACCACCGATCGGGGTCGGCAGCCGGACCAAGGCGCGCAGCCATCTGGCAAAGGCCGTGGAACTGGCGCCGGCTCATCCAGGCAACCGGCTCGAATGGGTCGAGTACCTGGAGAGGGACGGAGACGCCGAGGCCGCCCGGCGGGAGTTCCAGGCGCTTCGGGACGGACTGCCCACGGCCCGGGAGCGGTTCCACGGGGAGGCGTGGAACGCCGCGTGGGAAGGTTGGCAGGTGCGCATCGACGCATTGGAACAACGCTTGCGTGCCCGACCCACGCCGGGCAGGAAAACTCAAGGTTCATGAGACACGACACGAGCAGCCACGCGGTGGGAGGCAGGCCTGGGCGGATGGTCTGGTGGATCCTGGTGGCCAGTTGCCTGGGATCCTTGGCGCTGACAGGCGCCAACCCCGAGCCGCCGATGGCCCGCCTTCCGTACGTGCAGGCTTCCAGTCCAAGCCGCATCCATGTGCTGTGGCGGACCGACGGACCCATCCGTCCGGTGGTCCGATGGGGCAGTCATCCGGGGCGACTCGACCGCGTGGTGCCGAAGGATGCCGTCGTGATCCGCGCCAGCCTCGGCTCGAAGGACCAGCCCATCCCCGAGCGGTGGGCGGCGCTGCGAACCCCGGAGAACCTCGCCCTTCCCAGGCTCCACAGCGCCCCGGTAGGCACCTTCCAATACGAGGCCCGCATCGACGGCCTCGAACCCGACGCCGTCGGCTACTACGCGATCTTCGACGGGGATCGCCGCCTGACCCCGGAGTCCGAGGAACACCGCTTCCGGACCCAGCCCAAGGCGGGCACGGTCCGGCCCTACCGGTTCTGGGTGCTCGGCGACAGCGGCACGGGGCGCGAAGCCCAACGGGCCGTGCACCGGGGGATGCTGGACTGGGTCCGCCGGGACGGTCGGCCGCTCGATTTCTGGATCCATGTGGGCGACATGGCCTATGGCACCGGCCGGGACGTGGAGTTCCAGAGCCGGTTCTTCGAGTCCTACGCCGAGACCTTGCGCCACCTGGTGTGCTGGCCGGCCATGGGGAACCACGAGGGCCACACGTCCAAGGGAAGCACCGGAATCGGCCCGTACTACGACGCCTATCTGGTCCCCACCCGGGGCGAATCCGGCGGACTGGCCTCGGGCACCGAGGCCTATTACTCGTTCGACCATGGGAACATCCACTTCATCTGCCTCGATTCGCACGATCTCGACCGGAAGCCCACCGGGGCCATGGCCAAATGGCTGAAGGCCGACCTGGAAAAGACGCGCGCGGAGTGGTTGATCGCCTTCTGGCACCATCCACCCTACACCAAGGGCAGCCATGACAGCGACAAGGAGGCGGATCTCATCGAGGTGCGGCATCACCTCCTGCCGATCCTCGAGTCGGGTGGAGTGGATCTCGTGCTCACCGGACATTCCCACATCTACGAGCGGTCCATGCTCATGGATGGCGCATATTCCACCAACCCGACGGTGGCCGAGAAGTTCATCCTCGACGACGGGGACGGGGATCCCGCCGGGGACGGCCCCTACCGGAAGCGTCCCGGCCTGCGCCCGCATGAGGGCACCGTGCAGGTGGTGGCGGGTCATTCCGGCGCCAGCCTCGGCAGGGTCGGCACCTCGCCGGTGATGCGCCGGACCATCGTGGAGCATGGGTCGCTCATCGTGGATGTCGACGGCGACACCCTGGTCGGCAGGATGATCAACCGGGATGGCTCGGAGCGGGATCGTTTCAGTCTGGTCAAGCGGGGCGGGGGCGAGATCCGGCGACTGGCGTTGCCGTGGCAACCGCCCGAGTACAAGCCACCCGAAAAGGCCCCCAAGACCCCCCATCCGCCCCCGTTGGACTACCGGGTCCTCATCCCGGAGGCCGCTGCCTGGAGGGTTCTCACGTCGGGCCATCCGCAGGGATCCGGCTGGACGGTTCAGGGGTTCGATGCCTCCGCCTGGCAGGAATCCAGGCTGCCGTGTGGTCTTGGGCGGGGGCGTCTGAAGGGGACAGGGGGCGATTCGCCCGCCGGTCGCCCGGCGTTGTACGCGCGCGCGACATTCACCATTCCCCAGGCCGACAAGGTCACGGAGTTGGGGCTCTGGGTGGACTATGCCGACGGGTTGGTGGTCCACGTCAACGGACACGAAGTCGCCCGGTCCAACGTGGGCCGCAGCACGGGCCGCAACGTGCAAGGGGTCAAGGTGCGGGAGGACGCCGGGTTCGTGTACCTGCCGCTGGGCTCGGCCCACAAGCACCTGGTCGACGGCGTCAACGTGCTGGCCATCGAATGCCACGCCCACTCCGAGGGCGGGATCGACTTCGGGCTGGATGCCCGGCTCTGGATGGAGGACTGATGCGCGCGCCGGCCGTCGCCCGGTTCCTGGGGCTTGTCGGGTGGCTGGTCCTCGGGGTGCTTGCCCACGAGGGGCCCGAGCATGAGATCGAGGAGCTCTCGCACCGGATGGCCCTGGGCGGCGAAAGCGCCGACCTGCTCCTCGAGCGGGCCATCGAGTACCGCACGTTGGGACGGTGGGAGGAGGCCGCGGCGGATCTGCGCCGGGCGGCCCGTCTGGCGCCAACCGACCCCCTGCTGCTGCGGGAATTGGCGCAGGCCCAGTTGCGTGGTGGCCGGCCTGACGAGGCGATGGGCACTCTCCGGCAGGCCCTCCGGATTCCTGACCTTCCCGGACCCGAGCGGGCGGCCATCCTGATGATCCGCTGCGAGGCCCACGCCATCGGCCGGGCCTGGCGCCGCGCCCTGGCCGACTGCGACGAGGCCCTCCGCGGCGATCCCATGCTGGTTGCGGCCTACCTCGAGCGCAGCGCGTTGCAGCGGCGCCTCGGCCGGGCCCGCGATCGGATCTCCGGGCTGGAGGAGGGGGTGCGTCGGACCGGGGCCGGGGTGCTGGAGGTCGAGCGGGTGGAGGCGTTGCTCGACGCCGGCCAATGGACCAAGGCCCTCGGATGGATCCAGGCGGAGATCGAATCCGCCCGACTGACCGGCACCTGGAGGATCCGACGCGCGCGCGCCCTCCAGGGACTGGGACGGCGAGCGGAGGCGGAAGAGGATCTGCGGGGTGCCATCGCCGAGATCGACCGCCGCATGCCCACCGACCGGCCAGAGGCTGCGCTGCTGCTGGACCGAGCGCTGGCATGGGAACTTCTCGGCGAACTGGGTCCGGCACGCGCCGACTACACCGCCGCGGCTGGTTCCGGTGCGGGTGAGGAGGCGGAGGAGGGACTCCGGAGGCTGCGGCCTTCGGGTTCCCGACGGGCCGTCCGTCCGTCCGGCCGCCCGGGTGGTTGACGGGGCGGAAGGTTGCGCGGAGGTTTCTTGAAGCCTGCCGGCGGGTCCGGCGTCTCCCATCCACCGCATGATCCGACGCATTCACCTCCTTGGGTTGATCCCGATCGCGCTGGCCGTCTGGCTCGGGGCGGCCAGGCAGCGTCCCGGGTCCGTCGCCCGGGTCGACCGGGTGGCCGCCGAGGGACAATTCCGCGAGACGGTGCTGCCCGTGCTCCGCGAGCACTGCTGGGACTGCCACGGTGACTCCGAATCCAAGGGCGGGGTGAACTTCGATCGGCACACCAACCTGGTGACCGTGCTCGGCGACCGGGGCACCTGGGAACGGGTCCTCCAGACCGTGCGCTCGGGCGAGATGCCCCCCAAGAAGCGCAAGGTCCAGCCCAGTTCCCAGGAGCGGACCAACCTGGTGGCGTGGATCGACCGGACGCTGTTCCCGATCGACCCCGCCCGTCCCGACCCGGGCCGCGTGACCCTGCGCCGACTCAACCGGGTGGAGTACAACCACACCATCCGCGACCTGGTCGGGGTGGACTTCGAACCGGCGGCCGACTTCCCCCAGGACGATGTCGGCTACGGTTTCGACAACATCGGGGACGTGCTCTCGACGCCCCCGATCCTCCTCGAGAAGTACCTGAAGGCGGCCGAGGACATCCTCGACCGGGCGATCGTCACCGGGCCCGTGGCGCCGCGGACCACCCGGTACGCACCGTCGCGGATCGAGGGGCATGCCGGTGGCGGTGCCCTGGCCTCGCTCACGACCCGGGGTGAGATGTCGGTCACCTACGAGGCCCCGGTCGGGGGCGACTACCTGTTCCGGGTGCAGGCCTACGGAGACCAGGCCGGTGGCGAGAAGGTCCAGATGGCCCTCAAGGCCGACGGCCGGGAGCTGGAGCAGATCGAGGTCCGGCGAAACCGCGGCAATCCCAAGCTCCATGAGCATCGGCTGCGGCTGGAGGCGGGAACACACCGGTTGGCGGTGGCCTTCCTCAACGACTTCTACCGGGAGACCGAACTGGTCCGCACCAATGCCCGGGGACGGACGTACACGGAGAAGCGGATCGAGGATCGCAACCTGCAGGTCGAGTTCATCGAGGTGAGGGGGCCGTTCTCGGACGAGGTGCCTGCGCTGCATGCGGCGCATCGGGGCATCTTCTTCAGGCAACCCGGTCGCGGCACCACCAACCGGGTGGCCCGGGAGATCCTCCAGAGGTTCACCGACCGGGCGTTCCGCCGTCCGGCCACGGCTGCCGAGGTCGACCGCCTGATGACGCTCTTCGACCAGGCGCGCGGCGATGGCGACGGGTTCGAGGCGTCGGTGAAGCAGGCGCTGACAGCGGTGCTCGTGTCGCCGCAGTTTCTCTACCGGGGCGAACCTCAGGTCGATCCCGACAACCCGGGGGCCGTCCACCGGGTGTCGGAGCACGCCCTCGCCTCAAGGCTTTCCTACTTCCTCTGGAGCACCATGCCGGACGAGGAACTCTTCGCGCTGGCCTCGAAGGGGCGGCTGCGGCGGGACCTCCGGTCGCAGGTCCGTCGCATGCTGGCCGATCCCAGGTCCCGGGCGCTGGTGGACAACTTCGCCGGCCAATGGCTCCAGCTGCGCACCCTCGACATCGTGGCCCCCGACGACAAGCTCTTCCCGGACTTCGACCCGGCCTTGCGGGCCGCGCTCCGGGGCGAGACCGAGGCGCTCTTCGAACACATCCTGCGCAAGGATCGGCCGATCACCGAGTTCCTCACCGCCGACTACACCTTCGTCAACGAGCGGTTGGCCCGCCACTATGGCCTCAAAGACCTGCCATCGCCGATGGGGTCGCAGTTTGTGCGGGTGTCGCTGGACGGCTCCGGTCGACGCGGTGTCCTCACCCACGGCAGCGTGCTCACGCTGACTTCCAACCCGAACCGCACTTCACCGGTCAAACGCGGAAAATGGATCCTCGAGAACATCCTGGCCTCGCCCCCGCCGCCGCCTCCCCCCGGGGTGCCCGCCCTTGAATCCAAGGAGACGCACGGCACGCTCCGTCAGCGCATGGATGCCCATCGGGACAACCCGATGTGCGCCTCCTGCCATGCCAAGATGGACCCCTTGGGGTTCGCCTTCGAGCACTTCGATGCCGTGGGGCGCTATCGGGAGAAGGACGGTGATGCGCCGGTCGAGACGCGGGGCGAATTGGTCTCCGGAGAACGGTTTTCCGACCACCGGGAGCTCAGCCGGGTGCTTTCCGAGGCCCGGCAGGCCGACTTCATCCGGTGCGTGAGCGAGAAGGTGCTCACCTATGCCCTCGGCCGCGGGTTGGAGTACTACGACCGGCCCGCCCTCGCCGCCATCGAGGCCCGGGTGCAACGTCAGGGCTTCCGCTTCTCGGCGCTCATCGAGGCGGTGGTCGAGAGCGTGCCATTCCAATACCGGCGGGGTGACGGCGATCCCATCCTCAGACAATGGAAGGATTAGCGATTCCCAGCCAGGCTTTCGCCGGGCAGGCACGGCAGTTGCTAGCTTTTCGGTGGATCCGACGGTGACACCTCAAGGTGGCCGTATCGATCAGCCTTGGTGACAATCAGGTGACGATCCGATACGATTTCCTGAATGACATGGCGCCTGAAAGCGCCCGGATCCGTACGATGGCGACCGACAACATGCAGATGCAGCGCTGGGAATTGAAGTACGTCATTCCCCAGGCGCTGGCGCTGGCCCTCAGGGACTTCGTTTCCTCCTATCTGGAGATCGACGAGTACGGGGCCAACCGGCCGAATCTTTCGTATTCGATCCACAACCTCTACCTCGACTCCGACGACCTGCGGATCTACTGGGGCACCATCAACGGCAACAAGAACCGCTACAAGTTGCGGCTCCGGTTCTACGCCGACAATCCCAACCCCCAGGCTCCGGTGTTCTTCGAGATCAAGCGCCGGATGAACGACGCGATCCTCAAGCAGCGGTGCGGGGTCCGGCGGCCGGCGGTGGAGGCGGTGTTGTCCGGGCAGTTGCCCGAGGCGGCGGAACTCGTCAGCCAGGATGCCCGCCAGTTGGCCGCGATCCAGCGTTTCATCGAGCTTTCCAGCGACATGCGGGCCTGTCCGGTGGCTCACGTCTCCTACGACCGGGAGGCCTGGATCAGCCCGCATGACAACTCGGTCCGGGTCACGTTCGATCGCAACGTGCTGATTTCCCCGGAGTTCACGGCCCGCTTCACCGCCGAGATGGACGATCCGACGCCGGTTTTCGGCGACCTGGTCATCCTGGAGTTGAAGTTCACCGGCAGGTTCCCGGACTGGTTCGCCGACATGGTCCGGGTGTTCGGATTGAGGCAGGGATCGGCCTCGAAGTATGCCGACGGCATCGCGGTCAAAGGCGAACATCACTTCCTTCGGGATCCCGGGCTCGCCGCCGGAGGTGCCGTCTCCGGTGTTGCGGTCGAGCGCCGGCAGGCGCGACTCTCCCGCCTTGCCAACCGGTCGGCACAGCCCGGCCTCCTGGTCACATGAACGTCTCCGATCTGTTTCTCCGAGGTGATTTCGGCACCGCCCCCGACGACTTGGGGGGCATCGTCCTCGGCTTGCTGATCGCCTTCCTTTGCGGCCATGTGGTCGCCTGGGTCTACATGCTCTGCCATTCCGGGCTGAGCTACTCACGGTCGTTCGTCAATTCGCTGGTGATCCTCTGCGTCATCGTCGCCCTGGTGATGGCGGTGATGTTCAACAACCTGCTCATGGTCTTCGGGATGATGGCCGTGTTCGCGGTGGTCCGTTTCCGCAACATCCTGCGCGACACCCTCGACACGGCCTACATCCTGGCGAGCATCAGCACGGGAATGGCGGCCGGAACCCGGAAGTTCAGCACGGCCATCCTCGGGGCCCTGGTCTTTGCGGCCATCATGCTGTACCTGCACTGGACCTCGTTCGGCGCGCGGCATCGGTACGACCTCATCCTCAACCTTCACTGGGGTCGTCCGCTGGACGAATTGCCCAGCCTTGCCGGGTTGCTCGAACGCCATGGCAGGCGCAACCAGCTCGCCAGCCAGCGGGCCGGTGCCTCGTCGGACGGCACCGATCTTTCCTACCGCATCCTGCTGAGGGACGCGTCCCGGGCCGGAGAACTGGTCTCGGAACTCAAGGCCTTTCCCGGGGTGTCCCGGGTGACAAGCCTCAAGGCCGAAGACGAATCGGAAGTCTAGTCGCATGCCAAACCAATCGACCCAGGGGCAGGACGGCGGGCTGCCGCCGATCCCGACCCCTCCAGGCACCCTGTTCCGCGAGTTCCGCATCCAGGTGGTGCCCTACCTGGCCTTCGCCGGAGTGCTCGTCGCCACCCTCTGGCTCTGGCGGGGGTATGTCGGGCCGGCGGCATTGATCGGCGAGGCCGAGTCCGTGCGCGGGGTCGTGTCCAGCATCGGACCGGGCCGCCTGGCGCAGGTCCAGGTGGACGCCTTGCAGCGGGTCGTGGCCGGCCAGGTGCTGGCACGCGTCATCACGGCCGAGCCCCGGGTCCTCGAAGCCCAGATCGCGTTGAGCAAGGCCCGCATCGAGCTCATCCGTGCCGGCACCGATTCCGAGCTCCGAAAGCAGAACAGCCGGGTCAACCTGGAGAGTCTGCGACTCGACTGGATGTCCAAACGGGTCGACTGGCTTTCGGCCAAGGCCCGGAGCGCCTACCGGCAGCTCGAGTTGGCACGCCTCGAGAAGCTTCGCTCGGGAGTGGCCACCGCGGGTTCTCCGAACGCCTTGCCGGTGCTCAGCCAGAACGATCTCGACATTTCCCGTCGGGATGCGGCGATCGAGGAGGTGGCTGTCCAGGAGCTCGAGCAGCTGGTCAACCAGATCGGCACGACCATCCAGCAGATGGGAACCGCCCGCCCGGACGGACATGAATCCACGGCGACCTCGGCTGCGATCGAGGTGGAATCGCGGACCCTCGACCTCATCGAAGCCCAATTGATGCCCATCGACCTGGTCGCGCCGTTCGATGGCGTGGTGAGCATCGTGCACCGACGGACCGGTGAGACCGTGCAGGCCGGTGAGCCCATCCTGACGGTCTCCCGCGAGAAGCCGTCGCGGGTCGTCGCCTTCCTCCGCCAGCCCCTCCAGATCGACGCCCGGCCCGGAACGAAGATCGAGGTCCGATCGAGGGCACGCAGCCGTGAAGTCGGGGTGGGGGAGGTGCTGAGCGTCGGAGCGCAGCTGGAGCCCATCCATCCGACGTTGTTGCCCAGGAACACCTCGGCCTCGGGACCCGGTGGCGACAGCCGCTCGGCGGCCGAGACCGGACTGCCGATCCTGGTTTCCCTGCCGGAGAATGTCTCGGTGTTTCCAGGCGAGATCGTGGACCTTCGGGTCCTTGTCCCCTGAGCTGCGGATGGTCGACCCGGAATCCGGCCGCTGCGGCCTGCAAGGTGGTGCCGATTCCCTCAGCGTGACCTGAGACAGGAGTCGATCCGGTCCGCCGTTGCCTCCGGCGGCTCGTCGCGGCCCACCGCCAGCCACTCGAGGTCGAGTTGGCCCGTCATCCAGGTGCGCTGGCGACGGGCGAACTGGCGGGTCTTCGACTGCACCAGCTCCCGGGTCTCCCGGAGGGAACGCTTCCCCTCGAGATGCTCCACCACCTGCCGGTAGCCGATCGCCTGCATGGCCGTCCGGTTCTCACGAAGTCCCTCGGTGAGGCGCTGGGCGGTCTCCGCGACGAGCCCGTCCCCGAACATGCGGTCCACGCGCCGGTGGATGCGGTCCACGAGATCGGACCTGTCCCGATCGATGCCGAAGGCCCGGCCGGCCAGCATCGCCCCGCCGCGCTCGGGCCATCGGGCCCGTTGCAGGGAAAACGGCCGGCCCGTGAGGCGGATCACCTCGACGGCCCGGATCAGCCGGCGTCGGTTCTGCGCGTCGATCTCGTCGAGGGTGACGGGATCCTTCCGGGCGAGCTCATCCAGCAAGGCGGCGGTGTCCAGCCCCTCCAGTTCGGTGCGCAGCGCCGGGTCGGGCGGCGGGGCCGAGCCAAGCCCGCCGAGCCACGCGTTGATGTAGAGACCGGTGCCTCCGCACAGGATGGGCACCCGCCCGCGTGCCGAAAGGTCCGCGATGACCTCCCGGGCCAGGGTCACGAACCGCGCCGCGTCGAAGGGCTCGCTGAGGCCCACCACGTCGACCAGGTGGTGCGGGACCCGATCGCGCTCCTCCGCCGTGGGTTTGGCCGTCCCGATGTCGAGTCCCCGGTACACCTGCATCGAGTCCACCGAGAGGATCTCCCCGCCGATGCGTTCGGCCAGGGCGATGGCCACCGCCGACTTGCCCGAGGCGGTGGGCCCGGTCAGCAGGACCGGATTCATGGCCTCGGGCCGCCGCCGATCGGCCGGCCCGTCGTGGAAGGCGGTTCCGCGCGCCAGGCGAGGATCATCAGGATGGCCACCGCCGTGCAGATCGCCGAGTCGGCCACGTTGAACGCCGGGAATCCCACCTCGGAGCCGCTGCGGCGGATCCAGTAGAACCGGAGGAAATCGACCACGTGCTCGTGGATGATCCGGTCGAGCAGGTTGCCCACGATGCCCCCGAAAAGCAGCCCCAGCGCGACCTGTCCGGGGCGGTGTTCATACTCGAAGTGCCGGCGCCAGCGCCAAAGCGCCAGCATGGCCAGGGCCGAGAAGACGGCCAGCCAGTTGTTGTGGTGGCGGAAGATGCTCCAGGCCGCCCCGGTGTTGCCCCAATGCACCAGCTTGAAGAAACCCTCCAGGATCGTCCTCTCGGCACCGAATTCCATGGAACGCTGGATCGCCCACTTGGTCGCCTGGTCAAGGCCGAGGACCCCCAGAGCCAGGACGAGGGTCAGGCGGTCCGGCGGCAGCTGGGGGCGTGGCGTGGCCATGGTCGGGTCGAGGCTTCAGGCCGTATGGCGACCCCGGATTGGACCGGAGATCCCGGCCAGGGCCTCGGAGATCTCGAGGGCGGCATGGGCCGCCTCAACTCCCCGGTTGGTTTCCGGGTCGAGGCATCGGGCCTTGGCCTGCGCCCGCGTGCTCACCGTGAGCACCTCGTGGATGCAGGGGATCCCGGTGTCGAGGCCGATGGACATCAGTGCCCGGGTGACGGCGCCACCGATCTGGTCGGCGTGGGTGGTCTGGCCCTGCCAGATCACGCCCAGGCAGAGGATCGCCCGGGGTCTCTTCGTCCGGCGACGGGCAAGGGCGGCCGCCGCCATGGGGATCTCGAAGGCCCCGGGCACGCGGACCACCTCCACCGAGGCGGCCCCGGCCGCCTCCAGGACCGATCGGGCCGCCGCCAGCATGGGTTCGGTGTATTCGGCGTTGTACCGCGAGCAGACGATGGCGAATCGGCCATCGGTCCGCAGGGGATCTTTCGAGTGGGAGGCCTGGAGCATGGGTCCGGAAGGGCGGAACGGAGAGCGGTGGGAATGCGTCGGCTCAGAGCGAGGAACCGGTCAGGAGACGGTAGGCCTCGAGGTACTTCGCCTGGGTGCGCGCGACGATCTCTGGCGGCAACGCCGGCGCCGGCGGGGTCTTGTTCCAGTCCAGCGTCTCGAGGTGGTCGCGCACGAACTGCTTGTCGAAACTCGGTTGCCCGCGGCCCGGCGCATATTGGTCGGCCGGCCAGAACCGCGAGGAATCGGGGGTGAGCACCTCGTCGATGAGGATGAGTTGGCCGTCGACGAGGCCGAACTCGAACTTGGTGTCCGCGATCAGGATGCCGCGGGTCCGCGCGTAGTCGCGCGCGAAGCGATACAGCCTCAGGCTCAGGTCGCGCGCCTGACGGGCGATTTCCGGCCCGGTCAGGCGGCAGGCCTCCTCGAACGAGATGTTCTCGTCATGGCCCGATTCAGCCTTGGTGGCCGGGGTGAAGATCGGTTCGGGAAGCTCCGAAGATTCCTGAAGCCCCGGCGGCAGGGTGATGCCGCAGACCGATCCGGATTTCCGGTACTCCTTCCAGCCGGAGCCCGACAGGTAACCGCGGACGACGCACTCGATCGGCAGGGGACGGGTCTTGCGCACGATCATGCTTCGGCCCTCGAGCACCTGCGCGAAGGGTTTCAGGGGGGCGGGCAGCGGGTCTCGCGCCTTGAGCAGGCGGTGGTTCGGCAGCCACGACTCGGTCTGGTCGAACCAGAAGTGGGAGATCTGGGTGAGGACCTCGCCCTTGCGCGGGATGCCGTTGGGCATCACGCAATCGAAGGCGGAGATGCGATCGGTGGCCACGAAGAGCAGGGAGTCCCCAAGGTCGAAGACTTCGCGGACCTTCCCGGATTTCACCTTGGGGATTCCGGGCAGGTCGAGGGATAGGATGGGGTCCGGCGACACGCGGCAACGCTAGTGGGTCGACCGGGAAGCCCGAAGTGAAATCTGGGGGCCTGTGGCGGCGGGGCCGGGCAGGGAGGACGGCAGAAGGACCCGAGCCCCCGGGCGGGCTTTACATCCGCCGGCCCGGCACCACGCTCCCACCCATGTCGGTCATCGCCAATGGGGAGCCCGTGCCCGCGGAGTTCCCGTGCACGCTCGAGGAGTTCCTGCGGCAGCGCGGGTTGCCTCCCCGCAGCGTGGTCGTGGAACACAACGGGGAGGCGGTGGCTCCCTCGGAATTCGCCGAACGGCCGCTGCGGGCGGGCGACCGACTCGAGATCGTCCGCATCGTGGCCGGCGGTTGAGCCTGTCCAGCGCCCTCGCGGGCGGGGGCGGTGCGGATCACCGGCGACCATGCCAGGCCGGGTCGCCGTACCGCTCCGACATGGCCGCCGCGGTTTCCCCGGCCGGAAAAGGCAGGCGCGCCGGGGAGGCCCCCCATCCCCGGATCCATGCCGCCTGGAGGGCGTCCGGGTCCGTCGGGACATTGCCCACGAATTCGGCATGGGGACGGCCGTTCCGGTAGTCCGGTTGGGCCGATGGAAACCTCAGGAACCGGGAGATCAACCCGGGCGGGATGCCGTGGAGGATGGTTCCATGGAAGAGCAGGTGATGGCGCTTGCGTCTCTGGGCGTTTCCGGAGCACTTGCGGCCGTCGATCGCCAGGTCGGTGTGGCCCTCGACGGTGACCGGTCGGCCCAGCAACTCCTCAAGGATGGCCCGGTTCCGGTCCATGATCCAGGCGTTGGCCCCGGGGATGGTGGAGAGCGGCCCGGTCTCGGGGATGCGGAGCACCAGGCCGTAGTTCCAGCACCCGGGGCCCTGCAGCACCGCCCCGCCGCCGCTGCATCGCCGGAGCACCGGCACCCCGTGGTGGGCGCAGGCCTCGAGATCGGCCTCGACGGCCGCCTGCTGGCCGTACCCCAGCACCACAAAGGGGGCACTGGCCTCCCAAAACCACAGGGCCGGTCCGCCGTTTCCCTGCTCGGCGCGCTCGAGGAAGGCCTCGTCCCAGGCCAGTGGCTCGGCGGGCGAGGCGGGTTGCGGTGTCTCGAACCATTCCATGATGTGGTGCGGCAGGAGGCCCGAAACCCGGGAATGGATTCAAGTCCCAAGCGACCGGGATCCCCGGGGCGATCCGGTCCGTGCGGGACGCTTTCCCCTTTTCGAATCGGCGGTGGAGCGGTACCACGACCGACACCGATGAGCTCCTGGATCAAGGGATTCGCCGCATTGCTCCTGTTCCTGTCCGCCTCGCTGTGCCTCCAGCGCTTCCGCGCCGGCTATGCCGGGGCCGAGATCCAGCGCGCCGGCCTCGAGACGCAGGAGTCCGTGCCGGAGCCCGCCACCGAGGCGGTGGCGGAATCCCCGGCCGACGGCGCGACCAAGGTGGCTTCTGCGGCCTCCACCAACGCGGTCGCGACCCCAGGGACGGCTGCCACCAATGGCCTGGCCTCCGCCGCCACCAACCCGGGCGTCTCGACCGCTGGGGCGACCAACCCGGGCGCCTCGTCGTCGGTGACCCAGGGCAAGCCGGCGGCGACCGGGAAGGGGTTCCCATGGCTGGCGGGGTTCGTGGCCTCGCTGCTGGGATTGGCGGGTCTCCTGGCATGGGAGATCGCACGATGGTTCTCCCGGCGCACCGGCGACGTGCTGCTGTCGGAAAACGCCCCGGCCACGACGGACGCCGAGTACGAGGCCGCCGAGGCCGAATGGGCCAACGGCAACCACCTCGAGGCCGTGCGCCAGATGCGCGAGTACCTCGACAAGAACCCTTCGGAGCAGTACGCCGCGATCCGCATCGCCGAGATCTACGAGAAGGACCTGCACAATTACGTGGCCGCGACGTTGGAACTCGAGGAAGTGCTCACCAAGCGGTTGAGCCGTGAGAAGTGGGGCTGGACCGCCATCCACCTCGCCAACCTGTATTCAGGCAAGATGAGCCAGCCGGAGAAGGCCATCGCCCTGCTTGAGCGGATCATCCGGGAATACCCGGAGACGGGGGCCGCCAAGAAAGCCCGCTCCCGCCTGGGGGTCGCCGAGGAAACAGCGCCTTCGGCCACTGCGGCGATGCCGTCCGATCCGGAACCGGAGGCGGATCCCGGGTCCCCGAACCTGCCCAAGGGATTCAGCTCCAAGAAGCGCTGAGGCGGCGTCCCGCCCAACCTCCGGAGCATGGAGACACCCCGGGTCATCCTGCATCTGGACATGGACGCGTTCTTCGCGGCGGTGGAACAGCGGGACCGCCCCGAACTCCAGGGATTGCCGGTGATCGTCGGGGGGGCACCCGCCTCACGGGGGGTGGTTTGTGCGGCCAGTTACGAGGCCCGGCGGTTCGGAGTCCGCTCGGCCATGCCCAGCCGGACGGCCGGCCGGTTGTGTCCCCAGGGGATCTTCCTGTCGCCGCGCATGGACCGTTACCGCGAGGAGTCCCAGGCCATCTTCGCCCTGGTGGCCGCCAGCGGTGTCGAGATCGAGCAGGTTTCGGTCGATGAGGCCTACCTCGACGCTTCGGCATTGCGCCTGGCGACCGACCCCGAGGAGGCGCTGGTGGCGACCGTCGGGTGGGCACGCGCCCTCAAGGCGAGGATCCGCGCCGAGCGCCGGCTCACCGCCAGCATCGGCATCGCTTCCAACAAGCTGATGGCGAAGGTGGCCAGCGATTGGGGCAAGCCGGACGGGCTGATCCTCATCCCGGACCGCGACCGCGCCGCGTTCCTCCGTCCTCTCCCCGCACGCACCTTGCACGGGGTCGGCCGCGTGACCGAGGAGGTGCTGTCGAAAGCCGGGATCCGCACGGTCGGCGACCTTCAGGACCACCCGGGCGACCTCAGGGCGCTGGTCGGCTCCTGGGGACCGGTGCTGCGCTCCTTCGCCATGGGCATCGACGACCGGCCGCTCTCGCGGGACGA
>Ga0068877_10001481_pt1 | contig 19340 bp, 18 predicted proteins | sample NOAtaG_FD_66437 | JGI IMG/M metagenome (GOLD analysis project Ga0068877, IMG submission 66437) | Freshwater lake microbial communities from Lake Erie, under a cyanobacterial bloom - NOAA_Erie_Diel6S_1000h metaG | ecosystem: Environmental > Aquatic > Freshwater > Lake | place: USA: Ohio, Lake... | reverse complement strand
GGCATGTTGATGGCCGACACCGAGTTCCTGCGCCCCGATGCGAATGAAGAGGTGTACGAAGAGACCGTTCGCTTTCGCACCGTGGGTGATGCCACGTGCACCGCAGCCGTGCCGTCGACTGCTTCGGGAATCGACGACGTTCTCGCCGAGACTGCGGTCGCCCGCGTCACCGAGCGAGGCGCCACGCGCGCCGACGACAAGATCTCCGAGGCCGGTATGGAAGACCGCAAGCGACAGGGGTACTTCTGATGCGTCAGTTGCGGTTTGCCACGGTGGGATCAGTCGACGACGGCAAGTCGACCCTCATCGGACGACTGCTCTACGACTCGAAGAGCATCTTCGAAGATCAGTTGGAGCACGTCGAAGCGGTCAGCAAGCGCCGCGGCGACGACTACGTCGACCTGTCGCTGCTCACCGACGGCCTGCGCGCCGAACGCGAACAGGGCATCACCATCGACGTTGCCCACCGCTACTTCGCCACACCCAAGCGTTCGTTCGTCATCATGGACTGCCCCGGCCACGTGCAGTACACCCGCAACATGGTCACCGGCACGTCGACGGCCGATCTCGCCATCATCCTCATCGACGCGCGCCACGGCGTGGTCGAACAAACCCGACGTCACAGCATCCTCACGTCTCTCCTTGGGGTCCCGCACCTGGTCGTCTGTGTGAACAAGATGGACCTCGTCGGTTACAGCGAAGGTCGTTTCAACGAGATCCGCGACGACTTCGAGGATTTCGCGTCGCGGCTGCAGCTGCGTGACGTCACGTTCCTGCCGATCAGCGCACTCAAGGGCGACAATGTCGTCGAGCGCTCGGACGACCTGAAGTGGTTCGAAGGACCGACCCTGCTCCATCACCTGGAGAACGTCTACACCGCCAGCGACGACAACAAGATCGACGTGCGATTCCCCGTGCAATACGTCATTCGCCCGCGCACCGCCGAACACCACGATTACCGCGGTTACGCCGGAACGGTGGCGGGTGGAGTGCTGCGTGTCGGTGACGAGATCGTGGTGTTGCCGAGTGGCCTCTCGTCCACGATCACCGGCATCGACTCGGCCGATGGCCCCCTCGACGAGGCGGTTCCCGGGTCCGCGGTCACGATTCTTCTCGCCGACGACTTGTCGGTCACCCGCGGAGACATGATCTGCCGGCCCAACAATCGGCCCCGGGTCATCCAGGACCACGACGCGATGCTGTGTTGGCTCGACTCCAATGCGCAGTTGAACCCGTCCAAGCTCTACACCCTCAAGCACACCACCCGTTCGACGCGTGCGAAGATCGGGGAAGTGCGCTACGTGCTCGACATCTCCGATCTGCACCGCAAGACACCCGAGGGCCCGCTGTCGATGAACGACATCGCCCGCGTCACGGTCCACACGGCCGAGCCGTTGCTGCGCGACGACTACGAGCACAACCGCGTCACGGGCTCGTTCATCCTCGTCGACGAGTCCACGGGTGCAACCGCCGCGGCCGGAATGTTGCTGCCGCCCCGCGAGTGAGCGACATTCGCTGGCATCCGCAGTCCGTCGGTCGCGACGAACGGGCCAAGCGAGCGGGCCACGTTGGTGCAACCATCTGGATGACCGGCCTTTCGGGGTCGGGCAAGTCGACTGTTGCAAACGAAGCCGCCCGCATACTCTTCGACGCGGGTGCGAACGTCTATGTGCTCGACGGCGACAACCTGCGTCACGGCCTGAACGCCGACCTCGGTTTCAGTGACGACGACCGAGCAGAGAACGTCCGTCGATTCGGTGAAGTGGCTCTCACTCTGGCCGACGCCGGAGTCATCGTCCTTGCGCCGGTCATCAGTCCGTTTGCGGCTGGGCGCAACGCGGTGCGCCGGCGTCACCACGATGTGGGAGTTGCCTTCGCCGAGGTGTTCGTCGCGACGCCGGTCGGTGAGTGTGCCGAGCGCGATCCGAAGGGTCTCTACGCCAAGCAAAAGAGCGGCGAACTCACGGGCCTCACCGGCGTCGATGCGCCGTACGAGGCTCCCGAGTCACCCGAACTCGTCTTGGTAACGTCGAATCGCAGCGTGAGTGACTGCGCCGGGGAACTGGTCTCGGCTCTGTCCCACCTGTGGAAGACGCCGAATTGATGTTCACCCGCAAGCCGTACGTTTACACCGAGCGCGCCCTTTTCGTGGGTCACACTCTCGTCGCGCCGCGCGTGAAGGTCGCCTACATGCCGACCACGAAGTCGGCCTGCAGTTCGATCAAGATGATGCTCGCCGAGGCGAACGACTCGTACCGTCCCGAGAACGCCCGCTATCTCCACAGCCCGAACATCTCGATTCCGCAGGCCATCCATCAAATAGAGGTCAGTGGACTCACGCTCTTTCGCTATCTGCCCGCGAAGGAACAGGACGAAATCTGGGAGTCGCCCGACTGGTGGCGCGTCGGTGCGCTGCGTCACCCGTATGCGCGCACGTATTCGGCCTTCGAGAATCGCATTCTCATGCAGGCCCCCAGCGTGTTGTCCGACGAGGTGTGGCAGTTCTGCACCGACGACCGGGTCGACGGCAACATCGACATCGCCTCCACGTTCCGGCGCTTCGTCCACACGCTGAGAGGCAAACCCGAGCTTTTCTTCGTCGACGACCACTTCACCGCGCAATGGGGTTCGGTCCGCGACGACCACGTTCGGTACACGCACTTCTTCCGTGTCGACAAGCCGGGCGAGATGGACCGCTTCGCCAAGGAGCTGAGCGAACGTTCGGGACGCGACATCCGCCCCAAGCGACTGAACGAAGGCCTCGGGATCAAATACCGCGATGTGATGGACGCCCACACCGCGGCCATCATCGAAGAGATCTACGCCGATGATTTCAACCGTTACGGGTTCGAGCGTGAAAACTTCCCAAGCGAACCACTGAAGCTCGTCACGACCGCGCGTGAAACCCGCGCGATCGAATACTCCCGTGACATCACGCAACGCATGCGACAGATCTCGCGTCTGGCCCGGAGCCGTCGTGGATGGAAGTACGGTGCGGGTCAGGTTCTGCGCGACGTTGGCCTTCGAGCCAAACCGCCCCGCGGTTCGACCAATTTCGATGTGCCATCCGAGCGAGGAGACCATTCCCGCGACCGATAGCATCGCCTGCGCGCGGTCGCTTGCGACTGTCGCTGGCGACGTGGCGGAATGGCTTACGCAGCGGCCTGCAAAGCCGTTTATCCGGGTTCGATTCCCGGCGTCGCCTCCAGTGTCGCCGTCGGTGAGGCTGACCAGCATTGGCGTGCCAGTCGGTTTAGTCTTCTCGCATGTTTGTACGTCGATTCAACCTGCGCCGTTCTCTCAAGAAGGCGTCGGGTGCCGTACTGGTCGGCTGTCTCTTGGTGTCGTGTGTCGGTCCGCGCGAGGGTGCGGCGCCGAGCGCCGTGCGAACGAAGAACAATGCCTTCACTGCGCTGGCGAATGCGCTCAATGGGGCCATCCGTAACGCGGTTGCCACGCAAACACTCACGCTGGCGACGAGCAAAGGATCCATCGGCTTTCCGCTGCGTATGAGTTTCCGCGGTGTCGATCCCGGTTACGACATCGGTTACCAGACGTCGTCGGCGAATTGCCGAGTCGACGCTTCGATCGGTCTTGTCACCTACACCGGTACTTCTGCCGGAACGTGCGAGGTGTCGGCGTTCCAGTTGGACATCAATCGCGGTGGTTCGGGTGTCGTCTCGTTCGTGCCCGATGAGGTGCCCTCGGCGCTCAGGAACGGTCTGGTCGCCCATTGGCCATTCAACGACTCTGCGTCGTTGGGCTGGAACACGGTGACCCGCAAGGTCGACCTCGCTGCCACCGGTGGTGTCGAATTCCGACAGCAAGGTCGGTTCGGCGGCGGAGTTTTCTTGAACGGTCGCGACGGGTCCCTCAAAGGCTCGAGCAATGGTGCCATCTCGTCGTCTGATCTGCCGAGCGGTAATTCGCCCTACACCATGTCGGTGTGGATGAAGCCGACGACGTTCAATCGTGGTGGCCTCGTCGGATGGGGGTCATTCGACGGGCGTACGGCCGGAGCGACGAATCTGTTGCAGATGGTCGACGATTACATGCCGGCGTCTACCGAAGTCGGCGGTGGCATCGTGAATGCGTGGACGGGCAATGACCTGAAGTACGTCCATTCGGGTACGCGCACATTCGAAATCAGCCCCGGTCGTCTGGCTTGTTGCATCTCATCTTTCACGGAATCCAGGTGGGTGCACGTCGCGGTCGTGTACGACGGCAAGGCCCGTCGCATCTACTACGGCGGTCGACAAGTGGCGAACGACATTCCCACCCGACCCGCCGCATTCAGCATCGCCAACTTCCGAATTGGTGCAGGGCTGGCTGCAAACGAGTTTTTCGGCGGACGACTCGACGACGTTGCGGTGTGGAAGCGGGCGCTGACCGAAGCCGAGGTGACGTCGCTTGCCTCCCGGTCGGTGGCCGTACCGAGTAGTTCGCTCGGGTCCGACTTTGTGCCGTATGTGCCGACACCATGTGACCAGCAGGGCGGATACTGCGAAGTGGGGGACAAGGCTCCCGACGGAGGAACGGTTTATTACGTCGGAGACTTCAGCGACCAGCTGAACGGTGCGCCCATGAGGTATCTCTCCTTCGCCCCAACCGACCTTCTGAAGAGCATCTACGGGTCGGGCACCATCGGCCTGACCGGATACGCGCAGAACTGTGGTGGGAAAGTCCATCCGATCCCCGAAACAGACCGAAGCGGCATCGGTTGGGGTCGCCGCAACACGGTCATCATTTCCAATTTCTGCAAAGAAAGCGCCGCCGATGAGGTGTTCACCTACAAGGCCGGCGGGTCGAACGATTGGTTCATCCCATCTGCCGCCGAGTTGAACGAGCTGTGCAAGTTTGCGCGCAACCAGACGACCGGAGACCCCAAGGTTGGCTGTTCGTCGGCCTCGCCATTGTCGCCCGGTTGGGCGATGGACCAGTACCACGCGTACTTCCTGTCATCGACTCAAGGAAAGACCGTGTCCGAATATGCAATCCTTGGCGGCTCGATTCTTGGAAGTCTCGGAAAGGATTGGCTGACGGCCGCAATCGCCATCGGTGAAAAGACGGGCGCGCTCGAAAAGGTGAACTGGGGGGGCCTCCAGGCATGGCGAATCGGACGCAACTTCCTCGATGGCAAGCAATACAACGACGATGGCAAGGGATCGCAGGTTCGACCCATTCGGTACTTCGCTCCGGGCGTCCAGGCTGCGTTCAGTTTGAGCACGCCAACCGGGCGTGTCGGGGCTCCGATCAATCTGACGACCAGCGGTGGCAGCGGAGCCGGCGCGGTGACGTACCGAGTCGTTTCCCCCGGAACGGCGCAATGCGTTGCGAACGCGGAACGTACGAGCGTCACAGCATCGTCGGTCGGGTCATGCACCGTTCAGGCCACGAAGGGTGGTTCGGGTTCGTACAGGGTCGCCCGCTCGTCCGTCGTCACGGTCACGGTCGCGAAGGGAATTCAGAGCGCGCTGAGCCTTGCCGAAGTCAACGGAAAGGTGGCGACGCCATTGTCGCTTGCCGTCGGCGGTGGAAGCGGAACCGGCGTGTCGACTGTTGCGGTGACCGATGCCGGAACCGCGAATTGTCGCTTGGTGTCTCCCGCAACGACACCCCAACAAGTCGTCGCGGACCGTGACGGCACATGCTCGGTGACACTCACGCGCAGTGGCGACGCCAACTTCGAGCCGGCAGCACCGGTGGTCGTTCGGTTGACATTCACGAAAAAGGATCAGCCGACACTTTCGGTGAACGGTGCCAGCGGTGCGCTCGACTCGGTTGTCCCGCTGACGTCGTCGGGCGGCGGTGGTATCGGAGCAGTGACGTACTCGGTTGCGCCGGGTGGAACATCGGGTTGTGTTCTCACCGCGAGCGGAACGGAAGTCACTTCCGAGAGGTCGGGAACGTGCAAGGTGATCGCGAGCAAGGCCGCAGACACCGAGTACTTGGCCGCAACGTCGTCAGCGACGGATATCGCGTTCAATCCAGTCGTCTGCACCAATGAGGGCAAGCGTCCCGATGGCTCGGCATGCCAGGTCGGCGACACCGGCCCGGGCGGTGGGCGAGTGTTCTACATCTCGTCGACTCCGATTTCGTATGCGGAAGGAGTGAGCACGGGTGGTACGTATCTCGAAGTCGCCCCGTTCAACTGGGCGGGAGGTGCAGGCGAGTATTCGAATGAGTGGTGCCGAGCCGGTGCGACGAACGTCGCTTTGGGTGACGCCATCGGGGCCGGAGCGAACAACACGTTCCTGCTTGCGATGCAGGGCGGCTGTTCCCCGAACTCAGCGGCTCAAAAGAGCGTCGATGCAACAATCGGTGGTCAGAGCGACTGGTTCCTGCCCTCGATCAAGGAGTTGAACGAGGTGTGCAAGTTTGCGCATCGTCAACCCACGGGTGATGCCGCCATTGCATGTACGTCCGCCGGGCCATTGCGGGTCGATTTCTCCGCCGGAAGGACGGTCAACCAAGCGCACTGGTCGTCGACGGAGTTTGCCGCGGGTGGCTTTTCGCAGAATCGTGTCATGAATCTGGCTGATGGATCGGCTAACGCGGTGTTGCAGGGGCGTGGCTCGTACCTGATGGCTCGACCCATTCGGGCATTCGGATCGCAGAAGCCCCCGACGACGGTTCCCGCGGCCAATGTCGGAACAACCACGGTGCCGCCGTCGACGACATCGACGATTGCGATCGATTGGGCATGCGACAACGCGGGCAAGCGTCAGGACGGCTCGCCCTGTCAGGTCGGAGACCTCGGCCCCGCTGGTGGTCGCGTGATTCACCAGACCACCGTCGTTTTGAATGCGGTTGGCGGCATCAGCGCCGGAGGCCGCTACTTCGAATTGGCCCCGGCCGGCTGGAGTGGCGCAGCGCGTGATCCGTCGATGGCTCTCGGATGTTCGCAGGGATCGACAAAGACCGATCTCGGGCTCGGCGCGTCATTGACCAAGGCGATGATCGATGCCTGCCCGACAGGATCCGGAGCGGTGCAAGCTGCAGCCGGGTTGGTGATCACCCGAAACGGACAGGTCTTCGACGATTGGTTCCTTCCCTCGAGAGGCGAGATCATTCGGATCACCGAGACCAAGGTTCCCGGGCTCGGGTTGTTGATGAACTCCGAGTACTGGTCGTCGTCATTGAAGTCGTGGTCGAGCACCGGATGGCAGGTGTCGATCAGGTTCGAATGGCCGGGCGGAGTCGCGGCCGAGCAGAGCGTCACCACAACCGCGCGAGTTCGACCGATACGCGCCTTCGGCTGAGTCTCTCGGACGGGGGTCCTTTAGTTCTGGACCTGGGCCGTGAGCATCTCGACGATGTTTGCCGGCACGAAGTTGTTCTCGGTGGTGGTGTCGGCCTCGACGAGTTCCACCATGCGTTGAACGACCTCCTGTGGGTCCATCTGGTTGGTGGTGACGATGTCTTTCATCATGAGGTGCATGTCGCGGTTGGGGGCGTTGATGGCCTTGTCGTCGAACCATTCCCACATGGTGTCGGCCATGCGGTCGTTGAAGCCCGTGTTGTAGGGGCCGGGGTTCAGCAGGCAGACGTCGATGCCCTGCGGTGCCATCTCGGCGCGCATCGACTTGCCCATGGCCTCGAGGGCGTGCTTGGTCATCGAGTAGGGGCCAAAGGCCGGACCGGCCATGACGCCGGCGATCGATGAAACGATGATGATGCGTCCGGAACCCTTCGCCACCATCTTCGGGAGGGCAGCCTGCGTGACTGCGACCGTGCCGAAAACGTTGACCTCGAACACGCGACGCAGACGTGCCATCGGCACATCGGACATGGGGCCCGTTTCGCCGGCACCGGCATTGTTGATGAGAACGTCGATGTCCCAGTTGCGAACCTTGTCCATGTCGGCAGGGTCTGTGATGTCGACTTTCTCGACGCAGATGTTCGCAGCCTCTTTGCGCAGTGCCTCGGCTTGTGCCTCGGTTTCGGTGGTGGCGATTACGTCGTGTCCGCGTGCCGCGAGGGCCAGTGCAGCGCCCTTGCCGAAGCCGGAACCTGCACCTGTGATCATGACCTTCTTGCCCATGTGGGTTTCCTTTCGTTCGCCCCTCAGGGCTGTCCGATGATGACACGTACCTCGCCCATGAAGACGGGGCTTGCGTCGACGTCCATGAAGTTCGGCTCGTCCGCCAGTAGTTCGTCGCGCAGGCGGGCAACCTCGTCGGCGGGGGCCGTCGAGGGGACGCGGTAGATCTCGCTCACGCCGTCGAATGCGGGAGGGGCATTGCGCTCGCGCGCGAGGGGGTTGTCGTCGGCGTCGGCGGGCGTGTGGTTTTGGACGTAGCGGACGAAGCCCCACACGTCGGGGCGGCCGAGGGCCCACGGTGCGTGGATGTCGTGCCAGTGGCGCTTGAACTGTTCACGGGTCGTTCCCGCGGCGCGGCGCAGAACGGCGGTGCCCCGAAGGCCGGTCTTTGGTCCATCGAGCATCGGATCTTCGTCGGCGATCCAGATGGGTGAGGCCGAGTGATCGATGAATTTGCGCTCGTCGTCGAGAAGCGCCTGCGATGCCGCGGAGACCGCGGCGCGGTCGGTCGAGCGTTTGGTGGAGTCGACCCACAGCTCGGCGACACCGTCGAAGCAGGGCACCGAAGTCGGGCGCGCCTCGTGGAGTGTGTGGACCTGCTGATAGCGGACGATCCCGAGCGTGGGGGCATGGGAAGCAACGAGCGGCGCATGGGTGTCGAACCAGTAGGCCTGGAATTCCTCGCGCGTGAGGTGGGGGAGTCGCCGCAACGGGAAGATGATGCGCTTGCCCATTCCATCTTTCTAGTCGCTTTGTGGGATCATGCCGAATGCCCGTCAACCGCAAAGTCGTCCTGAAGTCGCATCCACAAGGCCCCGTGAGGCTGGACAACTTCGACATGGTGACCGACGAGACCACCCCGCTGGCTGCCGGAACGGTGTGTGTGAAGGTCGACTGCCTCTCGATCGACGCCTTCATTCGCACCACCCTCGATGGCGGAGGTTTCCATCAATCGGCCAAGTTGGGCGGCGTCGTGCCTGCACTCGGTGTGGGAACGGTCGTCGAAAGCGCGGATCCGTCTTTGGCGGTGGGTGACATCGTGACGGGGCCGATGTGTTCGCAGGAATACGCGGTGCTGCCTGCAGCGTTGTGCGGCAAGGTCGACACGGGCCTCGCCGAGCCCACGGCCTTCCTGGGGGCGTTGAGCATTGCGACGGGCCTGACGTCGTACGTCGGCATGAAGTACGTGGCGAAGATCTCGGGTGGTGAGACGGTCGTGGTGTCGGGCGCTGCCGGAGCCGTCGGGTCATTGGCCGGGCAGGTCGCCAAGCTTCTCGGGGCGGGCCGTGTGATCGGCATTGCCGGTGGGGCAACCAAGTGCGCGTTCCTCGTCGACGAACTGGGCTTCGATGCGGCAGTCGACTACAAGGCGGGCGATGTGTCGAAGCAGTTGAGCGAGATCGCGCCCGACGGAGTCGATGTGTTCTGGGACAACGTCGGTGGCGACGTTCTCGACGCGGTACTGCTCAACCTTGCGGTCGAAGCTCGGGTCGTGCTGTGTGGGGCCGTGTCGCAGTACGAAAACATGGCCGATGTGCGTGGACCGAAGAACTACCTGAAGATCGCCGAGCGTGATGCACGCCTTCTGGGCTTCACGATTTTCCACTATCCCGAACGGCACGCGGAGGCGACGGCCACGATGGCCGAGTGGTTGGCCTCGGGCAAGTTGATCGTTCGCGAACACGTCGAGACCGGGCTCGAGAATTTCCCTGCGGCAGTCCGTGCGTTGCTCGATGGTGGCAACACGGGAAAGTTCCTGCTGAAGATCTCGTGACAGGTTGGCTAATCTGCCCGTATGGGGGCATTGGCTAACGAAATCGACCCGCGTGAGTTCGATTCACCGGGTTATCAGAAGGATCCGTTTCCGTTGTACAAGCGGTTGCGCGACCACCACCCGTTGTTCCGCGACCGTTTTCACAACCGTTGGTTGATCAGTCGCTACGACGACGTCAATGCAGCGTTCCAGGACAACGAAAGCTTCGACCGGGCGCTCTACAAGGCCGATGGTCCCTATGAGTTCGGTTCGTCCCATGTGTTTGGTCCGAACATTCTCGAATACGGAAACAGTGACCGCCACCGCTGGCTGCGCAACATCATCGCAGGGCAGTTCGTTGGTCAGGGTCTCGTGTCGTTCATTCCCTTCATCGAGAAGATCGCGGGGGAACTTCTCGAAGACTGCATGGGTGACGGCGAAGTTGAACTCGTCAGTCGATTCTCCAATCAGTTCCCCATCCGGGTGATCTCGAACATCCTGGGCCTGCCGCGTGCCGACGAAGAGCGTTTCGTCGGTTGGTACCAGGCGTTGATCGCGGGCCTCGGCTTCGGTGGCGAGCACCTGGCGCGGGGTATCGCGGCGCGCAACGAAATGTGGAAATACCTCGAGCCGATCATCGAAGAGCGTTTGCACAACCCGGGTGAGGACTTGTTGTCGAAGATCGCCGTTGCCGAACTCGACGGCCAGCGAATGTCGATGGACGAAGTCAAGGGATTCATCGCGCTTCTCTTGGCGGCCGGCGGTGACACGACCGACAAGGCGATTGCCAACATGTGGTACCACATGCTCTACACGCGCCCCGATCAGTTCGAAGACGTGAAGAAAGACCCCTCGCTGTGGGAGAACGTGTTCGCCGAGATGATGCGCTACGACGCGGTGGTGCACGTGCAGTCGCGTTACACGACACGCGAGGTCGTCATGCACAACCGGGTGATTCCCGAGCGTTCGCTTGTGATCCTTCTGTTGGGTTCGGGCAACCGCGATGAGCGGGTGTTCGCGAACCCCGACACCTTCGACATTCACCGCACCGACATGCACATGGGCCGGGAGAACCGTTCTGCCCGGTACAAGGACAAGCTCCCCGGGCACCTGGGTTTCGGTGTGGGTCAGCATTTCTGCATGGGTTACGCCATGGCGCGTCAAGAGGCAGTGATCGCATGTACGCGGATGATGGAGGTCATGAAGAACCCGCGACCGAAGTTCGCTATGCACGAGGGGATTTCCTCTCCCAACATCGACAGCGGGGGATTCCGTTCGCCGCAGGAACTGTGGATCGAGTTCGACAGGTGACGCGATGAGAGTGACGATCGATCTCGATAAATGCATCATGGCCGGCGAATGCGTCTACAACCATCCATGGTTGTACGAGTTCAACGACGAGAACCAGGCATCGGTGAAAGTGGCGTTGCTCACCACCGACGACCAAAAGCTTGCTGCTCGCCAGTCGCGCGAGGTGTGTCCGAGCGGGGCCATCCAACTGCACGACGACTGAGGTTGCCGACCTAGTCTTCGCATGGTCCCGCTGTGCGCGGGTGGAGGGGGAATCATGGGGCAGTCGGTCGGCAAGTTGGAGGGCAAGTTGGAGGGCAAGGTCGCCATCGTCACCGGTGCGGGACGGGGCATCGGCAAGGCGATCGCCAAGGTGTACGCGCGTGAGGGAGCGAAGGTCGTGTTGGCAAGTCGCACGCAGGCCAACATCGACAAGGTCGTCGATGAAATCAAGGCCGAGGGCAACGTTGCTCTCGGCATCGCAACCGATGTCGGCAAGAAAGCCGACATTTTTTCGATGGTCGCCAAGACCGTCGAAGCCTTCGGCCCAGTCGACATTCTGGTGAACAACGCCCAGGGTTTCGGGACCGAGAAGAATCCCCGTGCGTCGACGATTCCGACGCCTCTCGAGGACACCGACGACGAGGAATGGGATTACACCTTCCGCACCGGAGCCTCGGCGACCCTGTGGGGAATGCAAGCCGTGTTCCCTTACATGAAAGAGCGTGGTGGCCGCATCATCAACTTCTCGTCAGGGTCGGGCCTCGAGGGTTTCCCCGGTAATACGTGTTACAACGCGACGAAGGAAGCGATCCGTGCGCTGACCCGTACGGCGGCACGTGAGTGGGGGAAATACGGGATTTCGGTGAACACAGTGAATCCATCGCTGAAGACCGAAGCATGGGACAACTGGGCGGCCAACAACACGGAGTTTGTCGAGGGCCTGAAGGAGAAGATGCCGCTCGGATTCCTCGGGGACGCAGAAGAGCACGGCGGACCATGGCTTGTCTGGCTCGCCAGTACGGGTGGGGACTACATCACCGGTATGACGTTCTTCCTGAACGGTGGCCGCTACATGAACTGAACCGTCTCAGACGAGACCGTTCAGGTGTGAAGTGAGAGTCATGACGAAGCCGTCACGTGGCGGTTGCATGCGTTCGGCAACGTTGTCGGCCTCGAACTCGTCGCGTACGCGCATGAGATGCACGTTCGACCACGTGCGGCCGTCTCCGATGATCGTTCCCTCCACGTCGAAAGTTGCACCGGGGAATGGGCCCGCGGAAACGACCATGACGACGTGGTCGAGTGTGAGTCCGCCGGTCGGTCGGGCCCGTGTGTTCAAATCGGCGTTGCGGGGCGTGCAGCAGGGAAGGATCGTGCGCAACATGCCCGCGTTCTTGTGCACGTGCTTGTCGCTGAAGTCCTTGCGAGTCTGCATGTCGATGAACGCTCGGCGGGTGGGGTAGCGAACGATTGCGATGCGATCCCAGTCGGCGCCGACGACGCTGGTGCGCACATCGGCGGCGAACATGATGTCCGCCCCCAACTTGTTGAGGATCGACGACGGGTTGTATTTGTCGTCAGCTTCGCGACCGCTGATCGTCGCCTCGCCGTCGTCGTACTGCGCCACGTCGTGGTACTTCATGAGATTGACCATGAAGATCGGCCCGTCCTCGTCGGACGGCCTCGTCGCGAGAAAGAGCCCGTACTCCTTGTCGATCTTTCCGTAGTCATGCTTCAGCTTTTGATCGTCCCCCGACATGGGGACCACGGTAGTCGTCAGGATCCGTGGCCGATTGGAATCCGCTCCTGCTTCGCCTTGCTTGCGATCATCGGAATCCTCACCTCGAGAATTCCGTCCTTGTAGTTGGCCTTGATGTCCTGTTCGGCGGTCCCGGCGGGCAGGGCGACGGTGCGCACGAACGACCCGTACTGGAATTCGCTGCGGTAGTGATGACGGGTCTCGGACGTCTCTGCCTTGTGGCGTTGCACGGCGATACGAAGGGTCGAATCCGTCTTGGTGACTTCGATGTCCTTTTCCGGGTCGGCTCCGGGGACCTCGGCACGCACGACCGTCTGACCGTTCTCCTGGAACTCTTCGACTCGGATCGTGGTCTCGGTCATGAGGTCCATCCATTCGCGGTCGAAGTCAAAGAAAGGGCGATCAGGGAGGAGGGAGGGCCAAGCGAAATCGTTGCTCATGCGACGAAGAAGTGACATGGTGTTCCTTTCGTGGTTGGTGGATGTCGCCGAAGGTAACGACACCCATGTCCCGTGAGCATCGTGTCGGTCGGGTGAGGACCGATGTCGGGGTCTAACGTGAGGTGCGTCATGGCACGAACCCCGCCGCAAAAAGGCCACGTGTTGGCGGCGCGCAACGCCCGTGTGCTGTACGTGCCGTCGACGAAGGTTGCGTCGAGCACGATGCGGTTGTTGTTGGCCGAGGCGAACGGCACGTTCCGGCCGGACTTGATTCCGCACCTCGACGGACCGACCGTTTCGGTCGAGCAGAGCGTGCACAACATGAAAATCAACGGTCTCGTGCACATGGAGCTGCTGTCGACGACCGATCAGTCGGAAATGAAGACCTCTGATGCGTGGTGGCGCGTCGCCGCTGTGCGCAACCCGTATGCGCGCCTCTACTCGGCTTGGGAGAACAGGATTCTCTTCCGTGCCCCCGGTCAGGTGCTCCCCGAGGCGTGGTCGGCCTGCGCGGACGTGATGGATGGCGATCGCATCGACCTGGGAGAGACATTCCGTGCGTTCGTGCGCGTGCTAGCAGAACGCCCCGAGGTTTTCGGCCGCGATTCGCACTTCAAGTCGCAGGCGATGCATTTCGACCTCACGCCCATCGAACTCACGCATCTCGTCCGTCTCGACCGTGAGGGTGATCTGGTGCGATTCTCCGAAGATCTCGGAAGGCGTGTCGGCAAGCCTCTTGTGCCGAAACGGTTGAACGAAGGACTCGGCCTCACGTACCGCGACGTCACGGACTCGGCCACTGCGGGCCTGATCCGGCAGATTTTTGCCGACGACTTTGCGCGGTTCGAATTCGCTGAAGAGAGTTTTCCCGTCGCGGCGACGGCGGTCGTTGCCTCCGAACGCGAGACGCAGGCGATCAGATATGCGCGCTCGCTCACGGTTCGCCTCGAGCAGTTGTCGCGTTTGGCGCGGTACCGCACCACCAGCAGACATCTTGCGTCTCAGACCTTGCGCAACCTGGGTCTGCGGCGTTGATACACAACTGATTACGTCGTCGTCGGAGCGACCGTTGTCGATGTCGTTGTTGGGGCGACCGTTGTTGTGGTTGTCGTCGTCGTTGTAGTTGTGGTTGTCGGCGGCACCGTTGTGGTTGTCGGCGGAACCGTTGTCGTTGTCGGCGGCACGGTTGTCGTCGTCGTGGTGGTCGTCGTGGTTGTCGTCGGCGGAGGCCGGAAGAAGGGCCCGCCCCAACCCCAGCGAATGTCCACCGGCGCGCCGAGTGGTGTGCCCCGAACGTCGTCGAGTGCGTCGAGTGCCGAGCGCAGCTGTTGCCAGCCATCCCAAGCCGAGATGCCCGTCGTTGGGCAACCACCCTTGACCTGGGTGCAGGCAGCGGTCTGCACCGACATCCCGCCGAACTTCACCGTGACCCCGAGGGATTTGGCGCGCGAGGCGATGCGGGCCCACTGCCGGGCCTGCGATCCGGTCTTCGTGTGGATCTGTGGAACGACAACGAGGTTGGGGCCTGCCTGCGCGGACACCCAGATGACATCGTCGATCGTCCAGTTGTTTCCACAGACGATCTTGCCCGCGGTCGTCGGACAGCCGTCCGCTGATCCGAAGTTCCAGAGACGTATCGAGGTGGTGGTGCGCACGAAGCCGTCGACCCAGGCGCGAGCCTGGCCGGCCGGACCCCAGCCCGGTTCGAGGTCGTTCGCCGCCGACACGGTGACCCGCGGGTCGGAGATCGTGCGCGCTGCAGCGACCATCTCGGCCCACCGCGCGCCGCCGGTGAAGCCGTTGTACATCGTCAGGCCACCCGAATTGCTGGTGCCGAGCGCCAGTTCCCATGGCCCCCGAGCGCAGCGTGCCAAGCCCGCCGCCCATGCGCGGGCGACCTGTGCGATGTCGTCATACGACAAGGCAAGGCCGAAACCGGTCGTACCGCCCTCGATCTGACGGCCGAAAGAGAGAATGATGACGCCTTGTGCGACCTTCGTGGCCTGTTCGCACGCCGCTTTCTCCGCGGCGGGCAACGTTGCGCTCAGCGGGAACACGTCCTTTCCGCGGACGTAACTGCCGATCGGTACAACCCAACGGTCGGAGGATCTGTCTGGCACTTCTCCCGGGTACCACACGGCGGGTTCGTTGAACGGCGCGGAGTTCGATGGAATTGCGTTGGGTGCGGCCTCCGCCATGGGCGTGACGATGCGCAAGGTGCGAAACCGCACGAAGTTGCGTGTTCGACTCAGTCTGATGGTGAGTCGGACCGAACAGCGGCCGGCGGTCGACGCAACGACGTTCGCCCCGACGTGTGAGCACTTGCCGCGGACCAGCCAAGTGCGCCGGCCCTTCACGTTCGTCGACACCAGAGCGTCGAGCGGAGTCGACGAACCTGCAGCCAACGTCGCGGTGTTCCATGTCAGGCGAAGGACGGGTGCGGCCCGGGAGAGATTCGGAACGGGGAAGATGGAGGCGAACAACAACACCGCAGCACACGTCGCTGTCCATCGGCGATGGCGGTTGCGACGACGGATTGTCTCGATGACATCCATACGTACTCTTCACGCTACCTGCACGAGTCGGTGTGTCGCTTCGTATGTTGCATTGATGAGCGAGCACTTGTCAGATACAAGTTCGAATGTTTCGGCCGTGCATGGAATCGTTGTCGTCGGAGTGACGCGAGATCACGCAGAAATCTGGTCGCTTGACGAGCGGCAACGATCCCCGATGGCGGTGCTGGTGCGCCACGACGAACACGCTGAACATCGTCATGTTCGTACCGGCCAGTTTGGTCATGGTCATGCGTCGAACGAAGGGTTCGATGGTTACTTCGCGGACATCGCCAACCTTCTCGCTGAGGTGAGTGAGATCATGATTGCTGGCCACGGCAAAGGGCGTGCCAACGCAATGGAGTCTTTTGCCGAATATCTGCAGTTGGAGCGACCGAGGACTTTCGCCAAGGTGAGCGAGTTGCGCTACGTCGACCTACCCCACACGACAGGGCGCCAGCTCGCCGCGCTGGCGCGTGAATGGAAACGCCAGCAGCGCGTGGTTGGGCACGGAAACGCAGAATCTCACGAGGGGTAGCGTTTTACGAGGAGTAGCGAGGTGCGCGTTTTTCGGCGCGTGCCCGGAGAGTCTCCTGGGCGTCGTCTGAGAACGTGGCCATGATCTGCTGTCGGTTCTCCATGTCGATCGCAGCCTGCAGTCCCGGAATCTCGAGCGCGCTCCACATTCCTTCCTTGGTGAGCGCGACGCCGATGGGGCTGTTCTGCATGATCTCCGCGGCCTTTTCGTAGGCGCGTTCGAGAAGTGCCGCATCGGGGACCGATTCGATGACGAGGCCGATCCGCTCGGCCTCGGCGGCGTCGAAGATGCGCCCCGTCAGCATCAGTTCCTGGGCCCTCGCGGCTCCGACGAGTCGCGGTAGGAGCCAGCTCGTTCCGATGTCGCAGGCAGACAGGCCGATACGGATGAAGGCGGCATTGAACCGCGCGGTGTGCGCCGCGATGCGGATGTCGGAGCCGAGCACCAAGGCGAAGCCGCCGCCCGCCGCGGGGCCGTTGACGGCGGCGATGATCGGTTGGGGGATCGATCTCATGTGGGGGATGAGCGATGCGATGTGTTTCTGCGTTGCGAAGGACGCTTCGACCTTGCCCGGCTGTTTGCGACCGGGTGCCGTGCCGTATCCCCCGAGATCGAGACCCGCGCAGAAGCCACGACCCGCACCGGTGAGAACGACGACGCGTACCGACGCGTCGTCGGCAAGACGGTCGAGGGTGTCGTGCAATGAAGCGACGAGTTCACTCGTCATTGCGTTCAATTTGTCCGGCCTGTTCAGCGTGACGAGTGCGATTCCCGGGGACGGTGTGGACAGTTCGACGACGGCCATTGCGACATCATGTCACGGTCCTCGGGGTCGTGGCAGAACGACTCGCCAGAACGTACCGATACGTGAGGTTGACGCGAGGGAAGCGGCTTGCCTTCGTTTTGGCCAGGCGGTGTTTCCAGTGCATCTGTGTCGCGCCGCTCATCACGAGGAGAGATCCGTGGGGCAGCGGCACGCTCACCGTCTCGCCCGAGGCGCGGTGGCGAAAATCGAAACGACGCTCGTCACCGAACGACACCGAGGCGATCACGGGCGTCGGACCGAGTTCGCTCTCGTCGTCGGCGTGCCATCCCATCGAGTCATCTCCCGACCTGTAGAGGTTCGCGAGCACGGAATTGAATCCGACATCCGGAAACATCGACGCAAGGGTCGATTCGCAGAGGTGTCGAAGTTCCGTGAGGGTTCGTGTCCATGCCCCGGGAACGCGGCGAACGCCCGAGTACGTGTACGAGACACCTTCGTCACCCACCCATGCCGACAGGCGAGGCTCGGTCATCTTCTTTCCGAACAGGACGAGGTCGTGTGACTGCCACGGAACTTCGTCGAGCAATTGCCGCAACATTTCATCGGCCTGCGGGTTCTCGAGCCACGACGCCAACAAGAGCGCAGAGCCGTCATGGGGCAAGACCTCGCGCCAGTCATTGCTGCCCGTGTGGCCGAGGTCGAGTCGCATCCAATCCCGAGAATAGGATCGCGGTCAGGGGGTTCCACGTGTCTCAGGTCGATTACAACCCGTTTGCAGGTCCCGACTTCGAGGACCCGGCTGGCGCGCACAAGCGTCTGCGTGAGTCGTGTCCTGCACACAGGTTCACCGGCGGGGGATTCCAGTTCGTCAGCCTGACGCGTCACGAGGACGTGCTCGGAGCGCTGAAGAACATCGAGACGTTTTCTTCGCTGTGGGGCCAGGGTCCGCACCGCAAGCCGGCCATCGCGCTTTTCAACGACCCGCCCGAACACACCAGGTTCCGTCGACTGATCAACACGTCCTTCACTCCTCGCGCGGCCATGGCTCTCGAGCCGATGATCACGGCGCTCGTCGACGAGTTGGTGGAGGAGATGTTGGCCGCCCCGTCGCAAGGCGGTGATCTCCACGATGCGCTCGCAATGCCCCTGCCGGTGATCGTGATCGCTCGCATGCTCGGTGTCCCCGAGGAGATGCGGGACACCTTCAAGGAGTGGAGCGACTCCCAGTTGCAGGGCATGAACGGCACGGATCCCTCACGCGAGGCACGCGCCCGCAAGGCACTCGCCGAGTACATGTTGGCCGAGGCCGAGAAGCGACGGGCGATCGCCAGGCAGGGTGGCGAGATGCCGGCCGACATCATTTCCGACATCGTTGCGGCATCGCTCGACGATGAACGACCGATCACCGATGCGGAGATGTTGTCGCTTCTGACCCAGATCCTCGTCGGCGGCAACGAGACGACGACGTCGCTCATCACGAACGTCATGTGGCGTCTCCTCGGCGACCGGCAACTATGGGAGCAGGTCGTTGCGAACCCCGCTCTGGTGGATGTCGCAGTCGAAGAGAGCTTGCGATTCGACCCGCCGGTGCTCGGTCTCTACCGCACGGCGACGTGTCCGGTGTCGATGTCGGGGACGGAAATCGAAGCGGAGGAAAAGGTGCACGTTCTCTACGCATCCGCGAATCGCGACCCGGACGTGTGGGACCATCCCGACGAATTCCGTCTCGATCGTGACCTCAACCGGTTGCGTCAGCACCTGTCGTTCGGGTTCGGTACGCACGTGTGCCCGGGTGCCGCGTTGGCAAGAACGGAGGCGCGCATCGCCCTGCAGAAGCTGGTTGCGGCAGTCCCGTCGTTGCGTATTGCGGGCGAGCCAGAACGCATCGAGACGTTCCTCTTGTGGGGCAAGCGCACGTTTCCCGTCAGTTGGTGACGCGCGCTTACCACTCGGCCGACGGGTCGTAGACCGCGTTTTGATTGCCCATTGCGTTGCCGGCGTCGGCAACGATCAATTGCCCCGTGATCGAACGCGCGGCAGGTGAGCACAGGAAGATGATGTGCGCGGCCGTCTCTTCGGGGCTCTGCAGTCTGCGAATGGGCGTGTCGTTGATGATGCGCTGGGTGTAGGCCGCGACGTCAGGAGAAATGTTGGCGACTTCTTCCTCGCGGAAGCCCTGTGTGTCGACCGGCCCC
>Ga0068877_10001468_pt1 | contig 19406 bp, 13 predicted proteins | sample NOAtaG_FD_66437 | JGI IMG/M metagenome (GOLD analysis project Ga0068877, IMG submission 66437) | Freshwater lake microbial communities from Lake Erie, under a cyanobacterial bloom - NOAA_Erie_Diel6S_1000h metaG | ecosystem: Environmental > Aquatic > Freshwater > Lake | place: USA: Ohio, Lake... | reverse complement strand
CGCAGCCCCAGCCATTCCTTCCAGCTGTGGCAGAAAAGCTCCGAGCGCCTGCCGCCGCTTGGCTTCGGCCTCGCTGATCGTTTCCCGAATCATGGCCAGACGCAAATTGCCGTTTGGGGCTGTAGCCAACTCCACTGCTTTCGACAAACTCAGCGGCATCGGCTCGGCCGCCAGCAGCGTTAACACCAACCAGATCATGTTCTTTGCTCCAGTCCCGGCGCCATTAACCCCGCATTGGCGTACTGCTTCATTTCCCGCAAAAGCTGCTGCTTATCCCCCATATCCGCCAGCCCCTGGCTCATCCATCCCAACTTTTCCCGCCCTCCAATGGTGTGAGCAATCACCCCCGCGGAGAAATTGAGCCGCAAAAAAATCTCCCGCGCGCTCAAATGCGGCAAAATCCGTCCCAGCGCCTGCGCGAATCGCCGCGCCGTCTCCCCCATCTCTTCCGCCAGCACCTCACACGCCACCCCGTGCGGCTCCGTATACAGCCGCCCCAAAAACAAGCCGATGTTCACCACCTCCGCCAGATCGAGCACCGGCCCATAATAAGCTTCGAGTACCGCATCCAGATCTCCCGGCTTGGCCTCTTCCGCCTGCCTGAGCCGCTCGAGGCGCATCGCATTCATGGGCCGGACCCGCCGCAGATAAACAAGTTTCACCAAGGTATCTTTGGAATTGAAGTGATAATTCACGGCAGCGAGGTTGACTCCCGCCTCGCTCGTGATCTGCCGCAGCGAAGTCGCCTCAATGCCCTGGCGGGCAAAGAGCTGCTCGGCGGCATCGAGGATTTTCCCCTGAGTGGATCGAACGTTCGTTTCATTCATACGAACGTTTTAATCTTTCCACATGACGTTTACTTCGTCAACCCCCTTCGATACAATCCCGCCCATGACCCGCCGTCAATTCGCCTCCAGCGCCGCCGCCCTCGCCGCTCCCGCACAAACGAAGCCAGCGCGCGCCCCCTTGCCCGAATTCGACCCCGGCATCAAAATCGCCTGGCAGGCCGGCTCCGACCCCCAGCCCGAAGACCTCGCCTTCGTCAACCAAGTCGGGCTCAACTGGGTCACGCTCAGCACCTCCGGCGCCGGCGGCACGCTCAAGAACTTCCAGCGCATCCAGGCCAACGTCGAAGCCGCCGGCATCCGCGTCTGGAGCATCGGCAACGCCAACGTCCACAACATGGAAGAGGTCTCCCTCAATCTGCCGGGCCGGGACGCCAGAATCGCCGAATACCAGCAGTACCTGCGCGACCTGTCCGCCTCCGGCCTGCGCTACACCACCTATTCCCACATGGGCGACGGTATGGGTTCCGCCGAAAGGGCGTTGGTCCGCGGCTGCCCGGCCCGCCCTTATACGGAAAAGGAAATCTGGGACAACTTCACTTATTGGGTGGAGCGGGCCGCGCCCGTCGCCGAGCAGGCAGGCGTGCTCATCGGCATTCACCCCGATGATTCGCCGGCCGAGGCCTCCAGCGGCTTGCCGCGCTGCCTCTTCAGCAGCATTGCCGGCTACAAACGCGCGCTCGAAATCGCCAATTCGCCCAACATCGGCGTCTGCCTTTGCTGCGGTTGCTGGCTCGAGGGCGGCCAGCGGATGGGCGCCGATGTCATCACGGCCATCCGCTACTTCGCCGGGCGCAACCGGCTCTGGAAGATTCACCTCCGAATGCATCCCGGCAGCGCATCGCTGGACACATACCAGATCCTGAAGACTCTCGTCGAAGTGGACTTTCGCGGCGCTGTCATCGTCGATCACATTCCCGACGCGGTCGCCGGCTCGAAAACCGCCTGGGCCCGTCAACTCTCCCACACCAGGGGCCTGCTCGCCCGGGCCATCGGCGAGGTGAATCGTCCGGCGGGCAGCTTCCGCCCTGCCGTTTAAGCCCTATTCGACCGTCACCGATTTGGCGAGGTTACGAGGCTGGTCCACATCACAGCCCAGCCGCACCGCCACATGATAGGCGAGCAGTTGCAGCGGGATGATCTCGAGCAGTGGCAATAGGGCCTCCCCCGTTACTGGCACCGGAATGACATAATCCACCATGCCGCGGATCAATTGGTCCCCATCGTTGCACACCGCCACCACAATGCCGCTGCGCGCCTTCACTTCCTGTATGTTCGTGATCGTCTTCTCATAACGGATGCGGCTGTCGGGGTCCGCCGGGTCGTAGGCGGCAAGCACGACCACCGGCAGATTCTCGTCGATCAACGCATTCGGCCCGTGCTTCATCTCCCCGGCTGGGTAGCCCTCGGCGTGAATGTAGCTGATCTCTTTCAGCTTCAGCGCCCCCTCGAGAGCGATCGGAAAATGGATGCCGCGGCCCAGGTAGAGAAAATCCTTTGCCTTGTGCAGCGCCCGGGCCAGATTCTGGTACAGCACCTCGGTGGCCAGCACCTGCTCCATCTTGCCGGGAATCTTCAAGGCTTCTTCAATCTGCGCCCGCACCTGTTCCGGACTGAGCGTACCGCGCTCCTGACCCAGATACAGCGCCAGCACGAACAAGGCCGTCAACTGGCTTGTGAACGCCTTGGTCGAGGCCACGCCGATCTCCGGGCCCGCATGAGTCATCAAGGAGCCGTTGGCCTCGCGCGTAATCATCGAGCCCACCACGTTGCAGATCGCCAGCGTCAACGAGCCCTTCTGCTTGGCCTCGCGTTGGGCGGCCAGCGTATCAGCCGTTTCCCCGGATTGAGAGATGACGACCGTCAGCGTGTCCGGCGGCACAATCGGATCACGATACCGGAACTCGCTGCCATAGTCGACCTCGACGGGAATCCGCGCCAGCTTCTCAATCAAAAACTTTCCCGCCAGACCTGCATGCCAACTCGTGCCGCAGGCAATAATCCGAATCTGCCGGAACCCGCGCATCTGCTCCGGGGAAATCTGCACCTCATCGAGAAACACGCGCCCGGACTCGGCCCCGAGCCGGCCCAGCATCGTATCGCGCGTCGAGCGCGGCTGCTCGTAAATCTCCTTCTGCATGAAGTGCTTGTAGCCGCCCTTCTCGGCGAGAATTGGATCCCAGTGAATATGAGAAATCGCCCGGGTCACCGGGTTGCCGGAAAAGTCGGTCAAGCTCACCCCGGCCGGCGTCAGCACGGCCATATCCCCGTCGGCCAGAAAAAACATGTCGCGCGTGTGGCTCAGGATCGCCGGTACGTCGGAGGCGACAAAATACTCGTCCTCTCCCAACCCGATTACAACCGGCGGCCCCTGCCGCGCCGCCACGATCTTGTGCGGGTCTTTCGCCGAAATAATGGCAATCGCAAACACACCCTGCACCTGCCCGATCGCCTGCCGTACCGCCTCCTCCAGATTGCCGGTAAACGATTCTTCCACCAGGTGCGCGATCACCTCGGTGTCGGTTTCTGAAACAAAAACATGTCCCTTGGCTTGCAATGCATGCCGCAGCGTCAAATAGTTTTCAACAATCCCGTTGTGGACGACAACCAGATCTCCCCGGGAATCGCGGTGAGGGTGCGCGTTTTCTTCCGTCGGCCGGCCGTGTGTAGCCCAACGCGTGTGGCCGATGCCGAAGACGCCTTCGGTGGGCTCGCCGCGCAGCGTCTCCTCAAGATGACGCAGCTTGCCGGAGGCGCGGCGCACCGCAATGCGGCCCCCCGGCTCGTATACTGCCATCCCCGCTGAATCGTAGCCACGATATTCCAAGCGCTTCAGGCCGTCCATGATGATCGAAACGGCCTGACGCTTTCCGATATAGCCTACGATTCCACACATAAACTAGCGAGACGCCCGTTATCCCTGGTAGCTGTTGGAGAGGAAGAAATTAGCCGAGAACTTCGATCGCGAAATTCTCAATTACCGGGTTCGACAACACCTCTTGGCTAATGTCTTGCAACTTGCGTTCCAAATCCTCGCTCGAGGCTGAGCCATCCATTTCAATGTCAAAATACTTGCCTTGGCGGACATCCAAAATCTCTTTGTGTCCCAATGATTGCAGGGCTTTGGTGATAGTCTGCCCCTGCGGATCGAGCACCGACGGCTTGAGCGAAACGTGAACTCGTGCTTTCATCGTCTTTCCAGTTTAGGGCAGGCGCGGCTCCAAAGTGGGAAAATAGGAGATCCCTCATCATGAACGGACACCAAGTACGCCAGACCTTCCTTGACTTTTTCGCCGCCCGGGGACACCGGATCGTGCGGTCTTCCTCGCTCGTTCCGGGCAACGATCCCACCTTGCTGTTCACCAACGCCGGCATGAACCAGTTCAAGGAAATCTTCCTCGGACAGGAAAAGCGCGACTATTCGCGCGCCACCACTTCACAGAAATGTGTCCGTGCCGGCGGCAAACACAACGACCTCGAGAATGTCGGCTACACCCGCCGCCATCACACCTTCTTTGAAATGCTCGGCAATTTCAGCTTTGGTGACTACTTCAAGACCGAAGCGATCGAGTTCGCCTGGGACCTCATCACCAAGGGCTACGGCTTGCCGAAGGACCGTCTTTACGTCACCGTATTCCGCGAGGACGACGAGGCCGAAGAACTTTGGCAGAAAGTAGCCGGGGTGCCGAAGAGCCGCATCTTCCGCCTCGACGAGAAAGATAACTTCTGGCAGATGGGCGACACCGGACCTTGCGGGCCCTGCTCGGAGATCCACTATGACCTCGGCCCGGAGGCCGCCGCTCCCGGCCACGAGCACGAAGAGTTCCCCCTCGATGGCGGCGGGCGCTTTGTCGAATTCTGGAACCTCGTCTTCATGCAATTCGACCGCTCCGCCGACGGCGTGCTCACCCCCCTGCCGCGGCCCTCGATCGACACCGGCATGGGCCTCGAGCGGATGGCCGCCATCCTCCAGGGCAAGCTCTCCAACTACGAAACCGACCTCATTGAACCGATCCGGGAGCGCGCCGCGGCACTGCTCGGGGCCAAGATGAAGCCGGCAACACTCAACGTAGTCGCAGACCATGCGCGCGCCGCTGAATTTCTGATTCATGATGGCGTCATTCCCTCCAACGAAGGCCGCGGCTATGTGCTGCGCAAGATCATCCGCCGCGCCATCCGCCACGCCCGCCGCGATGGCTTTGACGGTATCTTCCTCAATCAGCTCACGCCCTTTGTCGCCGAGTTCATGGCCGGCCCTTACCCCGAACTGCTCGAAAGCCGCGAGCGGGTGGGGCGCGTTGTCCGCGAGGAAGAGTTGCGCTACGCCAACACCTTCCAGGTGGCCGAAAAGATGTTCCGCGACGAGGCCAAAAACGCCACGGGCGGCGTACTGCCCGGCGCGGCGGCCTTCAAGCTGTATGACACTTATGGCCTCGCTGTCGACGAGCAGGAGGACATGGCCCGCGAAATGGGCCTCGGCATCGATCTGGCCGGCTTCGAAGCGGCCATGGAGCAGCAAAAGGAACGGGCCCGCGCCTCCTGGAAGGGCGCGGAAAAAGCTCAACTCAACCCGGCCTTCGCCGCTCTGCCAAAGACGAAATTCCTCGCCTACACGCACCTCGAAACCCCGGCCACCGTAATCTACTCAACCACGGCCGAAGTCGTACTCGACCAGTCGAGTTTCTATGCCGACTCCGGCGGCCAGGTCGGCGATCAGGGAGCACTCTTCGACTCCGAAACCGGGGCCAAGCTGGCCGATGTCTCCGGCACCATCTATGGCATGCCAGGCCTCATCGTGCACAAGGTGCGGTTGGCGGCGCCGCTCGCCGGGGGCGCGCGCGTGATTGCCCGTGTTGATAGCGAACGCCGTCAGTCCGCCATGCGGCACCACACCTCCACTCACCTTCTCCAGGCCGCTCTGCAAAAAGTCCTCGGCCGCCATGTCAAGCAGGCCGGCTCGGTCGTCGACCCCGGCCGTCTGCGCTTCGACTTTACCCATTACGCCGCCCTCAGCACCGAGGAGCGCGCCGAGATCGAGCGTCTTGTCAATGACGAAGTGCTCGCCAACATCACCGTCAACACCACCGTGATGGGCCTCGATGAAGCCCTGAGCTCCGGCGCCATGGCTCTGTTTGGTGAAAAGTACGGTGACAGCGTCCGCGTGGTCTCGATCGGCGCCTTCTCCAAGGAACTCTGCGGCGGCACCCACGTGCGCAGCACGGGCGAAATCGGCGGGGTTAAGATCACCTACGAAGGCTCCAGCTCGGCCGGCGTCCGCCGCATCGAAGCCGTCGCCGGACCCCGCGTGCTCAGCTTCTACGAGGAACAACTGCAGGCTCGCGAAGAGGCCCTCGCCCGCGCCGAGCGCGACCGTAAGGATCTCGAACATACCATCCAGCAGCTCAAGGAACAACTGGCCTATGCCCACTCCTCCCAACTCGCGGCCGAGGAGCTCAACGGGCTCAAGGTGCTCCGCGCCAAAGTACAGGGCATGGACCGCGCGCAAATGCGCATGGTCGCCGACGATTTCCTCAACCGGAGCGCCGCTGAAGTCATCGTTCTCGGCACGGCCACACCCGCCGGCACGGTCGAATTCATTGCCGCTGTCAAAAAGGAACTCAACCCCAAGGTTCACGCCGGCAACATCATCAAGGCAATCAGTGAAATCGTTGGCGGCAAGGGCGGCGGCCGTCCTGACCGGGCCGAAGGCGGCGGCAAGGATACGAGCCAGATCGATGCCGCCATCGCCAAGGTCGCGGAGCTGCTCTAGATGCTCGACGTGGTGGTAGTCGGGGCCGGCCCCACCGGCCTCGCCTGCGGCATCGAGTGCGGCAAGCGTGGCCTCTCCACGCTGCTCCTCGAGAAGGGTTGCGTCGTCAATTCCCTCTACAACTACCCCACAAACATGGTCTTCTTCACCACCCCCGAGTTGCTCGAGATCGGCGGCATCCCCATGACCGCCCTCAACGAAAAGCCCACTCGCAACGAAGCCCTCAAATACTACCGCCGCGTCGCCGGCCTCTACAAGCTCAACATCCATCAATATGAGCGCGTCACCGCCGTCAGCGGCTCTGACGGAAACTTCACGGTCGAGACCACGAAGGCTATCTACCATTGCCGCAAGGTGATCTTCTCCACCGGCTACTACGACCTGCCCAACTACCTCAATGTCCCTGGCGAAAATCTGCCCAAGGTCATTCACTACTACCGCGAGGCACATCCTTATTACAACGCCGACGTGATCGTGGTCGGCGCGAAAAATTCCGCCGCGATCGCCGCCCTGGAACTATGGTGGACGGGCGCCCGCGTCACCCTGGTCCACCGCGGGCCGGCGATCCACAATCACGTCAAGTACTGGATCAAGCCCAACATCGAAAATCGCATCCGGAACCACGAAATTCCGGCCTACTTTGATTCTCACCTGACCGCGATCCGCGAACACGAAGTCGACCTGATGACCCCCTCGGGCTCCGTTACCCTGCCCAATGACTTTGTCTTCGCCATGACTGGCTATCACCCCGACTTCGAGTTTCTCGCCCGCCACGGCATTCATCTCAACCCGGAAACACAGCGGCCCAATCTCGACTCGAACACGTATGAGACCGAGCGCAAGGGCATCTACCTGGCCGGTGTGCTCGTCGCCGGAGTTTTTACCAATGAAGTGTTCATCGAGAACGGGCGATTTCACGGCGAGAAGATTGCCGCCGCGATCGCCGCGGCTTCCTAGGATAAAGCCATGCCCGCGGGCCTGCTTGCCGCAAACCCCATCTTGAAGTCATACAATAGGCCCATGTTCACACGCAGAAGTTTTTCGGCTGCCGCTCTCGGCGCTGCCTCGGCCACTCTGCTGCCGGCCGCGAAAATCAATTCCACCTTCAAGGGTGTCACGATCGGTCTGCAGAGCTACAGCTTTCGCGACCGCGACCTCGACGGCGCCATCGCCGCGATGAGAGAAATCGGCATCGGTTCCGTTGAATTGTTCTCCGGCCACGTCGAGCCGCGTTTGCGCGATCGCGCCGAAATGCGCAAGTGGCGCGAAACCGTGCCCTTGAGCCACTTTGAAGCCGTACGCAAGAAGCTTGACGAGGCCGGCATCGAGATCTGGGCCTACAACTACAGCTTCCGCGATGATTTCTCCGACAAGGAGGTCGAGCGCGGCTTCGAATTCGCCAAGGCGCTCGGCGTCAACCGTCTCACCGCCAGTTCGAACGTAAGCACCGCCAAGCGCATCGACCCCTTTGCCGCCAAAGCCAAGGTCTATGTCGGCATGCACAATCACTCCAACATCAAGCCGAATGAGTTCGCCACACCCGACGACTTCGCCGAAGCCATGAAGGGTACCAGCAAATACATCGGCATCAATCTCGACATCGGCCACTTCTGGGCCGCCAACTTCGACCCCATTGCTTATCTCGAAAAGACCGCCAACCGTCAGGTCTGCATCCACCTCAAGGACCGCAAGAAAAACCAGGGCCCGAATATGCCCTTCGGCGAGGGCGACACGCCCATCAAGGCCGTACTGGAACTGATGGCGAAAAAGAAGTATAAGTTCCCCGCGAACATCGAGTACGAGTACAAGGGCGCCGATTCCAAGGTCGAAGTGAAAAAGTGCTTCGACTATTGCAAGGGTTTGCTCGCCTAACCGGCTTCCCGGTCAGGGCCAGAAACGATCGCCCATGAGCGGAAAAATCCGTTATCTCCTTGCCCGGCTGCATCTCTGGCTCGGCTTGCTGTTGGCTGTTTACGCTTTTCTGATTGGCTTGTCCGGGGCCGTGATCGTCTTCAAGGATGATCTGAACGCTCTGCTTCACCCTCAGTTCCACACCGGCGCTCAACCGGCCTTTGGCGCCGACCCCGGGCGCGTGCTCGAACAGGTTCGGCAGAGCTACCCGGGCTTTCGGCCGCTCAGCTTCACCTGGCCCCACGACCGGATGCCCTACTGGATGATTTTTCTCTTGCGCCCCGGCGCCTCCCTTGAGGTCTACGCCGACCCGGCGACAGGACAAATCATCGGTACCCGTGATCCACGCGCCGGTTGGCTGGGCTGGGTGGAAACGCTCCACACCAACCTGCTTTGGGCGCAACCCGGCCGGCTGGCCAACGGCTACGGCGCCATGGGCCTGTTGCTGCTTACCACAAGCGGTCTCTATCTCTTATGGCCCCGCCGCCGCACTCTGCCCGCACTCTGGCGGCATGACCGTCCACGGTTCTGTCACTACGCCCTCGGGGCGGCTTCGGCGCTTTTCATTACCGGCTTGGCCTTCACCGGGGCTTGTTACACGTGGTCGAAACAGTACGTCGCCGCCGTTAGCCGTTGGATGCAGCGGACGCCGGAGATCAAGCTGCCCTCACTCAATCCCGCTCCCGCCCAAAGCCCTTCCCTCTGGCGTCTCATGGATTTGGCGCAACAGTCCTTTCCCGGCAAGTCGATTCATCGCTTCCCGGTTCCCGATCCTCGCTTTCCCCTTCGCGTAACTTTTCGCGAAGGCAGCTTCGCTCAATTCCACCAAGTCTCAAGCGTGACGCTCGATCCGCGCACGGGGTCCGTCCTGCTCCGGCAAGCTCTGCCCGAGCGGCCCGCTGGCGACCGCTTTCTTGGCTGGCTGAGCGGCTTCCATTTCGGTGTCTTCGGCGGCCTCCCGGTTCAAATCCTCTGGTGCGCAATCGGGCTGGCCCTCGCTCTGCTCGCGCCCACGGGGGTCTGGATGTGGTGGCGCCGCCAACGCTCCGCGCAATCGGTCACCCAAGGCCAACGTTGACCGCTGACGAGTTGTTTTCGTCCGCTCATGGGACTTATCCTGAATCTTCAGCGCTCGCGGATTATACTGAGGCTAAATTGATTTAGCAAAGATTCATACATGAATTCGCCCTACGAGTTAACCGTCCAACTCTTTTACCAGCTTTCCAACCTTTTCTTTTGGCCTGTCGCCATCTCGCTCATCCTGCTGTTCATCTGGAGCCTGATCGAGCTGGGCCGTTTGATTGCCAACGCCTGGCAGAAGCGGACCGACCGCCGCACGGATCTCAATGCCCTCGGGCTCGCGCTCGAATCCGGCTTTGCCCGTTCTTCCCTTTCGGCGGACCGCCTCAATGGCGTGCCCGTGAGCCAAGCCTTGCAACGCTTCTGGCGCGCTCTCGAAAAACAGCGCGAAGGCCTCGAAGCCGGCACGCACTTTGATCTGATCCTCGAGCAGATTCTCCGCTCGGAGGAAGGCCGCGCCACCGCGCGGCTCGATTTCTCCCGCGCTCTGGTCCGGCTGGGGCCGATGCTTGGTCTGGCGGGCACCATCATCCCCCTCGGACCGGCTCTGCAAGCCCTTCTGGGGGGCGACATGGGCGGCATGGTCGGCCATCTCGTGGTGGGTTTTGGCGCCGTGGTTTGCGGCCTCGTGATGAGCGGCATCGCCTATGTCATCACGCTGGTGCGCGAGCGCTGGTTCCGGATTGACATGGAAGAAATGGAACATCTGTGCGAATTGCTTGCCTCCGCCCGGCAGGCGCAAACCGCGGGAGAAAGCCGCCATGCGCGCCTTCACGCGTAAGCGCCGGCGCGGCGCCGCCATCACGAGTGTGCATCGCGAAGACCCCCTAGCCGGTGTGGCCAACCTCTTCGATGCCTCGATCGTCTTCGCCGTCGGCCTCATGGTGGCTCTCATCCAGGCCTTCTCGCTCACACAGTTGATGGACCCCAACTCGCAGTTCACCATTGTCAAGAAAAATACTCAGACCGGGGAAATGGAAATTGTCGAGAAGGACAAGAAACAAATCAAAGTGAAGAAACTGACGCCGGAGAAGAAGAGCGGAGCCGGCACCCGCCTCGGCGTTGCCTACCAATTGCCGGATGGAAGTGTTGTCTATGTACCGGAATCTACGCAATAGCCTTTTCTTTCTCACCGCGGCCTTGCTGCCGGCCGCCGATCCGGTGCGCATCCTGGCCGTGGCGGGCGGAAGCCCAGTGCTCAGCGAGGCGCTCAAAGCTTTCGAAAAAGAGCACGGACCCGGTCTGATCGAGCTGCAAAACATCGCCGGGCAACCCACGGAAGAACAAATGCGTTGGGCCCGCGTCCACTTCTTCTTCCATCCGGACGAGCAGATGATGATCGGCTTGACCCCCCTGGCACAGGCCGCCAACCGGCGCGGCGCCGCTATCGTCGTCACGCCTCAGTATTTTCTTCCCCGCCAGTGGAGCTTCAGCCAGAACCGCACCCGCGCCGATGTCGCCGAACAGTATTGGTCCTTTGGCGGCTCCGAAAATCTGACCAGCCTGCTCGGCTGGCTCTACATGCAAGGCGGTGGCCTTAAGAAGCTGCGGATCCCCCCGCCCACACCGGTGGCGCAGTCCGGCATTTACCACCCCAAGGCTTCCCGTAACTTCCAGGACTTGGCCGACTTCCTGAGCTGGTATGAACAATCCCGCGTCAATCCCCGCTGGCGGAGCGGCGGACCCGCCGTCGCCCTCACCATGTTCAACACGAACATCAAGCAGCGCGACCTCGCCCATATCGACGCCCTGCTGGCGGAACTCGAAGCCAAGGGCATCGCCGCCTATGCCGCCTATGGCTGGCCCTTTCACACCCTCGGCCCCTTTCTGAGCAAGGGCGGCAAGTCTCCGCTCCGCTTGATCCTCGCCTTTAATCTCGGCATCGCCAAACCCGAGGATAGCCGCTGGCTCGAATCCCATGGCGTGCACATCCTCAATATGCAGGTCTCCCGGCAGAGCTATAAGGAGTGGAGCGAGGGCTTACGGGGCTTGATGCCCAACAATGTTCCAAGCCAGATCGCCACGCCCGAGCGGGCCTCGACGGCGGAGCCCGTTCTGGTCGCTACCACCGAAACCCGCCCCGACGGCACAACCTTCACCCAGCCGGTGGCGGAGCGTGTCCAGATGACAGTCCAGCGCGCGCAGCGCTGGATTGCGCTGCAGGATATGCCCAATGAGAAAAAGCGCATTGCCATGGTCTACTACAACAACCCTCCCGGCAAGGGCAATCTTGGGGCCAGCTACCTGCAGGTGCTCCCCACCATGGCTACTCTCGTGGAGCGTTTACGCCAAGCCGGCTATGTCACCTCCGACCGCCGCCCGAGTGATCTCGAACTCCGCCGCGTGCTCGAGAAAAGCGGACGCAATGTCGAAACCTGGGCCCCCGGCGAGCTCGACGCGATGATCGAAGGCGGCGGCATGACCCTCTACCCGGTCGAGCAGTACAAGAAACACTTCGCCCTGCTACCGAAACCCTTCCAGGAAATGATCGTCAAGGAGTATGGTCCGCCGGAAAAATCGGAGATGTTGCGTATTCGTGACCGCGAGGGCCGCCACTTCTTCGTCCTGCCCGGTGTCCGCTATGGCAATATCTTCCTCGGCGTTCAGCCTTTGCGTTCCACCTTTGAGCGGGCCATCGACACAACCCACGACACCACCATTCCCGTTCCGCATTCTTATGTCGCCGCTTATCTCTGGCTGCGCCATGTTTTCCAGGCCGATGCGATCATGCATGTCGGCCGGCATGGCACGCTCGAATGGCTTCCCGGCAAACAGGTCTTGCAGGCTGGCTGGGATCACTCCGAGGCGATGCTGGGGCCGATCCCCAATCCTTACTACTACATCATGGACGGCGACGGGGAATCCTTGCAGGCCATGCGCCGCTCCGCCGCCGTGATGATCAGTCACCTGACGCCCTTGCTTCTGCCAAGCGGCATTCGCTCCGATATCGTCCCGCTCAAGAACGCCCTGCGGCAATGGATCGACAAACTGGGTAGCGATCCCGAATTAGCGGCACAGTACGAGAAAACAGTCGCCGGCTTGGCCGCTGGCCTCCAACTCGACAAGCAGTTGAAGTTTGAATTCGACAAGACGCCCGTCCCCGAGTGGCGCCAGAAGCTGGAGCAATTCGTCGCCGAGGTTCAGGACGGCCCCATGCCGGCCGGGATCCACGCCCTCGGGACACTGCCGGTGGAAAATGTACAGATCGAAGCGCTCGAGAATTTTCTTCGCTTCGGCTTCAACGAAGCGGAAACGCCGCTGATCCGCGGCCTGGCGCCCGCCTGGGCCGAGGCCATCTTTCATGGCCGCGAACCACATTTGGGCGGTGAATTCAGCCCCACCCTGCGCGATAAGATTCACACCCAGTGGGCCGAAGGCCGCAAGTGGATCGCCAACCTCCGCCTTTCTCCCACTCGCGAAGTCGATGCCATTGTCGACGTACTCAATGGGCGCTATCTGCCGGGCAGCCCGCTCGGTGAGCCGCTGCGCACCCCCGGCGGGCTGCCCACCGGCCGCAAACAGTTCGGTTTCGACCCTACCCTCATCCCGACCCGCGAGGCTTGGGTTCTCGGACGCAAAATGGCCGATGAAACCCTCGCCCGCTATCGCAAGGAACATGGCCGCTACCCCGAAAAGGTCTCCATGATGCTGTGGTACGGCGAAACCGATACTCATCACGGCGCCATGGAGGCGATGGCCCTTCATCTCATGGGGATCGAATTGACCTGGAATTCCCGCAACCAGGTCGATGGCGTCAAGCTGATTCCCGATTCCGCCATGACACACCCGCGCGTGAATGTCGTCATCAACATCAGCGGCATTTACCGCGACGGCTTTGGCGACAAGATCAATCTGCTCGACCGTGCCGCCCGGCTGGCCGCCGCGGCTGGAAACAATGCTCTCTCGCGCCATGATGAACAGGTCCGCAAGGCCCTTGTCGCCCAGGGCATGGATGCCCGCCAAGCCGAACGTCTGGCCCGCGCCCGCGTTTTCGGCAACAAGCCCGGGTCTTATTCGATCGGCGTCGACCGCATGGTCGAGTCCAGCCGCGACGCCGGCAATGAAGGGGGCGTCGCCAATCTCTACTTGCATTACATGAACTTCGCCTTTGGCGAAAACGTTTGGGGCGAGGGCGCCCCCAAGGTTCTCGAAGAGCAACTCAAGGGCAATGAAACCGTACTGTTCTCACGCTCCAGCAATCTCTATGGCGCCCTCGACAACGATGACACCTACAGTTACGCCGGCGGCATGGCCGCCGCATCGAAATTCGTCAACGGTGGTCAGGCGCCGGAATTCTACATTCATAACCTGCGCAAGCAGGGCAGCGAGAAGATGGTCGATCTCAAGACTTTCCTCGCCACCGAGATGAACCAGCGCCTCTGGAACCCCAAGTGGATCGAGCACATGAAAGGCTCCGGTTATGCCGGCGCCCGCGAGATGTTCCGGGAAGTCGAACATCTCTATGGCTTTCAGGCCACCACCAAGGAGCAGATGGACGGCTCTTTCTGGCAAACCACCTTTGATACCTATGTCGCCGACAAGAATGGCCTCGAGCTCGAAAAGTTTTTTGAAAAAGAAAATCCCCACGCCCGGCAGAACCAACTGGCGCGGATGCTCGAGGTAGACCGCCAGGGCTCATACCGCTTCAGCGATGCCGACCGCTCGACCTTGCTGCGCGAGTACGTGCGCAGCGTGGCCAAGCATGGCATCGCCTGTTCGGCGAATACTTGCGGCAACCAGAAGCTGCAGCAGTTTGTAGGCGAAATGGCGCCGCTCGTGAGCGGCCTCGGCAAGCTCGACCTGCGGCAATTTGGCAAAGTCGTTGGCAAGGCGACACGCTGGTCGCCCCAGGTTTTCGCCAAATCGAGCCCGGAATTGCGCGAGGCCGTCAGGCAGGCTTCCCGCCCCGCCATGCAGTCCCCGCCACCCCCGCCGCGGCCCGCTCCCCCGCCTTCGAACAACGTGACCGGCTTTGCCATGAAGGAGAAAATCATCGAGCTGGCCCGCACGCAGCCGGCCCGCGCGCTTCCCATCGCCTGGGGCTGGCTCGGCGTATTGCTGGCCTTGACGGCCGCTGGCGCTGTTTGGGAAAACCGCTCCGGTTTGCCGGGTGCGCGAAGCTGATCCCAGGAGATTCACCATGCGTCTGTTTTTGCCCGTCCTGTTGCTTGCGCATTGCGCCGGTGCTCAGAATACGCTGGTCGACACAGCCCTTTTTTCCGCCTCGCGCCAGGGCCGCTATTTTGTCGTGCAGCTGAACAAGCCACACCGCGTCGTCTCCACCTCCGGCCGCGTTGGCGGCCTTAGCGAGACGGTAACGCATCTGGTCAACCACCAGAGCATGGAAGCGCGGATGCACATGGAGCGCCATAATCTCATCGCGCGGATGAGCGAGGAGGAGTATCACGACCTCGTGGCCCGTGAACTCAATCTCGATCCAGCCCGCACCGCAATCATGGGTACAGCCGCCAATATGAATTATCTCGGGCGGCGGAGCTTCGAGTTTCGCGGCCTGCGCGTCGACGCCTTCGTCACCGCGGGCGTCGAAGGCAACGCCACCCGCCCCGGCGACCCCGCCCAGTGGTACGAGGGCGAAAAGGGCATGGAGTACATCAAGCCCGTTTCCGGCACCATCAATACCATCCTGCTGCTCAATGTTCCTCTCACCCCGGCGGCACTGGAGCGTGCCAGCGTTACCATGGCGGAAGCTAAGACCAGCGCCCTGCTCGAGCTTGGCGTGGCCAGCCGCTATTCTTCCCATCTCGCCACCGGGACCGGTACCGATCAGTTCATCATCGCCTCGCCCGTGGATCCTGCCGCCCGCCAGATCCGCTGGGCCGGACCGCACACCAAATTGGGCGAGCTGATCGGCAATGCCGTGCGCGAAGCTACCGTCGAGGCGCTGCGCTGGCAGAACGGCATGGAGCGCAGCCACACCCGCAGCATCCCTCACGCCTTGAGCCGCTTCGGCCTCACGGAAGAAAAATTGCTCGCCCGCCTCGAACAAAAGCTCCCGCCCGTCTACTTCCAACTGCTCAAGGAAAACAAGATGGCTTTGTTGTGGGAGCCGCGCGTGGCCGCCGCCGCGTTTGCTTATGCCGCCGTGCTCGACCGCTTACAATACGGCACTCTGCCTGCCGAAGGCGCCGGAGAGACGCTCCGCGACCAGGCGGCCAGCGCCGGCGTCGCCATCGCCGGCAAGCCCGAATCCTGGGCTCGCTTCTGGGCAAAAATCCGCTACGAGCCCACCGACAAAGTCGGCCCTTTCATCGAAGGCCTTGCCCTTGGTTGGATCGACCGCTGGCCAGAAGCCGGTATCGACGCCGCCCCCGCCGCCAAACGTTGAGCTAGTAGCTGAAGCTCAATCCCACGATGCCCCAGGCCTGCGGCACCAGCCAGCCATTTTCGTACCAAAGCTGATTGAATACGTTCTCCACCTTGCCGTAAAGCCGGACGTTGCGCTTGTCCCCGGACCATAGCTTGTACCCGCCCACCACATCTCCTTTCGTATAACCGGGAGAGAGAAAGGCCCGCGTACGATTTACCGCGAAAAACGGTACATAATACTGCCCGCCGCGGAACAGGTCGAAGGTCAGATCCGCGCGCTTGCCAATGCGCTGCGTGACCACAAAACTGGCCGTGTGCCGCGGCGTGGTTAGGGCAAACCAAAAGTTCGGCACCTGTATGTCGCGATCGCTGACGGCATTTGTGAACGTGTAAGAGCCCTGCATCGTCGTGCTGCGAGTGAGCCGGGCTTCATAGCCGAACTCTACCCCCCGCGAGATCCCGCCCGCCCCGTTCAGGTAGCCGCTCGTGCGCCCAAACGGATCGGTGGCGGCCGTGATCCGGCCCGCCGAGTCGAAGGCCGTCAACTGCTTGATGCGGTTATAGAAATATGTTGCCGACAATCGGATACGCGACTGCCACAAGTACTGATCGATGCCGATATCGTAGGTGTTGTAGCGGTCCGGCGACAGGCGCGGGTCCCCATACGGCGTGAAGTTGACGTTTCCCGTCGCCGGGTTGTTGAAAAACCCGCCCCCGAAGCGCTCATAAAGCGCCGGCGCGCGATAGGCATTGCCGATGTGCGTCCGCAATTTGGTTCCGGTCGAGGCCAGCAGGTAGGCGATGGAAACATCGCCGGTCCAGGCGCGCGGCGGATTGGGTATTTGCAATCCGTCGTATACATTGCGCACGCCCTGAGCCTGAAAGACCGGCGTGGCAAGCCGGAAGTCCTGCATCCGACCGGAAAGCGAGATCAGCAGCCGCTCCTTGAATAGCGAAAGCTGGTTGGCGACAAATACAGCATTGGAATTCTGGCGGATCCGACCGCTGACAACAATCGTGCGCGGCGCCGGCAGGTTGTTGTTCTGCCGGTCATTGAAGAACTCCCGCTCAAACTCATAGCCGCCGCTCAAGCTATACCAGCGTGCTACCTGCGCATTCACCCGCCAATCGAGCGTATGGATGTAGCCCCCGGGGTTGGTCACATTGGTCGCCGCCGGCTGAAAGCCGATGCCGCCCGGACCGTTGGAGAAAATCCGGTTCGTGGTCAGATACTGATAATTCGCCTGCATGTTCACCTTCGTGGTGAACTGGTGCTCCAGCCGCACGGCGCTGGTCGAAAAGGCGCTCTCCCGGCGGTTGTCGGGGTCATCCCGTCCCGGCACGACCGTGGCGTTTCCGTGGGAAACCGGCTGTCCGGTCACCAGATTGCGCACCTGCGCCTGCGGCAGCGGAATGAATGGGATCACTCCTGTCGTGGGAAAGTTTCCCGCCGGGATTCCCGTCGTGGCCGGCGTGATGTTGGATTGCAGGAAGTCCTTGGCCCCGTAAAAACGGCCCGAGACCCGCGTCCGGTCGCTCAGGCTGTAGCGCAGGAACCCTTGGCCGCCATTCGAACGGTTGGCATCGTTGCCGTCCACCCCCGCCATGACGTTCAGATGGGTAAAGCCGAGCGAATAGGTCCAGCGATTCTCGCGGAATCCTCCCGCAAGCGATGCCCGCCCGCGCAGAAACCCCAATCCGCCCCCCTCGGCCTGAATCATCCCATGTACTGGCGCGCCCCCCTCGTCGCTCACCATGTTGATCGCCCCGCCCACGGCATTGGACCCATACAGCGAAGACCCGCTGCCGCGCAGAACTTCCACACGCCCCGCGTTGACGAAGGTCAGATTCGCCATGAAGCTCGTAGCGTCTCCCTGCGTCGTAGTCGGGTCACGAAACCGCATCCCGTCCACCAAGACCGCCGAGGCATCCGGACGAAGCCCCCGCATCCGGATCTGCGTCAGCGCCCCCGGCCCCCCCAGATTGCGAACCTGTAGCCCCGGAACGTTTCTCAGAATCTCGGCCAGATTGTATTCGTTGCGATCGTTGATTTCCTCGCTCGTAATCACGCTGATCGCCTTGGCCGTCTGGTCAATCGTCTGCGCCTCGCCCGTTGCTGTCACCACCACCGTCTGCGTCAGGCCGGCAATCGCCATTTCAAAGTTCTCCGTGGCTTCCCTTTGGTCTTTTTCAATCCGCAGCGTGCGGCTGATGCGCCGGAACGAGGCTGCTTCCACCTCCACCGTGTAGGCGCCCGCCGCCAGATTTTCAAAGCGGTAAACCCCTTGATTGTCGGTCGTGGCGATCAACGGTGTTAGCGCGCCCGGCGGATAGAGGCTCACGCGCCCCGCAATCGGATTCGTTTGCGGATCGGTCACCTGGCCCGAGAGCTTCGTCTGTGCGCTCAGCCCAACCGGCAGCAGGAGCAGAAAAAGCACGCCGGAAACAATTTGCAGCATAAGTTTGATCCTACATGCGCAACCGGTTAAGTGTCACAAAAAAATTATCAGCGGCAAGAATCTGTCGACGAACGGACAAGGCGGCTGTCTCCATCGGTGGCAAAAACCGTTTTTATTCCCGCCGCATCCGCTCTCAGCCTAAAGGGCCAGCCCGTTTCCCGCGATAACAGAATCAGATCAGAATGGCCAGCGCCGTTTCTCCCGCAGACAATTCGACTGTACTTGCCGATGCGGCACACATCCTAAAGGACCCGGTTCGCAAACCACTGGCCGCCCTCACCGAATGGTTAAGCCCTTTGTCGGACGGGATCGAAAAGCAGTTTGTCGCCCGCCTGAAAGCGCTGCGCTTTGATGCCCGCCAGATCCAGGCCCTGGTGTCGATCACAACCGCTACGGCGGCCCGAATCCTCGGCTCTGCGCGTGGCACCCGACGCTCAATGCTGCATTTTCTCGAACAGGTCGAGTACAGTGGGCGGCGTCTGGCGAAGCTCAACCTTCCCCCGGGCGCCATCCAGCAGGCGCTGCAGGAGCATGACCGCGTGCTGCTGCCCTATATCGAACGCCTTGATCCCGAACGGGCAGCAAAATTCCGTTGGGCCAACGAACAATTGCACTTCAGCGTGCTGCTCACGCTCAACAACGCTTACTACCAAGTACGGGAGCAAGAGACTCATGCCTACAGTGAGCTGTTTCGTATTGAATTGGAAAGCCGCGGGCTGCATGAATTGCTCCGGCGTTTCATGACCACTCTCGGCTCCCTGTATCGCGCCGACAGCGCCTGCCTGTTTTTTCTCGATAAGAACGATCAGGTGCTGGTTCCAATGGCTTTCGTCGGAGAAGGCACCAAAACTCCACCCCACCTGGTTCCCAATGAGCCTTCTCTGGCTCAATCACTTGCCAAACCTTTCTGCGTGGAAGAGGGCGCGGCCAGCGCCCAGTTGGTCTTGGATAAACGAACACGAGACCGCTATGCCACCTGCTGGAGCGTGCCGCTCATGGACGGTCCCCACCTCC
>Ga0068877_10001461_pt1 | contig 19470 bp, 17 predicted proteins | sample NOAtaG_FD_66437 | JGI IMG/M metagenome (GOLD analysis project Ga0068877, IMG submission 66437) | Freshwater lake microbial communities from Lake Erie, under a cyanobacterial bloom - NOAA_Erie_Diel6S_1000h metaG | ecosystem: Environmental > Aquatic > Freshwater > Lake | place: USA: Ohio, Lake... | reverse complement strand
CCGATTCCCGATTCCCGATTGCCTGTTCCGTGGCCTCTGCCCCGATTGCCTACGCCTGCTCCCTCGCCACGCGCGTGATTGCCTCCGCGGCCCGGCGGGCGTCGTCGGCGGTGATGTGCAGGTGCGTGACCAGGCGGACGCGGCGCGGGCCCATGGGCAGGGCCGCGATGGCGTGCGCACGCAGCGCGGCGCAGAAGCCCTCGGCGTTCAGCGACGGGTTCAGCACGTCGAAGAAGACCATGTTCGTCTCGCGTGGCAACGCAAGGCGGAGCTGCGGCGATCGGCCGACCGCATCGGCGAGGATCTGGGCGTTGGCGTGGTCGTCGGTGAGGCGCTGGCGGTTGTGCGTCAGGGCGTAGCTGGCGACGGCGGCCAACAGGCCCGACTGGCGCATGCCGCCGCCGAACATCTTGCGGAAGCGGCGGGCGCGGTCGATGAAGTCCTTCTTGCCGCAGAGCGCCGAGCCGACGGGTGCGCCCAGGCCCTTGGAGAAGCAGACCGAGACGGAATCGAAGTGCCTGGCGATCTCGCCGGGTGCGAGGCCCGTCGCGGCGCAGGCGTTCCAGAGGCGAGCGCCGTCAAGGTGGCGGGCGAGGTGCAGGTCCTTGGCGGCGGCGCAGACTTTGGCGAGTTGGTCGATGGGCCAGACGCTGCCGCCGCCGCGGTTGTGGGTGTTCTCGATGATCATCAGGCGAGAGGCGGGGCTGTGGATGCCGGGCGTGCGCACGGCGGCACGCAAATCCTCCGGCGTGAAGAAGCCGCGGTCGCCGCGGAGCGGGTTGATCATGACGCCCGAGAGGGCCGCGGGCGCGCCGGTCTCGTAGTGGATGATGTGCGAGTCCTCGTGGGCGAGAACCTCATCGCCGGGCTGGGTGTGGCAGCGGATGGCGAGCTGGTTGGCCATCGTGCCCGACGGTGTAAAGCACGCGGCCTGCGTGCCGAGGAGTTCGGCGACCTGCGCCTCAAGGGCGATCACCGACGGGTCGTCGCCCAGCACGTCGTCGCCAAGCGGGGCGGCGAACATCGCCTCGCGCATCGCGGGCGTGGGCCGGGTGACGGTGTCGGAGCGGAGGTCGATCTCGGGGGGCAAAGTCGCGGCGGCGGTCTGCTGGGGCATGGGGGAGAATAGGAAGTGGCTTGGTGGCGAAGTGGCGGAGTGGCAAAGTGACGCAGTGGCAAAGTCGTCAAGTGGCAAAGTGGCAACGTGGTGGGCGTGAAACGAGGCCGCGGTCCTGAATCACTGCGCCACTTTGTCACTGTGCCACTTTGCCACTTCTCTCATGCGGCCTGCTACGCTGGCGGCGATGACCACGCCCAGCGAAGAGACGTTGCTGTTGATCCCGACGCCTGCACGGGTGGAGCGGCTGGGCCAGGCCGTGCGCGTTCCGGCGGCGGGCGTGAAGGTACGGACGCTGAATGCGGCGCGGTCAAGCCCGAACGCGGGGCGTGAGGCTGCGCTGGAGCGCACGGCCATCGGGCAGGGGTACCGCCTGACGGTCTGCGATCCGCAGGAGTCTGAGCGCGGCGGGGGTGGGGGCGTTCTCTTCGAGATCGAGTGCCGAACGCACGCGGGTGAGCGGAATGCGCGGGCGACGATTTCGCAGTTGCTGCGGGCGTACCCCGCGATGATGCCGCGGGTGCGGATCGAGGACGCGCCTGCGTTTGCGGTGCGCGGGGCGATGCTGGACGTCTCGCGCACGCGCGTGCCGACGATGCTGGAGATGCGCGACATCGTCGCGTCGCTGGCGGCGCTGAAGTACAACCACCTGCAGTTGTACACGGAGCACACGTTTGCATATGCCGGGCACGAGGAGGCTTGGGCCGGGCATGGGGCCTTCACGCCCGATGAGATCCGCCGGCTGGATGAACTGTGCGCCCAGCACGGCATCGAGCTTGCGGCGAACCAGAACTGCTTCGGGCATCTGGCCCACTGGCTGCGCTTGCCGCGGTATGCGCACCTCGCCGAGACGCACGGGGAGTGGATGTTTGATGTGTGGCCCCGCAGCGGGCCGTTCTCATTGAGCCCGGCCGAGGCGGGCTCGCTGGAGCTTGTGGACGATTGGCTGGGGCAGCTCCTGCCGTGCTTCAGGTCGGGGCTCGTGAACATCGGCTGTGATGAGACGTACGACGTGGGTTGGGGCAAGAGCAAAGCGCTCGTGGAGGCGGAGGCGGCTGCGTTCATGGCGGAGGGGATGGACGCGGAGAAGGCCCGGGGCGAGGCACGCGCGCGGGTTTATTTGCGATTCGTTGAGCAGATCTGCCGGCGCGTCCGCGCCCGCGGCAAGCGCCCGATGTTCTGGGCCGACATCGCGCTGGCGCACCCGCAACGTGTTGGCGAAATCCCCGAGGACTTGGTTGCGTTGGCGTGGGGCTATGAGCCGCACAGCGAGTTTGATCGCTGGTGCGAACTGTTGAGTGCTGCCGGCGGGAGCGGGCGTGAGGTGTGGGTTTGCCCCGGCACGAGCAGTTGGCGGAGCACTATCGGGCGGACGCGCGAGCGCGACGAGAACATGACCAACGCCGCGGCGGCGGGGCTCAAGCACGGTGCGGCGGGGTATTTGGTCTGCGACTGGGGCGATACCGGGCACCACCAGACCTGGCCCATCACGCTGCACGCGCTGAGCAAGGGTGCCCAGGCGGCGTGGAGCGCTGAGGGAGTTCGGCGGCTCGATGTGCGGGCGATTGCGCTGCATGTCTTCGGCGATTCGACGCTGAAGCTCGGCGCGTGGCTCGACGAACTGGGCAACGCTGATGAGCCGCTGCGCCGCGTTTGCGGGCGGTTGTCGCGCCCGAAGCAGACCGGCGAGTTCGCGCTCTGGAACCAGTCGGCGCTCTTTGCTGATCTGCACAACTGCACGCTGACGGATCGGACGGAGGTCGGCGATATCGAGCTGTGGCGCGATGCCGCGGGACGAATCGAGGACGCGTGGGTCGCGATGGTGGGAGGGTTGAACGGGCTGATCGACGACGAGTTGGAGCACACCATTGCGGTGGCGCGGTTTGCGGTGCGAAGGGCGATTGCGCGGCGCGAGGGGAACGGGAAGTTGAGTGCGTGGGTGAAGGGGGAGTTGAAGGCGATGGGCAAGGCCGTGGCTGATGAGCATCGGCGGCTGTGGCTGGCGCGATCGCGTCGCGGGGGTCTGGAGATTTCGTTGTCGCACTACCGCCGCATTCTCTCGGAGCTGGAGAACGCATGAGGCGTGTTGTTGGCTGCATGACGGGAACAAGTCTGGACGGGCTCGACGCGGCGCTGGTCGAGATCGACGGGCGCGGGCTGGCGATGCGGGCAAGGCTGGTGCGTGGGCTGAGCCGGGAGATCGGCCCGGCGGCGGCGACGCTGCGGGCGCTGGCGGATGGTGCGGCGCTGACGGCGCAGCAGATCGTGGAAGCGTCGCACGCGTTTACGCGGGCGCACGTTGACGCGGTGCGCGAACTGCTCCATGGCGAGCGCGTCGATCTGGTGAGCGTGCACGGGCAGACGGTCTTTCACCGCCCGCCGATGAGCTGGCAACTCTTCTCACCCGCGGCGTTGGCACGCGAACTTGCCGCACCGGTGGTCTGCGATCTGCGGTCGGCCGACCTCGCCGCGGGCGGGCAGGGCGCGCCCATCACGCCGATCGCCGACTGGATCCTCTTCCGCGATGCGCGCTCGCGCGGCATCGTCAACCTCGGCGGCTTCTGCAACGTCACGCTGCTGCCGAGCGTTGAGCACGGCGGCGTTGATCACATCCGCGGGCGCGACGTGTGCGCTTGCAACCATGTGCTGAACGCCGTGGCAAAGCAGGCCCTGGGCGTTGAGTTCGACCGCGACGGCGAACAGGCCCTGCGTGGCAAGCCCGTGATGGCGCTGGTGCAAGAGCTGTCGGGCCTGCTGCGGGCGCAGGCGGAGGCGGGTCGCTCGCTGGGCTCGGGCGATGAGCTCTCGGTCTGGGTGTGGAAGCACCGCGGCAAGGTCGACGGCGCCGACATCGCCTCCTCCGCGTGCTACGCCATCGCTGATGTCATCGCCCGCGCGGTGAAGGGTGCTGACGAACTCATCCTTGCCGGCGGCGGCGCGAAGAACGCGGCGCTGGCTGAAGCGATTCGTCAGGCTTCGGGCCTGAAGGTCATCACCACGAGCGATCTGGGCGTGGCGGTGGAGATGCGCGAAGCGGTGTGCATGGCCGTGCTGGGCGCGCTCAGCGCCGACGGCGTCGTCATCACGCTCCCCGCGGTCACGGGGGCGACGCGCCCGGGCGTTGCGGGGGTTTGGACGGTGCCGCCGAGTACGCCTTGAGCAATCAACCGGGCCGGTGCGGTAGCGCTTCGGGTTCCGCGGCATCCATGTTCGTAAGGAGCGATCATGGAATCCAAAGCCCTGGTGGTTGTGTCGTGGGTCTTTCAGGTTGTCGCCGCGCTGATCCTGTTGCAGACGCTCTTCTTCAAGTTCACGGGCGCTGAAGAGTCGAAGTACATCTTCACGGTGATGGGCATGGAGCCGTGGGGTCGTTATGCGTCGGGCGTGGCCGAGCTCATCGCCGCCGTGCTGCTTCTGATCCCCGCCACCGCGCCCATCGGTGCGGCGATGGCGATGGGCGTCATGGTCGGGGCCATCGGCAGCCACCTGACCAAGCTGGGGATCGTTGTGAAGGACGACGGCGGGCTGCTGTTCGCCCTGACCGTCACGGTCTTTCTTACTTCGGCGGTGGTGCTGGTGCTGCGTCACGGGGCGCTGTCGGTGATGGGCAAGATGCTGGCGGAGGCGGTGCCGCTGCCGCGGATCGGGTGAGACGCGTACGGCCGCCGCTCGCAACAACCTCCCGGATCATTTGGAGCTGAGCTTTTCCACCAGGTTGATCAGCGGCGTTTCATCGAGGCGGATCAGCCCCCGCTGCGGGCGATCAAAGTCGAAGGTCACGTACAACGCCGTCGAAGTCAGCAGCGTGAGGGCAAAGACGATCCCCACCGAGCGTTTCTCCACCAGGCCTGCTCCGTAGCCAATCGCCCCGAGCGAGACGCACGTGCACACGAGCATGACGAAGACGAACTGGCCCGGCAGGTGCCGACGCGCCAACGCCGTTCGGCGTGTGAACTGGTCGTTCACTTCGTCGATGGACGTGATCATGAGTGAGGCGAGAGCAGGCGTTTCCTTCACGCCCTCTACGCACGCGGCGAAGGCCCGCTCGAAGCACGCGTTCAGCTCACGCTCGAGGGCGTCGTTCGAAGCGTCGACGGACTCCTGAAACACACGCAGCCGTAGCCGGGCATACTCGCGCAGTTCCGTCTGCAAACGGTCCTTGGTTGGCAGCAGCACCGCGCGGGCGTACGCGGATTCGATCGCGTTGGCTTCGGAAGAAAGAGCATCCTGACGATCAACGAACCGCGACATTGCACCGGAGAACGCGAAGCCCAGCAGAAGAGCGAGAAGCCCCAGAAGCGCACCCTGCACGGTGCCGATGTGCTGATTCTCCGGGCGATGATCCGGGTGGACGCGTTTCCCAAAAACGAGGCCTAGCCAAGTGCACAGAAAGGGCGGTACTACGCACATCGCAAGCAGCAGCAACGAGGGGAGTGAGGACATTGGACGATGGTACCGAATGGCTGCGCTCGGGGGGAGGGGTATCTGTTTGCAGATTGATTGGGATGAAGCGTTCGTGCATGGTTGTTGGCTGAAAACTTTCGGGAGAACCTGCGGGGATGCGTCGGGGCGATGCTTGCGGAATGCCTTGACTTGAGGTATGGTGAATGAACGGTTGCCGAAAACCCTGCTGCTGGTGTGGTTGAGGTTGAGTTCGGCGTTCAACTCGTGGAGAGAGAGTCATGCACAAGCTTTTTGCTGCGTCGGTGGCTGTGGCGTTGGGCGTTCTGGCGTGTTCATCGCGCGTTCGGGGCGAGCTGGTGATCAACGGCGGCTTTGAGACCAACGCGGCTTGGGTGCAGACGCCCGGGGGGATCTTCCCGAACTATGGGTACTCCTTGGCGCAGGCGCACACGGGGTTGCGGAGCATTTTCTTTGCCAATGCGCTGGCGCGCGACGACATGTTCTCACAGACGCTTGCAACGACGAGCGGGACGAGCTACACCCTTTCGTTCTGGGTCTTCAATCCGTCGAGCGGGTCGGATCATCTGCGGGTGACGTGGGAGGGTGTGCAGGTGTTTGATCAGCTGCCGCTGACCGTGCCATTGAATCAGTGGGTGCAGTTTTCGTACAACGTGACGGCGACGATGAACGGTTCGTCGCTGAGGATCATGGGCTACGACGTTCCGGACCGGCTCTATGTTGACGATGTCAGCGTGGTGGCGGTGCCCGCGCCGGGTTCGCTCGCGTTGCTGGGCTTGAGCGGGGTTCTGGCGACGCGGAGGCGTCGGGTTGCACGGCGGTGAGGCTTCCTAAAGTGATCGGCGGAGGACGAGACCTCCGCGTTCATGAACCTCCGGATACTCAGATCGTCGGCGCACCATGGCATGTCGGGGAACGATCCCGGCGTGTCGGGCGATGTTCAACGTTGTGATCTGCCGGTGGAAGGAATGTCGTGCGCGGCGTGCGCGGCACGCATCGAGCGGAAGCTGGGCGCGATGAGCGGGGTTGTCGCCGCGAGTGTCAACTTCGCGACGAAGGTTGCGACCGTCCGTTATGAGCCGGGGCGGGCGCGCATCGCGGACTTTGCGGCGGCGGTGGAGGCGTTGGGATACCACGCGCGGGTGGTGGATGATCGTGCGGGAGGTGGGAGTGTTGGGGGTGATGGAAGTGGTGGGGGTGCTGCTGACGGTGATGTGGTTTCAGAGAGCGAGCGGGCGGAACACCAGCAAGCACGCAGGCTGCTGCGTCGCGTGGTGGTCGGGGCGGCGTTCGCTCTGCCGGTGGTGGTTGTGGCGATGTCGCACGGCGACATCGGCTGGTTGGATGCCTGGTGGACGAACTGGCTGCAACTTGTGCTCACGACCGTGGTGGTGGTCTGGTGTGGCGGCGGGTTCTTCACGTCGGCGTGGAAGGGGATCAGGCATGCCAGCGTTGGAATGGACGCGCTGGTGGCGATCGGTGTGGGGGCGGCGTACGGATACTCCGCGTTGGTCACCATCTGGCCATCACTCGCGGGGGCGAGCGGATTGGTGAGCGCAGGAGACGGCGGGGATGGGGGAGCGGCGCACGCTCAACACGGCGGTGGATCGCACGCCGGGGTGTACTTTGAGGCGGCGGCGGTGATTGTGGTGCTGATCCTCCTGGGGAGGTTTCTGGAGTTCCGTGCGACGTCGCGCACGACGGGGGCGATCAGGCGCCTTGTGGGCTTGCAGCCGAGGACCGCGCGGGTCATGCGGAACGGTGCGGAGCTGGAGATCGCCATTGCGGAGGTGGTGGTGGGTGATCGGGTGATTGTGCGTCCGGGGGAACGCGTTGCGGTGGACGGGGTGGTTGAGAGCGGCGAGAGCGCGGTGGATGAATCGATGCTGACGGGCGAGAGTGTGCCGGTGGAGAAGGGGCAGGGCGGGTCGGTCTATGCCGGCACGGTGAACACGACGGGGATGCTGCGGATCGAAGCGACGAAGGTGGGCGAAGAGACAGCGCTGCGGCAGATCGTCAGGCTGGTGCGCGAGGCGCAGGGCGGCAAGGCACCGATTGCGCGATTGGCGGATCGGATCAGCGGGGTCTTTGTGCCGATTGTGCTGGTGCTGTCGGTGTTGACGTTTCTGGGGTGGTGGGTGTTCGGTCCTGCGGGGAGTGGGATGGGGTTTGTCACCGCGATCTCGGTGCTGATCATCGCCTGCCCGTGCGCGTTGGGTCTGGCAACACCCACGGCGATCATGGTGGGAACCGGGCGCGGCGCGGAGATGGGTGTGCTGTTCCGCAGCGGGGAGACGATCGAAACGCTCCGGCGAGTGACGGCGGTTGCGCTGGACAAGACCGGAACAATCACGCACGGCAAGCCGCGGGTGGTTCACGTCGTCAGCGCTGAAGGCGCAATGATCGACGAGGGCGAGCTGTTGCGGATCGCGGGCTCGGTCGAGCACGTCAGCGAACACCCGCTGGCGAAAGCGGTGGTGCACGAAGCGTTTACTCGCGGGGTACGTCTGGCAGAGGTGAAGGGTTTTCGTGCGTTGGTCGGGCGCGGCGTGGAGGGCGAGGTCGACGGGCGGCGCGTGTTGGTGGGCAAAGCAAAGTTGCTGGAAGAGCGTGGGATCAACGTGACGATGGCCGATCGAGCCGAGCGTGAGGCACACGCGGGGCGCACGGCGCTGCACATCGCGGTGGATGGCGTGCAGGTGGGGCTTGTGGTGGTGGCGGATACGGTCCGCGAAGGTTCGGCACGCGCTGTGGAGGCTCTGCGTCGGCGTGGGCTCTCGGTCGTGATGCTGACGGGCGATCATCGCGGAGCAGCGGAGGCGGTTGCAAAGCAGGTGGGGATTGATGAGGTTGTCGCCGAGGCGCTGCCGAGGAACAAGGTTGAGGCGGTGCGTGCGTTGCAGGCGCGGGGGCATGTGGTGGCGATGGTGGGGGACGGGATCAACGACGCGCCGGCGTTGGCGCAGGCCGAGGTTGGAATCGCGATGGCGAGCGGGACGGACGTGGCGATGGAGTCGGGTGGGATCACGCTGATGCGCAGCGATCTGGGAGCGGTTGTTGGTGCGGTGGATCTCTCGAGAGCAACCGTCAGGACGATCAGGCAGAATCTCTTCTGGGCCTTCGCGTACAACGCGGTGAGCATCCCCATCGCGGCTGGGGCGTTGTACCCGTTGACGGGGTGGCTGCTCTCGCCGATGATTGCCAGCGCCGCCATGGCTTTGAGCAGCGTCAGCGTTGTGCTGAACAGTCTGCGTCTGCGCGGGCGGGCGTTGTCGTGAAGGAGACACACACAATGGCAGCGGGGATCGCGGGAAATGCGCCCGGGCGGCTGGCGGGGAAAGTGGCTTTGATCACCGGCGCGGCGCGGGGGATCGGACGCGCGTGCGCGGAGCTCTTCGCACGTCAGGGGGCCTTCGTTCTGGTCACAGACATCAACACGGACGGTGCGCGGGATGTCGCGGCGGCGCTCGGCAAAGCGGCGGCGTGGATGACGCTGGATGTCCGCGTGGAAGAGCACTGGCTGAGCGCGGTTGAACGCCTCCGCACAGACTTCGCGGGTTTGGACGTGGTGGTCAACAACGCGGGGATCACCGGCTTTGTGCCCGATATGGGCCCGCACGACCCGGAGAACGCTTCGCTTGAGGCCTGGCGCACGGTTCACGAGACCAACCTCGACGGCGTGTTCCTGGGCTGCAAGCACGCGATAGCGCTCATGAAGCCCCCGCACGGGCGGGGCGGGTCGATTGTCAACATTTCGTCACGATCCGGACAGGTTGGAATCAGCAGGGCCGCGGCGTACGCGTCGAGCAAGGCGGGTGTGCGCAATCACACCAAGAGCGTGGCGCTCTACTGCGCCGAGATGGGTTATGCGATCCGGTGCAACTCAGTTCACCCCGGGGCGATCCTCACGCCGATGTGGGAGCCGATGCTGGGCGGGACCGAGCAGGAGCGACGGGCGGCCATCGCTTCGCTTGCGTCGGAGGTGCCGCTGGGCCGCATGGGCGAGCCCATGGACGTGGCGGCGATGGCGCTGTACCTGGCGAGTGATGAATCGGCGTATGTGACGGGCGCGGAGTTTGTGGTCGACGGGGGCATCCTGGCGGGATCGATGGCAACGCCGCGAAGATGAAAAGCCGCGGGGAGCGGTCACCGGTGATGGCGCTTCTTGCACGCTGTCGAGCGGATTGTCGCTCACTGAACACAGAGGCTGCCGCACGGTCACAGTTGTGAACGCCCCGCGAAACAGGCCCGCACAAAGATGATCGAGCGTGACTCGGCGGATTTTCAACCGGGTGCAGCCGACTGAACGAAGAAAATGAGTCCTTTGACGAAACTCACCCCGTCTCTTTCTGGTGAAACCATGCTCGAACTCCGCGAGATCGCGCAACGTGAAGAGAACCGACAGGCGCGATCGCTGAAAGAGGTCTCCCTTGATTCACGCGAGTGTCTTGGGGGGACCGCTTCGCGAGCGCACCCCGGTTCGTGGCTGAATACCTCCGTTGGACTCGGGCTGCGCGGGCCGATCGACCCGGCCGCGATTGACCAGCTCGCGACGTGGTACATCGAGAAGGGCATCGAACCGCGTGTTGAGCTCTGCCCGTTCGCGGACGCATCGCTCACCGGAGCGCTCGCCGAACGCGGTTTCGTGCCGCGGATCTTCGAGAACGTCTTCTTCATGGAGATTAGTTCGAGAAGCCCGATCATGCCCGCACATCAGGCGGATCGGTCGATCGTCATCCGCAAGATCGATGCGGCGGATGAGGCCGAAGTGCGCCAATATGCCATCACCGTTGGAAAGGGGTTTCATTCATCCGGTGCCGCACCGAGCGAGGAGACAATCGCCGCGACCGTGCGTGTTCTGCATCACCCGCGTACGGTGGCGTTCGGTGCGTGGCGTGGTGCTGAGCTCATCGGCGGCGGCGCGATGGAGCTTATCGACGACCAGTGCGCGCTCTTCGGCATGTCGACAGACATCTCGCACCGCAGGCGTGGGGTTCAAGGTGCGGTCATCGCCGCCCGTCTGAACTACGCCGCCGCAAACGGGGCGACGCTCGCCACGATCGGTGCGATGCCGGGCATCGCAACCGAGCGCAACGTTCGCCGATTGGGATTTCAACTCGCGTACACGAAAGTCCATCTGGTGAAACCAGGGAGAGGGAACGATGGGCGTGTGTTGGCCTCGGTAACGGACTGACGGTGTGTGTGGCCGGAATGTGGGCCGAGTATCTCGAACCCAGATTCGCGGCTTCGGGCTGCACGGGCTGCATGCAGGGGTCTATCGCCGCGATTGGTCTACGCGAAGTGACGTTCAGGTCGTCTCGCGGTTTCGTATGATAAAACAACGAAACCCCCCGAGTTGTAAGACGCGGGGGTTTTCGTTCTGAAAAGAGAGGTCGTCGGGTCGTCTGACAGCGTGCGTTCCGGAGACCGCCGCCACGGCGTCGAGCGCCCCGTGGTCGGGCCTCACAGGGCAGGCCGGCGTGACAACACCCGCGATCGGCACCGGCTGGCAGATGCTCTTCACCAACTCGGCAAACTCCACCTTCCGCGGCGGGATGCGCCTGGCCGACAACGGCTTCTTCGAAGTGACAAACAACGCCGCGGTCGCCACCCCCAACTTCGCCCGCCTCGCCAGCACCGGTGCGTGGACGGCGGTGAGCGACGCACGTTTGAAGTTCGACGTCACCACCGCCGAGGGCAACCTCGCCGCGGCACTCAAGCTCCGCCCCGTCAACTTCCGCTGGAAGGGTGACGGCACCGAGGACTTCGGCCTGATCGCGCAGGAAGTCCGCGAGGTGCTGCCGAAGCTGGTCACCGGCGATGAATCCAAAGACTCGCTCACGCTCAACTACAGCCAGTTGTCGGTGGTGGCCATAGGGGCGATTCAGGAGCAGCAAGCACGCATCGATGCGCTCGCACGCGAGAACGCCGACCTCAAGGCACGTCTCGAACGGCTGGAGAAAGCGTTTGATACAAAGCCCGCAGGCCAATAGCCGCTTCGATTCGCCTTGCGTCAACTTCCCAAACGACAACCCCCGCGTCTTGCGACACGGGGGTTTTCACAAGAGAGGACGGGGGATGGTCTGACAGCGTGTGCTTCAGAGACCCAGAGACACCGCGAGCGCATGCCGCCACCCGGCAGGGCGAAAAGGTGTCTCGGGTTGTATGAGACGCGGGCGACTGGAGGGACCGTCCCAAAGCCCCCCATCTTCACACCCATTCTTTGTGCCCGTTCAGATCTTCACGACATTTTCGTTGACAACTCGGGAGTGTGGTATCCTGTTTTGAACTGGAACTCACGACGATGCGGTCGTGGTTGTTGCCGTGCGGGTGGAAGCTCGCACGAGTCTTCTGGAGAAGAACATGTCCACGAACTGGTCTGTCAGCGTGCGCTCGTTCAGAGCCTTCACACAACGAGTCAAGTCCGTACCCAAGGCCCTTCGCGCATGCGCAGTCGCCGTGTGCGTGCTGCTGACGTTGCAGCCCGCGTTCGCCCAGAGCACGACCCAGTTCACCTATCAGGGCCGACTGGACAGTGGCGGCGGCCTCGCCAACGGCACGCATGACTTCCGCTTCACGCTCTGGACCTTGCAGGCCGGTGGCGCGCAGGCCGGCAGCGCGGTCTGCCTTGACCAGGTGAGGGTGACCGACGGGCTTTTCACCGTGCCGCTGGACTTCGGTGCCGCGGCAATGCAGAGCCAGCCTCGGTTTCTTCAGATCGAGGTCCGTCAGGATGACACCCCCGGCAACTGCGGCACCGGCTCGTTCACGATGCTGAGCCCCCGGCAGTCGCTCACCTCCGCGCCGTTCGCCGCCAATACGCGCGGAATCACGGTGACCGCCGACGGCAAGGTGGGGCTCGGCGACACGGCACCGTCGCGCCGACTGAGCGTCGCTGGCGGCGCCCTGCTGTTCGACACCGCCAACGAAGGGATGTACGTCCAGACCAACTCGATCGACTTCGTCAACGCCAGCAATGAAGACCCGGTCTACAGCTTCCAAGGCCCCCCGATTGACCGACACGATTTCTTCAACGGCGGGAGTAGCACGCTCCCGCTCGCGTCCAATGGCAACATCGGCCTCGCCAAGCAGAGCCCCACCGCACGCCTGCACATGTTCAACCGGACCAACAGCCCCGGCTACGCGCTCATCGAGGGCTCTCGCGTCCTCGCGACCGGATCGACCTTGAGCAGCCCAACTCGAAGCCCCGCCAGTGTTGCCGTGGTTTCTGGGGCGAGTACGTGGGCGTCGCTCGATTCCGGCCGGCTCATCGACAGCGTGTTTGCGACGACCAACTCCTCGACAGGGGACTTCATCACCAAAAGCTGGAAGACTCAGACGGTGCGATTCTCAAACTTTGGGTTCGCCATCCCGGGCAATGCAACCATCACGGGCATTTCGATCACCGTTGCCACCAACAACCAACTCTCGTTCCCCTGCCCGGGAGAGACCGTGGATGCGGGCGTCCGAGCAGCCCCAAGAACTCCACAGTTGTCGGGGACCCAAGCCGCTGCCGCCGTCCCACTCTCCGGAGCAGGAAACGCCACGCTCGGTGGCAGCACGCAGGCGTTCGGGCAATCGTGGCCGGTGGATCAGGTCAACCAGAGCAGTTTCGCGATCGATGTCGAACTGCAAGCACGATGCCTCGTCACCGAGAACTTGCTTGGCGGCACGGTTTCCGTCCCATGCGGCTGCGGCCCCAGCGGCCCCTTCCGGCTCGACGGTGTCACGGTTGTCATTCACTACACGACCGGCGGCACCGCGACCGAGCAGTACGCATGGTCCATGGGCGTGGGCGCGGGCAAGGCGTCCTTCGCGATGGCGCCCACGCCAGACCTCTCCAGCCCATCGCTCGTCATGCTGCCTGACGGCCGCGTCGGTGTCGGCATCGAGCCTTCGGGCGGATCTGGCCCCCTCCTGGAAGTCGCCGGCAACATCCGGTGCATCAGCGTCACCGAGACTTCAACCCTGCGCTTCAAGGACGACGTCGCCCCACTCGATGGCTCGCTCGCCACGCTCATGCAACTCCGCCCCGTCCGCTTCCGCTGGGACGCGCCGCACGGCGGGCGAAGCGACTTCGGCCTCATCGCCGAGGAGGTCCGAGCAGTGTTGCCCGAACTGGTCTCCGCCGACAGCGACAACAACGCCGCGGGACTCAACTACGGGCGCGTCGGTGTCCTGGCGGTCGGCGCTATCCAGGAGCTCAAGGCGCAGCACGACCGGCAGAGTGCAGCGCTCAAAGCCCGCGCAGACAGACTTGATGCCGAGAATGCCGAGCTGAAGGATCGCCTCACTCGGCTCGAGATGGCCCTCAAAGCGCTGACCTCAGACAGATAGACGCACTTCTCGTGTCAGGATTACCGTGAGAACGACAACCCCCGAGCCTTGCGACCCGGGGGCTTTGCGAATAGTGGGCGCGCAGCGGTAACCCGACGCGATCGAGAGACCAACATAGACATACCGATCGCGCGACGAGTCTGGGGGTTCAATCCATTGGCAGGGCGGTCATGCTCCCTGTCTACCTTTCAACCGGGTATGCTCGAACATGGCGTCATCACTGGATTCTCACGATCAGTTGCCGCGCCTTCAAGGCCAGCTCTTCATGCTCCGACAGACGGTGGTCTTCCCGTATGAATCGGTGGATCAGTTGATCGCCGAGCATGGCGGGCGGAGCCTGGGTGACCCGCACTCGGCGGGAACAGGCGCGTGGCATCTACGCCACATCGTCGAGATCTTTCGCCTTCATGCACGCACCGCCATGCTCGGGCTTGGCGAAGCTGAGTCCGCTATCGACGCGCTGATACCCGAGCCAGAAGCGTCGATTCCGATGCAACCCAAGGCCGCGCGGGATGCGCTGCTGGCGGATATTGATGCGTTTGTCGCCTGGGTCTCGCGCCAAAGCCCCGACCGCCTCGCTCGCCGGTTCAACTACGGATCGGAGACCGATCTGGAGCAGATGCTCGTGTGCATGAGCGTCCACGTCACATGGCACGCCGCGGCGGTGCATTATTGGGTGAAGTGGAAGTCGATCGTCTGAGCCGAGAGAGTCTTCGCCGGATCGCAGCCGGCGATCGCGCAAAACGAAAACCCCCGAGTCTTACGACCCGGGGGTTCTCAAATAGGGGACGCGCGGTGGTCTGACGACGGGCGTCTTGAAGATCCAGAGACAGAACGGGCGTACGTCGAAACCCGGTGAGGCGACTTGATTCTCTCGAGTCTGATAGTATAGTACTGTACCAATGAATCATGTCCATCCCGAGCAAGGCGTTCGATGCGACACGAATGACGGTTTTGGTCCTCGTCCACTGCTTCATCTCGTGCTGCACACGGCCCGGTCGCTCGAAGCGATGCTTCGTACTGAGCTTTCGCCGCGAGGCCTCCATCACGGACAGGGGCGTGTGCTGGATCTTCTTTGGCACCAACTGGGTGGGCTCACACAGGTCGAGATTGCCTTGCGTCTGGGCATCCGCGAGACCGCGTCCACCCAGGTTGTCCGGAGGCTCGAGGCGTTGCGGCTGGTTCGACGCCGAGCTGATGATGAGGATGCACGCGCGGTCTGTGTGACACTCACGCCCGCGGGGCGTGAAGCCGCGCGTCAGGTCCGCGAGGCGTGGGCAAGGGCCGAGCATCGACTCATCGCGAACATGACGGAGCAGGGCGTTGAGGATGCGCGTCGGATGCTTCTGCGTCTACGCGATGCCTTGGGAAAATCCACCATGGACGGTCCTGGCACGCACGAGGATGAAAATGGGAGTGATCTCGCATGAACATGATGATTGGAATGATAGTAATTGCTGGCGCGGTGATGACTCAGGGAGCTCAGCGGCTCGACGCGTCCTTGTCGCCCGCACCGCCCGCTCGCACGTATGTCATTACGCACACCGGGCAGCCCGACTGTTACGACGACGCTGGCGCTGTCATCACGCCCGCGCGCGGCGAGCCGTTCTACGGTCAGGACGCGGATCACGCGGGCGTGCCCATGAAGTTTACCGACCTGAACGATGGCTCCGTCCACGATCAGAATACCGGCCTTGTCTGGACCAAAGCCCCCACCAGGTGCACCTATAGCCAGGCTCGCGAAGCAGCCAAGGCTTGCCGCGTCGGCGGGCATGACGACTGGCGGCTGCCGTCCGTCAAGGAACTCTATTCGCTCATGGACTTTCGGGGCGGGAGCGGCTTCAAGCCGATGCGGCCCTATATCGATACCGCGGTCTTTGAGTTCCATTACGGTGACACCGCCAGGGGGCTGCGAGAAATTGATGCCCAGTACTGGTCAGCGACCGAATACGTTGGCCTCACCATGAACAACGAGCCCTCGGTGTTTGGCGTCAACTTTGCGGATGGCCGAATCAAGGGCTACCCGCAGAGTCGTCATCCCGTCGAGGGCGAGATGATCCGCTGGGCACGCTTCGTCCGCGGCAACCCTTCCTATGGAACGAATTCATTCGCCGACAACCACGACGGCACCGTGTCGGACAAGGCGACCGGGCTCATGTGGGCAAAGGCCGACAGCGGCAAGCCGATGAACTGGAAGGAAGCACTTGCATCTGCCGCTTCGTCGGACCTTGCTGGTCATCACGACTGGCGCGTCCCCACCGCCAAAGAACTTCAGTCGATCGTCGACTACACGCGCGCACCAGATGCAAAGGACCCCGCCCGCAGATCGGCCGCCATCGATCCTGTGTTTACCATTGCCGATCAAGAGGCATACTTCTGGACGTCGACAACGCACTTCGAGTCGCCGGGCAAGCTCCTCGGAACGCAAGCTGTCTACATTTGTTTCGGTCGTGGTCTGGGCAAACTGCCCCCGCCCCCGCCCGGCGCTCTGAGGCCCCCGGGCGACGCGCCGCCAATTGTTCGAGCCGGGTTCATCAACGTTCACGGTGCCGGCGCCCAAAGGAGCGACCCCAAGTCGGGCGATCCGAACGATCGCCGCTATCGCAACGGCTTCGGGCCGCAGGGTGATGACGTGAGGATCTTGAACTATGTCCGGCTGGTACGAGATGACGACGCCGCACAGAAGTAGGCGTCCGCGTTCGAGTCCGAAAGCGACAACCCCCGGGTCTCGCGACCCGGGGGTTATGCGAACAGAGGGCGAGGGGTGGTGTGACGACGTGATTCTCAGCGGCCCAGACACAGGACGCCCGGATGTCGAAACCCGGCGCGGTCCGAGGCCTGTCTCGGTTATGCAGGCGGGGCCCCGGACCGGATGTCGGCGCTGCCGAGAGGCGAAACGAGAATCTTCGCGCATTCTCATGATTTGCCGGGCAGCTCACCGATCGGCCGCATAGGGAACAGGTAGAGAACCCATGCCGTCCCACCCCCTTTGGCGCGACACGCTCCGCGGCTGGTCGTCAGATCATCCATGCTGAGAGGGCGTGGGGTTATGTGACAACCTGCGTTTTAGAGCCCCAGAGACTCAACGTAGGGATGCGACCCTCCGGCGGGGTTATGCCGGTGTCTCGGGTTATCCAAAGGGCAGGAGACCGGGCAGAGATCTTCAGGAATCGGCACGATGTTCCGGGCAGCAGGACGATCGGCCGCATAGGGAAGATATCCAGCTTCATCCCGTCTCACCCTGGCGATTGCGGCTTCCGGTTCGAGAGGTGCCTGCGGATGGATCACCCGCGAGTCTCAGAATGGCACCCACCACATCCGCCGAGGAAAGGGTGCTTGTGTCCAGAACCATCTCGTAGGGCCGGGCGTCGCGCACCGAATCGTGATTGATCCGCATCGAGATGCCGACGTCCTGAAATGCCCCTTCCTCACGATTGGACAATCTCTCGCGCAGCACGTCTTCGGAGGCGTGCAGGACGACCACGCACACCCGCTTGCTCGGGCATTGGGCATGGAACTCGGTCAGAAACCCGTCGATCTTGTCGCCGCTGAAGGTGTCGACCAGGATGACGGGAGCAAATCCGGAGCGCAGAAAGCCGGCGGCGACCTGCGCCGAGAGCGTGAGGAGGTTTCGGTGCTCCGCCTGGTTGGTCCAGTCCACCGAGATCACCATTTGGCGAAGCGTGTCAACCTCGACGCGCACGCCTGACGGGAAGTGCTGTGCGAGGAGCTTGGCCGCGGTGGATTTGCCGACGCCGGGAGCGCCCTTCAGCAGAATTAGATCGGGGAAGTCAGCGTTCATCGGAACAGCGCCGCCTGGGGCTTGTTGCACGACATCTGCTTGCAGGGGAAGTTACAGTCGCGCATTGCCCTTGACACCTCCGTCGAGCGCCGAGTGCACAGAATTTCCAGGATGTCCTGCCTCGCGATGTTGCCGAGAGGTTCTTTCGCGATTGGGATTCTCCTGTGATCGAAGCACTTCACGACATCGCCGTTGGGGAAGATGCAGATGTTCTTGCGTGCCGCGCATGGCGCGCTGTCCGCCGCCATCTGTGAGGGCTCGACCGCGTATGTCCAGTTGTTCGCCCCGAAGTCCTGGTAGAGCTGCACGTTGTGCCGGATGCCGCGCTCTTTGCACCACGCGGCGACCTTCGGAACCTCATCCTTGGACTCTTTCGACAGAACGGACTGGATGCGGAGCTGATCGCCCAGGATTCGAAGAGCCAGCTCAATCTTGGGCATCACGAGGTCGAACGTCTGCGTACCCCTGAACTCGTTCCACTTCTCGCGATTGACGGAGTCCACGGAGATCACCAGCACATGCCCCTGCTGCTGGTAGCGCGTCAGGAACGCCTCATCCAAGCCGCGCCCGTTCGTCACCATCACCATCGGCACTCCCAGCCGATGTGCCTCGTCGGCGATCTTGATCACGTCGCGCTTGAACAGAAGAGGCTCGCCGCCCGTTAACGTGACCTGGTACAGGTTGTGGTGCAAACGTTCAAGGCATCGGAGAAAGTGGGAAAGGTCAAGATGCTGGTTCTTTGGCTCGGGGTGTTCCCAAATCGCGCACTTCGGGCACCGGTCGTTACAGGCGTTCGTGATCATGTAGATCAGCTCGTTGCCCTTCACACCGTAGAAGCGACGGAGAGGCGTCTTGTACCACCGGTAGATGGACCACTCGATGGACTTCAGCGCGACCAGCGGCACCAGCAGGACCGGGTTCTGCACCCTCCGGGCGAAGTGACCGATCTCGCCGACGTAGTCCCGAAACGCCCGTCCGATGCCCGGGCCCTTCATCCTCAAGTCGTAGATCAGGCTCATGCTTGTTGCCCTCAAAGATGGACTCGGACGCGTCCCACATCAGGACCGTGTGCCCCTCGTACAGCGTCGCGCTGGAGCTCTTGTACTTCATGAACAGCTTGATAAAGCGCCAGAACCCCGCGATCGTGCTTGAGTATCCGAAGTCATGCCACAGCTTGGCCGCGGCGCAGAACCCGATGCGATACTTGCTTCGCAACCGCAGGCACAAATCCACATCCTCACCTGCGGCGTGCGGAAATCGCTCATCGAACGGGAATTCCTGCGCGGCATGTGACTTCATGCCAAAGTTCAGGGACGGCATGTACCAGAGTTCCCTCCGGTCCGGGAGCAGCCACTTACCAGCCAAGGTGCCGTTGATCTCGTGGTAGCGGTCTAAGAGCGTCGACCCCCACGAGTGAGTCATGCCTCCCACGGCAGCGAAGTTGGTGTTCGAGAGGAAGCTGGCCATGTGACCGTGCCAGTCACGGTCGAGTATGCAGTCGTGGTCCGTGAAGAAGAGGAACTCGTGACCTGCGGCCAGCGCCTTGGCGACGGCGACATTTCGCGCCCGTGCAGGTCCGCCGTTTGCCTCCAAGGTCACATGTTCGACATCGCGGTCTGCCAAGGAGTACCTAAGTGGGCTGGCGTCATCCACAACGTACACGCGAGAGAAGGGTGTGGATTGGTCACGCGCGCTGTCTAGCAACCGAAGCAGGCACTTGAGATCCCACCTGGTGCGGATATGGCACGGGATGACCAGCGCGCTTGTCATGTCGGGGAAACGTTACGCCCAC